>Ga0335071_10001969_pt1 | contig 22137 bp, 13 predicted proteins | sample Lox_Sample_15_FD_206724 | JGI IMG/M metagenome (GOLD analysis project Ga0335071, IMG submission 206724) | Soil microbial communities from Loxahatchee National Wildlife Refuge, Florida, United States - Lox_Sample_1.5 | ecosystem: Environmental > Terrestrial > Soil > Wetlands | place: USA... | reverse complement strand
CTGACGGTCGGGTATTCGGCGGTCAAGGGTCAGAAGCCGGTCGAGGGCGCCTATGCCCCCTGCTCCTCAAGCGACCTGAGAAAGGGGGACCTCTATTTCATCCAGGCCGGCGAGGTGGCGCCATCCGATGGCGAGGCCGTCGAGGGCGTCGCGTCCATCGACGAGAGCGCCATCACCGGGGAGAGCGCGCCGGTGATCCGCGAGTCCGGCGGCGACAGAAGCTCAGTCACCGGCGGGACCCGCGTCCTCTCCGACTGGCTCGTCGTCAGAGTGACGTCGGACCCGGGGGAGGGCTTCATCGATCAGATGATCTCGTTGATCGAGGGGGCGAAAAGGCAGCGCACCCCGAACGAGGTCGCGTTGAACACCCTGCTCATTGGCTTGACGGTAATCTTCATCGTCGTTTGCGCGACCCTCCTTCCCTTCTCGATCTACAGCGTATACGTCGCAGGTCAAGGTTCTCCCGTCACTATCACCGTGGTCATTGCCCTCCTGGTGTGCCTCGCCCCCACAACGATCGGCGGGCTGCTCAGCGCCATCGGCATCGCGGGCATGGACCGGCTCATCAGCAAGAACGTGATCGCCTTCTCCGGACAAGCGATCGAGGCCGCCGGCGATGTGGACGTGCTGCTCCTGGACAAGACCGGCACCATCACGTTCGGCAACCGCCAGGCGGTCCGGATCATCCCCGTCGAGGGTCAGAAGGCCGAATACGTGGCCGAACTCGCGCTCCTCGCCTCGCTTGCTGACGAGACACCCGAGGGGCGCAGCATCGTCTCGCTCGTAGCCGCGCAATACGGGATCCAGGAAGCGAGCGTGGTGAGCGCGGAGGCGAGATCCGCAATGCAGTTCGTCGCCTTCTCGGCTCACACCCGCGTGAGCGGGATGGACATGGAAGGTATGGCGATACGCAAGGGTGCAGCGGACGCCATCGAGCGCCTGGTGAGATCCGCGGGCGGCCAATTCCCGAAACAGCTCAAGGACGAGATCGATACCATCGCCAGATCCGGTGGCACGCCGTTGGTCATCGCTTTCAACGGCAAGGCGATGGGCGCGATCCACCTCAAGGACATCGTCAAGCCTGGAATGAAGGAGCGCTTCGCCCAGCTGCGGCGGATGGGGATCAAGACGGTGATGATCACCGGCGACAACAAGCTGACCGCCGCTGCCATCGCCGCGGAGGCGGGAGTGGATGATTATCTCGCCGAGGCCACCCCGGAGAACAAGCTGAAGCTCATTCGGGAGTACCAGGCGGAGGGCCGTTTGGTCGCGATGACCGGCGATGGTACGAACGACGCCCCCGCCCTTGCGCAGGCAGATGTTGCGGTGGCCATGAACAGCGGCACCCAGCCGGCCAAGGAGGCGGCGAACATGGTGGACCTCGACAGCGATCCCACCAAGCTCATTGAGGTGGTGGAAACGGGCAAGCAGCTGCTCATGACCAGGGGGGCGCTGACGACCTTCAGCATCACCAACGACGTCTCGAAGTACTTCGCCATCGTGCCGGCGGCGTTCGCGGCCACTTACCCAGCGATGGCATCACTGAACATCATGGGCCTGCACTCCGCCGTCCTTTCGGCGGTCATCTTCAACGCCATCATCATCGTGCTCTTGATCCCGCTCGCATTGCGAGGGGTCAAGTACCGTCCGCTCACCGCCGCCGAAGCGCTGCGCAACAATCTGCTCATCTACGGCCTTGGCGGGCTCATCGTGCCGTTCATTGGGATCAAACTGATCGACATTCTTCTGACCGCGCTGGGGGTGGGAGCTTGACGAAAGCGAAGAAAGCTTCCTCTCCATCTGAAGAGCGACCGACTCTGTCCGGCAGGTCGCGCTCGCTCATGCTCATGACGCGAAGGCAGCTCAGGCCGACGCTAGCGATCTTCTTCGTCCTCGTGCTCGTCTGTGGAGTGGCCTATCCGCTCCTCGTCACGGGGCTGGCCCAGATGATCTTCCCTCATCAAGCGAACGGCAGTCAGATAGTCCAGAACGGTGTCACGGTCGGCTCCGAACACATCGGCCAGCCGTTCAGCGATCCGAAGTACTTCTGGGGCCGGCTTTCCGCGACGCCTTCGTTCCCGGACAACGCCAGTCTGTCGAGCGGGACGAACTACGGTCCCAACAACCCGTCCCTCGAACAAATGGTGCAGGCCCGCATCGACGCGCTGCACGCCGCTGACCCTACGAACACCCAACCCATCCCCGTCGACCTGGTGACCGCGTCCGGGAGCGGGCTCGACCCCGACATAAGCGTGTCAAGCGCGCTGTATCAGCTGCATCGCGTGGCGGTCGCCCGCGATATGAATCAGAGCGTCGTGCTTTCCCTCATCAACGCGAACACGCAAGACCGGCAGTTCGGGATCTTGGGAGAGCAGACGGTCAACGTCCTCGAGCTCAACCTCGCCCTGGATGCGCTGGAGGCGCAGGGTGGGGGCGGGACCTTCGATCCCTCGGCCCCGGCGCCGAGCGTGTCTCCCGGCAATGGGCTGTTCCTAGGCTTGACGCTAGCCGCTTGGGCCTTCATCGCGGTGTTCGCGGCGCTCCTCATCGTGCTTGCTTTGTGGATCGGGAACCTGTTCACCGCGGTCTATGATGAGCTGTCTGGTCTTCCATCCCGGATAGTCGGCAAGGTCGAGAAGTTCGTCTACCGACCGGCCAAGCTCGAGAAGCGCGAGATGGACTGGAAGGAGTACGCGTTGGCGATGCTGCTCTTCAACGCCCTCGGGGTGCTGTTCCTCTGGAGCCTGATGCTTTTCCAGCAGTACCTGCCTCTCAACCCGCAGGGCCTCGGTCCGGTGGCCCCTGATCTGGCCTTCAACACCGCCGTGAGCTTCGTGACCAACACCAACTGGCAATCCTATGCCGGCGAGACGACCATGAGCTACTTCACCCAGATGGTGGGGCTCACGGTCCAGAACTTCCTATCCGCAGCGACCGGCGTCGCCGTCCTGATGGCGTTCATCCGAGGGATCCACCGCAGGACCACCAAGGACCTCGGCAACTTCTGGGTGGATCTGACCAGAGCGGTCCTCATCCTTCTTCCGATGACGATCATCCTGGCGATGCTGCTCGTCTCGCAGGGGGTCCCGCAGACGTTCGATGGTCCGATCGCCGGGCATCTGGTCCAGGCGACGACCGACTACAGCGGCCATCTGGTCAGCACCCAGGTCATCCCAGTGGGGCCGGTGGCCTCCCAGGAAGCGATCAAGATGCTCGGAACGAACGGAGGCGGGTTCTTCAACACGAACTCCGCGCATCCTTTCGAAAATCCGACCCCACTCTCCAACCTGATGGAGAACCTCGGCCTCCTCGTGATACCGGTGGGGCTGTGCTTCACCTTCGGCGCCATGGTGAGGGACCGAAGGCAGGGACTGGCGATCCTGGTCGCCATGGCGCTGATCTTCGTCGCCTTCCTGGGCTTCGCCGTTTGGGCGGAACAGGGAGGCAATCCGAACCTGACCAAGCTAGGGGTCTCGCAGGCCACCACTGACCTGATGCCAGGCGGCAACATGGAGGGGAAGGAATTGAGGTTCGGCGTGGTTCCCTCCTGCCTGTTCGCGGTCTCGACCACGGCCACATCCTGCGGGGCCGTCGACTCGATGCACGACTCCTTCACCGCGTTAGGAGGCGCGGCGCCGCTCTTCTTGATTCAATTCGGGGAGGTCGTGTTCGGTGGAGTCGGATCTGGACTCTACGGAATGCTCGTCTTCGTCATCATCGCGGATTTCGTCGCCGGCCTGATGATAGGGCGCATGCCCGACTATCTGGGAAAGAAGATCGGGCCGTACGAGATGAAGATGTGCACCATCATCATCCTCATTCCGATCGTGACGATACTCATCGGGGTGGCGATCGCGGTCATGATCCCGGAAGGCCGAACTGCCGTCTCCAATCCTGGCCCTCATGGATTCACTGAGATCTTGTACGCCTTCAGCTCGGCCGCGAACAACAACGGCAGCGCGTTCGCGGGATTGTCCAGCAACTCGCTCTTCTTCAACCTCGCCCTGGCGATCGCCATGCTTCTGGGACGATTCCCGGTGGCGGCGTTGACCCTCGCGCTGGCGGGATCGCTGGCCGCCAAGAAGGCGGTGCCCGTGTCTCCGGGCACGCTGCCCACCCACACCCCGCTCTTCGTTTCCTGGTTGATTGGGGTGGTAGTCTTGATAGGCGCGCTCAGCTTCTTCCTTGCGTTGGCACTGGGGCCGATCGTGGAATTCTTGCTGGGAGGAGGCTGACCGGCGTGGAGAAAGGAAGACCCAACCCCGACGAGCTGCTGAAGCAGGTCAACGAGGAAGAGCGACAGCAGGCAAAGGGCAAGCTGAAGGTGTTCCTCGGCTACTCCGCCGGGGTGGGAAAGACCTTCACCATGCTGGAGGAGGCCCACCATCAGAAGAAGAAGGGGATAGACGTCGTCGTTGCTTGCGTCGAGTCTCACGGAAGGGTGGAGACCGAGGTCCTTCTCCAGGGTCTGGAGTCGGTGCCCCTTCGGGAGATCGATTATCGAGGCATCAGGATCACGGAATTGGACCTGGACCGGGTGTTGGCCCGCCATCCTCAGCTCGTGCTCGTCGATGAGCTCGCGCACACGAACGCTCCAGGCTCTCGCCACGCGAAGCGGTATCAGGACGTTGAGGAGCTGCTCAGCGCCGGCATAGATGTCTTCACGACCCTGAACGTGCAGCACCTGGAGAGCATGAATGATACGGTGGCGCAGATCACCGGCGTGAGGGTCACGGAGACCATCCCGGACTCGGTTCTTGAGGAAGCCAACGAGATCAAGATCGTGGACCTTCCCCCGACGGAGCTGATACAGCGCTTCAAGGAGGGCAAGGTGTACGTGCCACACCAAGCCGCTTCGGCCCTTGAGAACTTCTTCACCGAGGGTAACCTGATCGCCCTTCGGGAGATGACCCTTCGTCGTGCGGCCGAGCACGTTGACGAGCAGATGCTGGAATACATGCAGAACCAATCGATCCCCGGCCCCTGGCCCGTGGCGGAGAGACTGCTGGTCTGCATAGGCAACAGCCAGACTCTGAACGAGCGACTGGTTCGCACGGGGCGGCGGCTCGCGGACGAGCTCAAGGCGGAGTGGTTCGCGCTCTACGTGGAATCGCCGGCCCACAACCGCCTCTCAAGGAACGCGAGGCAGCAGGCGCTCAAGGGCATCGAGTTCGCTGCGAGTTTGGGTGCTGTGACCTCTACCACCTTTGGAATCTCGATTGCGGATGAGGTCATCAGGTTCGCCAAGAAGAACAACGTCACGAGGATAATCGTCGGCCGCTCCGGGCGTCCCCACCTGAGAGAGTGGATCTTCGGCTCAGTGGCGGACCAGATCGTGCGCATGAGCGGCGCGATAGACCTCATGATAATAAGCGAGCTGAAGCCGAAGGTGGCTGACGAGGGGGAGCGGGAGGAGGCTCCCCGGACGCCCATGAAGCACAATCCCTATTGGTACAGCGCCTGGGTGGTCCTGCTCGTCACCATCGCCGGCATGCTCGTGAAGGGGTTCATATCCCCGACCAACATCACCATGTTCTATCTGATCGGGGTGGTCGCTGCGGCCATCAGCTGGGGGCTCTGGCCCGCGATATTCACGTCCGCGCTGAGCGTCATTGCCTTCGACTTCTTCTTCGTTCCTCCGGTTCTGACGTTCCGGGTCTCGGACTCGGAGTATCTGATCACCTTCGGTGCGTTCCTGTTCGTAGGGGTCGCGATCAGCTGGCTTGTGAACAGGGCCAGAGACATCGCGCACGCCGCCCAACGGCGCGAGGACTACACGGCAACGCTCTATGCTCTGAGCGTCGATCTGGCCTCAGCGAACGGGATCGACAAGATCCTCGAGACCATCAGCCAGCACATCTCCCGTTCCTGCCATTGTCGGTCCGCATACCTCCTGCCGGACGGGGACGGTCTGAGATTGGCACACGTCAGCGGGAGCCTGAATCTAGACGAGAAGGAGATGACGGCGGCGAACTGGACGTTCAAGAAGGGCATCGTGGCGGGGAAGGACACCGACACGCTCTCGTCCGCATCCTTGACCTACTACCCATTGCGGACCGCGAATGGCGTGGTCGGCGTGATGGGGGTGCAGCCGGAAGCGCGCGAGGAGTTCGTGAAGCTGGAACAGGAGCGCCTCCTGCGTGCCTTCGCTGGCCAAGCGGCAATCGCGCTGGAACGGGGAGAGCTCTGGGAGAAGGTCTGCCTGATCGAAGAGTAGTCACCCAAGAATGCGTCACCATGCATAGCAGACAGAGCCTGCCTGGACCTGCAAGAGCGGTTCTTCCCGCTAGGGTCGAAGATGGCTCAAGTCAAATGGAACCATATTTTGTATCCTTCCTACAACCTACGGGTACTAACGGAACAACTTGGGGATGAACACCCATGATAGCGAACAGATTTGCGGTCGGCGAACTGGGGGTTCTGTCGATAAGCGTGGCCCTCATTGCTGCGATATTCATCGTAGACGCCTCGACGCCGAGCGGATATAGCGCCTGCTTTCTGTACATCATTCCAATCTTCATTTGTCTGGGATTGCCCGACGACCGCACGATCTACGGTGTGGGATTGATAGCATCGGTATTGACCTTCCTCGCAGTGCCCTTCGAACCTTCGGGGACCATATCCATCGACCTCTTCAATCGTCCAATAGCCATCGCCGCCATCTGGATAGTCGTCCTGCTCGGGATGCAGCGCCGGAAATATCAGCGTGACATCGAAAGAAAAGCGTGCGAAATCGCTCGTGCCAATGCCGAGCTCCAGAAGCTGAAGACGGGGTAATCTGTCAAAGAGGAATTGGCGATGCCCGACAGGGGCGGCCACACGCTACGGACGCCTTATGGCGGTACTCCAACTCGCAACCGAAACTATCCAGCAAGCCGCGGAGCAGAATCTGAACCGATCACCGTAGGGCCGTGGCCCTCCCTGAGGGAGAATGTCTAATTGTCTTGGGAAGCGAGCTCGTCGATCAATTCGCTGATATTCTTCTCCAAACGCTCCTTTTCTTTCCTGAGGACCTCGGCTTGCTGCTGAAAGACATCGGCTGATGAGACTAGTCCCGCCTTTCTCGAACGGGTCGCCAAGACCTCGGCTTGATTCTCCGCCACCAGCGCTCGTGTCCTGATGTCTTCGTACTTGTTGATCTGTCTGATGATAGCCCTATGCTTCGAGCCAATTTTGCCTGTGAATTTTGCAAGAACGATTTCTAGAGCGGTTGGCATGCGAGAAGCATCTCAGTCCGAAGGTTTAGAACCCTTCGACGCCCGATTCCCGATAGATCAGCCGCCGCGCAGATGAGGTACGCCTCGATAAAGAACGCGGAGTGATAAAACACGCAAGAGCTGATTCTGCGTTCGCACAGGTCAATAGAGCATACAATGCGGTCTTCAAGTCCGAACCAGCTATCATTGATGAAAGTGATTGAATTGAATTCGGGGATCGATTGTCTGGATAAGAATGCGAGTGGGCCCGGTCGGATTTGAACCGACGACCAAGCGGTGTCTCCGTTAGCTCCGCGCATTCACGGATCTTCATATGAGCCGCTCGCTCCACCGGACTAAGCTACGGACCCAGGTAGGCGAGGCTCGTTAAGAATGGACAGAATATAAAGATTCCCGGCTTCACGAATTCATGCCGAATTAGAACGACCGGTTCATCCCAAGGAACGTCTGGTCGAAATTCGTTCTGGACGCCGATCTCAGATTCTCCGCCCTGCCGATCGCGATCTCGTATTCGTCCTTCTCCATGCGGGGAAGCGCTTCCTCCGCGACCGCTTCCGGCGGGATCCCCAGGTCCTGCTGGCCGCGCGCCTTGCGCGCTCCCGCATCGAGGTTCGTATCCACTGTCGGTGGAATTATCTCGAAGACCTTGATCGAGGTGTTGCGCAGCTGGTGCCTGAGCGTGATCGAGAACGAGTGGATCGCCGCCTTCGTGGCATCGTAGACTGGCGTGATGACCAAGGGGATGAACGCCAGCCCAGAGGACACGTTCACGATCGCCGCCTCCCGCCTTCTGAGGAAGTCGGGAACGAACATCGCCCCCATCCAGACATACGCCTCGAAGTTGATCCCGATCTCGTCCTCCCCATCGACATCCCGAATGCGAACAAGGTCCTCCGTCCCCTTGCGGAAGTCGACCATCCTCTGGATGCCGGCGTTGTTGATCAGGATGTTCAGGTCCGGGAAGTTCGCCTTGCACCAGTCATGCAGCTCCTGGCGTTCGTTCTGTTTCGATACGTCGCATCTGCGCACGTTGAGGCGCGGTAGCTTTCGCTTCGCTTCCGCGAGGTGCTCCTCTCCCCGGCAGCACGCGATCACCTCGTTCTCTCGCTCAAGCAGTCCCTTCGCCAGTTCGAACCCGATCCCGGTCGCTCCCCCGGTGATCAGGACGGTGTTGCCCATGAGCCTCGTGCGATCGCCCAGTGAAGGATTCTTGCTGCGCGTATTTCAGCGCTGTGCCCATTTGCTTCAAAGCAGGGCGGCGAGGTTCCTCGGGAAGATCGACAGGTCCAGGCCCATCGTTTGCAGCTTCGCCAAGATGCGCTTGCCTTCGTCATTGTCATAAGAACCCGCGAGCAGGAACGCCGTCTCCTGCTCCGTAAACGAGTCTACGTCCAGCACCTTGTCGATGACTTCCATATCCGCCGGGCAGACATTCTGGCATCTCATGCAGCCCACAATCGCGTTGTGCATGTCCTTGCGTATGCGCTCCGGGAACGGCCTCACCTTCGGCAGCTCGTTCAGGTAGGTCAGGCAGCGTTCCGCGTGCAGGAGGAACCGGTCCTTTGCGATCGCTCCGGTCGGGCAGTTCCTCATGCAGCGCATGCAGCCCTTGCACTCGGGGAGCTGCTCCCTATCGCGCCAGGTGTCGGTCTCGACACGTAGGTCGCTGAAGAAAGCGGTTAGCCTATGGAAGCTGCCCATGCCATCCACGTATGTCACGTTGTTGCGACCGTAGCGAGCGAGGCCAGAGCGCACCGCGAGCGTCTTGCAGGGCAGGACCGCGAACTCGAAGCGGAAGGTCGAGGGGGCAGAAGCCTCGGTCAGTGCCCTCTTGGCCGCTTCCCGGATCGGGACTGCCTGGCCGTAGGTGGGCGGGATGATCGCCTCTACCCTCTTGCCGTGAAGCGCGAAGCTGGTCACGAGAATGGGCGCCGGTGTGGCGACGATGACGATGCTCTTCGCGTCGGCGAAGTCCAATGGGAGCTCGAATTTGAAGCCGCCGAAGTTCTCCTTGTAGAAATCCGCTCCGATCGCGCCCGAATCGAGAAGCGAGCGCACGTCCCGCTCAAGATCGACCAGCCTCCCGATTGGTAGGATGCTCGCGCGCATGCCCTTCGTCCGCAGGGCATCCAGAACCAGCTCCGCCCCCGCTTGCATACCTGAGCGAACGCTGCCATGAGAGTAGTATCTTTCGCCGCTCCACGGCGGCCTCAATCCGTTCAGTGCTCGAACTCGAACTCCAATATGACCAGTTCGGATTCTCCTCGGATCTTGCTGGCATTCACTCGGATCTTCCTTGCGCCGGAAGGCAGAGCAAGCTCGATCTCGCGGTCGCTGAAACCCTTGCCCCTGGCATTTGAGTTCTCGAGTGCATCGAGCAGATGGCGATTGTCCAGCACTCCGTTCCCGATCCTCGCGATCGGCATGCCGGTGAGATTCTCCTTTCCGAGCCCGAACCCCGCCCTGAACGCTATGTTCGCCGAGACGATCCTCAGTCGATCGTCCAGCACGACCATCGGGACCTTCATGGAGTCCACCACCCCTTCGGCGTACCTGCGCGCGGACTGGATCTCCTTCGCCATCTGTTCCAGCTTGACCTGGGTGCGCTTCTGCGCATCGATGTCCTGGAAGGTGATCACCACTCCCTCGATCACGTTGTCCACCGTGCGGTAGGGGAGCAGCTTGACCGTGAACCAGTGCCCTTCCTTCGTCTGCACCTCTCGTTCCTTCGTGCTCAGTCTGTCCAAGACCTCCGCGGCGTCCTTGACGAGATCATCGTACTCGAGGTTGATGACGATGTCCTTGATGGGGCGCCCGATGTCGGCGCCGATGAGGTTGATCACCCTTTCGACCTGAGGCGTGAAGCGTTTGATGCGCAGCTTCCCGTCGAGGAATATCACCGCCACGTCGATGGAGTTCAGGAGATTCCGCCAGTCGCTTGCCGCCGAGGTCAGGTCCTGGTTGCGTTTCTCGAGCTCGGCGTTGACGCTCATCAGCTCCTCATTCAGAGAATGCAGCTCTTCCTTGGCGGTCTCCGACTCCTCGGCAACGCTCTGTAGCTCCTCGTTCGTTGACTGGAGTTCCTCGTTGGTTGACTTCAATTCCTCGTTGGAGGTCTCGAGCTCCTCGATGGTTGATTGGAGGCTCTCCTTGGTGTAACTGAGCTCCTTCTCCAGCTCCTTGATGTACGAGTCCTTGTCCGGGGCGATTGCCAGATCCTGGTGCTCCTTCAGCACCCCCCTGGGGATCAGAACTTCCTGGAAGACGACAAGCATTCCACCGATGCCCTTGAGCTCCCCCAGCGGAGCGACGACGACGTTGAGGAATGTCGAGTCGCCGTTGGTAGCCACCTTCGTGGCGATCTTGACCACCACTTTCTCCTTGCGGCGAGCCTCCCTTAGGGCGGACAGGACCGCGAAGCGAACGTCCTCCTTGAGCATCAACTGGAGGCTCAGCGAGGCCTTGCCCGGCGAGGGTTCCAAGAATTTGCCGGTACGGCCGTGGAAGAAGACGATCTCGTCCTTGCTGTTGACAACGATCGAAGAAGGGGTGAAGTCTTGGAGCATGACATCTTCGGCAGCCGCCCGAACGTTCAATCCCTGCTCCGGCTTCGGCAATGTCGGAGCCCTTGCCCGTTGCGCCGGCACGACCGCGAGCTCGCGGGAGGCGGGCGCCTGCACGTAAGACTTGCGCTGGAAGACCTTCCATTTGTTATCTAGGGCAGCGTAGTCGTCGGTGTATCCATCGACCGACTCCGAGGTCCCGAGGAACAGGATGGCGCCGGGGTTAAGTGCGAAGGTCATCGTCTCGAGCAGCTTCCTCTGCAACACCGGCTCGAAGTAGATCAGCAGATTTCGACAAGAGATTAGGTCCAGCCTCACGAACGGGGGGTCTCGTATCGCGTTCTGGGGCGCAAATATCGCCATCTCGCGGATCTCCTTCTTGACCTTGAGCTTGCCATCCTCTTTCATGAAGAACCTGTCGAGACGACGCTGGCCCACGTCCGAGGCGATGCTGGCCGGGTACACACCTGCCCTGGCGATGTCAATCGCTCCGTCGTCGATGTCGGTCCCGAATATCTGCACCGAGAAGCGTTTGTCCATTTCCTGCATGATCTCGCTCAGGACCATTGCGATGGAGAAGGCTTCCTCTCCGCTGGAACAGCCTGGCACCCAGACTCGAAGGTCGCTGCCCTCCGGCTTTCTCTCCAACACCTCCTTGCGCAGTACGTGCTTGAGGGCCTCGAATGCCTCTTGGTCGCGGAAGAAACGGGTCACCTGGATGAGGAGCTCTTTGAAGAGCGTGTTCGCTTCCGACTGGTCCTTCTGCAGCAGGTCCGCGTAAGCCGATTTGGTCGCGATCTGATGCACATTCATGCGTCGCTCGATTCGACGACAGCGTGTTGCGCTTGTAAAGTGAGAAATCGTGACCGGTCTGACCCATGACGATGTTCAGAATCTTGGACACCGCCTCCTTGTCCCCCGGTAGCTCCTTGAGTTGCTCCTTCTCGATGCGAGACGTGAGGGTGCGGAGGTAGTTCACGATTTGTTGCGGCATCTCGTCTGGTGCAAGCACATAGTCGACGAGGCCAGTGGCTATCGCGCTGCGGGGCATGTTGTCGTATCTTGCGGTGTCCGGGTCTTGGGCCATCCCCATCCCCATGTTGCCCTTGACCGCCCGGAGCCCGAAGGAACCATCCGTGCTGTTGCCGGACAGGATGACCGCGATGGCATTGATTCCCTGGTCTTCGGCCAGGGAGCGGAGGAACTGATCTATCGGCATGTGCGGCTCGCCGTCATCGTGTCTCTCGAACACTCGCAGGGTGCCCTCCTTCAGGATCATCTCCTTCCCAGGCGGCAACACGTACACGCGGTCCGGTCTGATCCGCGCGCGGTCGTGCGCCTCCACCACTTCCATGCTGGTGTAGTGCGAGAGCAGTTCCGTTAGCACGCTTGGGTGATAAGGGTCGAGATGGGAGATGACGACGTATGCGATTCCACTCTCGGCGGGCACGCTATTGAAGAACGCCTCCAGTGCCTCCAGCCCTCCCGCTGACGAGCCGATTCCGACCACAGGAAAGCTTGCGCTGGGTGCGCTGTCCTGCTCTTGGATAGTCTTTTCGCAAGGGCCCTCCCCCACGGCCCGGGTCTTGGCTTTGTGCCCTTTGCTCTTCGCCTTTGGCATTGGTTTCCCCTCAAGATGCGGAACGAACGATCCTGGCACGTATGTTCACGCTTCAGCATTTACTGGCTGGTACTGTATTGTAGGTTGCGGCTAAAAAGCGCTTGCTTGGGGCTCCTGCAATGTGCCACCGGCGGCCCAATAGGCGCGTCAAGTCCAATTCCCCCGTCACAACCGAATGCACGTCCATGAAACCTTATCTAGTTCGAGTATCGAATTCATGCGTCGAATTCGAGAGTCGTTCGGCACGGAGGACTCCTTCCTTGCCGCGGAAGACGGAATGATACCAATGGATCCAGAAAAGGCCTTGGAAGAGTCCTTTGAGCGTTCAGTCGCATCGATTGCCGTATTCGGGAGCGATCGGACGTTGCTTCGCATCAACAGCGCGGCGGAGCGACTTCTTGAAATGGTTCCTGGCGAGGCTTTGGGAAAGACCGTCGCGAGCCTGCCCATTCCCAAGGCAAGGAAGCGATGGATAGAGACACGAGTGGCCGAGGCGATAGCGAGCGGATCCCCCTCGTCCACGGACATCCCTTTCGGTCCTATGGGAGGGAAGGCCAGGACCGCTGTGTTCTTGCCAGCCGTCGACGAGGATGGAGAGATCGTGAGCGTGACTTTCGCCGCGTTTGACCTGCCCTCCCCAGGCCCGGTTCAGGTGGAAAGGTCCGGCCTCGGGCATAGGGTCTGGACAACCCCTGGCGTTCACATTGTGCTTGATGGCAAGACCCTAAGGGTCATCATGGCCAACGAAGTAGCGAGAAAGGTCATCGGGAAGAGCAACAAGGAACTGCTAGGCAGCTCACTTGATGAGGCGAAGGTGGAAGCCTCCGACGAACTGACAGTGATGCTTCAATCGGTCGTGAAGAGCAGGGAGCCCTTGATGCGTGTGCTCCCGATCGCGAATCTGACACCCACCAAGCGAGTGGGCTTCTGTCGGATCCTAATCGCCCCCATGCCGAGGAAGAGCGGCAGCACCGATATCTCCTACCTTGTTGTCGATGTCACCTCATCCGAAGAGGCGCGCTATCTGGCATTTTCGGAAGGAGTGGAGGAAGAGCGTACTCGCCTCCGGGGGGTGCTGGATAGCCTCCCTGTGGGCATCGGTGTGGCGGACGCCAAGAGCGGCGCGATCGAATGGAACGTCGATGCGGCGCAGATCTGGAGGGCCAATAGCCCCGACGAGATTCCTGAGGTGGGGCTGATGTCCTCCGGGAGATTCGTCTCCACCAATGAGCCCGTCGATGGAGAAGAATGGCCGCTCATGCGTGCGCTTCGACGTGGAGAAGTGACGTCGGGGGTGGAGATCGAGATCCTGCGCTTGGACCGCACCATCGGATTCATCATCGCCTCTGGGGCACCGTTGACGGACTCGTCCGGGAGGATCGTGGGTGCCGTCTCTGCCTTCGTCGACGTCACAGAGAAGCGCGAAATGGAACGTCGCTTGGAAAGGCAGGCGCTGGCACTTGAACGCTCTAATGCGGACCTCAGGCAATTCGCATACGTGGCCTCTCACGATCTTCAGGAGCCACTGCGGTCCATCTACAGCTTCGTCAGCCTGCTACAGAAGAGCCTCTCTGGCAGGTTGGACGAGCAATCTCAGGAATACATAGAGATCGTGATCGAGGGCGCGAAGCGAATGAGGGAGCTGATCGACGACCTGCTGGCATACAGTCGAGTCGATGCAAGGATCGAACCGTTTCGCAACGTGGACATGAACGAGGTGATGCGGCGCTCGATTTGCAATCTCGACGCGGCGATCAGGGACGCCGGGGCGGTGGTGACCACAATCGGTCTTCCCGAAGTGTTTGGGGACGAGAATCAACTGGTCCAGCTGGTCCAGAACCTAGTGGGCAACGCCGTCAAGTTCCGCGGCGAAAGCGCACCGCAAGTGGAAGTCGGGGCGACCAGGATGGGCGGTTTCTGGGAATTCTCTGTGAAGGACAACGGCATCGGCCTGGACATGAGATACCAGGACAAGGTCTTCGAGATGTTCCAGCGCCTGCATTCTTCCGATGAATACAAGGGAACGGGGATCGGACTCGCCATCAGCAAGAGGATCGTGGAGCGCCACGGCGGAACGATTTGGGTGGAATCAGAAGTCGGGAAGGGTTCGACCTTCTTCTTCACGCTTCCCGCAACGACTAGAAGCTGACGCAGCGCAGGGCAGCGATCTGTAAGGTCCAGCATGGAGTTTCACCTGTCACATGCGTCCTTGGACCCGCCGCAATGCCGAAATACCTCGGGAGTGCACTCATCAGCGAGGGACACCATGAAAGAGCGCTGTGACTGGGGCGATCACGAAGAGATGAAGCAGTATCACGACGAGGAATGGGGGCGGCCGGAGCACGACGACAAGAAGTTGTACGAGCACCTTATGCTGGACGTTTTCCAGGCTGGGCTGAACTGGCTAATGATCATGCGCAAGCGCGACGCTTTCCGAGAGGCCTTCGATGGCTTCGATCCCGCGGTGGTCGCGAAATACGGCAACGCGAAAGTGGAGAAGCTCATGCGCACCGAGGGCATCGTCCGCAACCGCGCGAAGATCGAAGCGGCCATTGCGAATGCCAAGGCCCTGCTGGAAGTGGAGAAGGAATTCGGCTCGTTCGACAAATACGTCTGGGGGTTCGTCGGTGGCAAACCGGTCCAGAACAAGTGGAAGAGCCTGAACGAGATACCCTCGAGCACGAAGGTCGCGGAGCAGATGAGCGAGGACCTGAAGAGTCGCGGATTCAAGTTCGTCGGACCGACCGTGGTCTATTCGTTCATGCAGGCGTCTGGAATAGTCAACGATCACATCGTAGGATGCGAACAGCACGAGGCCGTCAAGGCCGGATCGAAGAAGAAAGCGAAGACCTGAATTGGCGGGTGAGTTGCGGTGGCTGACGAGGCGAAGCCGAGGATTCCGCCTGGACAGTACCAGACGGAGGCTTTCCCGGAGCTCCGGATCGGAGACATCCCCCGCTTCGACCCGAAGACCTGGGACCTGCGGGTAACCGGCGCGGTGCGCAACCCGAAAAGGTTCAGCTGGGAAGAGTTCTCGCGGCTGCCAAAGGCCGCGGACGTAAGCGACTTCCACTGCGTGACGACCTGGTCAAGGCTCGACAACCGTTGGGAGGGGGTCAGGTTCCTCGAACTGATGAAGCTGGTCGAGCCGCTGCCGGAAGCTGTCAGCGCCATGTTCTACTGCGGCGACGGCTACACCACCTCATTGAAGCTCGCAGACCTCAGCAGCGAACACGTGCTGTTGGCGACCGGCCTCGACGGAGAGACGCTCAGCCTGAATCACGGCGGGCCGATGCGTCTAGTCGTTCCACATCTCTACGCTTACAAGTGCGCCAAGTGGGTGCGCCAGATAGACTTCCTGACGAAACACGAACTTGGCTTCTGGGAGAAGCGCGGGTACTCAGACTCGGCCGACCCCTGGAAGGAAGAGCGACGCAGCGAAGACTAGCGCTAGTCCCCGCCGTCATCCTCCATGTGCCCAGCGTCGGAGACGGCCCCGACCGGGACGACCTCGACCTTCTTGTACATCTCCGGGGGCTTGGCGTTGGCGCTCCCATGGCGCAGCAGCACGTCGTCCACCGAGATGCCGAACAGGCGTTCGTTCTCCTTCAAGTAGGGAAGAATGGTCTCCCAGTCCTTGTCGGTGAGCGTCGAGATTCTTCCGCCGTTGAGCTGATCCTCGCCGATCTTGTTGCCCGGATCGCGCACGTAGATCGCCCCTCCGGACGCGAGCGAGAACAGATTTCCCCCGGGGTATGGCTCAGGAAGATCGATCGCCCTCCCTTCGCCGTCGAAGCCGAGCCCGTTCAGGATCACGAACCCTCCGCCGTTCAGCGGGTCGCCCGCCATGAACGACTCCGCCAGGTAGTCGAGGCACGTGCCGTTGATTACGACCCTCGGCCTGCCGACCGCGTTGATCAGCGGCCTGCCGGCGGCGTTGCCGAGAATGTAGACCTCGCCGCCCTTCGCGCCGTACATGAACGTCTGCCCGACGTCGCCGTGCACCACCAGCTTCCCGCGGTTCAGGATCTGTCCGAGCTGGTCCTGGGCGTTGCCGTGCACGGTGATGGTGGCGCCGTCCAATCCGGACGCGAGGTAGTCGCCCGAGCTCCCGTAGACCTCCACCGAGACGCCGTACGACTGCGGCCCGAGCCCGCATCCGAAGAAGCGCTGTCCGTGAGCGCCGATTAGAATGATGCGCTTCCAGCCTGCCTCCGCGCCGCGGCAGACGACGTGCGAGACGCCATCGACGCCTTCCATCGGGAATCCGCTGCAATCGACGACGAGCGCCTTCTCGCCGGCGTTGGGGGCGCGAATTGTGTGTGGGCTGTGGGCATCCAGCAATGGGTATCCCTTGGAGGCGGACGAGCGCAGTAGCCGTGCGACCCCGTCGTTCAGGGTGCTGAGCACCCGGCTCCTCCTCAGCCTTCCGGTCGGATAGCGACGGTCCATCGCCAGCGTCATCAGCGCCAGGCGCTTTTCCACTCCATCCGGATCGTTTGCGGCCGATAGGGCGGAGATCGCGTCCATGACCTCCTTTGCATTCGAGTGCGGAATCGTCTCCTTCCAGAGCGTGAAGCCCTCGTCCACGCTCGCGGCGAGCATGCGCTCGGCGAGAGCGGAGCGCGCGCTCGTGGGAAGCGGCCCGGACATGATCGCGTCCTGCTCGCGTTCGTAGCGCTCGCCCGGAACGGTGACGCGCGCCCCGAACTTGTTCGTGCAGACGAGCTCGCGACCGGATTGCGTCTCCGGACCGAGCGTAAATATGAACGCGCCGCCGTCCGTGTGGCTCCCTCCCCTCGCGTTCCAGTACATGTCTGCATTCTGCGGCACCGAAGGGAACTCGGCGGAGAGGCTGCGCAGCGCCGAATCGATCGCCTGCTTTTCCGAGGCGATCAGCCCGACTTGGACATCTCCTTCGACGAGAGCGAAGACCTGCGGCCTCAGCATCGAGGTGTCGGTGATGCCGATGAGCTGCAGATGGTCGTCGTAGTGCGCGTTTCTGGAGATGATGAAGAACCAGGGCCCGTCGGGAGAGCGGTGCAGATGCGTCGACTGGATTGCGCGGTACACGTCCTGCTTCTCCTTCGGCAGGAGGTGGAAGTCGCGCTCCGTCGTCGGCGCCAGCGCCTCGAGGATGTACTCGAGCGGGTAGCCGTAGACGCGGTTCAGAAGATCGAACAGCAGCACCGAGACCTCGGTGTCCGTGAGGAACAGCGGCACGATGCCCTTCTGTCCGAGGTATTCCGTGACCGAGTAATAGTTCGCGAAATCGCCGTTGTGCACGAGCGCTTCGTCCAAGCCCATGAACGGGTGCGCGCCACCCGGATGCCAGACGCGCCCCTTCGTCGGGTATCTCTGATGCCCGATCCAGACGTGCGCCTTGAATTCCTCGAGCTTGTAGTAGTGGATGACGTCCTCCGCGTACCCCACGATCTTCATGATGAGCATGTTCCGCCCTTGGGACATCACGAAGGCGGACATCGACTGGCCCGCGTAGAACTTCTTGTTGATCTGGAAGCTGGTCTGGTTGACGAGCTCGTCCTCGGCCTGGCGACGGTCGACGTCGTTCAGATCGTTTTCGAGTATGAACTTGTCCAGGACGTCCTTCCTCGCGCGGCAGAAGTAGCGGTACACCGCCGGAGGACGGACCTCGAGCCTGGCGAGCAGAGCGGGATCGTTGCTCGTGGGGGCGCGGTGCGAGGAGTGGACGTCGTAGGTGGCGAGGATGAAGTCCTTTTCCAGCTCCACCCTGACCTCCTCGTTCAGATAGGCGACCTGCACGAGGTAGTCTTGCTCAAGCGTGGTCTTGTTCACGCCGAGCTGCTCGGGCACCAGTCCGACAGCGGAGATGCCGCCGCCCTTGCCGTTGCCGCGGTTGTGCATTTGGTCGAGGGGCAGAAGGATGTGCGAGCCCCGGATCGGCTTGGACGCGAGCAGTCCAACGACCCCGCATCCTCCCTCGGCCTCCTGAGGCACGTACTTGAATGGTTCCTGCTGCAGCCTTCTTCTCGAGTTCAGAAGCTTCTGGGCGCGGCTCATGGCAGCATCCTCCCGGGCTCTCCAGCGTAGCGGAGGAGGTCGGTTCGCCCGCGCAGCTGCGCGATGTCGTTCATTCCGAGCCTGAAGAGCAGCTCGCACCACTGCAAACGCCAGCCGCGGTATAGGTTGGTCAGGCGTTTCGCGAGGATCGGTATCTGGTTCAGCTGCTCGAGCTCCTTGTCGGTGGTCGCGATGCCTCGTGGGCAACCACGCCCGCTCTCGCAGTTCGCGCAGCGCACGCATCCGAGCGCGACCATCTCCGCGGTGCCGACGACGACGCCGTCCGCGCCGAGCGCAATCGCTTTGGCGACGTCCATGGCGGTGCGGATGCCGCCGCTCGCGATGAGCGTGACCTCCTGCCTGATGCCCTCCTTCTCGAGGAAGCGGTGCACCTTCGGGATCGCGTACTCGATCGGCATGGCGATGTTCTTCTTCGCGATCTCCGGAGCCGCGCCGGTGCCTCCGTAGCCGCCGTCCAGGTGAACGATGTTCGCGCCGGCATAGTAGGAGCCGACCGCGACCATCTCGACGTCGTTCGGCGTCGAGACCTTCACCGACAGCAGCGCCCTGGGGTTCACCGACGCGATCCAGTCGAGGTGCTTCTTGTGGTCCTCGACCGAGTAGACGGAGTGGAATGGGAACGGCGAGAAGAGCGAGGTGTACGGCACCGCTTCTCTCATCCTCGCGACGTCCGGAGTGTTCTTCTCGTACAGCAGGTGCCCACCCAGGCCAGGCTTCGCGCCCTGCGCGTACTTGAACTCGACGATCGGCGCGCGCTTGATCGTTTCCTCCCGCACTCCGAACAAGCCCGTCGCGATCTGCGTAATAACGTGGTCCTTGTAGGGAATTAGCAGCTCCGGATAGCCGCCCTCTCCGGTGCAGGTGAACGTGTTCCATTCGGTCGCGGCCATGGCCCTCGCGAGCATGGTCCTCTGGCTGATCGAACCGAAGGACATTCCGCCCCCATAGATCGGGATCGGGATGCGGATCCTCGTTCCTTCCTTGCGGCGGTTGAGGTCGATTGCGGTGGAGATGCTCTCGGGATCGAACTTCCCTTTCAATGGAGGAAGCTCGAACGACATGCGGTCGAATCCGCCGCCCGAGGCGCCGGTGTTCGCGGGATGATCGAGGGGCAGCGGCTCCCCGCTTTCCGCGATCTTCCAGGTGCCCACGATCATGTCCGCGGTCCAGCGCGGGTCGCCCATGCTCGTGTAGACCGGGTTGGTCGTGACAGTGAGAGAGTCGGTCGGGCAGTGCTTCACGCAGTAGAAGGGGTTCGAAGAGCAGCTCGGCCCGATGCACTTGATGTCCGCGGGCGGCATCATGCCGACGTGGCCCTCGATGCGGCGATGCACGCCATAGGGACACAGGGATTCGCAGAGCCCGCAGTTGATGCAGTTGTCCGCCCTCGAAACCCGGAACCGGTTCATGCGCTTGAGCAGCATCGGCGGCACTTGTGAGTAATCGTCGAACTCGTCGGTCTTCTCAAAGAACCTGGTCGCCATCTCAGGCACCTCCCTTGATGCTCGCGAAAGCGTCTTTCTCTGCGTCCTCGTAGAATATTGCGCGTCCGGTCTCGCCGCGCAACCTGCGCGTCTCGCGGATGCCCATCGCGCCCATGACCTCGAGCAGTTGGTCGCGCCAGGCCCCGATCATGTTGACCGCGCGCCACTTCGCCCAGTCCGCGCTGATCTCCTTGTTGCCCGCCGGGCAGGTGCGCGGTTCGCAGCGCGCGCAGGCGTGGCAGCCCATCGCGACCTTCAGGGTGCGTTCCAGGCTGACCGCGTCCGCGCCGCAGATCAGGCTCTTCGGTACGTGCTCCGCCGCTGCCAGTCCGCCGCCGGCGATTATGCTCACTCGTTCGCGCATCGATTCGTTCGCAAGTGCCTTGTTGATCGCGAGCAGCGAGTCTTTCGCCAGGCGTGCATCGGGCCCAGCCTCCGTTCCCTGCTCGTCGAACAGGAGGTGGACGACGTCCACGTCCGAAGCCGCGAGCTCGCGCACCTGAACCTCGACGCCCTTGCTCGCCTTGATGCGCGCTCCCACGATCGCCTCTCCGAACCTTCTCTTCAGCGCATCCAGGTCAGAGCGCCACGCGCCTGAGAATTCGAACTCGACAAGGCGAGGTTGCTGTGCGACAGTGGGTTCTGACGGATCGCCTGCACGGAACACTGGCACGAATGCTCCGTTCCCGCCGTTCCCGTTCTTCAGCTGCGTCCCAGCGGGTGCGATGAACAACGTGCCGAGCGTCTTCGCTGCCGCGAATAGCCCCTTCACCGCCTCGTCCGTGACGTCGAGCCTGGTGACGTCCAGGACGACTGGGATCGGGATCTCGACGAATCGCGGCATCTTCGTGATAAGCTTTCCCGTCTCATCGAACTCAAGATAGTCGACGCGCTTGCCCAGGTCCACGCTGGTGGAAATGAACTCGCGTCCGTGGATGCCGTCCCTGGTGGGGCGCACGATCTCGGACATGTCCGTCCACATGGAATCGTATCCCGCGCCGACGAACCTGCCCCTATACCCCGCTCCGAACACCGGGATCTTGCCCGTCCAGGCCTCGTTCCACATGGTGAGCACGCGGGCCGGCGTCCACAATCCAGAGCCGAGAGCGAGGTACTCGGGCGAGTACTCGACGGTGAGCGCGCGCTGCGGGCAATCCTCGACGCAGCGCAGGCAGTTCTTGCAGAGGTAGCTCTTCGGGTCCGCCATGACGCGCGGGTCCTTCTCGTCGCGCTCGTGAACTCCGTATACGCAAGCGTCCTTGCAGCGGCCGCAGTTCATGCAGCGCGTGGAGCGAATGACGGCCGACTTCGCGAACGGCGTGCCTGGCGGAGCGGCTTCCTTCTTCGGGACATGGTAGCGCTCGTACATCTACTTCCCTCCGTCAACGGTCTTGCTTGGAGCGCCGAGCACCAGTCCGCGATCAACGAGCGCGTCGTACATCGCCGAGTTCTCGACCAGCTGCACGAAGCGCTTGATCTCCTCTTCGTCCTTCCCGTACGAGGCGGCGAGGCGCTTCTCGAGCTCGTCGTACGCCTCGATGAGATGCAGTTTCGATTGGCACACCTGCTCGCAGGCCTTGCAGCGCATGCAAAGGAAGGTGCGGTGCGCATGTTCCGGCGAGAGCCTGGAGCCGTCCGCCAAGGCGCGCGCGGTGAGCAGCTTGCCTCTGGCGGTGACGCGCTCGTCCTTGATGACGAGGTACGCAGGGCACACACCGACGCAGGCGCCGCACATCGCGCACTCGTCGGCGGCGCGCAGGAGCGGATCGGCATCGCGGCGATTGAACGCCTTTGCGGAGGAGATCATCCCGACCCCGACCGCCGCCGGCTCGCCGATGCGGTTGATCATGCGCAGCGCGGAGCCCAGGACTCCAGGCGAGAAGAGGCTCGCAGGCACGCCTCCGAACTTGCCGCTCAACCTCGGATACTTGCCTTTGTTCATGATCCCAGCGGGATCGAGGTTCTTCGCCGCCTCCAGCCGTGCGACCGAGTCCTTGTCCTCGCGGTCCGAGAACATGTTGTTCCAGACGCCGGCGGAGTAGGGCTTCGCGCCCGCTTCCATGACCGCGCTCGAGATCAGCAGACCGCGGAACGAGTCCATCGTGTACCGCATCATCTGCGTTTGATCGGTGATGTAGTAAGTGAGAAGCAGCCCGTCCCCTCCGGGCATGAAGTGCACTTCCATGAGC
>Ga0335071_10001968_pt1 | contig 22148 bp, 22 predicted proteins | sample Lox_Sample_15_FD_206724 | JGI IMG/M metagenome (GOLD analysis project Ga0335071, IMG submission 206724) | Soil microbial communities from Loxahatchee National Wildlife Refuge, Florida, United States - Lox_Sample_1.5 | ecosystem: Environmental > Terrestrial > Soil > Wetlands | place: USA... | reverse complement strand
CACCTGGAGAGGTATGCATCATACAGTTTTTTGCGCAGTTCGCGGCTGTCGGCGTACGTAAGGAAAGGAAGCATGCTTGGCTTCTGGGTTGTGAATATCCATTTGCCAGCCATCGAATCGCGCTTTGCAAGCTGGGCTGCGCCAGCCACCACATTTTCAGGAAGACCTTTAAGGTCATCTTTCTTATCTATTACAAGCTTGAATTTATTGGTCTCCGAGAGGACATTCTGGCTGAACTTTACTGCCAGGACAGATATCTCCTCGTTAATCTTCTTGAGTGTATCCTGGTCGGCAGGGGAGAGGAGGGCACCATTGCGGACGAAATTCTTGTAAAGGTTGTCCACGATAAACTTTTGCTCATTATCCAGCCCGGCCTGTTCCATTGTTTCATAAACAGCCCTGACCCTCCTGAAAAGTTCAGGGTTAAGCATAATCTCGTCGCTGAACTTCGACAGCCTCGGAGAAATTTCTATCTGGATCTTCTGGAGGGAATCATTTGTATTTGCCGAGGTCAATCCCGAGAAGACAGTCGTTACCCTGTTCAGAAGCGATCCCATGCTGTCGAAAGGCTCTATCGTGTTCCGGAAATTGGGTTTATCGGTGTTCCCAAGTATTTTTTCAAGATCCTTTCTTTCCTCAGCCATTCCCTGCTCCATAGCGGGGATATAATGTTTTGCGAAGATCCTGTCGAACGGCGGAACTCCATATGGTGTATCAAACTCCTTAAAAAACGGGTTCGCAGAATCGGTCACAGGTTTGGTTTTACATCCCGGCAGAACGATTGCAAGGATAAAAACGAGCAAAAAGAAGGTATATATCTTCATGGCTTTTCACAGATTGGTTCTCCGCTGTAAGTTAGTAAAAAAAAATCCACACCAGCAGTTAACTGAACAGCTGGTTCCCATATTGCTTACGCCTGGTTTTAAATAAAAAAGGGTAGTTTATTTTTCCTCATTCCCCTTTAAAAGGTCGATAAGGATCACCCCGTTCGCACCACGGGCGCCATAAATGGATGCAGACGGACCACGAAGGACCGATATCGATTTCACCATTTTTGGATCGATACCGTCAATGGAGGTGGTAACAACCCCGTCAACCACGAGAAGAGGTTCATTGCTCAGCATGATTGATGAGGGCTCGGTGAGAACAATGGTTTTTCCACTTCCCCTGGCTCCCGGCACCTCGGCACGGATCATATCGTAAATGTTCGAATAGGTCTTGTATCGTTTGCTCTGTCCGTTGACATTTCTGACAGGAGAGGTCATTTCATCTTTCTTCATCTTGCCGTAACCGACTTCGACTGCCTCTTCACTCTGGGTTTTATCTTTAGTCAGGGGATTAAGCTTGGAGTGGTACAGTGAGAAATTGATTACTTCCTGCCCGTTTATTTCAGCTTCTTTCATCCCGTTAAACAATGAAAAAGCCGTCAGGGTCTTTGCACTTCTGTCAACCTTGATCTTGTAGATTCCGTTCTCATTTGTTTTGACATTGGTATTCTTGTTGTCAACCATAATTGAAACGCCGGAAACAGGTTTCTGGTCAGGATCAACAACTTTTCCCGTGATGGTCAGCTTTTTAGGGGTTTTCTGTGCATTCAGTGAGGGGCTGAACATAACAAGAAGAGCCATGGCCATTGCTAAAAATACTCTGGACTTCATATTCTGGTAATTTATTACATTATTTATGGACCAAATGACAATTCAACTTTCGCAAAGAGCTAGGTTAATCAGCAAAGTTAGTCTATATTAACGCAATTTATCGTTAAAAGAGGTTAAAAACATCCTTTATACCTTATCTGAAGACAGACAGGCTGTTTACATAGTGACAACAGGACTGATGCAGCGATAAATAAATCACTGCTGGGGCATTGAAGATGTGGATTCCGGCCAGGTTACTTCTTTCCATTTTTATCCTTCACGGAGTTGAACCCGAACCTGTAATTCAACCCGAATACAAATCTCTGAATGGAGTTTTCGAAGTAACCGGATGTATTTGTGTTGTAGATCTTTGAATTCCCAAAACTGTACTTGAACATGAATCCGACCTGTTTTGAAACCAGTGCCTCGCCATAAAGGAATGAATTGGTTTCTATGCTCGAAAAGTCAAGACCATACCTGAGGGTGAGATTTGTTTTATTACCGAAGCCTGTGCCGAAACTTATCTCGCTATTAAGCATTGGCAGGGTAGAGGGGAATTTGTAACCGTAGATATACCGTACATCAAATACGCTGCTTTCGCCAAGCCTGAGATAGACCTCGGGCAGAATGGGCGACCAGTTGGTACCGGAGGTTGGCTGAATGTCACTGAGCGGTTCAGATGGAATCCACCTCAACTCACCGACATGGGCTCCCAATCCTATTCCTATCCATTCAAAATCGGCTTTGATATAGGGGTTCACCGCGCCAATGAAATTGGATTGCCTGGTCCCCGAGGTCAGGTTTATCTCCCTGTTGAACCCTCCGTAAAGGTTTATACCTTTTGTGATAATCTTGTTTCCTGCCTTCCTGACCACTGAGTACCCGGCTCCTCCCGACCTGAACTCATGCCGGTAGTTGTTTTCGGTATAAGATGTTCCGCATTGGCCTTGCAGTGGGTTGAACTGCAGTACATTAAATGCATTTCCACCGGTGAATCCTGCGTCAATCCTCCGGTATGAGGTAACCTTGTTCTGATAGAAGTCCCTCAGAGTGCCTCCGGATTTTGCTGAGTCCTGTAAAAATGTGCGTGTCGATACAAACAGGGGCAGGGCTATTATCGAAAATGAAAGAATCTTCCATTTCAATAGCCTGGCAGAGCTGAAAATGCACCAGCAGGTCAACGCCAGGGCAGGTATGAATTTCATGTAGATGGATACGGATTCGAAAGGTGAAAAGGAATTCCTGAAAATATACAACACACTGCAGATCAGCCCGATATATGCAACAAGGTTGACGAGGGATGGTCCCTTTTCAGGAACTTTTGCCAAACAGGAAAGCTTAGTCAATTTTTCCGAAGCCAGCAGAAGGAGCAGGCAAACGGCCGCTGCCAGAAGGATAAACCATTGAAGCCATCTCATCCCGGTAAAAGTCGAAGTGTTGAAACTTGAGCCTGATGGATCGCGGAAGAATTCTGCAATAAACCTGAAAACAAAAAATACCCCTGTTGAGAAAAGCAAGGATGAATAGCTCCCCTTCCATTTCCTGATTGCCTTCCAGGCAAGGAAAGAAATGAGGAAAAAGAATAATGTCTCGTAGAGCTGTACCGGATGAACACTGGCTGAGAATGGAGCATTCTCTTCAATTATACCGCTTACCCACTGGTGAAAATGGGCGGAAGAGCCGTAGCCGTAGCTTACACCCCAGGGGAGAGCGGTGACGCGACCGAAGCAGCAGCCGTTAAAAAAACACCCGATTTTTTGTATTCCGAACCCCAGCGGGGCAACCCAGGCGTAAATGTCAATGATCTCACGTCCAAGCCTGAAGAACCTTTGTGTGAGAATGAGCCCGGCAAGGCCGAAGACCAGGCCGCCCAGCGCCGACCTGTTTTCATAGCCGGCCAGGGAACCGATTGAGGTGATGTTTTTCCAGCCTGCTGCTGGAATGCAGATCAGCCTCGACCCGATTACGGTCAGAATGGATGTTGCGGTCAGCATCAGTAATACAGATCCTAATGGAACATTTTTTTTGCGGGCAGCAACAAGGATGATGATAAAAGTGACCGTAAAGGAGAGAATATAAAAAAGGGCAAACCAGAACCCGGGGTTTTCAACATGAATTTTCATAAGAAAGATTCTAAACCAGTTCTAATGGTGTCTACCCGGCTGAAGTAAGCCGGTGTGCTTTCTTAACCTATAAACTTTGAGGCACGTTTATAGTTTCTTTGTCCCTTTTCGTGGCAAAAAATATAAGCTTTGTTCAATCCCAGGGATGAGGAGGTCATTAACCTGAATTTTCCGTCATAAAGTTAGGAAACAGATTATCTGAAATCAAGTTTTCTTTTCTACCTGCCACAATGTATTGAGTGCATGGAAAAGGAATCAATGTTAACCGGAATTGCTTCGTTATCTGACCAGCCCCTGATTGCAAAAATCCCCACGTATTTCGGATTGAAGCTGAAGTTGCCGGTCAATAGTTCCCTGAAAGAATAACTTTCAGCCGGGGAAGAGGTATATAGGAACTTTATCCTGGAACCGTTTTTTTCAATTTTAAGGGCGGAGAATTTCAGATTGGTTTCAACCAGGCTGGCATATTCCTTGTTGAGACTGTAGAGAGTGAAATGAATAATTTCTTCAGGGCGGCTCAGGGAGCCGCTTTCGCACGAGCTTAACCCCTGGATTAAGATTTCAGGATCTTTCCTGAAACCTCCGAAAAAATCATTGTAACCGATCGATAATCTGATCATCTTGCCACGCAGGGATGAGTCTTCACACAGAATAATACCCGACTGCTGCCAGTTATGGCGGGGGACAAAATCAGTGAAATGGACCTCTGTCTCAAAGCAATTACCCCCTGTTCTTCGCAGAAGCAAATTTTTTATCCCGGCCTGTTTTTCCCCCAGGGGCCAGTTATCGCTTTCCAGAGTATAGAGGGTCAGATGGCCGGTTTTCGAATCTCTTTTCGGCCAGTATAACATATCGCGGTTTTTAATTATCCAACCTTTTGCCGAAAGTGAATCCTCGGCTACGGAATTAAAATCATCCCTGAAGCTTGTGTTCCCTACGCCAGGCCCGGTTAATATGAATAGGAGGGAAAGCAAAATGATTATGATAATCGCTGTAACCAGCAAAGTCCTGATCATGGCAGGATTTCCTGTCCCTATTTTTTTCACATATCCGGCATCGCCGAAATCCCTGCTGTACCTGAACCACCATGGGAAATGACTTTCAGAACCCTTCCTTTTCACTTCATCGGTATAGGGAGCTCCAAGCACATATCTTGAAATTGTATCCAGAGTCGCTTTTGAAGGATTCTCCTTTTTTATTCCCGGCTCTTCCATTCTTAGGATGAACAGGGAATAATTCTTAAGGCTTTTCGGTCCGATAACGAGACCTGTTTTCTCAAAGATATCGTTTGACAGTACCTTGCTATCGGTCTCAGAAAGCGGCTCTGTGTGAACGGCATTAAAGCACTTTTTATAAGCCTCATCAAAGAGCCCGGTAAATATCTTTTCTTCCCTTGTTGTCATACTTCAGCTCCAGGATTCTGCCCAGCCTGCCATTTCCACAGGATTTCTGATCAATTCCAGCCAGGTTCCGTCCCATGGCGACGGGTGATTTTACATTTGTCAAAAATTCAACTTCAAATTTATGAGAAAACTTCTTTTAATATTCCTTCATGGCGTTGCAACTGCCGCATGTTTCTGCCAGAATGTACAAATGTATTATGATTTACGTCACAGCGTCGATCCCACCAACTTTAAGAAAAACTTTCCTGCACTCAGCTTTGAGTATTTCAGGGACCTCGATTCGGTTGGCACAGGTTCATTCCTCTTCAGGCTCGACACTCAGCTGAGCGGAGAGAAATGCAATATGGGGCAGGCATTTGCACAGGTTTCGCAGTCGCTGCGATTCTGGAAACCGAAGCCAGGACTCTCGGTTTATTACAGCGGAGGGCTGGGCGTTGTGTTACCCGGTAATGGTTTTTTCATTACCAATGCCGTTGGCATGGGATCGGCCTGCCCGTTTCAATGGAGAGGAGCCTGGATCTCGATAGGTATTTATTTCAGGGCCAGTTTTTATGCACGACAGAGCTACGATCCGCAGCTAATATTATATTTTGGGAAGGGGTTCCATGGCTACAGGATATTTACCGACGGAAGTTTTGTATTCTGGACAGAAAACAGGAATCAGGGCAGCGATTATACCAGAAATCTTTCAGGGAAGAAATTTGCTTTTTTCGGCGATCCGAAAGTCTGGATTAAAATCTCAGGCGGATTATCAGCAGGAATAAAGACAAGTGTTTTTTACAACCTTACCGCGACCGGAAGCAAACTGAAAATTTACCCTGCTATAGGAACGAGGTACCGGTTTTGACCTGCTTTGCCAACGGAGCAGATCCACCTAGTTATTCTCTATCAAAATCTCATATTTACCTGGTCTGAGGACAGTAAGCCCGAAATTGCAGATCCTTACCCCGGCGGCAAGAGGAATGGTGAACTGAAGCGAAACTGTCTCGGGGAGTGCATATTTCTGGACAAGGAGCCTCAGGTTAAAGTCACTCTTGTAACCCGATGTTATGGTTACCCCCAGGTCGCGAGGAAGATACTTTTTCTGGTACTTCACGAATGTCACCTCTATGATATTTTCCCTGTCATCGGTACGCTTAATTGAAAAGTGTTCGATACCAGACAGGTTGATAATACGGTAGTCATCATCGGGTGCGGTGGTTCCGGCGTACTCTCCATATTTCCAGTAACCTTCCATGATCATAGGCTTCCCGTTAACCAATGTTTTAAGTTTGCCCTTACCGTTTTTTAAACCGGCAGTGAAGAAACCGGTATAAACTGTCCCGTTTTTGAAAGTATATGTGCCCTTGCCTTCCGGCAGCCCGTTTTTAAATACGCCTTCATAGGTATCTTCACCTTTGGCAACACCTTTGCCATCGGCAAGGCCATCCCTGCACCCTCCGGTATATGAGCCCGAAATCTCTTTTAGCAGAACCTTGCATTCAGCCGAATTATCCTGTGAAAAAAGATGATCAACGGAAATGCAGAACAGGATCAGAACCAGAAGTACAACGTGTAGGAGGAACTTTTTCATCATATCCGGAATTTGGTCCCCAAAAATAAGATTTATGATGAAATAAACAGGTGTTTTTTATCGCGGGTCAGATTTACCAGTCACTTCATACACTCCACTATTCTTCACGGAGCACTTTATGCATCCAGATATGGCAGGTGCGGTGGCCCGAGTTGCCCATCGGGTGATTGAGCGTCCTGAATCCAAGCTTTTCGTACATGGAGACTGCCCTGGAGAATTGGGGGAGGCTCTCGAGGTAGAGCTCCGAATATCCCATGGCGACGGCTGAAGCCATCACTTTTTCCATAAGCTCCCGACCGGTACCTTTTCCCCTGGCATCGGTTTTAAGATAGAATTTCACCAGCTCAGCACAGCTTTTCTCAAGACCCGGGGTAGGATAAATGCCACAGCATCCGAGTATTTCACCTTCATCCTCGGCAACAAGCAGCAATGAGCCTTTCACACTGAAGAGCCTGTATAGGTTATCGGTAGCAGGATCGGAATAAACCGTTCCTTCATGAGGGGCATTGTGTTCGTCGAAAACCGCCCTGATAAGGCTTGCAAGGACGGCATTGTCTTTTTTCTCAGCTTTTCTTATTGTGACCATAAAAATCTGCCGTGATGATTTAAAAACATGTGAATTTAAGAAAAGAGGCTGCATTTTCAGCTGTCTCCAGGTCTTTATTTGACTACGGAAAAGTCAGGCGGGAGTTCCCCGTTGTTTTGCTACACGGAAATAATCTTCAGTTAACCCTTCTCAAAATAGCCGGTCACCTCAATCCTGCCTGTTTCAATATTGTACAGAAAAATTCAGGCCGGGAGTAAATTCCACTTAGGATGTTTACATATTGGCAGGCTGTTGTGATCATTACACTGGCCCGGTCAGTTCAATGTCGCGTTCAGGAGGATGCCAAACCTGTTGCTGTTGAGCTTCTCCGAAACCCCACCGCCAGGTTCGTTGGTCAGTTTTGTTTTGCTATAGGTAAAAGCAATTCCGATTGCCCATCTCGGGGAAATCCACCATTCCTTTCCGGCTTTAAGCTGGCAGGAAAATCCCTGCTGCGTAGATACATTATTTGCTTTATTGGTATTGTCAATGATCGAATAGCCGCCGAGTCCGACAGAACCGGAAAAAAAGATATTAGACGGTGCCAGGTAGTAAGTGACCCCGCCACCGAGCATCGATTCTCCTATATTGAGGTTATCGTTTGCTTTCCCGCTCGTCCCGTTCGAGATTGCAATTTTAGGACCGGCAATTATTTCGGAGAGCAGGGTGGCATGGAGAATGAGGTTTTTGCCTATTACGCCGCCAAGCTTTACATCAAATTTCGCCCCGGGTCCGCTGAAGGTCATGTCGTAGGAAGATGTTGCATCACTTATCTTCCCGAACACGGGACCCAGGCTCATTGAAAGAAAAATTCCCTGATGTTCATGTACCGGTTTTGACTGGCCGGGAGAGAGGCCAGAAAAGGCCCGCTGTGCACAAATACTTTGTACCGCAAGCAATGCCAGGAGGGAAAAAATCAATTGTTTCATATCAAATACCGGGTTTAAGTTACTGAATTTTCGACATGTACAGAACTCAAAAAGGTATATTCCACTGAAATGTATTCTACAATACTTTTTCTCCGAAAGATTATTGAAATGAACTTCTTTTAATATAATTTTGCCGCATGTCCGGTCCGTAGCTCAGCTGGCAGAGCACGTGACTCTTAATCATGGGGTCGAGGGTTCGATTCCCTCCGGACCGACTATTTTTTAACTGTATAATCGATCCACCGGGGTAGTTCCCCGATCAGCTTTGCCATCACAGAATCCGTTCGCTGTTCGAAAAGGTTAAGGTTACCATACGCTTCACCCTTATGTTCGCTTACGATGTCGGTTATACCCCTGAGAATTAGTATCTTTTTTTTGTTTTTCACGGCCACATAGGCCATTGACCCTGTTTCCCAGTCACCTGCAACTGCCGAATATTCTTTCTTCAGGAAAGCCAGCTCGTCCTGTCTCAGGTCCCTGTCGGCAGAAACCAGGAGAGTCTTTCTCACTTTAAAAGGGTAATCATTGCCAAGCCATGAGAGGTCAATCAGCGTGGTGTAATCCGCAATTGCCTCCTTCGAATCGCCCATCGCTTCGATAATATCATAAATAACCGTTTTGTCTGCAAGTATTGTCTCATATCTTTCTGCCTCTCCTTTAAATCCTCCACAGGTACCGATATTGATAAGGATTTCCGGATCGTACCTGTCGATGACATACTGGGTTGCTCCGGCAGCGGAGACTTTTCCCCATCCTTCATGGAAGAAAAGTACATCCTGGTTACCGATTTTTTTATAAAAATATTCACCCCAGGGTGATTGCCTGAGCTCTTCAGCAGGGAATACCTTCTTCAGGGATTTCCATTCGGCATTGGCAGAAATGAGGACAGCATACTTATTCTTCAATGTACAGGAAGAAAATGCCGTGATCAGCAGGATTGACAATATCCAGAACTTTCCCTTCAGGATCATTGATTCACGGAAATTGTTGAGAGTTATCTGACCAGTGAATGTACCATTTTTATTTCACAATTTCCCCTGATCATCGAATAAACCGGGCAGTATTTGTCTTCGGCCATCTTAATTACCCTGCTTACATCCTCGTCAGTAATATCTGGAGAGCCTATCGCCAGTTCCAGGTTTATCTGGCTGAAACCGGTAGGATGTTCCTCATGCCTTATGCCCCTGGCTCTTATCTCGCAGGAAGTGATAGTTTTGTTCATTTTTCTCAGGAATGTGAGGACGGCGCTTCCGACACACGAGGAGAGGCTGAGCAGCAGCAGCTCGAGTGACGTATAGCCGAGGTCGTCGCCAAGGGGTGAAATGTAGTCAATTGATACCGGAGTATTGTCTCCCGCATGACCTGAGAAATGCAACCTGTCGTTGATAAGCCTTACTGAAGCATTGAGTTCTTTGGATTTGTCTGTCATTTTTGATAAACCTGTTTTGATTGAACATATTAATGGTCCCTCTTTCCGGGGGGTTCAGCAAATAATCCATTTTTACTGAATAAAGGAAGCGGAAGGCTGAAAATTATTTTTTATCGGAATTCAGCATGATCCTTTCCCTCCCGGTCCTTGAGATCAGAGGTCCGGAAATTATAGCGTAATCGGGCGAAGTACCGCCGGCGACAGGATCGGAGTCTATCCTGACCTTGTAGGGATTGATCCTGATTCTTTTAAGCTTAATATAAATCTTGTAGAGCTCTTCCTCGGTAAGAATGTTCCTGTCGTCGGTATTCAGCAGGAATTTGCAGTTGATTACTTCACCACGTCTCGTGAAAGCCAGCAAAACTGCCGTGTTGAGATGAAGCATGTCCCTCTTCTTTTTCGGCAGCACACTTTTTACAACTGAATTGAACAGCTTGTGGATATAGGTATCTTCCTTCCATACGGCAATTCCCTGGGTTCCTTCAGGCTTCATCAGGTCGAATTTTGGAACGGCCAGGTCGTAATCACCGTGACTGGTATAATTAAACATTTCCAGCTTCTGGGGAAACATAGGTGGTATGCAGATGATTACCAGGCAGATAGAAAGAGCAGCCCTCAGTGCCCTGAGATTCATGATATTCAAGCTTTTCAGTCTTTGATACACCTTACGGAGAGGCCTGAATTCTTCAATGCTCCCTGTCTTGTGGTCGAATAGGAGCTTGCTGTAAGAAGTCTCTCCCAGCCTTTTGTGCTTTCACTTTCGGTCGCACTCCAGAAATGTGCCTCATTCCGGATAAGGCCGAAGGAGCCGGCAGCTGACCTGTAACCCGCCGGCAGGGCGGTAAAGCAGCTCATATTATTTCCATCCTTGTTATAGGGTGATATCCAGTGTTCATTTCCGATATCCTTCATAAGGCTTCCTGCAATAAGATAACTGCCAAGAGTCGTTTCGAGAGTCGTCCATTCGGCATCTGTCGGAACATGCCATCCTGCAGGACAAACATTCCTGGCATCAGTTGCAGCATACCAGGTATAAAGATTACCATAGACAAGAGAAGAATCGCTCAGGTTGCCTGCATACCAGTAATAAGCCGGCGTATTTTCTCCGGTGATATCGAGGGTGGAGGGAGTTGTGGTGGATACCGGATCGCCATTCTGGTAATTCGTGGTTCTGAGGTTCTCATCCATCCAGGTCTGGCTTCCTATTGATACCACATTTACGATATGGTTGTTATTGTCCTGAATAGTTGAAGGAGTGGTAAAGCTTATCTCACTGCCCAGGGCATTGCCCGACTTATTGTTGGCAAAGGCCTTGACATAGTACTTCGTTCCGGGAGAAAAATTATTAACCACCACATAGAAAAGACCCGTGTCGGTGGCGAAGTGAAGAGGAGTGCCGGTCCCCTGGTCGGGATTTGGCTGAAGTCCGATATAGAGCCCGCCGTCGATCGAGGTTTGTTTTACATCGGATGTGATGTGTAGCCCCATCGAGGCCCTTGTCGATGCTATATACTGTGTGACGATCGTTTCGACAGAAGGGACAGGTTCATTATTTTTCTTGCAGCCGGCGAACAGCATGGCTGACAGAAGTATCACTGGAAGGTACAAGGTTTTCATAAAAGAAGCTTTAAGTTCTCAAAAGTACAAAAGCAGGACATGTAAATCAAACAAATTTCATGCCACCGGAATATTATTCTTAAAGGGCTCAAAGATACTTTTTAACCCGGTTCCAGTAATAATAAGTCTTTCGTCCTGATCCGTTCCACCGCTTGGCGATTTTTTCAGGATCGTACGGGCCGACCTGCCTCGCGTAATAGAGGAATATCTTTTCAGAAATTTTATAATTGAAAAGATCTTTCATCGTGTAGTGACTGCCTGTTCTTTTATTGAAGTCCTCGAGCCTTACCGGCCTGATCTGGAAATAACCAGTAGCCTTTTCCTGAGGATTGTAGGAAAGAGTGTCGCATTCTGTTTCAACGATCCCTATTGCATGAATAAGTTTCTGGTAGGGCTTCTCGGGACCCGATCTGAGGATGATAAGCGAGGCCCTGCTGGGGGCCATCGCCGTGGCTGTAAAAGACAATAAAAGAGAAACTAAAACTAACTTTTTTAACTTAACCATTATAGGATAAACGCCGCTTAAGTGATTTTGTTTGATGCAAAATACACCGGTAACAGCAAATGCCGGTTTTTCAGCTATTTACGGTCACAATAATTTTTCCCCTGGGATGCCCTTTTTCGGCATATTCAAAAGCTTCGGCCGTTTGATCAAGGGTAAAAGTCTTTCCTATAAACGGTTTTACTTTCTTTTCAGCCAGCAGCTTTTCAAGTTCGTCATAATCTCCTGGAAGGGCTCTCATGTTGGAAGAGGTTAATGTCTTTCCATGGGCGATCCTGGAAAACAGCTTTCTTAGCGCTTTATAAGGCATAAACAGGGTAGAAGCATACGTACCTCCGCGTCCGAGAAGTTTATAAACCACGGGGTAATCCATTTTCCCGTAAGCGTCGAGGATAAGATCGTATTTGTCTTCCAGGGAAAGCAGTTCCTCTTTTGAATAACCTGTGACCCGGTCGGCGCCAAGAGATCTTGCAAATTCGCTGTTCGCACTGCTGCAGGTAGCTGTGACATAAGCGCCCATGGCTTTCGCAATCTGAACCCCGAAATGTCCGACACCCCCGGTTGCCCCGTTTACAAGTACTTTTTTCCCGGGTCCGGTTTCGCCTTTTCTCAGCCCGCTCAGGGCGGTGAGGGCTCCAACGGGCAGTGAAGCAGCCTCTTCGAAGGAGAGATTGCCGGGCATGAGCCTTAAGTTTTCCTGCAAAGCCAGCACCAGCTCAGCAAGGGCCCCGGGTTTTCCAAACATCACCGGTACTGCGCCATACACTTTATCCCCTGGTCTGAATCGCGACACTTCCGCACCGGTTTTTTCTATAATTCCGGAGAAATCGGAACCCAGTATCCTGGGGAATCCGGCAGGTGAGATAAATTTCAATGCACCCGATTTGATCTTATAATCGAGAGGATTTATCGAGGAGGCCTTTACCCTGACCAGGACACCGTTTGCACTTAATTCGGGATCCTTGAGATCTCCGTAGCTGATTACCTCTTTCCCGCCGTAGGCTGTTATAAATGATGCTTTCATGATCTTTTCGTGTTTTGGTTTTACTTATAACAGCTGAATGGTTGAAAGGTTGACCGGCCCCATCAAAGGGCAAATCAAAACAATCAGGGTACTGCCCTGAAGCAGGCAGCACCCCGGTTATGCATTGGGCTGACCGGTTAGCACCTGGATCAGCTACCGGGCTTAGAGGTTCTGTTTGGGTTTTTTAAGCTCCTCAATCTCCTTGTCCTTTGCCGCAATTGTCTTTTCAAGATCGGCAACTTTTTGTTTTAAAGCTGCTATTTCAGAATTCAGCCTGGCAATGTCGGCATTCAGCCCGTCGATCTTCCTGATAAGATCTTCCTTTTCGGCTTCAAGCTTTTTAACAATCGGAACGTAGAATGATTTCTGATAGTACCAGGCTGTGAAAAATCCTATGAGTGCGGCGCCGAGCAAAAGGAGTATAATCTCGGTCACTGCGCCGGTGACCGACTGGGTCAGTTGTATGAATAGCGGGTTCATGTATTTATTTTTTAATTGTTACTTCGGTTCTTCTGTGCTCTGCCCTTTCTTTGCTTGTGAGCTGGTTAGTGAGATTATTGTCGGGCCGGGCCGTCCCTGTAATAAGCTTATCTGCGGGAAATCCCTTTTCGATGAGGAATTTCTTTACGGTCTCCGCCCTTTTTGCTGAAAGCTTCATGTTGTATTCCGGGGTACCGATAAAATCGGTATTACCCGTAACCAGGAGGAGTGTCGAAGGGTATTTCCCCATCCAGTCCTTTAGTGCCGTCAGGCTGTTTTCGATACCGGGAGCGGGGAGCATGCTGGTTTTGTCAAAATCAAAATAGACTGTCAGATCCTTTGGCATGGATGCATAGAGCTTCGCGAGGGAATCGGCTTCCCTGTTCTGGACCGGGGGTGCAGGCTGTACAATTTCGTGTCGTTTTGTCTGAGGTTTCAGAACATCGACGTACAGCCACATTGAAAAAAATGACCAGATTACCAAAATGACAAATCCGGTAATTAGAATTCTCATAGCATTGGAAATTTATGTAGTTAATAATCCGATGAACTTCCTGCTTTCAGGCACACTCCTACCAAAGTTAAGAAACGTCTTAACTCAAAGCAAAAAAAAGATTTGGTGTTTTCTTCCCGGCCATAAACAAGGGAGCAGGCAGGAAAAGTCTGCCGATATCGCGTAACCTATCCTGCTGCCGGATAGTTCGGAATGAGGTGGTTTTGTTTCCTTATGGCTTTCAGAAATGCCCTGAGGGACATTGGTTTGTATCCTCGCTTCCTGTTAAGTGCGCCAACTTTAAAAAGAAGGCTCTGTGCCCTGAAGAATTCCCTGTAAAGGCTGAAGAGGGGAACATTCGGATCCCACGCCTGTATTGCCTCGGCGCCGGCTCCGTTTATTTCTATTATCCTGAATCCTTTTCCCTCCTTGAGAAGGTCGGTCGATTCAAACCTGATGTCAAACCTGCCATAATAGAATTCAGGCATGCTGCGGGCTATTTCGTCAAATCGCCCGGTCAGCTCGGGGGTTATGAGATAACCGGCATCGCGGTAGAGTCCGCCGACCCTCAGGCTGCCGATAAAAGCCAGCCTGATAAGTTCTCCCTCGGAAGGCACATGTTCGAGGTCGTCTTTGCCAAAGCCCAGGTGGTTTTCCTTTTCACCCAGGTAGAACTCGGCCCTTAGCTTCGTCCGTTCATCGCTGTGGATAAGCTCCCTGAGAGTTGACCTGCCATCTCCGACAACATACGGAAAATATCTCAGGGTGATGGAATAGATCTTCCCTTTCTCCTCCCCCGGGATCCTGACATAAAAGATCCCAGCTTCGCCATCGTGATGAACCGGGCGCTGCAGAATAAAGTGCTCGCCGACGGGAAATGCCTCAATATATTTGCCAAGCTGGACCCTGTCTTCGACCAGCTGAACTCCATAGCCGTTCCACCCTATGTCGGGTTTAGCCACAATCGGGAAAGAAAGAGAGGCTTTCTCCATCTGCAACTCGGCTGCCTTGAGCTGCACTTCAGAACCGGCGTCATTACGGTGCATTGTTACAAAATCAGCTATCCATTCTTTCTGGAGGGGTCCCACCATGTTCAGGACGGAGGATTTCGATTCGCCCATGAATCCTCCGGTCTCTATCATGGGATTGGAGACCGAAGGAAGGGTCATGCTATGATATCTTATCGCGAGCAGGAACCATCTGAGGCCGACAGGTATATAGAGAATGCTGTTAGGGATTCTTTCAGCTGTTGAAACGTATTTCTTAAGATCCTTGAGGGTGGGCATTCCGCTGAAAACATTTTTTCTTGACGGCATGTACTTTTTTATCACTTCAAAAAATGAAGGGGGAACGTCGCCCATCGCGTGTTCGGTGGACTTGCTCCACCGTGCTTTCCTTGAATTTCTCACTGTATAAAGTATAACTATAACGGCAAGTGCTGCCCAGGCCCAGTAACCAAGATGGAGGAGGACCATGTCGCCAAATAATATGACGATGGTCAGAACAATGGATGAATACACGGCACCTGCTATAATCGAAACTGTCGCAAACCGCCAGAACGGGATCTTGAACCAGCCGCACGCCACAAAGGTCGGGAAGAGAAGGCCGGGTGTTATCCTGCATAATACAAGAACCCTCACCAGGTGCCTTTCGAGCCAGAGCCGTAGCCGTTCAACCTTTGGTCCTATTATTTTTGTGCGCAGCCATTTGTTGGTCTGTGCCATTCTCCCCATCCCGTAGATCAGCACATCGCCGCAGACGATCCCAAGGTAGACAGGCACATATGCATAGAGCAGGGGAAGGCTGTGCTCGACTTTTGCAAAACCTGCTGCCAGGATTGCCGCATCTTCATGAAGGAAGGTGAGGAAAAATATCACCACTGACTCACGGAGCCAGATCAGTGTATCGGGACCAATTATATTTAAGAGGATGTTCTCCAAGTCAAAATCGCGATTCCAAATATAACGGGTTTTAAATTTTGACGAAAGTTTATATGGGTATTTTTACCCATAAACAAATAAGCCCCGCAAATTTGCAAGGGCTTCTTTGTATAATACCATCATCAGTCTATTTTCTTACGGCATAAAGCAGGTTTATGGCCCTGGTTCTCCAGTTGTACCCGAGAGTGAACGGGACAGGTTTAATCGAAGGATCATTATAGGCTTTTGCCAGGTCAGTTTCGTTGATCCACGAAAACTCTTTTCCCGGTTTCATATATTTACCATAGAGGTGGATATCCCAGATTTTCTTATCGAAAAATGCGTAGGCAATTCCTGAATCATCCTGCAGGATAGTGCTGCTTTTTTCAAAAACAGTGTTTCTTATCCTTGAAAAATCTTTCCCGTGCATAAGGAAAGATGCAGCTTTAAGGTAGGTATGTGATTCGGGAAGCCTTGAAAGGTATTTTGAAAATCCATGGTTTTTCCTCAACCCCTCATCAGAAATATCCGTCTGGAAATAAAATGCCGACTGAATGCGCCTTCCCGTGTCGCCAACGAATTCTATCCTGACACCTCCTGTTACGTCCTTCCTCCCTTTAAGGCTGTCGGCCGGCTGCCAGTTGCCCGTGCTGTCGACACCTATGTATTTCAGTGATACTATATGATATCCCTGTCTTTTGAGAAAGAGGGCCATCAGCGGAACGGACCCGTTGATTCCAGTTTTCTTAAGGGCTCCTATCATATTGCCGGTAATAAAGTAGCTCCTCTTGAAGATATCCTTTAGCGAGAACCAGACTTCGTTAAGGTATTTGCTCACCTGGTCGTTGTTCATCCGGCAGATATCAGGCAGCTGTCCTACTGGCTCAAGACCGATAAGGATATAACTTCCGGCATTTGGATAAAAGATATTCGCGTTAAGCAGATCGGGTCCCCCGAAAGGGTAGAACAGTGTTTTCTCAGTTTTCCTGTGAAGCAGTTCGCTGTCGGCCCAGGTTCTCATCTTAAGGAATCTTGCAGTATCAAGATCAGCAAAGCCGCTGTCCATTGAAAATGAGAATTTTTTCCACACCGATCCACTGTCGGCAGCTGCAAGACAGCCAATCTTCCCGTGAGGCATTCCCGAGATGAAAGCTGCGATATTATCGGTGAGTGTATCATAGGGAGCCCTGTAAACAACCGGGACCCTGACTTCAGAAACCTTTTTTGGCTGACTGTTGCAGGAAGCAAGGGCAACAGTTGCCAGAACAAGGATTGTAACCTGTTTAATTATTGCCATTGGATTTGTATTTGATCAGTATAAAATATAGGATCAGACCTGCCAGGGTGATTCCTATGCCGAGTAAAGACTGGATGGGGCGGTTGAAGAAGACATAGAGCATCATGCAGCCTTCAACGAGGATAAAGAACAGCGGTACAAACGGATAACCGAAAGTATGGTAAAGATCCTCCCCGTTCTTCTTCATCCTGTACCTGAGAATGAAAACCCCGGTTACAGAAAGTATTGTAAAAAGGCTCAGGGTAAAGCCGATAAGTGTCATTATCTGTTCAAAGGTGGAACTGAAGATCAGGGCAAGCGAGACAACGGTCAGAAGGATAGTTGCATAGAAGGGGGAGCCGCTCCTGTTTTCGTTTCCGAGGAACCGGAGCGAAACATAATCTTCGGCTATTGCCTGGGTAACCCTGGGCCCGAGTATCAGTAGCGAGTTTATTGAGGCTATCAGCCCTACAGATATCAGGACAGCCACAAACCTGCCGCCCATCGTCCCGAATATGTTCCTCGCTGCGAGGAAAGCTACATCTATTTTCCCTTCAAGCTGAGGAAGGGGCACGGCATAAAGGAAAATGAAATTTAGAAGGGTATAAAGCGTCATCACAATGAGGGTCCCGGATATGAATATCATAGGGAGGTTCTTTACCGGGTTTTTGACCTGGTGGGTGATATAGGACGCAGAGTTCCATCCCGAATATGCAAAGGATACATAAACCAGCGAAACAGCAAAAGCCGGGTTTATGACCTGCCTGAAGTCCCCACCGGTAAATGTGAATGAGAAGCCCTGGTGATGCCCTTTGGAAAAACCTGCAATACAAAGGACAAGTATCAGTACAACATTTATAATGGTGGTGACAAAGTTAAAATTGGTACCTGTCTTGAAGCTGGTGGAGTTAAGAATTGTCAGAATGACGATGACCGAAATGCCTATCAGCATCGGTGAAACCGGAATAAGGTTTGCTGCATATGTTCCCAGGGCAATTGCGGCAATAGCCATAGGGGCAGCGAAGCCGATTGTCATAGAGATAAACCCCGAGAGAAAGCCAAGGGCAGGGTGATAGATCTTCGACAGGAAAACATATTCCCCACCCGACCTCGGGATCCTGGCAGCCAGTTCACCGTATGTAAGCGCACCGCAAAGTGCTACCAGGCCACCTGTGATCCAGATAAGTATAAGTGCAAGGACGGAATGAATGCCGGCTGCCTGCAGACCGAGACTGGTATAAACTCCCGTCCCGATCATATTGGATACAACTATTGCAATCGCACGTGAAGGGGTGATGAGCTTTCCTGTTTCCAAAAGTTTTCCAAATTAGGACCGATAAAAGTAATAAACAAATTCATTCCGGGAATAGAAATCGGTCCCGCGGGAAAAGAAATTTATTTTCAGGGCAGCTCCTTCAGAATCCGGAGAGACTCATCGACATGCCTTTCGGTTTGGGTCTGTGAGTTGAAGCTATGGACAACCCTGCCTTCTGAATCAATAATGTAAGTAACCCTCCCTGGCAGCAGTCCGAACAGGTTCGTAGGAACACCGAACAGTTTTCTTATCCTGTTGCCCCTGTCGCTGAGCAGCGTATAGGAGAGCCTGTGCTTTTCAGCGAATTTTTTGTGGCTGCTGACCGACTGTCCGCTGATGCCGATAATGACTGCGCCGGCTTCGTTAAAAACTTCATACAGATCGCGGAAATAACAGGCTTCCCTCGTGCAACCGGGGCTGTCGTCTTTGGGATAGAAGAAAATAACCATTTTCTTCCTGCCGGTAATTTCAGAAAGATCAAAATCGTTGCCGTTCTGATCTGGTAAAGTAAATGAAGGAATTTTATCTCCTTTTTTTATCTCTTTCATGACTGTCTTATACTTGAGGTTGGTTTTTTTTCTTTCTGGGAGGAAGCGGGAAGAAGGAGCTTGTCCGCTCAATATAATCTTTGTACTCCGGCCTGGTATTCACCAGCGATTTCTCAAGCAGCGCGACTCCTGAAACTCTTAAAATAAGTAGGGTCATTATAATTGATCCGGCCGCCCCGGTGTAACATCCGGCACCGAAAGACAGGAGCATATAGGCCCACCATACAGCAGAGTCGCCAAAATAGTTGGGGTGCCTCGTGTACCTCCAGAAACCGGAATCGAGTACCTTTCCCTTATTCGAGGGATCGGCACGGAAGGCCGACAGCTGCATATCCCCGCCTGCCTCGAAAATAAACCCTGTAAGCCAGGTCACCACAGCGGCATAATCGAAAATGCCCGGTCCTCCTGCGGTTGAAGGATACTGTGCCCCCAGCAATGGAAGTGCTATGATCCACATCAGTACACCCTGGAGGAGAAAGACCTGGAAGAAGCTGACCCACCAGTATCTTTCCTCTCCGTATTTTTTTCTGAACTCCCTGTACCGGTAATCTTCACCCTTCCCGAGATTTCTTATTGCCAGGTGAATAGCCAGCCTGAAGCCCCATACCGCGACCAGAAGCAGTACAAGTGTCTTTCTGAATGCCGCGCCCGGCGTGATAATGTACCAGAAGCCTGCAGCAAGGACAAAACCTGGTCCCCAGAAGAGATCCACGATACTGACATTTCTGATGACTGCACTTATTATCCAGAGGATTGTCATCATTCCCAGTATGACAGGAAGTGCATACAACCACGATTGGAAAAAGGTCATAGCTTTATTATTCGTTCATGAATGCCACGGCAGATGCACCGACACCTGCATTGGCCCCGATAATGGGTGAAATGTTCATCACCGAAACAGGCTTTTTCCCGGTGAGGGCCTCCATCCTTGAAGTGTACCATTCCGCTGCCCCGGGATTATTTGCGTGCATAACGATATAGTTCCAGATAGGTTTCTGCTTCAGGCTTCTCCTGATATACCTCATTATTCTTTCCATATTTGCTCTCGGGCTGAACGCCTTTTCGAGCACGACAGCCTTTCCGCTCTCGTCGAGGGAGATAACAGGATTGACGTGCATCATCCTTGCAAGCAGGCCTTTTGTAAACGAGAGCCTTCCTCCCCTGATTAAATATTTTATATTCTGCACGGTGACCAGTATCCTGGTTTCGGCAGCCCACTTCGCGGCCAGCGCAACTATATCGTCGTGATCATATCCTTTTTCGATTGACTGGGCGATCCTTAGGACAAGCAGTCCGATTGACCCGGAGATACCCTTTGAATTTATAACTGAAATTTTTTTGCCGAATTCCCTGCTTACGGACAGTGCCGCTTTCTGACTGGTGTTAAAGGTGCCGCTGAGCTTGTCGGAGAGGTTCACGCAGATAACTGAATCGTAATGCGAACAGAGGTGCGAGTAAAGATTTATGAAAGCCTTCTCATTTATCTGCGACGACTTCGGATAGTCGGGCGAGGTCTCCAGCAGCTTGTAGAACTGTTCGGGTTTGAGGGTAACCTTGTCGAGGTAATGATTGTCGCCGAAGGTTATGTTGATCGGAAGAATATGTATCTGGTAATTATCGATGAACTTCTCATCAAGGTCGCATGTTGAATCGGTAACGAGTGCGATGTTGAACTTGCGCCTGAAGACTGATTCCGACTGCCTGACCATATCATCGGCTTTCTGGAAGGCTATAGTTCCATAATCTTTAAGGTCGCCGAACAGACCTGAAGGGTCATTTGTATGTACATGGATCCTTCTCATCTTCTCCGATCCTGCCGTTACCGCGGAATCGCCGTAAGAAAGAAGCATTTCCGTAAGCTCGTCCCGGCCTATTCTTGTATCCCTGAGTATTGCCTCGGTACAGTACCTGAATTTAACCTCTTCGGCAATTACCTCCTCCATTCTTGGAAGGGCAACAGTCTCTGATTTTGAAGCTATAAGCTCCTTTACATTACGCGTCTGTATATAATCGATTATCCCCTCTACAAACAAAACAAATCCCTTTGCGCCTGCATCAACTACATTGTTTCTGGCAAGCACCAGCAGTTTTGATTTTGTGGCTAACAGTGAACTCTTAAGTATCTCGTACGAGCTGAGAAGAAGCTGGTTGAAGTCGGTGAATTTCTGCCAGCTGCCGTATATATATTCTGCCCAGTCCTTGATTACCGTGAGCATGGTTCCCTCGACAGGGTTTGCCACGGCTTCGTAAACATACCTGACTGCGCGCCTGGTGCTTTCGGCGAACTCTTTTATCGTTATTGACTTTAGATCGCCAATTTCGAGGCTGAGCCCGTAAAAGAACTGTGCGAAGATGATACCTGAATTTCCGCGGGCATTCATCAGGGTAGCCTCTGCTATCCTGTCTGCTGTAATCTTATAAGACCTGTGCGGATGAAGCGATTCGATGACGGCCCTTATTGTTGAAGCCAGGTTTGTACCTGTATCACCGTCATTCACCGGGAAGACATTAATCCTGTTAAGCTCGATCTGATTTGCAAGAACCTTTCTTGCACCGGCAATAAAGGTGTAATACAGGCTCCTCCCGTCCAGCTCAACCAGTGGTTCTCTTATGTCTTCAGTCATAACCAGGATAGTGAATAACTGTGCAAAATTACGAAATAAACGGGCTTGACGGGTAATTGTTCGCAAATAGCATATTCCAGCGATTGCCTGACCCTCTGAAATACCGGGTGATACATGGGAAAAAACGGACTCAATCAGAGATTACGGCCGGCCAGAATAAAGAGGGGATAATCCTTTATTTTCGATTCATGTTCCCTTTTAATTGTATAAAAGATTGAATCGGAGACCGGCTCAATGCCATTTTTTTTAAGCAGCTTTCCCAGTTCAGAAACTTCGAAGCCTTTATGTCCGTCGAATTCAGGATCCCTGAAATGGAATGAACCGTCCTCGGTGATAAGGTCCCCTATAAATACCAGGCCGTCTTTTTTAAGGATTTTATGAAATTCAGAAAAGACCTTGTCAATATCGTAAACATGATGAAGGGTAAGGAGCGTAAAGACCAGGTCAAAACCCCCAAGACCCGTCAGGGGATTTGATTCAGTGATGAGGAACGGGTTCATGGCGGATATTTTAAGATCGGCCAGCTTTTCCTTCATGACCCTTATCATTCCTTCGGAGGTATCGGCAAGTGTTATTGAATTGCAGCAATCCTGAAGCTGTATGCTCACGTTGCCTGTTCCGCTTCCGAACTCCAGGGCTTTGCTGAACTGCCTGTTGCCCGATATCCTTT
>Ga0335071_10001967_pt1 | contig 22166 bp, 23 predicted proteins | sample Lox_Sample_15_FD_206724 | JGI IMG/M metagenome (GOLD analysis project Ga0335071, IMG submission 206724) | Soil microbial communities from Loxahatchee National Wildlife Refuge, Florida, United States - Lox_Sample_1.5 | ecosystem: Environmental > Terrestrial > Soil > Wetlands | place: USA... | reverse complement strand
GACACCGGCACCCGGTCTCACGGGCGAGGTCGTCACCGACATGTTCCGCACCAACGTCACGGGCATGTTCGTCTGCATCCGCGAGGCCATCCGCCGCATGTCGCCGGAGTTCGGCGGCAAGGGCGGAGCGATCGTGAACGTGAGCTCGATGGCGGCGAAGCTGGGCGGCCTGCCGAAATTCGTGGCCTACGCCGCGACCAAAGGTGCGGTCGACACCATGACCGTCGGCTTGGGCCGCGAGCTCGCCCCGCACCGCATCCGGATCAACGCGGTGCGCCCGGGCCTCACCAAGACCGAAATGCTCGACGCGGCCGGCGGGCCGGAGGCGGTGCTGCAAGGCGCCAAGGCCACGATCCCGCTGGGGCGGCTGGGCGAGCCCGAGGAGATCGCCAACCTCGTGCTGTGGCTGCTCTCCGACGAGGCCTCCTACATCACCGGCGCACTCTACGACATCTCGGGCGGACGTTGACGCGGCGTTGATGCCTGACCTTGCGAGCTACGTCGGTCTGTATCAGACGGTCCTCGCGTTTGCCGCGATGACCCTGGCCGGGCGCGTGGTGTGCCGCGGGCGCCGGGGAGTCGCGATCCAGTGCATGGCGGGCTGGGGCGCCTTGTGCGTGCTGCTCACGATGTGGGGTGTCGCGACGGGGGTCAGCCTGCGCGTGCCGGCCGCAGCGTTCGTGGTCCTATCGCTGGCCGGACTGTTCGTGGGCCGTGCAGCGTGGCGGGAGGACCTCGCCGAGCTCAGGCGCATCGCGGTGATTGCGGCCCCCTGCCTGTGGGTGATGGCGGATATTGCGCCCTCGCAGGTCGATCTCCTCGCGGTCATCCTGCCCAACGCCGGCTATCTCTACGACCACGCGGCGTTTCCGGGCCTCGCCGGGGCGCCGTCGTTCTCCGAGCTGCCGGTCGCCCCCTACAACACCGAGTTCGTGTCGTTCCTCGGCTCGCTGTTCGGCGGCGGGTTCGCGGCGAACACGCCCTCGCTGTTCACCCTCCTGCTGCACGTGATGGCCGGGCTGCTGGTCGCGCGTGCGCTGGCCGGCAACAAGCGTCCCGGCTGGCGCCTCACCGCCCTTGGCCTGGCACTCGCGACGATCATCGATCCGGGCTTCGCGCCGCGCGTGTCGTTCTCGGGATATGGGGAGTCGCCGCTCGCGATCACGTTGCTGTTCGCGGGCTGGCTGGGTGCCGCCACGATGGGCCGGCTTGCGGCCGGCGAGCGCTGGCCGTCAGCGCTCCTGCCGCTCGCGGCCGTCCTGTGCGCCATGGTGAACGCGAAGCAGCAGGCGGTCGGCCTCTTCCTCTCAACCGGGGGCGGGCTGTTCCTCGTCGCCGCACTCGACGACCGCATCGGCTGGCGCGCCGCGGTGCGCTGCGTGGCGGTCGCAGCACTGCCGGCCGCGTGCCTCTACGTGGCCTGGGCCGCCTATGTGCATGCGGAATTCCCGCAAGGCCAGCTGGCGCCGCGATCGATCGCCGACTGGCCGTGGGCGATGCTGCCACAGATCCTGGCCGACATGGGCGAGGTGCTGCTGCAAAAGGGCTACTACGCGGCGAGCGTGATCGCGATGGTGGGTCTGGCGGTCCATAGCGGCCGCCTCGCGGCACCGGCGCGCGAGGTCTCGCGCATCGCACTCGCGGTGTTCGTGCTCTACACGGGCTTCCTCGTGGCCGTCTATCTCGGCTGGTTCGACGGCGAGCACTCCTATTTCCGCTACAACACGCAGCTCTCGCTGCTGATCACCCTGGCCCTGGCGCTGACGGCGCGCGACTGGCTGGGAAGCGAGCGCTGCCTGAACATCGCGGGCACCGTACTCCTCGCGGTGCTGATGATCGGCCCGCTCGCCTGGCCGCACCCGTTGCGGTTCGACCGCACCATGCCGCAACCGTGGCTGCAGGCGGCCGCGCGGCATCTGGCCGGCGCCGTCGATGACGGCGCCCGGATCGCCGTCATCCTGCCCGGTGACAACAGCTCGATCCGCCGCGCGCTGAGCGCGTTCCTACGCTACGACCGGCCGCGCCGGCCCGATCTCGACCTTCGCGCGACCGATCCGAACGACCCCGCGGATCTGGCCAAGGCGGCGGCGGAGGGTTACCGCCTCGCGTTCCTCTCCTGCACCAATTCATGGGCGCCGCTGCCGCCGCACTCGGCGGCGCTACTGCGCTGGTCGGACGGCCGGTGGGAACCACTCGACGTCTGGCCCTACCCGCCCGCACCCGCGGACCGCAATGGCGGCTGGTCCTATCAGCTCGCCAACGAGCCGCTGTGCCTGTAGGACCGAGGCGCGTCAGGATCGACGCTGCTTGTCCGCAGGACGCCATCATTCCGGCTCGGCCACTGGCGCGATTCGACTTCGACGTTAAATCGCCAGCCCGTCCCCCTCCGCGTTGATGGTCGAACAGCCGGAACGTCCCCAGGATTCAAATGTCAGATTTGCTCATCCTGTTCGTCTTCGCCGTGTATTTTTCCGTCAATGTCTGGTTGTGGACATTGGCAATCAGCCAGGTGATGCTGCTTTTGATCGCAACAGCGCTGGGGGTTCTCTACTTCGCCGTGATCTTCCGGATTTGGGGACGTTAATTCACGAGGAGTTCGCGTCGGCCTTTGCCGCGCACCCGGTAGAATCGCCGGCCGTAGCGCCGGTTCTGGCCGCTTACGATCGATATCAGACCGCCGAGGGGCTTCTCCCGGATCCGGGCCGCCGGCCGCGACACGAACAGTTCGGCGTGCAGAAGGCCCTCCGCCTCCCGGCCCGCGGGGTCGATGCCGAGGCTCTCCAGGCTCGACAGGGTGAGGTCGTATTCCTCCGCGCTATGGAAGCGCCGTTGAACGAACGTGGCGCCCGCGAACTTCTCCGTCTCCAGGCCGAAGGATTTTATCGCCTTGGTGATTCCATCATACGGAAACATCCGCAGGACGAAGGATGCGATCCACGGCGGGGTGGAGTTCTGGTTGCACGCAAGGATCTTCGCGAATGTCTTCTGCGTAACGTACCCGACGCACCCGGTCGAGATCACCAGATCGACGTCAGCCAGGAACGACCGCGCGCGTTCGGACGGCTGGTCCCGTTCGAGATCCTCGACCAGGCCTGCGTTGAGGATGCCGACCTGTTGGGCATATTGGACAGCGCTCGCCGATGCGTCGAGACCAACGATCGAGAGTCCGTACCGCGCTGGCCAGCTCGCGAAGTAGGCGGCATCGTACGCTCGCATCGAGCCCGCCGACAACGCCTGGATGTCGGGATGCATATAGCGGCGCCGCAGCATGTCGAGGCTCAGGGAGAAGCGCAGCAGTGCCGCGTTGATGCCGTAGGAGCAGCCGAGATCGAGCACCGTGACGGGACGATCCTGCTGCGCCTGACGCGCCGTCACCAACTGCCTGAACACAGGTGCCGCGAGCTCAGGGATCGTGTAGTCGAGGCCGCCAAGTACGCGAAAATAGGCGCGCGGATCAGGCTCGGTGTAGATGGCGTCGAAATTCGCCTTCGTCTCGTTGAGCTTCTCGAAATCAGCAGACGCCTCCATATGCCCCTCCTCATCGTTCATGCTCCGGTGCGCGGGGGATCCGCGCCGTGCGACGTTCGGGATTCGCCGGAGCGTATAGGTGACTGTGCGCCCGGCAGGACGCATCAGAAACCGGCCGCGCCAAACCGACCAACTTTGTTCGGATCGACAGCCGGAGAACTCGAAGCTCCGACCCTGATCGGGAAGGGCTTCGACGGACTTTTATATAAGTCGAGGGTCAGCGACATCAACCGAAGAGTCGTGGCGACATCCGACCAAAGGCCCGGCACGTAAGGAGCACACGAGCAACGAGGGGCGCGCGATCGTGTCGTCAATCAGAGCCACGTCGGCCGGGCTGGGGGCGAGTCCTCACTGCCCCGTGGTTTGAGAACATCGCAAGATGACTGCTTTTGGAATACGAAAAACTGACAAACGGGCCGACAAAGGAATTGGCGCAGATGTGCCCGATAACGCACACCGTCCACAGCCTCGCTTTCGCAATCGCGGCTACGAGCTTCCTTCTTAGCGCAGGAAGCGGCGCACGAAGCGCACCATCGTCGGCACGAGGCGCGGACGGCGTAGCCGCGCATCGTATCCGCCGAGGCGGCGGTCGTTCTCGGCAAGGCAGATATCCATCAGCGCCGCCGGCTTGATGTCGACCCCGACCGACTGGCTGCCAGTCATAGTGAAGTTGTTGTCAGGTGCCGGTGCGTCACCCACCGAGCGCGCAATGCCGATGCGCTCCCAAACGAGAAAGACCCACACCGCGATGATCTTGGCGACGAACCAGGGCTGGCGCCACCATTCCATGTTGCGGCGATGCCAGGTGATCCAGTTAACGAAGAAGAGAATGTGGCGGCCTTCCTCCTGCATCACCGGCTCGAACGTATCGACGAGCTTCGCCGGGAAGAAGCCCGAGCGCTTGGCAAGCTCGAACAGGCCAAAGGCGAAGAAGCTGTCAATGCACTCGCTGAAGCCGGTGACCATGAATGCCCATTCGGGATCGCGTGGAACCGGGTAAGGCGGCTCGGGCGCCAGCTTGATACCGTAGGCCTGCACCATGTTCGCCAACACCTCCTTGTGGCGCCCTTCTTCAAAGCCGTTCATGGCAATCGCCTGCTTGAGCAGGACATCGTTTACGGTGTCGCCGTAGGTGAGCACGTTGAGCCGCGCGTAGCCCTCGGTGCGCACGGCAATGTCCCAGATCGGTAAGCCCACGAGACGGTCGCGCTCGGCCGGGCCGAGCTTCGGCCACTCGATAACTGCGGGCTTATACGGGTTGTGCGTCTCGAGCAGCATGCGGCAGAACAGCACCTTGTGCGCTTCGCTGCCGAGCGGCGCCGGGTCCGGCTCGTCAGCGCGCCAGTGGCGGACTGCGTGGTCGAGATCGGGAATCGTCGCGTGTTCCATGCAACCTTTATAGTAAGACGTGCTCGCACCGGCTGCCGTGTGGCAACAGTCTTAACCCCCGGCCGCCGCCCTTTCGCGCGTTACATTTTACGATGCCGGCTGGTCATCGCCCCATCATCGAGTTCACTCCAGATGTAGTCGAGCCCGTCCAATAGCACTTCAAGGGCTACGTCTGCGCGGCTGTCCGGGTAGGCGTTAGGCCGAATTGCGGCACGCGGCCCCGCCAAACGGCGTAGGACCTTTGGGGCAGGGCTGTCGCGGAAGCGATTGGTTTGAGCTAGATCAATGGTTCGCCAGGGCCGCCCTGCTATTGGTCTCGCTTGCCATTTTGCCGCAAGGCCCGCCATGGACGCCGGAACAGGACAGCGTGATCGGGGAGCGTTTCTCGGGCGAGTCACGGCCGTCCGCGGCTCGGTCGTCGACATACGCTTTGCGCCCGGTGAACTCCCTGCGATCGATAACGCGGTCACTATCGATCTGGACAGCAGCCGCACGCTCGTCGCGGAAGTCCAGCAGCACGTCGATCCGACCACCGTACGGGCGGTTGCTCTCGACAACACGGCGGGATTGCGGCGTGGTGCTGCGGCACATTCCATGGCAACTCCGATCCGAGTGCCTGTCGGCGAGGCGGTGCTTGGGCGCCTTTTGACGGCGACCGGAGAACCTGCCGATCGTTTGCCCCCGTTTCCGGACGACATCCCTCGTCGGCCGATCCACGCACCGGCGCCGCAGCTCCGCAGCCAGGGTGGCAGCCTCGAGATCTTCCGAACCGGCATCAAAGTGATCGACCTCCTTGCGCCGCTCGTGAAGGGCGGAAAGGCCGCGATGTTCGGCGGTGCCGGGGTGGGAAAGACGGTCCTGATCATGGAGTTGATCCGGACCACGGTCGAGGCGCATTCCGGAACATCGGTCTTCGCTGGAATTGGCGAGCGCTCGCGTGAGGGCCACGAGCTCCTGCTGGAGTTGCAGAACTCGGGTGTGATCAAGCAGACCGCCCTCGTGTTCGGGCAAATGAACGAGCCGCCGGGGGCACGCTGGCGTGCTGGCCTGACTGCGCTGACCATCGCTGAATATTTTCGCGACAGTGCGCACGAGAACGTCCTGCTCCTGATCGACAACGTTTACCGGCTGGTGCAGGCCGGAAGCGAGGTCTCGGGCCTCCTGGGCCGGCTGCCGTCGCGCGTCGGGTACCAGCCGACCTTGGCCAATGAGGTCGCCGAGCTCGAGGAACGCATCGGCGCGTCAGGTGGTGCTGCGATCACCTCGATCCAGGCCGTGTACGTCCCGGCCGACGATTTCACCGATCCGGCCGTGGCCGAGATTTTCAGCCATCTCGACTCGTCGATCGTGCTGTCGCGCGCGATGGCGAGCGAAGGCATGTACCCGTCCGTGGATCCGCTGGCCTCCACCTCGAGCCTGCTGGACCCGCGCCGGGTAGGCGATGCTCACTATCGGATCGCCCAGGAGGTCCGTAAGGCGATCGCCCATTACCGGGAGCTCCAGGAAATCATTGCGCTCCTGGGGATCGAGGAACTAAGCGCCGCCGACCGCACAGCGGTCAAGCGCGCCCGGCGCCTGATGCGCTTTCTCACGCAGCCGTTCATGGTGACCGAGGCCTTCACGGGCAAGGCGGGCCGCTCGGTGGACCTGGCGGCGACCCTCGCGGGCTGCCAGGCCATCCTCGCCGGCGAGACGGATGATTGGGCGGAAGGCTCGCTCTACATGATCGGCGATCTCGCCGAAGCGCGCGAGCGCGAGCAACGGAGCAAGGCCGCGCCATGAAGCTCACCGTCACCACGCCGCTCGCCATCGCCGTCGACATCGACGACGTGGCTCACCTGCGGGCCGAGGACGCAACCGGCGCCTTCGGCATCCTGCCCGGTCATGCCGATTTTCTGTCCGCGCTCTCCCTGTCGGTCGTGAGCTGGCGTGATGGACGAGGCGCCGAACATCACGTCGCGGTGCGGGGCGGGATGCTGCGAGTCCACGGCGGAGATACGATCGCCATTGCGACACCCGAGGCCGTACCCGGCGAAGATCTGCGCCAGCTCGAAGCGGATGTCATCAGCCGCTTTCGCCGGGGCGTGGCCGAAGAAGCCGCGGCGCGGACCGACGCGCAGCGCCTCTACCTCGCGGCCATCCGGCGCATTCTTCACTACATCCGGCCCGACCGCGTTATGCCACCGGCGGCCGTCGCCAGCGCTCTGCGGTCCGAGGGCCTCGAGCAATGACGCAGCCGGACACTCCGCAGCGCCTGCACGAGGCCGTGCGGACACGGCGCGAACGCCTGGAACGCCGCGCACATGAAGGCGAACGCTCCATCGGCCAAAATCTGGCCATGATCGGCGCCCTCGGCTGGACGGTCGTGCTACCGACGTTGGCGGGAATCTTCCTCGGCCGTTGGCTCGACCGACACTTCGCGTCAGGGATTTTTTGGACGCTCGGCTTGCTCACGCTGGGGCTTGCCGCGGGCTGCACGCTCGCATGGAAGCGGATGCACACCGAATGACATCCTTCCTGTCCCCCGCCAACGCCTCAATCGCCGCCTTTGCGGCCGCCGGCTTCGTCCTCGGACTCGCTTATTTCGCCGCCCTGTGGCGAACGGTCGCCCTCCTGGTCGGCGGATCGCCCTGGATTGCTCCGGTGGCGCTCACCCTGGGCCGGATCGCCGGTGCGGTGACGCTGCTCGGCGTGGCCGTCCGCTTCGGCGCGCCGGACCTTCTTGCCGCATTCGCCGGAGTCCTCACCGCGCGGCTGATCGCGCTCGGGCTCGGCCGCAGGATCGCCTGATGCATCCCTCACCCCTGTCGAGCCTTGTCCTGTTCCATATCGGCCCGGTCGCCATCACGCGCCCGGTCGTTACCACCTGGGTCATCATGCTGGTCCTCGCCGTCGGGTCCCGGCTGGCGACACGTCGCCTGGCCTTGCAACCGACCCGGCGCCAAGCCGCCGTCGAGCTGATCGTGGCCGGTCTGATGCAGCAGATCGGCGAGGTAATTCGCAAGGACGCGCGGCCATTCCTGCCGGTGCTCGGCACGTTGTTCATTTTCCTGGTGGTCGCGAACCTGTCAGGCGTCCTTCCGGGCGTCGAAGCGCCGACCAGCAAGATCGAAACGCCGGCGGCGCTGGCGCTCATCGTCTTCGCGTCCGTGCATTATTTCGGCGTGCGCGCCCACGGCGTAGTGGGCTACCTGGCCAGCTTCGCCAAGCCGAAGCTCGTCATGCTGCCGCTCAACGTGATCTCCGAAATCACCCGCACCTTCTCGCTCATGGTCCGCCTCTTCGGCAATGTCATGAGCGGTGAGTTCATCATCGCGCTCGTGGTCGCCCTCGCCGGTCTGTTCGTGCCCATCCCGCTGATGGTGCTCGAGGTGCTGGTCGGGCTCGTGCAAGCCTACATCTTCACCGTGCTCGCCACCGTCTTCATCGGCGCCGCCGTCGGCTCCGGCGAACGAGGCTAGAGAAACCAGGAGGTCCCATGGATATCAAGGTCATCAGCATCATCGCCGCGGCCGTGGCCGTGTCGATCGGCTCGATCGGTCCGGCTCTCGCCGAGGGCCGATCGATCGCCGCTGCCATGGATGCCATCGCCCGGCAGCCGGAGGCCGGCGGCACGATCTCGCGCACCCTCTTCGTCGGCCTCGCCATGATCGAGACCATGGCGATCTACTGCCTGGTGGTGGCGCTTCTTCTCCTCTTTGCCAATCCATACGCTGCCGGCTGAAATGACGTTCGACTGGTCCACACTGGTACTGCAGACGGTCAATTTCGCCGTCCTCGCTTGGCTCCTGCACAGATTCCTCTACAAGCCGGTGTTGCGGCTGATCGACGAGCGGCGCGCCGATGTGGACAAGCAGTACGCCGGCGCCACGGCAGCCGAAACCAAGGCCAGGGCGGAGCTCCAGCGTATCGAGGCCGAGCGGGCCGGCCTGGCCAAAGAACGCGAGCAGGCCTTGAAGGAGGCCGCAGCGCAGGCGGAGCGGTTCGCCGAAGACCGGCGCGCCAAAGCCCGGCAAGAGGCGGCCACGCTGATTGAAGCGGCACGCCAGACAATCGCCGACGAGCGCGTCCAGGCCCGGGCAGAGACGCGCAATGCCGCGCTCGATCTCGGCGTCGAAATCGCCCAGCGCCTTCTTTCCGAGGTGCCGACCGAGCTGCGCGCCGAAGCCTGGCTCGAACATATCGAGCGACACCTGGCTGGCCTGAGCCCTGCGGAGCGCGGCGAGCTCAGGGACGGATCGGCGTCGGGGGGCGGTCTTCGGGTGGTCACGGCCACAAACCTGCCGGATCCCACGAAGACCGAATGGTGTTCACGTCTTCGGCGAGCGCTGGGCGACGGTGTCGAGGCGACGTTCGACATAGACCCGGCGCTCGTCGCCGGCGCCGAGCTCCATTTCCCGACCACGGTCCTGCGTTTTTCTTGGCAAAGCGCCTTGGCTGACATGCGAGCAGAGGTCAATGCCGATGACGACGCTCGCTGAAGATCTGCGGCAATGGTCTACCCGCAGCCGGGGCCGCATACGCGCGCTGCCCCTCGAGCCGCAGCTGGAGCACATCGGTAGGGTCATCCAGGCGGGAGATGGCGTCGCCACGGTCACGGGCCTGCCTGACACAAGGCTGGATGAGCTGCTGACGTTCGAGGGCGGGGTGCAGGGGCTTGCCGTTGACCTGCGCGAAGATGCGATCGGCTGCGTGATTCTCGGCGATGCCGCGCAGATCTCGGCGGGAAGCGTCGTGCGCGGCACCGGCGAGGTGGCGCGCGTTCCAGTCGGCGACGCGCTTCTCGGCCGGGTCGTGGACGGTCTTGGGTCGCCCCTGGACGGCGGCAAACCGCCGGTGAGCGAAACGTCGGCACCGGTCGAGCAGCCGGCGCCGGCGATCGTCGATCGCGCGCTTATCACGCGACCCCTGGCGACGGGTTTGATGGTCGTCGACGCCATGATCCCGCTGGGTCGCGGCCAGCGCGAGCTCATCATCGGCGACCGGGGCACCGGCAAGACCGCCGTCGCCGTCGACGCAATGATCAACCAGCGTTCAAGCGACGTCATCTGCGTCTACGCCGCGGTCGGCCAAAAGGCCTCATCCGTGGCGCAAGTCATCGAGGCGATCCGGCGCTATGGCGCGCTGGACCGGTGCCTCTTCGTCATCGGCGAGGCGAACGCGGCGCCCGGCCTGCAATGGATCGTGCCTTATGCCGCCTGCACCATGGCGGAATACTTCATGGCGAAGGGACGAGATGTTTTGCTCGTCATCGACGACTTGAGCAAGCACGCTGCCGCTTACCGTCAACTTTCTTTGTTGCTGCGCCGGCCGCCGGGACGCGAAGCCTATCCAGGCGACATCTTCTACATCCATTCGCGACTGTTGGAGCGCGCGGCCAAGCTCTCGCCGGAGCGGGGCGGCGGCTCGTTGACGGCACTAGCCGTCGCCGAGACGCAAGCCGGAAACATCAGCGCTTATATCCCGACCAATCTGATCTCGATCACAGACGGCCAGATCTACTTGGACCCGCGCCTGTTCTACGAAGACCAGAAGCCGGCGGTGGACGTCGGCCGCAGCGTATCCCGGGTGGGCGGCAAGACCCAGGCTCCAGCGCTGAAAGCCGTCGCCGAAAGCCTGCGGCTCGAATACGCGCAGTTTCTCGAGCTGGAGGTCTTCACGCGGTTCGGCACCATGGTCGATGAGCGGACACGGAAGACCATCGAGCATGGCCGCCGCATCCGAGCCGTGCTCGCCCAGCCTCAGTTCGCGCCGCTCAGCCTGGGCGAGCAGGTGGCGCTCCTGTTTGCGGTCGGCGAAGGGATCCTCGATCCGCTCCCGCTGGATCGAATAGAGGTATTTCGTGAGCGCCTCCACGGCTGGCTGGTCGAGCACTGCCCTGACGTGGCGGCGTTGAGCGACGTCGCGAAAGCGCTATCGATAGATCTGCGCGCGCGACTCAAGGAGAGTCTCCGGGCGCTGGCGAATTCGGTCGTCGGGTCGGAAGGCGGACCACCGGAGCGCCGCCCGTGACGCGTCTTGCCGAGATCGAGGCTCATATCGGGAGCATGGCGGAGCTGCTCGACGTCGTCGGCGCCATGCGATCTCTCGCCGGCATGCGCCGGCAGGAAGCCCAACGCGCATTGCCCGGCGTGCGAAGCTACGCAGATGTCATGGCGGCGGCGATCGGCGAGGCGCTTCTACTGGCGCGAGCGGAGCCACCCCGCGGCAACCCAGGGCGGGCGCGGCGGGCCATCGTGTTGTTCCTGGCCGAGCACGGCTTCGTCGGCGGCTTTAATGAGCGCCTGATCGATACGGCCTGTCAAAGCCTCACGCCGCGTGATGTCCTGCTCATCGTCGGAAGCCGGGGCGCCGCCCAGGCGCTTGAGCGCGGTCTCTCGCCGAGCTGGACCTCGCCGGCGCCGACACGCACCCCCGCGACGATCGACACGATCCGTCGTCTCTCGGCCGAGCTCTACCGGCGTATTGCGCGCGGAGAGATCGACCGGATCGAGACGATCTATGCCGCCGCACACCACACGGGCGCGCCAAGGATCGAACGGCGGCAGGTATTGCCCGCCGATCCCAAGCTGGCGCAGGCCGCCCAAGCTCCCCTGCACAATCTGAAACCGGCGGTGCTCGTCGAGACCCTGATTTCCGAATACGTGTTTGCGTTGCTGACCGAAGCCGCGATTGAGTCGATCGCGACCGAGAATGCGGCCCGGTTTTCCACCATGGATGCGGCGCATGACAATGTCGGCAAGAAGCTGGACGAGCTGCGGCAAAGCGCTCGCCAGGCGCGCCAGAGCGAGATCACGTCAGAGCTGCTCGACCTTGCCACGGGCGCCGAAGCCCAGACCACCAATTGAGGCGGTGCCGTTTCCTCCAAATCTTAGCTGCGAAGCGCTCCGGCGAGCCGCTATGGGCTTGACGCCAGGCGGCGAGGCCCTCTTTTTTCGCTCCGGCCTGTACCCACCGTTGGACTTTTTTGCTACGACTATGGAGATAAGGGCGCCAAGCCCGCTTTCGGGAGGACACCAATGACCATCCGCCAAGCTTTGTTTTCGACCGTGGCTGCCATCGGCCTTGCCGTCTTGTCCGGCGCCATGCTGGCGGCCTCGCCGCAGCCGGCCCAGGCCCAGCCTGCGAAGGCGCCGGCCATCGATGCCGACGATATCGGCGGCGTGGTGAGCGGGCCGAAAGGCCCCGAAGCCGGCGTATGGGTGATCGCCGAGACCACCGATCTTCCGACGCGCTACATCAAGATCGTGGTCACCGACGACCAGGGCCGCTATCTCATCCCCGACCTGCCGGAGGCGAACTATCACGTCTGGGTGCGCGGCTATGGCCTCGTCGATTCGGCCAAGATGCGCGCCAAGCCCGGGCAGATCCTGAACCTCGCGGCGGTGCCGGCGCCGAACGCGGCCGAGGCCGCGCATTACTATCCGGCGCTCTACTGGTTCACCATGATGAAGATCCCGCCCGCCTCCGAGCTGCCGGAAGGCGTCTCGCTCGCGAAGTGGCGGCAGCGGATGAACAACACCGACTGCGTGGGCTGCCATCAGCTCGGCCAGGAATCGACGCGCACCATCCCGGCGCAGTTCGGCCACTTCGAATCGGGGGCCGAGGCGTGGCAGCGCCGCACCCAGTCGGGGCAGGCCGGCGACCTGATGACCAACCGCCTCGCGGGCGAGCTCGGCGGCGTGCCCTACAAATATCTCGGCGACTGGACCGACCGCGTCGGCAAGGGCGAGCTGCCTAAGCACAAGCCGTCGCGGCCCACCGGGGTCGAGCGCAACATCGTGATCACGGCGTGGGAATGGTCGACCCCCGACAAATACCTGCATGACCTGATCTCATCGGACAAGCGCAACCCGACGGTCAACGCGGGCGGCAAGCTCTACGGCTCGACCGAATATTCGACCGACAACATCCCGATCCTCGATCCGAAGACGAACGAAGTGTCGTTCTTCAAGCTGCCGACGCCGCCTGAGGCACCGGTGGCGCTCGGGCCGGGACATGCCGGTGCGATGACGCCGCTGCAGCCCTCGGCCTATTGGGGGGATCGTGCGCTGTGGGACACCAAGGCCAACAACCACAACTCGATGTTCGACGGGCAGGGCCGCCTGTGGCTCACGGCGACCAACCGCGGCATGGACAATCCGGCGTGGTGCAAGAAGGGCTCCGACAATCCCTACGCCAAGGTGTTCCCGCTCGACAAATCCGAACGCCAGATCGCGGTGCTCGACACCAAGACCATGCAGTACTCGAACATCGAGACCTGCTTCACCACCCATCATCCTGAGTTCGGGTTCGATGCCGACAACACCTTGTGGACGTCGGGCACCGGGCAGGTGGCGGGCTGGATCGACACCAAGGTCTGGGACGAGACCCACGATGCGCAGAAGGCCGTGGGCTGGGCGCCGTTCGTGCTCGACCTCAACGGCAATGGCAAGCTCGACGAGTTCACCGAGCCCGGCAAGCCGGAGGCGGGCAAGGACATGCGGATCAACACCGGCTCCGGGCCGTATGCCGTGATGCCCAATCCGAAGGACGGCTCGATCTGGTACACGTCCGGCACGTTCGGCGGCCGGCCGGGCTTCCTGCGCTTCGATCCCAAGACCAAGCTGAGCGAGTTCTTCGAGCTGCCGAAAGAGGCGATCGGCGTGCGCGGCGGCGACATCGACTCCAACGGCGTGGTGTGGGGCTCGGCGTCGAACGGCAGCCTGATCAGCTTCGACCGCAGCAAGTGCAAAGCGCCGCTCAACGGGCCGAAGGCCACGGGCGACCACTGCCCCGAGGGCTTCGCGATGTACAAATACCCGGGCCCCGGGTTCGACGCGTTCCCGAACTCGAGTGCGGAGGCGAGCTACTACACCTGGGTCGACCAGCATGACGCAGTCGGGCTCGGCAAGGACGTGCCGATCTCCACCGCCAACCTGGAAGACGGGTTCGTGGCCCTCAAGGACGGCAAGATGATCCTGATGCGCATCCCCTACCCGATGGGCTTCTACGCCAAGGGCCTGGACGCGCGCATCGACGATCCGAAGGCCGGCTGGAAGGGCCGCGGCCTGTGGAGTGCCAGCGGCGACCGCACGCCGTGGCTGAACGAGCTCGGCAAGGGGGCGAGGCCGCTCGCGGTCCACATCCAGGTGCGCCCCAACCCGATCGCGGACTGATCGGCTGAGACAAGACACGGGGGCGGGTCCGCCGCGGCGGCGCGGCGGACCCGGCCTGTGAGGCTTCAGCTCTTGGCGGCGGTCAGCTTGTCCTGCGTCTTCGTGTCGAAGTCGCTGGCGTCGTGCCGTTCGTGCAATTGATCCGCGGGATCGCCGCTCAGGCGATTGACCTTGCGGCCGCGCTTCACGGCCGGGCGTTGGCCGATCTGCGTCGTCCAGCGCTGCAGATTCTTGTAGTCCTGCACCGACAGGAATTCAGCGCCGCCGTATTGGTTGTACTGCGCAAGCCCGCCATACCACGGCCAGATCGCGATATCGGCGATCGTATATTTGTCGCCGGCGACATATTCGCTCTCCGCCAGGCGCCGGTCGAGCACATCGAGCTGGCGCTTGGTCTCCATGGCGAAGCGGTGGATGGCATATTCGATCTTGGTCTGCGCGTAGGCGTAGAAATGGCCGAAGCCGCCGCCGACATAGGGCGTGCTGCCCATCTGCCAGAACAGCCACGACAGGCATTCCGTGCGGGCGGCGCGCCCGGTCGGCAGGAAGGCGCCGAACTTTTCGGCGAGATAGACGAGGATCGAGCCCGATTCGAAGACACGGAGCGGCTTCGGCTCGGAGCGGTCGAGCAACGCCGGAATCTTGGAATTCGGATTGATGGCGACGAAGCCGCTGCCGAACTGCTCGCCTTCGCCGATCCTGATCGGCCACGCGTCGTATTCCGCACCCTTGTGGCCGAGCGCCAGGAGCTCCTCCAGCATGATGGTGACCTTCACGCCGTTGGGGGTCGCGAGCGAGTAAAGCTGCAGCGGGTGGCGGCCGACCGGCAGCTCCTTCTCATGGGTCGGCCCGGCGATCGGCCGGTTCGTGTTGACGTACCGCCAGCCATCGGGCTTGTCCCAGACCCAGACCTTCGGCGGCGTGTAAGGCGTATCGGTCATCGCTTTCCTCATGGTTTACCGGCGGTCGAGAATCGCCGTGACCTCGCCCAAGACTTGTTCGGGCGAGATTGCGGCCATGCATTTCGGATCGTTGCAGGCGGTGCGACGGTGGTTCGCCGCCGACACGCAGGGCGAGCAGGCGAGATTGGCGGTGAGTGCCCGCGCGTTGCCGAGTGGTGCGTACAGGCGCGGCGTCTCGGGGCCGAACAGCACGATGGTCGGAAGCTCCGTGATGGCCGCGAAATGCCCGGGGCCCGAATCGTTGGTCACCATGAGCGATGAGATGGCGTAGAGCGCCGGCAGCTCGGCGAGCGCCGTGCGCCCGGTGAAGTCGACCACCCGCGGATCGTCGACCGCCGCCTTGAGCTTGCCGGCGAGCAGCGCATCGCCCGGCGCCCCCGTGATCAGGATCACGACATCGGGCCAGCGGTCGAGGATCGTACGCATCGCCTTGGCGAAATGCGCCGGCGGCCACCGGCGCTGCGGCAGCAGGTCGCTGGCATTGGGATTGATGAGGACCAGCCGGTGCGCGTTCGGATCGAACGCCGGGGCGAGCTCGGCCACCCGCCTCCGCATCGCAGCCGTTGCGTCGTCGGCGACGCGCACGCGCGTGAGGGCGATCGCGTCATCGCCGATCTGCGTCTTCGTGTAGGGCACCTCCTCGACCGGGCTCGCCGCGGCCTGCACCAAGGCGATGAAGTTCTTGGCGATGTGCTGATGCGGATTGAACGCGACCCGGTGGGTGAGCAGCTCGCCACGGTAGAGGCCCTCGCTGTGGAAGCGGTAGAAGCCGACGCGGTTGGCGGCCCCCGAGAGAGCGGTCAGGAGCGCCGTGTAGCGCGAGAACAGCTCGAAATCGAACACCGTGTCGATACGGCGCTGCCGCGCCCAGGCCAGGAAGCGGACCGTGTCGGTGCCGACCGTGGCCAGCGACTCCTCGCGGATCGTGAAGACGTTGTCCTTGGGCACGGTCTGCAATAAGGACAGCGATGCTGCATTGCCGGCGAAGATGAGGAAGTGGAGCTCGGCACCCCAGAGCTTTGCCGCGAGGCGCATCGCTGGGTCGGCGAGGATCGTGCTTCCCATCTCCGACAGCTCGATGAAGAGGACGCGGCGGGGCGCCGGGCGCGCGCCCGGCCAGCGGCGGAACGGAGCGGTCAGGACCGTCAGCAGGAAGCACAGCGGCACGCCGAGCCAATAATCGATGGCGCGCATGCGGTTGGGAGAGATCTTGGCCATGGAGTCGCTGATTTTACCCCGGCACGCGCCCGCTGCCGAAGGACGACAGCTGCTCGCGGTTGACGCAGTGGTGCACGCCTTTTCCGGACAGCGCGTCGCGCACGATGCCGGCGGCCTTGATGCGCAGCTCGCGCACGCTCTCCGGGCTGTAGAAGGCGGCGTGCGGCGAGAGGATGAGCCGGCCGGCGATCCAGCTCGGCTGCATGCGCCAGGCGGCGATCAGCTCGTGGTCGGGATCGGGCGGCTCGTGCGGCAGGACGTCGAGGGCCGCCCCGCCGGGACGGCCGGCGCGCAACGCGGCGGCGAGCGCCTCGATGTCGACCACGGGCCCGCGCGCGGTGTTGACGAGGATGGCGTGCGGCTTCATCAGCGCGAGCTGGGCCGCCCCGATCATGCCGCGCGTTTCGGCGGTCAGCGGAACGTGCAGGCTGACGATGTCGGAATCGGCGAGCAGCTGGTCCAACGTATCTCGGCGCTCGGCGTCCAAACCGGGCGGCGCCACGCTCACGTAAGGATCGTAGTAAAGGACGCGGCAGCCGAGCGCCCGCGCCCGGAGGGCCACAGCACTCCCGATCCGGCCGAGGCCGACGATGCCGAAGGAGGAATCGCGCTGGCGCCGGATCAACGGCGGCCCCTCCCAGCGCCAGCCCGCGGCCGGGTCGACGCCCAGCAGCTCGGCGTAGCTGAACAGACCGCGCCGCAGGGCGAGCGCCATCGCGAGCGCGTGGTCCGCCACCTCCTCGGTCGAATAGTCGGGCACGTGGCAGACCGGGAGATTCCGCCGGGCGCACGCGGCAAGGTCGATGTTGTCGACCCCGGTGCCGGCGCGCACGACGACGCGGCAGCGCTCGAGCCGGCTCACCGTCTCGGCCCCGATCGTCATGCGGCCGGTGTAGAGGATGATCGCGTCGGCGCGGCGCCAGGAGTCCATCGGCACGCCGTTGTAGTCGAGAAGCCGGTGCACCTCGAGCAGGGCGCCGGGCTCGGCCAGGAGCGAGGCCAGGGTCTCGCGCTCGAGGATCGCCTCGCCCGGAAAGTTCGCATCGGGGATGAGAATGCGGAGGGCAGCCATGGTCACGACAAGGCGGGCGCCAGGCGGTCGAGGGCGGCGGAGAGGCGATCCGGACTGGTCGCAAAGCAGAGGCGCAAGAATCCCTCGCCCTCGGGGCCAAAGGCGCTGCCGGGCGCGATGCCGACGCCGGTCTCGGTCAGGAGGCGTTTGGCCGTCGCGAGGCTGTCGGTCATGCCGTCGACCTTGAAGAAGGCGTAGAACGCGGCCTCGGGCTCCGCGAGCTCGACCCGGCGCATGCCGCGCAGGCGCTGCACCACCACATCGCGCGCCCGCGCATAGGAGCGCACGAGCTCGGCCACGAACGGCTCGCCGCGCTCGATGGCGACGATGCCGGCGTGCTGGGTGAAGGTGGCGGGGCTCGAGACGTTCACTTCGTTGAGCTTGCCGAAGGTGTCGGCGAGCGAGGGCGGATGGACCAGCCAGCCGAGCCGCCAGCCGGTCATGCACCAGGATTTCGAGAAGCTGTTGATGGCGATCACCGGATCGTCGGCCTTCGCGTGGTCGAGGATACTGGGCGCGCAGGCGCGGTCGTAGACCAGCCGCTCGTAGACTTCGTCGCAGACCAGCCAGATGCGGCGCTTCCTCGCAAACTCGAGCAACGCCGCGTGGTCCTCGGACGTCGCCATCCAGCCGGTCGGATTGCCGGGCGAATTGACGAAGATCGCGCGCGTGCGCGCATCGCACGCCGCGACCAGCCGGTCGCGATCGAGCCGCCAGCTTTCGGCACCGGTCTTGAGATCCGGCGCCTGCAAGGGCACGCGCCGTACCTCCCCGCCCAGGACGTAGATCGCATCCGCGCAGTTCGGCCACACCGGCGTGGTCATGACCACGTTGTCGCCCGCGTCGACCAGCGCCTGCATGGTGAGCATGATCGCGGCGACACCCGAGGCAGTGACGGTGATGCGGTTCTCGGTGACGGGGCCGCCATGCAGCCGCGTCGCATAGCGCGCGATGGCCGTGCGCAGCTCGGGGATGCCGCTGTTGGGGGTGTAGAAGGTGCGGCCCTCCTTCATCGCCTGCGCCGCCGCCTCGCAGATGAAGGCGGGCGTGGGCGTGTCGCCCTCGCCGAACCACAGGGCGGCAACGTCGGCCTTCCACATGCCGGCATGCGCCACCTCGCGGATGCGCGAGCCGGGGAAGCGCTCGATGCGCGGGCAGAGGGGCGCGGGAAAGGAAGAGGTCGCAGGAATGGTCATGTCTCTGTCAAATGCCGGCTGGGCTCCATCCGTTCGTGCAGCACGCGGACAATCTCAATCCTATCCGTCGCGATAGCGCGATAATAGAGGACGTGCACAGGGTTCTTGATCGTCGACCCCGGGACATGCCCGATATGGAAGCTGCGGATGCCGGGCGAGAGCTCAGCGCGATCCCGGGTCGCCGGTCGGGCGGGCGCCTTGGCCACGCAGCGCAGGGCCGCGGCGAGAAGCGCGGCATACCTGCGACGACCCTCCGGCCCCCATCTGTCCTCGCTTACGGCCAGAATTCGGGCGAGGTCCGCTTCCGCCAGCGGTGAAAGGCGAAAGCCCACCATCGCGTCAGCGCGCGGGCTTGTCCCTGGCGGTCAATCCGTCGAGATACCGGTCGAGGTCCGCGTCCGCAACGTCGCGAAACTCTCCGCGTTCCAATGCCTCCACCCCGGCCTTCACGTGCGCGCGGAGCGCCTTGAGCTTAAGGGCGTCCTCGCGCCGGCGTTGCTGCAGCGCCCGCAACGCGTCGCGCACGGCCTCGCTGGCGTTCTGATATTCACCAGACTTCACCGCCGTTTCGATGAAGGCGTCCTGCTCGGGAGTCAGGCTGATGTTGCGGGTGGGCATTCGGGGAGGCTATCACGGTTGGCAAATTTTGCCAATGGTCTAGCAGTCGCGCTACGGTCCCTCGGTTGTGCGGAGCATCTCGATGGCGAGGTCGAGTTTCTCGAATTGGTTCTCAGAACCGCCGGGCGACCCGGAGAGCGCGCTTATCGGCGCCTGGATGACATCGATCCGCAGCATCAATTCGAGCGCTTGACGGACATCGTCCTTGTGCGACCATAGGCGGATTGCTCCGGGCCACGCGCGAAATCGGACGCGGCAAACATGTACTTCTGATATCCATGCCAGTGACCGGGGGGATCGAGCATGTTTGTCGCTGCCGTGTCGCTGCCCGCTTTCTGGAGCACAAGCTCCAACGAACTCAGATGACGCGTAACGTCGAATTCAGGCTCCAGCCAAAGGCTGTATCGCTCATCACGTTCCGGCAGTGAAAAGATGACACGCGGCGCTTTCGCCACGGGTGCGGCGGAGAACTGGAGATGCGCCCGCAAAACAACGACGTCCCTGCCCTCGCAGGGCGCGGCTTCCAGCAGGACAGCCGCAGCAATAAGGGCGAAGACAACTCGGCCCCCCATCCTACCCTCTCCCCAAGGGGGGAGAGGAAAAGCTGGCACCCCACGGGACAGTTGACTGAGCCATCGCGGCGATCACATTAAATGTTGCCGGCGCACGACGTGGATGCCCGGAACAAGTCCGGGCATGACGGAAAAGAGAAAGCGGGCAACGCCGCTCAATGGCTCTCCCGGAGCTTGGGCGTGCCGCTGCGGCCGACGAGGAAGTCGAGGTCGGCGCCTTTGTTCGCCTGCTGGACGGTCTCCACGTAGAGCCTGGTGTAGCCGCGCGTGTAGGGCGACTTGAAGCTCTCCGAGCCGCGCCGGCGCTTCTCGAGCTCGGCGTCCGGCACGTCGAGATGCAGCCTGCGCTTCTCGACATCGAGCTCGATCATGTCGCCGTTCTTCACCAGCGCGAGCGGCCCGCCCGCGGCGGCTTCGGGGGCCACGTGCAGGACGACTGTGCCGTAGGCGGTGCCGCTCATGCGCGCGTCCGAGATGCGCACCATGTCGGTGATGCCCTTCTTCAGGAGCTTCGCCGGCAGCGCCATGTTGCCGACCTCGGCCATGCCGGGATAGCCCTTGGGGCCGCAATATTTGAGGACCATTACGCAGGTCTCGTCGATGTCGAGCTTCGGGTCATCGACCCGGTCGTGATAGTCCTCGATGCTCTCGAACACCACCGCGCGCCCGCGGTGCTTCATCAGCTTGGGCGACGCGGCCGAGGGCTTGAGGATGGCGCCGTCGGGGGCGAGGTTGCCGCGCAGCACCGCGATGCCGCCCTCGGGCTTGAACGGCTTGTCGTACGGGAAGATCACGTCGCGGTTCCAGCACTCGGCCGCCTTGCTGTTCTCCCCGATCGTCTTGCCGTTGATGGTGAGGGCATCGCGGTGCAGGCGCTTGCCCAGCTCCTTGATCACCACCGGCAGGCCGCCCGCGTAGTAGAAATCCTCCATCAGGTGCTCGCCCGAGGGCATGAGGTTGACGAGGCACGGGATGTCACGCCCGAGCTTGTCCCAATCATCCAAGGAAATGTCGATGCCCATGCGGCCGGCGATGGCGATCAGGTGGATCACCGCGTTGGTCGAGCCGCCGATGGCGCCGTTGACCATGATCGCGTTCTCGAAGTTCTCACGCTTCAGCACCTTCGACATGCGCAGGTCCTCGCGCACGATCTCGACGGCGCGCCGGCCGACCATGTGGGCGAGCTTCTTGCGCCGCGAATCCGCGGCCGGGATCGCGGCGTTGGTCGGAAGGCCGATGCCGAGCGATTCCACCATGCTCGCCATCGTCGATGCGGTGCCCATGGTCATGCAGTGGCCGGCCGAGCGCGAGTTGCCGGCCTCGGCCGACAGGAACTCCTCCATGCTCATCTTGCCGGCCTTCACCTCGGCGATGAACTTCCACACATGCGTGCCCGAGCCGAGCATCATGTCCTTGTAGTGGCCGTTCAGCATCGGCCCGCCCGACAGCCCGATGGTCGGAAGGTCGCAGCTGGCCGCCCCCATGAGGAGGGCCGGCGTGGTCTTGTCGCAGCCCATCAGGAGGACCACGCCGTCCATCGGATTGCCGCGGATCGCCTCCTCGACGTCCATGCTCGCGAGGTTGCGGTAGAGCATCGCGGTCGGGCGCAGCAGCACCTCGCCGGTCGAGAACACCGGAAACTCGAGCGGAAAGCCGCCCGCCTCCCACACGCCGAGCTTCACGTGCTCGGCCAGGTCGCGGAAATGCGCGTTGCACGGGTTGTATTCGGACCACGTGTTGCAGATGCCGATCACCGGCCGCCCGTCGAACGCGTCGTCGGGCCAGCCCTGGTTCTTCATCCAGCTGCGGTGCACGAAGCCGTTGCTGTCGTGGCCGCCGAACCAGTCGGCGCTGCGCAGCTTCTTTTTGCCGTTGCCGTTTTTCCTGGTCGCCATGGTGCTGCTCCTCCGCTTCGACTCTAGTCCCCGCGGCCGGCATGAACAACCGGGGGTGCCGCGATTACCGCAGAAGGAACAGCATCAGCGTGACAGGAGTTCCGGCCATCCATGTCCAGCAGCATGCGTGCGGCCCGACGTGGATGCGCGGGACAAGCCCGCGCATGACGAAGAAGAAGCTACGGTGTCGCCGGGCGGACGATGCGGCAGCCGGCGCCGGCAGCGCGCAGCTTGTCGCATACGGTGCGCGCCGCGGCCTCGTCGAGCGGGCCGCCCTCGACGCGGAACAGACGGTCGCCGGTGGGCGTGTCGAACGCCTCGACCGCCATGGTGAGGCTGCCGAGGGCCTCGGGGTGGAGGCGGCGCAAGCGCCGCCACTCGCGGGCGCCATCCGCCTCGCTCGCGACCGAGGCCACCTGCACGCGCACGGGCACGCCGTCGGCGACCGCCGCCGACTGATCGTCGGCCGGTACGGCGAGACCCATCTGCACCATGAACGCGAGCTGGCGGCGCGCCTCGGAATTGCCCTTGTGCGCGGCCTCGCTGAACCAGTGGGCC
>Ga0335071_10001966_pt1 | contig 22166 bp, 9 predicted proteins | sample Lox_Sample_15_FD_206724 | JGI IMG/M metagenome (GOLD analysis project Ga0335071, IMG submission 206724) | Soil microbial communities from Loxahatchee National Wildlife Refuge, Florida, United States - Lox_Sample_1.5 | ecosystem: Environmental > Terrestrial > Soil > Wetlands | place: USA: Florida... | reverse complement strand
ACACGGCGACGGTTAATTACACAACACAACCTTTGGCGTCGCAAACCAACTGTTCCGGTTTCGCAGGATGCCTGGACGTAATTCTGGATGGCACCGATCTGTTTCCCTTGGGCGTGCCGTTCAATATGACCTCAATCGGCTTGACCAACAACAGCACGGCCTATGTCGGATTCACCGGGGCGACGGGCGCAGCGACTGAAAACAACGACATCCTGAGTTGGACCTTTACAACGCAAAATTTTGGCAACGTGAACGTGTGCCCGCCGGGACAGACCGCGCCGGCGCCCTGCACGACGACGCAATCGGTGGCCGTGAACCTCGCCGCCGCCGCGACTGTTGGCTCAATCCAGGTGGTCACGCAAGGCAAGCCGTCTCCCGAATTCACAGTTGCCAGCGGGAGCACTTGTGCGGGTAGTGCCGCCGCGGGCCTGTGCACCGTCAACGTTACCTTTGCGCCGCAAGCGCCCGGATTGCGCATGGGCGCGGTGAACCTCTTCCCGGGGAGCACCCCTAGCGGCACGCCGCTGGCAACCACGCTTATTTACGGCGTCGGCCAGGGCCCGGCGATATCGTTCGGGCCGGGCACGCAGACCACAGTCAACACCCAAGGCAATGTTCTCAGCGTCCCGAATGGTGTTGCGGTGGACGCGGCAGGCGACATCTATATTGCGGAAGGCGGCAACGGATCAGTGGGTGGCGGCGCCCAGGTTTTGAAGGTTGCGCCGGACGGCAATGTGTCGACTCTCGGCTCCGGCCTTGCTTACCCACAGGGGCTGGCCGTGGATGGCGCGGGCAATGTCTATATTGCGGATAACGATTTGAATGAGGTGGTGAAGATTACGCCTGCCGGCGTCCAGACCGAGATGAACTTCGGTCTGAATTCCCAATTGGGCGTAGCGGTGGATGGAGCGGGCGATCTGTTCGTCAGCAGCTATAACGGCCATGAAGTTATAGAGGTTCCCGCCAACGGTGGCACACAAACCGTGGTGTATAGCCCAGGGAGTTCATCCAATCCGATCGGGTTGGCGGTGGATGCGGCGGGCGATCTGTTCGTCGCCGATTTCGGCCTCCACGAAGTGGTGGAGATTCCAGCCAATGGAGGGGCCCAGATTCTGGTAGGAACCGGCTGGGAATACCCGGAAGCTGTTGCGGTTGATGCGGCCGGCGATGTCTTTGTCGCGGATGAAGCGCCAAAGGTGGTGGAGGTTCCTGCCGGTTGCATCAATAACAGCGCCTGCCAGATCACCATCAGTGGAACCTATGCGTACGGTATCGCAGTGGATGGAAAGGGCAATATTTACATCCCCGACCGCAGCGGCAGTGCCCCGTACTCGAATGCCGACAATACCAATAATCAGGTCATCGTCGTCAACAAGTCTCAGCCGCCATCGTTGACCTTCGCCGCCACTTACGAGGGCAGCACCAGCACAGACAGCCCGAAGACGGTTTCAGTCCAGAACATCGGGAACGCGCCCCTCGATTTCACAGCGATCTCATTTCCGACGGATTTCCCGCAGCTCGGCGACGAAAACGACTGCACGGTGGGCGCTCAGCTCATTCCGGGCCAAACTTGCCCTCTGAATATTGACTTCAAGCCGACAACGCTTGGTTCCCCGCTCAGCGAGGCTGTTGGCCTTACAGACAATGCGCTCAACGCCAGTCCGGGTGCAACGCAGAGCATTTTGGTCGCGGGCAGCGGTCTTTCACCCGAGGTGAATGTACCCAATCTCGTGGGTCAGACGGAATCGGGAGCTTCAAGCCTCCTCACCGCGATGGGCGTGGGTCTGAATCTCGGCGCGGTGACAAGTCAAGCAAGCACAATGCCCATCGGCCAGGTCGTCAACCAAGTCCCGGCCGCTGGTACGCTAGTCCTCGTCGGATCTTCGGTCAGCATTGTCCTCTCAAGCGGCGTGGCTGTGCCGAGCGTTGTGGGACAGGCGGAAGCGACCGCTGAGGGATTGATTACAGGCGCCGGGCTGACTGTTGGAACGGAGACTAACCAATTCAGCGACACCGTGCCGTCCGGCAGCGTGATCAGCGAAAGCCCAGACGCTGGCATTGCGGTCAACGGCGGAACGGCTGTTTCCCTCGTCGTCTCCAGTGGCGTGCCACCTCAGGCAGACCAACTTTTCTTCGAGAATAACTACTTTGTCACCGGCGACTACGCAACCGGCGGCGTCACTCTGCACGGCACCGGGAGCGGAACCATCACCATTCCCGAGGCCACATCTTGCGCCTCTACCTGCCCGCCAGGTGTTCCCGATGGCGCCGACATTATCGATGGTTTCCTGTACTGGACAACCATCGAAACCTCTGCAACTCCGTCAGGTAATACCGGAACTTTCCTGGGTTATTCGATCACCGGGCAGCAGGTCGGGAGCGACGTGCCCAACTATAACGATGGCACGAATGCCGGAACGCTCCGCGTGTATCGTGCCGACGTCAACACCTACTTCCAGGTGCGGGCGGACTGGAACGGAGCGCGCCAAGGTTCGGGCCAGTTTAACGTCACGTTGCCGAACGGCAACGGAGTTGTCACCGAGGGGGCAAGCCTGGTGGTGATCTGGCGCGTGCTGTCTCCGAATTTCCCGCTCAAGTCGGTGGTCGTTTATGACGGTTCGATCGCACCAACGTCGGCCATCGGCAACATCCCTCAGGCTCTGCTCGGATTCTATGACGCAGTTGGCGGTGCGAGCGGGACGGCAGAGGTGACTCATCTTTACACCAATGGCGGAGCCTGGAACAACAGCGAAAGCTCCCAGACACTCGGCTACTCGAACCAATACATCGACACGCTGAGTACCGGCAACGCTTACGCTGCGATCATTCTCAGCACGCCCGTCAAAAACAGCGATAACGACGGAATCCTGGACGCATGGAAGACCGCGCAAGGCTATACCGACGTTAAGACCGGATCATGGGTCCCGCTGCCTGGCGCGACGCACGGCGAGCAGGACCTCTTCGTTCAATTCGACTACATGTGCTCCGCCCTGAAGGATGACAACACGTGCGATTTCACCCAGTTCAATCTGTACCCTTCACCGGACGCCCAGGGCAACGATCCGCTGGCGATGGTGACGCAGGCATTCGCCAAGTATGGAGTGCATCTCCATCTCAAACCCGGAAATGCGATTCTAGAGACCCCCGCGTGCACGGATGTTACCGGGCAGCAGTACTGCGAGTTCCCCAACGAACCGGGTGTGGTCGCCTGGAATGGCAGTGTCGAGCTCTCGAAGGTATGGCCCATCAATTATTCCGCCTGCGTTAAGACCCCAACGCAAGACACTTGCGCACCCCGTTTCCCCTATGGTCAGAAGGACAGCTATCACTACGTATTGTTCAGTTACTCTCTCGCGATCCCCGCCTGGACCACACGGGCTGGTTCGATTACTTCAATCACAACGACGAGCGGGGCCAACGGGGGCACCGGGACCATCGTTACCACTGGCGTCGGCGCGACTTGCCCGACCCGCATCACAATTTCGGGCGTGCAGGGAAATCCCAACCTCAACGGGATCTACGATGGCGTGAACTGCGATAGCGGCATGAAGACTATCTACTTTACGACGAAGTCGACCGTCCCCGCCTGGACCTATCCCAACACCACATTGCCGGAGCCGGTGATCGCCGTGACGTCAGGAACTGTTACAAGCATCTCCGGCTACTCCGACCTGGGCGGCTCCGATTCCGTCGTAAGTCTCGGTAAATGGAAAAGCTCTCCGATGCAGGATATGAGTAAGGCGGCAACCGTGGTCGCCGGCACGCTCTTCCATGAGATCGGCCACACGCTTGGGTTGAGCCACGGCGGCCTTTACTTTGACACAACCGGCACCTACATTCCAACGTTCGAAGCCAATTGCAAGCCGAACTTTCAGAGCTCGATGAACTATCTCTTCCAGCTCGATGGCGTAGGACAGAACGCCGCCATTACATACTCGGACCAGGCGCTCTTTGGCGAAATCCCGGGCGCACAGCCCACAATCACGATTTTGGGTGGGGATAGCGGCACTACCAACTCCACCACTATTGGGACGACCACTTTCACGACCATCCCGTTTGGCTCGGTGTTTAACCTGACCGATCAGTATGGAAACCCCGCCGAGTTTACAAATTCGGCGTGGTATACAACAACGAAGCCCGGTCCGACAGCCGATGCCGCCACGATGCATTGCGACGGCTCTCCGCTCAACAACGACACAGCCTATCGTGTGACCGGACCTGTTGACTCCATCTCTCCGGCGTGGACCAACGGACAAAACATCACCTTCGATGGCGCTCCGTATTCGGATTTGCGGGGATACAGCGACAAGGCCAACCTCGACCTGCGCCAGGTGGGCGCGACAAGCGGCAGCTTCGCTTCCCTGGCGAGCGCGACTTCCTATGGCAACGCTGGCGTCACCTTCGCCGGCAGCGGCGGCGTCACTTTCGCCGGCAGCGGCGGGGTCGCCTACGCGGGTAGTGGCGGCGTCACTTTCGCAGGCAGCGGCGGCGTCCTTTTCGCGGGCAGTGGCGGCGTTCTCTTCGCGGGCAGCGGCGGCGTTACCTTTGCGGGTAGTGGCGGCGTCACCTACGGCGGAAGCGGCGGTGTCACTTTCGCGGGCAGCGGCGGCGTCACTTTCGCCGGCAGCGGCGGCGTCACGTTCGCCGGTAGCGGTGGCGTCACGTTCGCGGGCAGCGGGGGCGAATCCACCAACGAATTGGATTACCTGACCGCCAACTCATTCGTCCGCCCACCGAATTCACCCACCATCACCCCGGTGACGACCGGTGGGACGGTGACAAGTGTCACGGTTGATTGGAAGGCGCCGGCTTTCGGCGTCGTGCAGTACTACACGGTCTATCGCGGCTGCAACCTTGACGGCTCGGACGGCCAGAGTATTGGCGTGGTGAACGGTGTCGGTGGAGCTGCTCCGGCGACGGAATTTATTGACTCAAATCCGGGAGCGATAATGTGCTCGGGTCCGGCCGGTGTGGTTTACACGATTGCGACCACTCTCGCCCCGATTCCGATCATCGATCCGACGTCACGGTCGAGTGCGCCTTCGATGCCCGCGATCGTGAAGAGTCTCCAAACCATCGTTCTCAGCCCATTACAGAGTTCTGTTACATATTCAACTCCGGCGCCGACAGTTACGGTCACCGCGACGGCAGAGACGAACAGTAGCCCGAACGGATTGCAAGTGACCTTTGTCGCGACGGGTCCGTGCATTGCCACCAACCCAACGGTTTCGCCGGTTGTGAATGGCATGGGTGGCGTCTCCTCGGCCTCCATTACGGTCAACGATCCGGGAAGCAGCCCGGCTACCTGCACCGTCACCGCGTCGCAACCTGGCACCGATCCGACGGCAACGAGCATGCCACCGTATTACGACGCGGCGAATTCGGTATCCGAATCGTTCACGATTGAGCCTGCGGGTTCTAACTTGCAACCGCAAACGATTGTTTGGTCGACGCTGTCCAATGTGCAGTACGGCGGCACGTTCTCATTGAGCGCGATGGCTGAGTCGAATGGTATTCCCGATGAGCAACCCGTGACCTTCAGCGCTTCAGGCCCATGCACAACCAGCGGCGCCACCACCGGTGTGGGCGAGTGCACGATTACAGCGAGCCAGGCTGGAAACGGCACCTATAGCCCTGCGACCGTTTCACAGTCTTTCACCATCACTCCCGCGGTACTTACAGTAACTGCGGCGAGCCCCACGATTACTTATGGGCAGCCGATTCCGACGCTGACCTACACCATCAACGGTTTTGTGAATAACGATCCACCGTCGGTGGTCGGCGGTGTGCCGTCGCTTTCCACAACGGCTACGGCAGGGAGCCCTGTCGGCGGCTTCCCGATCACCATTTCAACGGGCTCATTGGCCGCGACGAATTACTCCTTCCTGTTCGTGAATGGAACGTTGACCGTTCAGCAGGCAAGCCAGGCGATCACGCTCTCCGGTATCCCGGCGTCTGCGGCTTACAACAGCCAGTTCTCCGTGGGCGCCACCGGAGGCGCGAGCGGCAATTCCGTGGTCTTCACGAGTTCCGGGGCCTGTACCAATTTGGGCGCAGTCTATACGATGACGAGCGGCACGGGAACGTGCTCTGTGATTGCGAATCAGGCGGGCAGCACGAATTATTCAGCTGCACCCCAGATTTTGCAGACTGTCGCAGCGACGCTGGCACCGGCGACGATCAGTATCAGCGATCTCCCCTCGACCGCGCTGATTGGCGGCGCCTTTACGCCTACGTACAGCTACAATGGAAATGGAGTGCCCAAGGTGATATCGGGTACTCCACTCGTGTGCTCGGTGAGCGGCACAATCTTGAATCTGGTGGGCGTGGGAAGTTGCGTTTTGACGGCGAGCGCTCTGGCGACCACAGACTATGCAGCGGCGATGGGAAGCGCACAATCGTTAACGGTGGTCGAGGCTCCGACAATCACCAGTGCGAATAACGCCATCTTCACGTTGGGCACGCAGGGCACGTTTACGGTGACCGCTGCAAGTTACCCCGCGGCCAGCATCACGGAGTCCGGAGCGCTGCCCAACGGCATCACTTACGTGAACAACAACAATGGAACGGGTACGCTGAGCGGAAAGGCTACGGTCAGCGGTATCTATACGATCACGTTCACAGCGCAGAACGGAGTGGGCACGCCCGCGACGCAAAGCTTCACGCTCACCTCAGAGACGACCGTCCCAGCCTCCAGCACCACCTGCAATGGCGTTTACATCGGCACGTTCAGCGGCAACATCATCGTTTCCAGCGGGCAGAACTGCATCTTCGAAAAGGGTGGCGCTACTGGGAACATTACCGAGACCGGCGGCAACATTGCGCTCAGCAACTCGGCCATTGGAGGCAATATTGTTGTGAACGGAGGCATCTACGTCATCGGGCCGTCAACGACAATCAAGGGCAGCCTTACCATCCAGAGCATCCCCACGGGCTCGGCCCAGAACATGATTTGCGGCGCCACAGTTTCAGGCAGCCTGACGCTGCAGAGCGATGGAACCGCGGCAACGATCGGATCGGGATCGCCCTCGTGCGCGGCCAACACCATCGGCGGCAGTCTTACTCTGCAATCGAACAAAGCAGCCGTCGTGCTCGCCGGCAACACCATCAAGGGAAGCGTGACCGATCAGAGCAATACGGCTGCAACAACGCTAACCTCAAACACAATCAGCGGGAACCTGACCGACCAAGGCAACTCGTCGCCGTCCACGCTCAGCCTGAATTCGGTCACCGGAAATCTGGTTGATCAAAGCAACACGGCGTCATCGGTTTTGTTGCAGAACACGGTTCATTTGAATATGACCGTCCAGGGCAACACCGGAGCCACGCAAGTCACCGGCGACAAAGTCACCGGCACTCTGATCTGCCAGAGCAACACTTCGATCACGGGCAGTGGAGATACAGCGGCCAAGTTACAGGGCCAATGCGCGAGCTTCTGAAGCGGGCTTGATTCCCAGAGAGCTGTTGAGCGGCGCTCGCACTTCAATGCTGAAGTGTGAAGTCGGCGAAGATGAAGATCTACGCAGGGACTGCGCGGGGCCGCGATCTGCGATGCGCAGACTCTTTACGGGCCGAGGCGGTGACGGATATCGGCCACCAGGGGATCTTCTGTGGACTGCCCACGAATGCTGAGGTAGCTCTTATAGAAATCGGCGTACCCCTCGCTCTTCATTCCTTCGCGCACGCGCCCTTCGTAGTAATAGAGCGGGGGGAAATCAGCGTAAGTCGGAGTGTTGTCCAAAAATAATTCGATAGCTTCGCCTCGCCGCTTCATGCACTGATCGAACTGTGAATCGGCCTCGGTGAACGCTCCCGCTTCAAGGTAGGCCTGCCCCAGATCGAAATGACCGATCCAGGTATCCAGGAGGTTGTTCGCGGCTGTGATCTGCCGGATTGCTTCGTTCGAATCTTTCCGCTTGAGCGCCATCATGCCCGTAACGATCTTGCCGTAAGCCTGGGACTCGCTTGTGAGCGCGGAAGAGAGGCTTGTGGCAAGCTTTTGCGCTTTGGCCATCTCTCCAGCGTCAACATAGGTAATGGCCCCCAGAAACTCAATCTGAGTCGACTGGCTGTACTTCAGTGCCTTGTCGATATCAGAGACGGCTGCTGCATGCTTTCCCTGCATTTCCTCGATGTTACCCAGCGCTGCGTATTTCCTGGCGGCATTGTCGTTGTTCTTGGACGTAAGGTCTGCAGCGGCTCCGCTGGCCAGGATGCTCGCGGCCTCAGCATATTTCCCTTGATAGGCGGCAAGATCGCCCAGTCCAGCGCTCGCCATCGAGGCATAAACCGGGCCGGAGCCGGCAAGCTGGTTGTACGACGCAGTTGCCTTGTCGATTTCTCCCTCGCCAAGCTGCGATTCGGCGAGCACGAGATATCCCTGTGCGGCCGATGGATTGATGGCCAGCCCGGCACGCGCCTCTTTTTCGCCGGCGGCAAAATCTCCGGCGAACGAACTGATGAACGACAGGTTCAGCCGCGGTCCCACGCCCTTGGGGACAATCGCCACGTCCTGTTGCGCGGCTTCCAAGGCTTTTGGCGCGTTGCGCAGCTGCGCATAGCAACTGGCCAGGTTCCATTGACCGACGCGATCGGCGGGGAAGTGAGTCACAAGCTGCGTGTTTTCCTGAACACAGTTCTGCCAGTCGCCCGTGAAGGAATAGTACAGTCCGCGATTCCGATAGCGTTCACGCTCGGTCATGCTGTTTTCGTGTTCCATCGCAAGTTTCATGTACTTTATCGCGTCCTGGGGTCTGCCCAGGTTCTGGGACATCGCCGCCATTCCGGTGTAGGGCCGCGCGAATTTTGGATCCAGTTGAGAGGCTTTCTGGAACGAATCGAATGCATCCTGGAACTTGCCCGCAAACTGCTCGTCAACACCTTGAGCGTCTTCGTGCACAGCCTCAAGCGATGCGGCGGTAAACCCTCCGCTGACTTGATCGAATTGCACCGAGGCAGGCGTGGAGTCGCCCAGTGCTTTGCGGATGGGCGCCGCGAGCTTGGGAAGACTGCTTAGAATCTCCTGCTTGTTGGCGACGGTGACATCTGCTTTTGCGAGCACTTCGCCGCTTCGGGCATCGAGTGCAACCGCCGAAATCTCATATTTGTCGCCGCGCAGATCGATCTCACCCGTCACGACGGTATTCACATCTTGGCTTTGGGCGACCAGCCGTGCCGTCTGTTCGTCGAGTTTGTCGCTGGGTTTGGGGAGTTTTTCGGCCAGCTTACGCGCATCCCCGCGGCTATAGACGTTAATGAAGCTCGCGCCTTCCAGAGCCACGCCGAACATCGGCTCCAAGGTATTGTCCAAAACCGGGTCCCCGGTAAGGTTCGCAAAGTCGCCGACGAGCACCGAGATTGGACCATGAGGCGCTGATTTCGCGGCTTGCTGCCTCCTGATGACGAACCACGAGATTCCGGCCGCGATGACGAGGATCAGAATGCCGGCAGTCGCAAGCTGTGGCCAAGGCAGCTCCCGAATCCGGTTGATCCTCAAGCGCGCGGAAGAAGCAGAGACGTTTTTTTTCCCGCCTTGCCAGGCGGCAAGATCCGCATCCAGCTCTTCCACGCTCTGGTAGCGGTTCGCTACGTCCTTCTCCAGGCACTTTGCGACGATGTTGCTCAGCGTGGCGGGAATATTCTTGTCGACATCAACCAGCCGCGTGGCCTGCTGCTGCGTGCGCAGCACCAGGCTTGCGATCGCGCTTTCGGCCTTGAAGGGCGTCGCGCCGGTCAGCAGCTCGTAGAGAATCAGCCCGAGAGTGAAGAGGTCCGAACGCTGATCGAGGTCTTTGCCCAACGCCTGTTCGGGTGACATGTAGTCCATGGTGCCGACCAGAGCGCCGGTCTGCGTCATGTGATCGCCATCGAGGGTTCGCGCCAGTCCGAAGTCCATCAAAAGAATTCGCCCGGACGAATCCTTCATGATGTTCTGTGGCTTCAGATCGCGATGAATGATTCCCGCGTCGTGCGCCGCCTCTAAAGCCGCGCAGACCTGGCGAATAATCTCTACAGCCTCCTCGGGAGAGAACTTGGTTCTTTCTAAAATGAGGCTCCGCAGATCTTTGCCCTCGACGAACTCCATCGTGATGAACTTCAGGCCATCGGCATCCCCGAGGTCGTAAATTCGGATGACATTGCGGTGGGTCACCTGCTGGGAGAGGACAAGCTCTTGTTTGAAGCGGGCCAGAATCGAGGGATTCGAAGCCAGTTCCGGCCGGATCAACTTCAGAGCCACGAAACGATCGACCTCGCGATCAAGAGCTTTGTACACCGCTCCCATGCCGCCCTGGCCCAGCAGTTGGAGGATCTCGTATCGGCCACCCAGCACATCGCCGACCTGCAAGATTGCGTCGCCGGTGTACCGGCCAGATGAATCGTTCGGCGGCCGCCGCGTTGCCGTTCGTAACGCATCGGCGGCATCGCGGTCAAACAATGTAGCGTGTGGATCGATTGGAACGCCGGGGTCGACCATCGTGGCATTGGGGTCGACCGGCGGCCGGGCAGCATCGACGATGGTGGCGTTTGGATCGTTTACGTTTTGACCGGGCGAGGCGACCGGGGCCTTGTCTTCGGCAGGAATCGGGTCCCCGCTTCCCGAGCTCTCGCCGGCAAAACGAGTTCCCACCCCACCCGCCGCCGGTATTTTGGGTGCGGGCTTTCCATCCGGTGATGTCCTAAAGTCATCCATACCTGGAGTTCGACAGCCGTATTGAAAAATAAGGGAAGTGCGCTTCGGCCTGCGCACCAGGGGACGCCACCTGACAAAAGATGGCTAGAGTATATACCGCCCAACGAGGCTGAGCACGCGGCCCATTCTTGTAGAGCTCAAGACAAAAGGTGCCGGTTGTCGAACGAACCGGTTCGCCTTCGATCAGGACGGTGCCCGGATACGGCACTCCGTTCTGTTTGAGCACGGGGACGAAACGCCATTTTCTGTCGATCTTGATATACTTTTTGAGGTTTTGTTTGGGGAGTCGTCGTACCCATGCTTACTTTCCACAACGCTTTCGGCAAAGGTTTCAAGGCGAGGATTTCGGATGGGTATTGATGTAGCAGGGACACTAAATTAGATCGAAACGGGGCTTGACCCCTCTAAATATTTGATTCTAAAAGAGCGGGAGTAGTTCAGTGGCAGAACGTCAGCTTCTTTGGACGCCTTTTCCAATGTTTTGCCATTTTCGCGGATTTAACAGATAATTCCATTAAAATGAACAATATATACCTTGTTGCAAATGTGGTCAGCAGTGGGCCCATTTTGCATGTTTCTGCAGAATTTGGCCTGATGGATAGTAAATCTGGATAGTAAACAGCGCTCTCAGTCTGGCGTATTCAGCTGCGACAAGCCGGCATTTCAATTCAATCGAATCTTAATGCGCGGACGCCCGCGTGCCCTACTGGAGTTGGATTTCAGAATTCACTGCAAAGCGAAGCGGGGAGCAATGAGAGGATGCACAACGTTATTACGATGCCCGAAGCGTTAGAATTCTCCTTCACAGTTAAAACGACTGGGAGCCAACCTCCATGTCACAGGAGTCCCCCAAGCAAGGCGGCGACCTCTTTATCGTTGACAACAGCGACCAGGACTGGAAGGTCCGTCGATATTTATCCGATTGGGCTGACCTCGCCCACAGTTTTGACATCGCCACAGGTTATTTCGAGGTCGGCGCGTTGCTCGCGCTCGAAGGGCAATGGCAAAAGCTGGACAAGATCCGCATTCTGATGGGGGACGAGGTCTCGAAGCGCACGAAGAAGGCGCTCCTCGCGGGTGTGGAAAAGATAAAGCAAAAGCTGGATTCCAGTATCGAGAGAGAAAAGGAGAAGAACGACTTTCTTAACGGTGTCCCTGGCATAGTTGATGCGCTGCGAGCGGGCAAGATCACTTGCCGGGTCTACACCAAGGACAAGTTTCACGCCAAAGCATACATAACGCATGCAAAGCAGGCCGTTGTCGGCTCTTCTGCGCTCGTTGGCTCAAGCAACTTCACAGTTCCAGGGCTGACCGACAACGTCGAGCTTAATGTGCAGCTCCGCCGAGAGGTTGAGCTCCTGCAAGCGTGGTTTGAGCGTCATTGGGATCAAGCTGACGAAATTACCCCCGACATCCTCCAGATCATAGAGCGCCAGACAGCGCTCTATTCGCCGTTTGACGTCTATGCCAGAGCTCTCCACGAGTTCTTCCGTCGCCACGAAATGACCGACTACGAATGGCTCACTGCCGGGCCGGAGAATGGGGGCTCACAGATTTACAAGATCCTGGACTATTACCAGCAGGAGGGCTACCAAGAGCTGATAGGCATTGCCAAACAGTACCATGGAGCATTCCTGTGTGATGGCGTCGGCTTGGGCAAGACGTTCATCGGGTTGATGCTGATCGAGTCCCTCATCAAACGACAGCGGAAGCGGGTTGCTCTTTTTGTTCCGAAAGCCGCACGTAGGCCCGTTTGGGAAATCAAGCTACGGCAATACTTGCCCGAGCTTTTCGGCGAATACAGCAATCTGGCGATATACAACCACACAGACTTGATGCGCGGTGGCGAGTATCCTGAGCGACTCAGCCGAATCAAGGAGCTTGCCGACGTCATCATCGTCGATGAGGCGCATCACTTCCGAAATCCAGGTACAAAGGGCGAAGATCCAAACCAGCCCATGTCGCACTACTGGGCTTTATCTAATATTTGCGACGGCAAAGACGTTTATCTCCTTACCGCGACGCCAATCAACAATCGGCTCCTCGACCTGCAGCACATGATCGAGTTGTTTTCGCAGCGTAAGGCAGATTACTTTAAGGCCGCGCCTCTCGGCATCCATTCACTTCCCGGCCATTTCCGCAAGATGGAAAAGGAGCTTGAAAAACACCTTGTCCTGAAAGATCTTAGCAAGGAGGAGGATGTCGAGACAAACCAGGTTGAGGCAAGCGAAGTTTTATCGAATGACGCTCTTTTCCGCGCCCTCGTGGTGCAACGGAGTCGCGCTTACGTAAAGAAAAGCCAGGAACAGCACGCGAGCTCGGCCAAGGCTCTCTTCCCAATGCGCGAGCCGCCGAGAGTTGTTGAATTCAATTTGAAGAAGACCTATGGGCACCTGCTGGAGATGATTGAGCAGGCCTTCAATAAGGAAAAGCCGCTCTTCGCGTTGGCGATCTACTATCCGCTCGCATACTACAGGGGGCCTGATACGAGCATCGATCCCTTGAAACAAGGGCGTCAAAAAGAGGTCGTCAGCCTCATCCGCATTCAGTTTCTGAAGCGATTTGAAAGCTCGACGCGTGCGTTCGAACTATCCTGTGCCGCCCTCATGGACAAGTTGCTGGCATGGCTTGTAAAGCATTGTCAAACCCAACATGAAAAGCATCAGCTCGAGTGGTGGAAGAACAAATACAGCGATCTCATCGGCTACTGCCACGACCGCCAGCTAGAACTCTTTGGAGGCGATCCAAGCGATGAAGAAGATGAGGATATTGTTTCGGCGGAAATGCTTGAGGCGGTCGAGGAGTTGAGCCGGGAAGAATACCGAGTCGATGACATGATCGACGAGACGATCACCGATCTTGTGACCATTGCAGATTTTCTGCAGGAATTGAAGAAATTCAAGGTTGAGAATGACGACAAGCTTAAAGCTCTAGTGAAGTTGCTCAAGACAGATTCGGTCCTGAAAAAACACAAAGTCTTAATCTTCTCGGAATACATGGCCACCGCCCGCTATCTGAAGCAGCAGCTGGGGTACGCCGGTTTCAAGGACATTGACGAGGTGGACAGTGCAGTCGATCGTGATCGCGGTGACATCATCAATCAGTTTGCCCCCTACTACAACGGCCTGAGTTCTGGAGAATTGACGAAGAAGGGCCTGAGTGAAACACGAATCCTGGTTTCTACAGACGTACTTTCAGAAGGCCTCAACTTGCAGGATGCAACTCGTTTGATCAACTACGACCTGCATTGGAACCCTGTGCGCCTCATGCAGCGTATTGGCCGCGTAGACAGGCGCATGGATCCGGGCGTCGAAAAGGCAATCGCTGCCGACCATCCCGATCGGGCCGCAATACGTGGGAATGTTATTTACTGGAATTTCCTACCCCCTGACGAGTTGGACGAATTGCTTAAGCTCTACGCCCGTGTTTCGCACAAGGTACTGCGTATCTCGCGCACATTTGGAATCGAGGGCAAAAAACTGCTCAGGCCCGAAGACGATTATGAAGCGCTCAAGGATTTTACCCACGCTTATGAAGGCACGACATCTCCTCTCGAGGAAATGAATCTCGAATACCAGAAGCTGTTACAAGTGCATCCCGGTCTGGCAAAGGCTCTCGACGCTCTCCCAGGACGCCTATTCAGCGGAAAGGCGCATCCCAAACCAGAATCGCGAGCTGTCTTTTTCTGCTATGCAATGCCTGCTCCGCCACCTCTCCTCCACGACGGTACTCTTCCGGACGATCAACCGTGGACAACAGATGGGGGCGCCACGCAATGGTACCTCTTTCACATCGAAACTGAAGCGATTGAAAACGAGCCACCCAGAATCATCGGCCTGATCCGTAGCAAACCGGACACGCCACGTAAGCACGATATCGCAGAAAGCACCTTGTCTGAGATTCGCCTCAAGGTCGAGAAGTACATCAAGAACACCTACCTGAAACAGGTGCAGGCGCCCATTGGCGTCAAGCCAACGCTGAAAGCCTGGATGGAGTTGAGCTAACGATGAGCCCTGATGCGAATCCACTGCATTCGATTCGGACATTCACTCAGCTTGTCCAGTACCTCCGAAAGGAGCTCGAGTGGCCCATCGAGTCGGACGACTTCGATGAATTGACCTTCGACTATGCTCCCGAGGAGCTTGGCATTGACGCTGAGATCGCGGTGAAGATCAAGGAGATCAAGCAACTGCGACCGCTCACAAGCAAGCAGCCATGGGGTATTTTCTTCGTTAACTTCGCGCCGAAGCAACTGCCTATCGTCGCCCTCCGTCGCATTCTCAGCACCTTGGTGATCAAGAAGAGACAGTCAGCGAATCAGCCGCATCAGGCTGCATGGCGTCTGCACGATCTCCTTTTCATTTCCTCCTACGGCGAAAGTGACCACCGCGACATCACGTTCGCACATTTTGCCGAAGAAGAGGGAATGGGAGATTTGCCAACGCTTCGCCTTCTCGGTTGGGACGATGAGGACACCAAGCTAAAACTGGATTTTGTTGAACGTCAGCTAAAAGCCAAGTTGAAGTGGCCGGAAGATGAAAATAATGTCGATGCGTGGCGTGCAACTTGGTCGTCTGCATTCCGGCTTCGCCCTCGCGAAGTCATTAAGACTTCACAGCATCTTGCCGTCCGACTTGCGGAACTCGCTCGCAGTATTCGCAAGCGCGCAAACAACGTGTTGGCGGTCGAGTCGGCAAAAGGGCCATTGCGGAAGATGCACGCAGCCTTCAAAGAAGCACTGATTCACGACCTCAGCACTGATGATTTCGCGGACATGTACGCGCAGACAATTGCCTATGGGTTGCTAACGGCGCGAATCTCTCGTCCAGCGGGGCTCGTCGCTGACAACCTTGCCGACATGGTGCCGGTGACGAACCCGTTCTTGAAAGACATGTTGGAGACTTTTCTCCGAATTGGGGGAAGGAAGGGAAAGATCGACTTCGATGAACTTGGAGTCAATGAGGTCGTACAGCTCCTACGGGATGCCGATATGGAGGCGGTGCTTCTCGATTTTGACGACCGCAACCCGCTAGAAGATCCAGTCATTCATTTCTATGAGCTATTTCTGAAAGAATACGACGCGAAGAAGCGAATGCAGCGGGGCGTCTTTTATACTCCGCGACCGGTTGTCTCGTTTATTGTGCGCAGCGTTCACGAGATTCTCCAAAAGGAGTTCGGCATTGAGGATGGCCTGGCTGACACAGTTACCTGGGCTGAGATGGCCAAGAGAAACAAGACTCTGCTAGTCCCGCAAGGCGTCTCACCAGATCAGCCTTTTGTGCAGATTCTTGACCCGGCCACTGGAACCGGCACTTTCCTTGTCGAAGCGATTGATGTCATCCATAAAACGATGGAGGAGCGATGGAAGAAGCAGGGCCACATGCCACTGGAATTTCAGAACCTATGGAACAGATATGTGCCTGAACACTTGCTACCCCGATTACACGGGTTCGAGCTCATGATGGCGCCTTATGCCATTGCGCACATGAAGATCGGCCTAAAGCTGTACGAGACAGGCTACCGCTTTGGAAGCAACCAACGTGCTCAGATCTATCTGACGAACTCGCTTGAGCCTGCGAGCGACAGCAAGCGTCAGCGCGAATTCGAAGAATGGGCACCAGCACTCGCTCATGAAGCCGAAGCAGTCAACAGGATCAAGCGTTTGCATGTATTCAGTGTGGTTATTGGTAATCCACCCTATGCTGGATTGTCGGCAAATCTTACTCCGGAAGCCCGTTCAATTGTTGAACGCTACAAGTACATCGACGGAAAGCGCATTCACGAAAAGGGCGCGCTCCAATTCGAAAAGAACCTTCAAGACGATTATGTAAAATTCTTTGCCTGGTCCGAAGAGAGAGCGACAAGCTCTGGAGTCGGCATTCTCTCATTCATCAGCAATAATGGATTTCTTGAAACGCCAACCCTTCGCGGAATGCGATGGCACTTTCTCGCGTCCTTTTCAAGTCTTTACTTCCTCGATTTACACGGCAGTACAAAAAGACCAATTGAAGGCGACCAGAACGTCTTCGACATCCAGCAAGGTGTCGCGATCAGTCTGCTCGCCAAGAGTTCGCCCTTGTCCTGCGATACTAAGGTTTGGCGCTCCGATCTCGTTGGCAACCGACAAGTAAAGTACACCTACCTATCCAAGGGATCTCTTCGCAGTATAAATTGGAGTGCGATCAGACCGAGGATGCCGTTCTTTCAATTCCTTGCCACAGATCCAGACTTACAAGCCGAATATAGCAATTATGTGTCTCTTCCAGAAGCAATGCCTTTTTACTCTTCCGGCACTGAAACCGGCTTTGATTCTCTCATGGTCGATTTCACGAAACCTGAGCTTGAGGCGAAGATAGGGCGGTTTCTCGACCCTCGAAGGAGTGATGCCGATATTTCCCGTGAGTTCTCCGTTGGCGAAGGAACGGGGCGCAAGCTTCTTGAATTGCGGAAGATTTTTAGGTCGGACTTTGATGCAAATGGCAGCCAGTACTTTAAACGGGGGATGTATCGGGTTTTCGATACTCGCTTTTATTACTTCAAAAAAGAGTACCTAAAGACGAACAGCCTGAAGGTCATGCGACATTTGACTGGGGCTAAAAATGTTGCATTGGTCGCGTTCAGACAACAATCACAAGATGGCTTTCACCATGTCTTCATTACGAACCAACTCGGAGACAAGAATGCAGTGTCGTTGCGAACTCGGGAGATTAATTACTACTTCCCGCTAGCTCTCCTATCCGAAGGTGATAGCTTGCGGCTGCAGACCGAGCCTGTGCCCAACTTTAGTAGGAGCTTTCTGTCAATGTTGTCCCAAGCTTTTGGGATCACTCGGACGGAGAAAGGCGGGCTGCCTCTTGGCGTAACCTCCGAAGACATTCTCTACTATGCCTACGCCTTGTTTCATAGCCCCTCTTACAGGATTCGCTATTCTGCGTTTCTTAAGATCGATTTCCCTCGCCTACCGTTGACAGGGGACCTGAAGCTATTTCGTGCGCTCGCCCGGCTCGGCAGCGAACTCGTTGCCCTTCACCTTTTGGAATCGCCCAAGCTCACCGAACCCCTCAGCAGCTATATTGGCCAGATGAATCCTGAGGTCGAGAAGCCTGCCTACGCGCGCAGGACCGTTTGGCTTGACAAAGAGCAATCATGCGGCTTTAAGGGTGTGCCTGAGGCGGTATGGAACTTCTACATCGGCGGCTACCAGGTGTGCGAGAAATGGCTTAAGGACCGCAAAGGGCGCACGCTTTCAAAAGAGGACATCGCACACTACAACAAGATTGTCGTCGCGTTGAGCGAGACCATTCGCCTAATGAAGAAGATCGACGAGGTCATCGACGAACACGGCGGCTGGCCTAAAGCGTTCGTTACCGCTAAGCAGTAGCACGATAATGGGCCAACTGCTCGGAGGCACTCCATTGACCGCAAAGACTAACAACGAGCGATACCAGAAGCGGCTGAGGATTGGGGTGCGCGTTGAGGAATCCGGATTTGTCCTCCTGGACGGAAAACCCTTACCTCAGCTTCATCGGGGGTCGGTTGGAGAAATCGTATTTGCGCCGGAGTGCTTTGTCAGTGAAAAGATCCGAACGGGGCTTGCCGGCGAGACACGTGTTCCTCTTCTTGCAAAGAAGACCTTGATCATGATGGGGATGAGCCCGAGCGTTATTGGAGACGCGGCACGAAAGGGCCTAATCCACGCCGATTCACTCCGCATCTTTTCTGAGGACATGTTTATCGAGGTAATACTCGAAGAGGATCAGCTCCTCCAGATTCGGGGTGACCAGGTGGCAAAGCTGGCTCCGTGCCCTTGTTTCATACCGGCATTAGACCAGAAGGCGCGTAGTCTGAACCACGCCTTTACATTGATTTCAGAAGCTTACGAGACCCTGCGCCGTTCACACTCTGGAAATGCCTTCCTCAAGGCCTACGCCAAAGGTGATTCTGGGCGATGGGTGAGCCTTGATGAATTCAGGCTGCATGCGATCCAGAGAGTTGCGTCAGGCTCAAAGGGCAGCTCGTCATGAACGCCAATGATTCTGGTCGAAGAGCCCACGAGTTGATGACGAAAGAGAAGATTTACAGCTGCGAAGTCAAGAAGCTCTTTCTGCGTAATGGCGAGAAAGTATGGGAATGGGTCGTCGCAGAGGTTGCCGACGCAATTCGCGATGAGGCGACCCAATTCCGATGCAAGGACTGCCACGGTGCTGTCAGACTACACGGGAAGCATGTTGAGCATGGCCCGGCGCCGCACGTCGAGCACAAGTCGCGCCAGGACTCGGAGTATTGCCAGTCAGGGATGTATTTCCGACAGCATCCAGGACGGGTTGCGCGCCTTTCGAGTTCGCCGGTCAAGTAGCACAGCGGATGGAAAGAACGAGGAATGATATGAGCGCATTTGAACTCGGAAAATTGCAGCGGGTTGAACTTAGGAATGTCTGGCGGCATGAAGCTATTGATTTCACACCTTGGCTGATAGAGCACATCGACATGGTCGGTGAGGTGCTCGGGCTTGACCTCGAAGTCTTGAGCCGCGAACAATCGGTAGGCGATTTCGCAGTGGACATACTGGTTCGAGATCTGGGCCGCAATAAGCTTGTGGTAATTGAGAATCAACTTGAAGAGACCGATCATTCGCATCTGGGGCAACTGATAACTTACGCCGCCGGTCTAGAGGCAGGGGTTGTCATTTGGGTGTCGAGCAGGATCCGAGAAGAGCACCGCCAAGCACTTGACTGGCTTAATCGCGGTGATGGCGCGTCGACAGAGTACTTCGGGCTGGTCGTGGAACTCCTACAGATTGATGGCTCGAAGCCTGCGGTCAACCTGCGAGTCGTGGTATCTCCTAACAATTGGTCAAGAAGGACGATTCGTGCTGCGTCAACGCAAGAGTCGAGCGGCAAGTATGCGCTGTATCAGCAGTTTTTTCAGCGCCTCATTGACGACCTTCGGGAAAAGCATCGGTTCACGAACGCGCGTATCGGTCAGGCGCAGAATTGGTACAGCTTCAGTACTGGGACCAGAGGCTTCCAATACTCCGTCAGTTTTGCAGCCGGTGGACGACTCCGAACGGAGATATACATCGATTTCCGCGAAAGCTCGAAGAATCTCGCCGCTCTTGAAGCATTGCAGGCGGAAAGGCCAACATTAGAGGAGGCATTCGGAGAACCGTTGGAGTGGGAGCCTCTGGAGGCGAAACGCGCTTGCCGGATCGCGGTGTACAGGCAAGGTACGATTGAGGATTCGACCGCGTCCTTGGAGGAATACCACAAATGGACGGTCGACCATTTGTTGCGTTTCAAAGCGGTTTTCGGTCCTCGGTTGCCCGCGGTCGCTGCACGGATTGGAGAAGGTACTATGCAGACGATCTGACAGCCTGCCAGTCCACCCGCAGGGGCTATCCCAAGTGGTGGGCGTAACTTGGGGATTGATCAGGTTGCTAAGGAATAGAGGATATGGACCCAGAATCCAAACGCGCGCGAATTCTTCGGCGGGTGCTGGACTTCATTAACGAGGGCGATTGGGACGATGGTGAAGGGTTTTTGATCTTCGGTTCCGAAGCTTATGACAAGCACATTGGAATTGAGCACGAAGATGATGAGCCAACCACTTATTTTGACGCATTCCTCAGGCGGTTGGCCACTGAAGTTAAGAAGATGGGAGGGGCCGATGAGATTGCGAGGAGAATTAGCCTGTCTCCAGTCAGACGCGCGATCAGAGAAGTTGACCTTAGCTCATTCTTCGCGCACTTAAGCCCAGTCCAACGCGGCCAGATCGCCCGCATCGTCTCTGCGGTCGCCGAAGACTTAGTGCGAAATCCAAAATCGGATGCGGGACGCGTTAGGGACACTTCGGATGAAATCGACGCAAGTTTGGCGGCAGAAGCTGTCGATCAGTTGGAGAACTCATATCGACGGCTGATGACCCTGGATGAGATGAGGCAGCCGACAATCCCATTTGATGGCTCGGAATACTTTGAAGAGGCGCATCGGTGCGAATTGGCCGGCCAAAGGATCGCTGCCTCCGTGCTCTGTCGTGCTGTACTTGAAGCTGCCCTTACTAACACAGTTGACCAAAGTGGTTGGATCAAGAACCAGGCGAGTACTCATCAGCGCTCCTGCATCGGAGCGATGCTTTTCGACGCCAAGCGCATTGGGCTGATCGACGAGTCTCGTTTTACCCAGGGATTGCGAATCAAGGACGCAGGTGACGCGGCAATTCACAACCTGATCGAGTTCCACCACAAGTTTGCTGATAAAGTTCCAGAAATCATTGACGACACCCGAAAGCTCATCGAAGACCTTTGTAGTCCGAACAGTGAGCCTTAGCGCCTCGTCTAGAAAAATCTAACCGGGCTCCTCCAGTGAAGGACCTCTTCTGCGATAGCGAGAGCCTTTTCGCGAACAGTTCCGTCAGGTATAACGAGCAATGACCAGTTAGCAAGCCAAATGGCGAACCAACCGTGCGACCCGGTTTCCGCATCGACGGAATTAGGTGGCCGCTTACTTTCAATCAGCTGTGCTACGGGCACATTTCTCGGAGGCGGTGGCCATGATGGTAGAGTGCCGTCAATCTCCGCTTCGGCTAAGTGTCGATATGCATGGCGAACTATAGCCGCCCCAACACTCGGCAATACCCCCTGCTCTTCCAACCAATCACAAATCAGCTTTGAGCCCTCTTCAGCTTCCTGCCTGCGCTTCTTTTCGAGCGCTTCCTTTTCCTTCTGGGCGGACTTCTTCTTGCTCGCTTCAACCCGTCGCACCAATTCCCTTGTGCTAATCTGGCCTCTCTCCGACATGAATCGGTCGAACTCATCGGCCTGCGCCACTTTGTCGAGATTACGAAGCTGAGTCGCACTGCAGGGTAGTACTTGCGCAAGTTTCCAATAACTCATTCCTGCATCATGAAGTTTATGGACCGTTTCGCCTCGACCCACATCGCTGAGATGATCCCATTTCTTTCTTAAATCGGCTAGAGCGGCGGAAGCGTCGAAACCTGGGACTGAACTCATCTAAGGCCGCCTTTCTCATCGGTTCAGTGAAAATCGTCTCGAGATTGTTGCGTTGTTACGTGCTGAGAACACGATGCGCACCAATTCCGCCTCAGTTTTGGGGTGGTGCGCAGAGATTTTCCGAGTCTGCACAGCAGTTTGTAGATGAAAAATGTGGTGTTGCGCAGTGATTTCTCGCACGATGCGCAACGATTCCGGCCTCCGAACGCCTTCGAGCGGCCAACGAGCGCCAGTTCTCTCCCGATTTCCCATCAAACTGCACCATTATCATTGCAAAACGGATGTTTTCGGAGAACTGGGGTGGGAATTCCTACCGGATTTAGTGGTAAATAAGTGACGAAGATTGGCAAATAACTCACAGGTCTCTCGTGGAACCCTATAGGGTTCCGCAGCCGAGAGGCATAAATCGTGCCAGAGGTCAGAGGACGATTTCGGTGGCCGACCATTCCAAAGTAACTATGTTTTTGT
>Ga0335071_10001961_pt1 | contig 22185 bp, 22 predicted proteins | sample Lox_Sample_15_FD_206724 | JGI IMG/M metagenome (GOLD analysis project Ga0335071, IMG submission 206724) | Soil microbial communities from Loxahatchee National Wildlife Refuge, Florida, United States - Lox_Sample_1.5 | ecosystem: Environmental > Terrestrial > Soil > Wetlands | place: USA... | reverse complement strand
CAGCACGCTGAACAACTGCATGCTGAGCAGCAACTTGGCTTACTCGGTACCAGCTTGGGGTGAGAGCACCTTCGGTGGCCCAGGCGGCGGGGCCTATGGCGGCACGCTCAACAACTGCACATTGACTGGCAACTCGGCCTACTTCGGTGGCGGGGCCTCTGGCTGCACGCTCAACAACTTCACGCTGACCGGAAACTCGGCTAGCTGGACTGGCGGCGGGGCAGGTTCTGACTGGTTTGGCGACCCCAGCGCGCTCAAGAACTGCATCGTCTATTTCAACACGGCGTCAGGTGAAGTGAATTGCGAATCCTCCAGCATCCTGAACTACTGCTGCACATCGCCCATGCCCACCAACGGTGTCGGCAACATCACCAACGGGCCGCTGTTCGTGGATTATTCTGGCGGCAACCTGCGCTTGCAATCCAACTCCCCGTGCATCAATGCCGGCAACAACGCCTATGTAATCGGCAGCAACGACCTGGACGGCAATCCTCGCATCGGCGGCGGCACGGTGGACATCGGCGCTTACGAATATCAAACACCGGCTTCCATCATTTCCTATGCCTGGCTCCAGCAATATGGCCTGCCCACGGACGGCTCGGCGGATCACGCCGACCTGGATGGCACGGGATTCAACGTCTATCAGGATTGGGGCGCCGGCTTGAATCCCACCAACGCCCTGTCGGTGTTGAAGATGCTGGCACCCGCAGCCACAAACAATCCGGCGGGGTTGGTCGTGACGTGGGAAAGCGTGAATACACGGACGTATTATCTCCAACGCAGCACCAATCTGACGGCGCAACCGGCCTTCTCCACCATCCAAAGCAACATCGTCGGCCAGGCCGGCACGACCAGCTACACGGACACCACCGCCACGAACGCCGGCCCGTACTTCTATCGCGTGGGCGTGGGCCAGTAAGGAGAGATCTTTGAAGGCAAAACTGCGAAATGACCGAGCCGGTGCCCGGCAGGCAGCCGGTTTTGGCACTGCTGATGCGATTGCTCTGGGCATCCGCGCTCGTGCTGCCCACTGCCGATAGGGTTCTAATAATTATAAATATGGTTCTCTCCGTCCGAGCAAACGCCCTTCGCACACCAACTCGTGCTCCACTCTGTTCCGTTCCCCCATCTGATTCCGGTGGAGACAGGCCTCGAAACGTGAGCGCAACTTGCGCATGTTAACGGCAGGTTTTTTGGTGCGGTGTTTGTCTTGGCGCCTGCTATGTTCCCGTTTATCGGCGATAGGAAATTGGAGCTTACTGATGAGCCGATTTTGTCAGGAATTGTCAGGAAATTTCTTGGTACCGTACCCGGGGGGTGCGGAAGCTAGATACAACGGATCAATCCGACCCGCGCCGGTGAACCAAGCTGCCGGCCCGTTACTCGAAGGTTGCTAGGGCTGCGGGCTGCTTACATCGTGTAGCCCGGCTTTTTGTAAAGCTGCCCTGGTTTGCCGAGAATGTCCGGCTGATAAACTTTTTCCGACCAATCCTGCGCACTGATTTCTTCCATCGCGACGGAAACCGATTCTTCGCCGTAATTGAAAATCTCCATCACGTTTTTGGTGATGGTTTCGGCGAGCCGCGCCTTTTGCTGTTCAGATTTTCCCGGCCAAAGTTTGACGATGACGTGAGGCATGATTACTCCTTCAGCTTTTGCGGTATTGTTCGTCGCTGACGTGTTCCATCCAGTCCACGACTTTGCCGTCCAGAGATTCCGCGATGGCGATGTGCGTCATGGCCGCGGTCGGCGCTGCGCCGTGCCAATGTTTTTTGCCCGGCGGAAACCACACCACGTCGCCCGGACGAATTTCTTCAATCGCCCCGCCTTCGCGTTGTGCGCGTCCGCAACCGGAAATGACAATCAAAGTTTGTCCAAGCGGATGCGTGTGCCATGCGGTGCGTGCGCCGGGCTCAAATGTGACGCTCACGCCAGAGACGCGCGCCGGAGCGGGTGCTTGAAACAACGGGTCTATCCTTACAGTGCCGGTGAACCAATCCGCCGGGCCTTTGATGGATGCTTGTGAGCCAACTTTTTTGATTTCCATATTTATTCTTTTGTTGGTTTGAAAATATGTCCTCAGTTTCCTTTATTTGGATCGGCCTTCAAAAACACCCTTCACGACAGGCATGGCGGAAAACGCATTGGGCCAGCCGGCATAAAACGCAAGGTGCGCCACAATTTCCGAAGCTTGCGTCCGGGTCAGGCCGTTGTCCATCGCCTTGTTGAGATGAAAGGTGATTTGCGCCGATTGTCCGTTGGCTATCAGCGCGCTGACCGTGGCCAGGCTGCGATCTCGCGGCGCGAGTCCGGGACGCAGCCACAGATTTTTGAACAGCAATTCCGTGGTGAATTTTTCCAAACCGGGAAAATTTCCGTCGGTGCTGGAATGCACGGCTGCGGCGCGCTGATCTTCCGCCTGCTGATTTATCGGCAGCAGTTCGGGTGACACTGGCGGAAGTTGGTCCGCGCCGATTCCGCGCTGGGCAAAAATGTCTTTCAAAATCGCAATGGCGAAAAAAGCATTTGACCAACCGGCGTAAAATGCCAGATGCGTGATGATCTCGGAGAGTTCGCCGGGCTTCACCCCGCTTTCAAGTGCGACGTTGAAATAGTGCGGCATCCCAATGGTTTGATTTCGCGCAATGAGCGCCGAGACCGTGACGATGCTGCGGTCGCGCGGCGAAAGCTCCGGGCGTTTCCAAAGGCCGCCCATGATTGAGTCCAATGTGTATCGCTCCAGCGCGGGAGATACCGCGCGAATTTGTTCAAAGGTAAGTCCGGTTTGTGCAAGATTTGGTGCAGACATAATTCTCCTTAATTTATTTTTACCGCAAAGCTCGCCACGCGCTTGCCGAGCACTTCGCCGGTCAACAGGTCTTCTTTGCTTGGCGTTTCATCGGTTGCGGACAATCCGCCGACAGCCATCGCGCCAACCCAACTGCCGAGACGATTCACGCCGTTGGATTGTCCCGGCAATTCGCCGAGGCCAATCCATACCATGCCATGCTGCATCGCGAGCGTCTGAAAATATTGCAACGTGCTGAGCTTGTCGCCGCTCAGCGCGCCGGAAACGGTGAAACCCGCCGCGATTTTGTCGCGCCATTTCTGGCCATACCAACATTCGCCCGATGCATCGGCAAATGCCTTGAACTGCGCCGCTGGTCCGCCCATGAATGTCGGACTGCCGAAGACGATGGCGTCGCTCGCATCGAGTGCGGCCATGACCTTTTCGTTTTTGTAACGGCCTTTCGTGATGTCGTCGCCGCTGATGGCGAGCAGATTGGTTTTCACTCCGGCGACGGAGGCCGCGCCTTTGCCAATGGCTTCAGCGAGTTTTGCGGTGTGGCCGGAAGCGGAGAAGTAAACAATGGAAACGGTTTTCATTTGATTTTGTTTTGCAGGATTTGGTTTGAATTCAAGGTTGCAGAAAAGCTTTGATGGCCCGGCGCTCATCCATCGCGCGGTAACCTTCCGCGACATCGCTCAACGGGAGCGACAAATCAAAAACTTTCCCGGGGTTGATTTTTTTCCGCCAGACCAAGTCAATTAAGTCGGGCAGAAAACGGCGCACCGGCGCCGGACCGCCATGAAGCCGGACATGAGTGAAAAATAATTTTTCGCCGTTGAGTTCAACTCCGTGCGGAACGCCGACGTAACCCACTCCGCCGCCCGGTCGTGTCGCCTGAATCGCCTGCATCATGGATTCCTGCGTGCCGACACATTCCAGCACCGCATCCGCGCCCACACCGTTGGTCAGCGATTTGATTTGTGCGACGCCTTTCTCCCCGCGTTCTGAAACGATGTGCGTCGCGCCAAATTTGAGCGCCAAATCCTGTCGGGTTCTATGTCGGCTCATCGCAATGATTTTTCCCGCGCCCATTTGTTTAGCCGAAAGCACGCCGAGCAATCCCACCGCACCGTCGCCAACCACCGCGACCGTCATGCCCGGTTTGACATCCGCCGCGACCGCTGCGAACCAGCCCGTGCCCAGAACATCCGAAGTGGCGAGCAAGTCGGGAAGCAAATCATTTGACGGAACACCCGGCGTGGGCACGAGCGTGCCGTCCGCCAGCGGGACGCGCAGAAATTGCGCCTGCGCGCCACCGACAAATTCCTTGTGCTCACAGGAAGTTTGATAGCCCGCGTGGCAATGCGCGCAAGTGTTGTCCGAGGCGAAAAATGACCCGATGACGAACTGGCCGGGCTTGATCGTTTTGACCGCGCTGCCGACGGCCACAACCGTGCCACAATATTCATGGCCCATCGGAGTCGGAAAGGTGTTGTTGCCGATGCCGCGATAGGGCCACAAATCCGAGCCGCACACGCAAGCGGCGGCGATTTTGATGACGGCATCAGTAGGTTGAAGAATGGACGGTTCAACGCGATCTTCGGAACGCACATCTTTTGGACCATAGAGAATAGTTGATTTCATAGTTGAGTTGCTGCTTTCAAACGGCTCAACGATCGACCAGTTTTTGGTGCTGTTCGGGATAACGCGCTCCTTGAACTTTGACTTGTGATGCCGCGTCTTCGATTTCGCGCAAATCATCCGGCGTCAATTCAACCGAATCCGCGCCGATGTTTTCTTCAAGCCGGTTCAGTTTTGTTGTGCCGGGAATGGGAACAATCCAAGGCTTTTGCGCGAGCAGCCACGCGAGCGCGATTTGCGCGGGCGTGACCTTCTTCTGCGCCGCAAATTTTCCAATCACGTCAACCAGCGCCTGATTTGCCTTCCGATTTTCTTCATCGAACCTGGGAACGGTGCTGCGAAAATCGGTGCTGTCGAATTTCGTGTTCGCGCTGATGGCACCGGTGAGAAATCCTTTGCCGAGCGGACTGAACGGAACGAAACCGATGCCCAATTCTTCCAGCGTCGGAATGATTTCCGATTCCGGCTCGCGCCACCACAACGAGTATTCGCTTTGCAGCGCCGCAACCGGCTGGACTTTGTGGGCGCGGCGAATGGTTTTCACGCCGGCCTCGGACAATCCGAAATGCTTCACCTTGCCCTGCTGAATCAATTGTTGCACCGCGCCAGCGACGTCTTCAATCGGCACGTTCGGGTCAACGCGATGCTGATAATACAAATCAATCACGTCGGTTTTGAGCCGCTTGAGTGAGCCTTCGACGGCGCGTTTGATGTGTTCGGGATGGCTGTCCAAAAGACTCCAGCGTGCTTCGCCCGGTATGGCTGGTCTCCATCCGAACTTCGTGGCAATCACCACTTGATTGCGAACCGGTGCAAGCGCTTCGCCGACCAGTTCTTCATTGATGAGCGGGCCATAAACTTCCGCCGTGTCGAAAAACGTGATGCCGCGCTCGACCGCTGCGTGCAGCAGCGCGGTCATTTCCTTTTTATCTTTTGGTGGTCCGTAGGACCAGCTCATCCCCATGCAGCCAAGACCGATCGCTGAAACTTCCAAATTACTTTTGCCTAGTTTCCGTGTTTTCATATCAGTTTCCTATAATCACATCAATGAACCCAGACTACCTCATGTGGAGAAATCCTTCTCTCGCGATTCTGCGGTCGCTGTCGCAATCCTGCGGGAATTTGAACCATAGGTGGACCGGTTGATTTAACGCCAAGGCGCAGAGATGCGATTACAACGCCTTGTGGACTCCAAGGCTGCTGCGGATTTCCAATCCCGGTGTTGTTGCCAATTTGACCACAAGGTCGGCTACGCTTTTGCGCGAGACCTGTTCTGCGGCATTTTTGAATGGTTCGCCTTTGTGCGTGATTCCGTAGTCAATCTCGTCGCGGTTGTTCAGCCACGCCGGACGCAGGATGGTATAATCGAGGCCGGACGCTTCGATGATGCGCGCTGAATTGCAGTAGGGTTCGAGGATGCTGCCGTGGCGTTCGCCGGGAATTTCGTCGTAGATGCCCATCGAACTGATGAAGATCACACGTTTGATCCCGACTTTCTGCATGGCCCACACGATGCACCGTGCTTGCTGCCCTAATTCACCATCGAGGTTCGCGTAAACGACATTTTGTCCGGCCATCGCCGCTTCCAATTTTCCCACGTCGAGAACGTCGCCTTCGACAATGCGGACGCGATCTGCATGGCCGGATAATCTGAGTCGCCGTGAATCACGCAAATACAGCGTTAGCCGGGTGTCCGGGCGTTTCAGGAACAAATCGGTTGCCACGCGGGCAATCTGGCCGTTCGCGCCGAGGATCAGGATGTTGGTCATGCGATGCGGTGCGCTGGTTCAACGGTCAATCAGCGCCATGTGTTCCGGCGAAAGTCGTTCGCCTTGCACGATGATTTTTGAAAATGCGCCGTCAATCTCGCGAAGCTCGGCGAACATCAGTTCAACTTCCGCCGCGCCAAGATTTTCAACCATGCGCTCGATTTTGCGTGTGCCGGGAATGGGAACAATCCACGGTGCTTGCGCGAGCAGCCAAGCGAGTGCGATTTGCGCGGGCGTCGCCTTTTTGTGTTTGGCAAAAGTGTTGAGAAAATCCAGCACGGGCTGATTGGCTTTCATGGACTCCGCTGTGAAGCGCGGGAACGAAGCGCGCAAATCCGTGGCGGCATCGAACGGCGTCGCGGCATTTACTTTTCCCGTGAGAAATCCCTGACCGAGCGGACTCCACGGCACGAAGCCGATGCCGAGTTCGTCGCACGTCGGCAGCACTTCCGCTTCCGGGTCGCGTGTCCACAGCGAGTATTCGCTTTGAACGGCGGTGATGGGATGAACCGCGTGCGCGCGGCGAATTGTTTTTGCGCCAGCTTCCGACAAGCCGAAGTGCTTCACCTTGCCAGCCTGAATCAACTCCTTCACCGTGCCCGCCACGTCTTCAATCGGCACGTCCGGATCAACGCGATGTTGGTAAAGCAAATCAATCCGGTCAGTCCGCAGCCGTTTCAACGAGCCTTCGACGACTTGCTTGATGTGCTCCGGCTTGCTGTTGAGTTGCGGAAAGTGGGCGAGGTCGAAACCATATTTCGTCGCCAGCACAATCTTGTCGCGGAACGGTGCGATGGCTTCGCCGACGAGTTCCTCATTCGTGAGCGGGCCATAAACTTCGGCGGTGTCGAACAGCGTGACGCCGCGTTCGTAGGCCGCGCGGATGACTTTGATGGCTTCCGTTTTGTCCGCCGCCGGGCCGTAGCCGAAGCTCATGTTCATACAGCCAAAGCCCAAAGCGGAAACTTCGAGGTTTTGTCCGAGTGTGCGTGTTTTCATTTTTGAATCCCTTTGAGCTAAGCGTGATTATTTCTTCGTTCGTTCAGCGTCCGACCAGTTTTTGCAAATGTGCTGGATAACGGTCGCCATGCACTTCGATTTTGGAAGCCGCGTTTTCAATCTCTCGCAAATCTTCCGGGGTGAGTTCGACTGAAACCGCGCCGATGTTTTCTTCGAGGCGGTTCAATTTCGTCGTGCCGGGAATGGGAACAATCCACGGCTTCTGCGCCAGCAACCACGCAAGCGCAACTTGCGCCGGAGTCGCGTTTTTCCGTTTGGCAATCAAGCCGAGCAAATCAATCAATGCTTGATTGGCCTTGAGTGCTTCCGGCGTGAAACGCGGTAACTGGCTGCGGAAATCAGTGCTGTCGAATTTTGCGTTCTCATCAATCTTGCCGGTGAGAAAACCCTTGCCGAGCGGACTGTAAGGCACGAGGCCGATGCCAAGCTCCTCGCACGTCTGTAAAATGCCATTCGTTTCGACGGTGCGCGTCCACAGTGAGTATTCGTTTTGCAACGCCGTGACCGGTTGCACCGCGTGCGCCCGACGAAGCGTCTGCGCGTTCGGTTCGGATAAACCAAAATGTTTCACCTTGCCTTGCTGGATCAATTCCTTCACCGCGCCCGCCACGTCTTCAATCGGCACATCCGGATCAACGCGATGTTGATAGAGCAAATCAATCGTTGCAACACGCAGCCGCTTGAGCGAGCCTTCGACGGCTTGCTTGATATGCTCCGGTTGGCTGTTGAGACCCGCCGCGCCGGGGCGTTTGTCAGTCCCGCTCAAATCAAATCCGAACTTCGTGGCGATGACAACCTTGCCCTTGAACAGCGCGAGTGCTTCGCCGACGAGTTCTTCATTGATGAATGGGCCATAGACTTCCGCCGTGTCAAAGAACGTGATGCCGCGATCCACGGCGGCGCGGAGCAGCGTGGTCATTTCGTTTTTGTCCTTCGGCGGGCCGTAGGAAAAACTCATTCCCATGCAGCCCAGTCCGATGGCCGAGACTTCCAAATTACTGTTTCCAAGTTTGCGCATTTTCATTTTGTATCCTTTCGTTTGGTTAAATGTTGAAGCGACTTTACAGCAAGAAGACAAAGCTGTCGCACGAGGTCTTGCCAGACCTGTTGTGAAATTGCTCGAAAGTGCGTGGCTACCGCTGCTGGCGATATTCGCTCGGAGAAAGTCCCGTTTCCCTTTTGAAAAGTTGAGCGAAATGGCTTGGATTCGCGTAGCCCACATCCAGCCCGATTTCCACGACGTTCTTTTTCGTCTCGCGGAGCAGACGTTTCGCCTCGTCCATCCGCAAATTCATGTGGTAGTGCAACGGCGAAACGCCGGTCGCGTTTTTGAAAAGACGATTGAAATAGAATTTGCTCAAACCTCCCCGCGTTGCCAGCTCTGCAAGATTGAACTCATCGGCGACATGCTCCCTCATCCAGTCCGTAATCTGCCGAACCTTGTAGCCCGGTAGAGACGGACTGCCGCTGCGAGGTTCTTTGACCAAATCGGCGTAGTTGCGGGCGAGAAAAATCGCGATGCTTTGTGCGATGCCTTGCACGAAAAGCGGGCTAGCCTTGCGCCGCATCAACTCGCCGTGCAATTGCGACATCAACACATTCAAGGTGTCGTCGGTGAACGCGGAAGCATCGCGCAACCGGACGAACCCGGCGTCTGCGCCGAATACCTCATCCAATGCGCGTTCAAGCAGCGGCAATTCCAGAAACACCGCCAAAGATTCAAACGGCTCGGCAGTCACCGCCTTCCAGCGGCATTCGTAAGGAGCGCCACCGGTCGTGAGAAACAACGATCCTTTCCTGACCCGATGAGAAATCCAAGGTCTGTTGCCTTCGCGTTCTTGAAAATCCACTTCGCCCGAAATCGTCAACGCAAGGAATGGCTCGCCGACCGACGGAAGCTGCAACGAGTCTACGACCGGCGGCAACGCCGTAGTCCAAGCCTTAACTTCCCGCCACGCTTTGCCTTCACCAACCCGCAACAATTTCCCGCCGACATAGCCTGCGAAAGATTCGGCAGAAGTTGTTTCCGGCACGGCCTTGCTCATGCCGGGAGCGTAGCGTATTTGCCAAACTAAAGCGAGCTGCGGAACTCGGTTGGCGTGACACCGACCACGCGCCGGAAGACCTGCGCGAAATGGCTCGGACTGGTGTAGCCCACTTCCAGACCAACCTCGATGAGATTGCGCGATGTTTCGCGAATCAACTGCTGGGCGCGGGTGATGCGTTGGCGTGTCACGAATTGAAGTGGGGCCATGCCGGTGGACTCCTTAAAAACATGGGCGAAGTGCGAGGAACTTAATTCCACCAGTTCAGCGAGAGCTTCGATTGAGATTTCTTCCGCCAGTTGCGCAGCGACATAATCCTGAACCTTGCGGAGTTGATGAATGGGCAACCCGCCGCGATAGATGGGCGTCCGCGTTGGCGTGCTCGTATATTTCTCGACGAGGTGCGCGGCAAAAAGTTGGCTGAGAGCAGCGACACGGGGCGACTTGCCCGGCACACGCGCGGCCAGAAGTTCCGCGCAGGTCAGGCAAATGGGCCAGAGGATTTCATCGCGGCCAAAATAATCCACCACCTCCACGCGGTCGCCTTTTCCGGGATAACGTGCTTCGAGCGCGGCCAGAAACGGCTCGACGGCAACGTGGAGAGAAAGCGTTTCGAGTTCTTCTCCGGACGGCGATTTAAAATCCACCTCGTACGGCATGCGTGAGCGTGTGACGAAAAGGTCGCCCGCGCGAAGCTTTCGCGTGATCCACGCGCCGCCAACGTCGCGTTCCCGGAATTCCGCCGTGCCGCGCAGCGTGCATGAAATGTGCGGCTCTGGGGTGGCCGGCACGAGGAAGCGATCCACGACCCGCGGAAACTGCCAGCGCCGGGCATAAAGCCCCGGCCACTGAAGTGCCACGCTATCCGCCACCACTTCCCCAGTGAGATACCGGGGAAACGCGGCGGCAGTGCTGCGTTCGGGTGTGTTCATGAAGCGAAAATCAAAATACCGCCGTGAGGGGGCTGGGGCAACGATTTCGAATCGCCATTCAACTCAAACGCTATTCCGCATTGTCATCTGAGATGACAATCGACGTTATGTCAATCGTACATCCAGAATGTTAATTGAAGCCCGTCTCGAAATTGGAGCTTACTGATGAGCCGATTTTGTCAGGAATCTGTCAGGAAACTGAAGAGCTCTCTCAAAACGCCAATGAACAGAGGCAAAGGCGGCGGGTTTTGATTTCAAACTCAATGTCGTTAAAACCCTTGATTCTATTGGCGATTTTCAACAAATGGTGGAGGCGGCGGGAGTTGAACCCGCGTCCCTGACAAATTAACCGGCCGCGACTACATGCTTAGTCCGAAATGTTTTTTCTGCTGTGCGATGGCGTCCGGACTCGAATCGCACGGCCTAGTCCGCATGAATTTTTCTCGGCCAACGGCGCGCGGTCCCCGCCGTCAACCATGCCTGCTGTGGCGTTCCTCCGGCGTAGCAGGTGTTCCCCGGCGAACGTCGCGGACAATTAGGCCGCGAGAGCCAACTCTTCGTTAGCGGTTTGTTTTGATGCGATGATTAACGAGGCCAACGCATCGTCCTCGGCATGCCGCCTCCGGCGCATTTCCCAGGTCGAAACCGGTACGCCCCCTCCCTTTCGGCTCATCATAATCTCCCATCCTACCACTTTCGTCAAGCATCACGCGATCTGCTGGCGCAAATCCCGTTGCGGGATCATGCCACCAGTGATAGTTTCCCCAGTAACTTAAAAGCCTATGAAAGAAAACCCTTTACCGACTTCGCGCCGGCAGTTTCTCAAGACGTCACTCACTTTGCCGGTCGCCTTGGCCGCCGCCCCGGCGGTGGTCACCCAAACGGTTTCCGCCGAGGACAAACCCGCCGCCCAGGCTGCCACCAACATCGCAACGCCCCTGCCCCGGCGCCAACTCGGCAAGAACGGCCCGCCCGCCACGATGTTGTGCATGGGCGGCATGATGAGCGCCCTCAGCCCCGAGTACATCGACCTCGCCTGGGCTTCGGGCATCCGCTATTTCGACACGGCGGACTGCTATCTCGGGGGTAAATCCGAAAAAATCTTCGGTCAGTGGCTCGCCAAATATCCGGAGCGCCGGAAGGAAATCTTTCTCGTGTCCAAGGACCATCCGCGCCAGGGCCCCAAAGAACTGCTGGAAATGATCGACCGCCGCCTCGCGGCCTGCGGAACTACTTATCTCGACGCCTTCTACATCCATGGCATCGGCACGCGCGAATACGGCCTGGGCTCGCTGGGTTGGCCCAAAAGTGACGAGTTTAAAAAGGTGGCGGAACGGCTCAAAAGCTCCGGCAAGGTCAAAATGGTCGGCTTTTCCTGCCACGACGGCCGGCTCAACGATTATCTCACCGCGGCGGCCGAGGGCGGTTTTGTGGACATCATCATGCTCCGCTACACGCCGTTTTTCAGCAAGGGCGACGCTTTTGACAAGGCGGTGGACGCGGCGCATCAGGCCGGCATCGGACTCGTGGCGATGAAGACGATGCGTAACACCCAGGACATCCCCAAACGACTGCCCGACTTCGATAAGCTGGGGCTGACCACACACCAGGCGGTGTTGCAGGCCTGCTGGAGCGACCCGCGCATCTCGGTCGTCTGCAACATGATTGACAATGTCGGGCAAATGCAAGCCAGCTCCGCCGCCGCCCGCAATTACCGGGAACCGCTTAAAACCACGCAGATTCGACTGCTCAAGGAAACCATCCTCGCCGCGCGCCCAACCCTGTGTCCGGGCTGCCCGTCCTGCGATGCGTTCGCCGCCACTTCGGACTTTGCGCTGCATGACATCGCCCGCTACGTGACCTACTACGAACAAGACGGCCATGCGGGCGCCCGTGAGTTGTATCACGCCCTGCCGGCCTCCGCGCGCGACGCCTCGGCGGTGGACCTGGCCGCTTTGCGCGACCGCTGCGCTTTCCATGTGAATTATCCGGATATCGTGAAACGTGCCGAGCGTTGCTTCGCGTAAGCCGGCCTCCTGCCGCATGGCTGCCTCCGCCGCCGACCGACCGCCGACCGGAAACCGCAAGACGTTCCGGCGCACCAAGGTCTCTGTCGGGGAGCGAACCGCCAGCGTGGCGATCGTCGTTTTGCTGGGGGCCATCGGTGTCGCTATTTTCATCAAGGGCCGGCACTATGATCCCGGCCGGTTCATGCTTCGCACCAGTGCGCTGCAATCCACCGTCGCCGAAGTCAAAGGGAAAGCCGGAACCGCCGCCGGCGCCGATGTGGAATCCGGCGGCTCGCGCCCCTCGGGCGCAAGGCCAACCGCCGGAGAAGACGAAGGCGAACCGGCCGAGGGGCACGCGGGCGCCGCTCCCGCCGGCAAGGGCGAGCCGCTGGATCTCAAACTCGACGGGCTCAAGCCCATGGCCGACACGGAATTCTATAACGCGGACAACTTGTTCGAAAAAATCGACGGGCGCGCCCCGGCCTACCTGACTTTCAATTTCCAGCAACTGCGCTGCCGCTCCTTCACCGTTGCCGGTGCCCCGGGCAGCTTCGTGGATGTTTACGAATATCGGTTCGATACGCCGGTGAACGCCTTCGGCATGTTCGCGCTGGAACGTGACCCCAAGGGTAGTCCGTTGGCTTTTGCCCCGGACGGCTACGCCAGCGGGATGGGGTTCTTTTTCCGCCAGGGAAACTGTTATGTCCAGGTGCTGGCCTCAGACCCGAACGACAAAACGTTGGAGCTGGCGAAGGCCATCGCAGAGAACCGGGCGAATCATCTTCCCGCCGACGACACCGGACTGGCGGCCCGACGGCGCCTGCCGGCCGCCGGCCTGGACCCGGCGAGCGTGCAGTTTGTGCAGGAGAACGCCCAAGGCCAGTCATTTTTGAAAAACGTCTTTCAAGCCAGCTACGATTTCGCCGGCCAAAAGGTGCCGTTCTTCCTGATGGTAACCTCGCCGGCGGATGCGGCGGACGCCTGGAAAGCCTATCTGGCTTTTGCCGGGCAGTTTGGCGGCCAGGTAACGCCCCTGCCAGACATGAGCGGCGCGAAGGTTTTCGCCGCCCAGAATTTCGGCACGTGGAAGGTGATCTATCAACGCGCCGGCGAGCTGGGCGGTGTTTACGATGTCGCCGATCTGGAAACCGCCCGGCAATTCACCGAAAAATATCTGGCTGGAGAAATGAAGTAATGCTATGCTAAAGCGCAGCTTATGAAAGCTGGGCCGGCAAAAACCAAGGCGGGCTCGTCCGGCGATGCGGCGGCCGCCGGCATCAGCCGGCGCGAATTCCTCGCGCGCGCGGGAGCCGCGGGCGCGCTCCTGGCGGGCGCGGCAGCGGGCGGGTATGCCCTGTGGCAGCCGAACCCTTTCGTTCCCGGATTCCAGGCCGAACAGGGATTACAGCTTCCGAGTTTTGCTCTGGAACCCAGCAAGACGCTGCCCGCCCTGGCCATCGCCCACGGCACCGACCGCGAAAAAACCATCCGCGCTGTTTTCGCTGCTCTCGGCGGCATGGGCCGTTTCGTCAAAAAAGGCGACGTGGTCATGCTCAAACCCAACGTGGCGTTCGACACGCCCCCCCCGCTGGCCGCGACCACACATCCCGAAACACTGCGGGCGGTGGCGAAGCTGGTGCTGGAAGCCGGCGCGGCCAGGGTTTACGTTGCCGACAATCCCATCAACAGCCCGACGGGGTGCTTTCTCAAGAGCGGCTTGCGCCAGGTGGCCGATGATTTGAATCTGGACTTGCTCTACCCGGAGGCCAACGGCTTCGCCCCGCTGCAACTCGACGGCGAAGTCCTCCGCAACTGGACTTTTTTCCACGAGCCTTTCCGGAAGGCGAACAAGGTTATCGGGGTCGCGCCGTGCAAGGACCACAACCTTTGCCGCGCCTCGATGACGATGAAGAACTGGTACGGCCTGCTGGGCGGACGGCGCAGCCAGTTTCACCAGTACATCCACAGCATCGTTTCCGATTTCGCGCTGATGATGAAACCGACACTCGTGGTGCTGGACGGCATGAACGTGCTGATGAAAAACGGCCCGACCGGCGGGCGGCTCTCGGATGTGAAGCCGATGAACACGATGGTGGCCGGCACGGACATGGTGGCGGTGGACAGCTACGGGTACACGCACCTGATGGAGCGCGACCTGGCCGAACTGACGTATGTTCACAAGGCCGAGGCGCGCGGTTTGGGCAGCGCGAAGTGGCAGGACATGATTTACAAGGAAGTCCAAGCCTGAACATGAAAGCCCGCACCGCCCGTCGTATCGCCCAGGTTTTCTTTTTCAGTCTGTTTCTCTTCTTCGTTTTCATCACCGACCTGCGTTATCTGAAGGGCTATCCGGTTTCGCTGTTTCTCGAACTGGACCCGCTGGTGGCCTTTGCCACGGCCATCACCACGCACACGATCTACATGGGCCTGCTGTGGAGTTTGCTGTTGATCCTGCCAACCCTGCTGTTCGGGCGCATTTTCTGCAACTGGATTTGCCCCTACGGCATCCTGCACCATTTCATCGGCTGGCTGCTGGGCAAGCGCCGGGCCGAGGAGCGCGAGCGGATCGAGGCCAACCGCTACCAAAAACTGTACTCGCTCAAATATGTCATCCTCATCGCCATGATCGTGGCGGCGATTTGCGGCAGCCTGCAAATCGGCTGGTTGGACCCGATCTGCCTGTTCCACCGCTCGATGTCCGTGGCAATTCTGCCCTTGTTGAACCTTTTTTTCCCGGCGAGCATCTATGTGCACCAGTATTTTCACGCCGGCGCGTGGGCGGTGGGGTTCATGCTTCTGCTCCTGGTGGGTATGAACGTGGTGATCCCGCGGTTTTTCTGCCGGGTGCTCTGCCCGTTGGGCGCGTTTCTCGGCACGTTGTCCACGGCGGCCCTGTGGCGCATCGACCGCGACCCGCAGAAGTGCGTGGATTGCGACCTCTGCCTGAAAAGCTGCGAAGGCGCCTCCGACCCGCACACCCAACTGCGCAAGAGCGAGTGCTTCGTCTGTTTCAACTGCATCGAGGACTGCCCGGAGGATGCGATCTCCTTCAAGTTCATGCCGTCGCTTCAGCGCGAAATCACCGCGCCCGTCGTGCCGGCGCGGCGCGCGTTTCTCGGCACGCTGATCGGCTTGGGGTTCTTCGCCTTCGGCCGGGCCACCGGCGCCGCGGACCGGAATTACAGCAAGAAAGTCATCCGCCCGCCGGGTTCGGTGGAGGAAAAGGATTTTCTCGACCGCTGCATCAAGTGCGACCAGTGCATTCGCACCTGTCCGACCAACGTGCTGCAGCCGGCGGTGCTGGAATCCGGCCTGGAAGGCATCTGGACGCCCATCCTCAACATGAAGCTGGGCTACTGCGAGGTGAACTGCACGCTCTGCGGCCAAGTTTGCCCGACCGGCGCGATTCAAAGGATTTCCATCGAGGAAAAGACCGGTACCGGGCCGTTTGTCGAGGAAGGGCCCATCCGGCTCGGCACGGCATTTTTCGATCACGGCCGCTGCCTGCCGTGGTCCATGGAAACTCCGTGCGTCGTCTGCGAGGAAGTCTGCCCGGTGTCGCCCAAGGCGATTTACTCGCGCGAGGTTACCATCTCCAGGCGCGACGGCAGTCCCATCACGCTGCGCCGGCCGTACGTGGACCCGGCGCTGTGCATCGGCTGCGGCATTTGCGAGCATGAATGCCCAGTCACTGACGAAGCGGCCATCCGCGTCACCGCCGTGGGCGAAACCCGGTCACGGGACCGCCGGCTGCTGATGGACGGCGGCGTGACCAGCGCGCCCCGGAGCCTGGAAAGCAAGCAGCGGTAATGGCGGCAATTGGCAGGTTTTCCGCTTTCCGTTCTTGCCTTTTGGATTAATCATTCGCCCATGGAAAAGGTCTCCTCCGGCCAGCGCCCGCGCGCCTGCCGCGCCTGCGGCAAAAAATTTGATTATCCTGTCAAGGGCAGCGCCGCCACGCGGCATCATTGCGCGGATTGTGCCACGTTGCCGGCTGACGTGCGCAAAATTCTGGAGCGGCTGCACAACCGGATCACGCAGCTGGAAAATCAGTTGCGCCGGCTTCAGGAAAGGCCCGGCAGCCCGCCACCGGCCAATTGACTGACCGAGAACGAACCTGCTGTTTTGCAGCGGCCAGCGCGGGCTGGCTCGAATTTCATCGCCTTCCCGGAGAAGTCAGAGCCGACTCCCGTCGGCTGCTACGATTTAAAGAGGATGCCAAGCCGGAGCCGCTCTTGGCTTAATTCACCCCGGTCTTCATCCGCGCCAGCAGGTCGAGACAGGCTTTCGCCTCGCGTTCCAAGGCCTGGCGTTCCGCCACGTCAATTCCGCGCGGATCGAACCGGTACCGGTAGTGCAGGCGGAGCAAGGCCTGCAAGGGCACCCGCAAATCTCTCAGGGCCGGGTTGTCCAAGGCGCGCTCCAGCCAGTCGGACAGCGGTTCACTGGCCTGGCGCGGGATGCCGCGCTCGGCCAACCTCGTCTCCAGCTGATAAAATTCCGAATCGAGCCCCGGCCAGGATAAGGCCGCGTCATCGCCCGCCCGGCGCTGGCGGCGCTGCCGGCGGCGGCCGGGGCGAAACAGGATCTGGTAGAGCAACAACGCCAGCACCGGGACCAGCGCCCACAGGAAAAAGCGGCGCCATTCCGTCCTGCCCCAACGGAATTTGGCGATCTGAAACCCGATCCAGGACCACGCATCCGAAACCCGCTGCATGAAGTCGGCGCGGCCGCTTTCGGTGGCGACCCAAGAGGCCGGCGTCGTGTCGAAATCGATCCAGGTCTTGTTCTCCGGGTCCCACACCAGGCACCAGGCGTGGGCGTCGCGGTCGCGCACCACGTATCCGTTCCGGGCGTTTTCATGGACGGCGTACCCGACGGCGTAACGGGCGGGGATGCCCAGCTCGCGGAGGAGCAGGACCGTGGCGGTGGCGAAGTACTCGCAATGACCGCTGCGGCTATGCAGCAAGAACTGGCCCACCGGCGTCGTGTTGGTGCCCGGCATTTTGTCCGGCCCCAGCCAGGTGCTGTACCTGAAGTTGTTTTGAAAGAACCCCTGCACGGCCTGAAGCGTCCGCTGCTGGTTTTGGCCGGATAAATTCAGTTCCGCCAGCACGCGGCGCAGCGCCGGCCGCTCGTTGCTGGAAATCAGAAGATCCCAATTGGTATCCGGCGGCGAATCAATGGTCTGCCCCGGACCGTAGAACGCGTCGAAGACAACCAGCCCCGGCCCTTCGGCCAGGATGGCCCCGGTTTTGTTTTGATGCAGCAGATAGGCATTCAAGTTCTCGAGCCGGCCACTGCCGGGCGGGAGGGGAAGGAGCCCCGCCGGATTGCCGGAATCCTTGGTGTTCCCAGTGAGATAGCAGGCGATCTGCACCGCCTCCGGGTTGGTCTTGTCCGGCAGCAGAATCCAGGTGTTCTCATTTGTGCCGGCGTGGGTCAGGCTTTCAAATTTATTGCGGGCGCGGCCGGCAAACCAGGTTTCCCGGCGGAATTCCTGGTAGCTGGCCTCCCGCAAATAGGTCGGCGGTGGCGCGCCGGCGGCTGGGTAGATCCGTACCACGATCTTGCTCGACAGTTTCAAGCGCCCGATCTGCCCCAGAGCGGTTGCCCGCTGAGTCGGATCCGACCGGGGCCGCATGAAGCGGGCGAGCATTTGCGTGTTGATCCCTCCCACCCACAGCCCCAGGCGGTTCAAGCCGCCCTGGCTCAGGTAGCCGAGGCCGATGGCGAGGATCAGGACGGCGCTCCAGATGGCGCCGCGGAACCTCCGGGAACGCAGCGGCCATAACGCCCAGGCCAACAGGGCGCATTGCCCCCAGAAGAAAGTCTCGTCGCCGTTGTTGGCGCGAATGCTCGCGGCAAACAGGCAAACGATGAAGTAAGGATAGCCCGCATCCAGCTGCGGGGCGGGTGCCACGGGACGCTTTGCCCGGCGGTCCTGCTTCTGCCGCCAGCGCAGAATGAGGGAAATGGCCGTGAGCGGCACGGACCCGCTCAGGCTGTAGGCTTGGGCGGCGATCAGGGGGAAGAACAGCATGGGCAGCCAGCGCAACAGGGCGGTTGCTGTTCGCTCGCCGGACAGGCCGACCCGGGTGCCAACGGTCAACGCCGACCCATGAAACAGGTTGCCGTATCCACCCGGGCCGGCGTTGGCGCCAAACGCAAAAATGCCGGCCGCCAAAAACAGCAACACGCAGAAATTCCAGACCCGTTGAAAATCACCGTCGGTCACGTCCCAGCGCGAGCTCATCCGCCGGGCGCTTTCCAGAATCAAGGCCAGCAGAGCGCCGACAACCAGGAACCCGGTTTGCCAGCCCCAGAACAACAGGGTCGCGCCCAGGAGGAAGGGCGGCGCCGGGGTTGTCCGGCTGGCTTCGGTAGGTGGCGTCGGTTTCATGGTCGGGTCATCCGGGCAAACGGGCCAAACCCTGCTCAACTCGTCCCGGCTCCAGCGCCAGGAACCGGTGTGGTTCATCCCGCAGCGGACCCGGATCGAGTGTGCCCCCGCTGCGCGCCATCACCAGCACCAGCACGGGGACATTGAGCGCCTGGAGTTTTTTCACAAAGGCGCGCCGCGGCTCATCCCAGGCGAGCAACACGCAGACGCAGCCGCTGACCGCCGAAACGTGGCTGAGCACCAAGTGTTCCAATATGGCAAACGGTTTGTCGGGACACTCGCGGACCCCCGCCAGAATTTCCAACATTCGGTCCGTGTGCCCCACTCCCCGCCCCGCGGTGAAGCAGTAGGATTCGGCCCCCACAAACAAAAGGTCGAGCAGCGATTCCTGGGTCAGGATCGTGCAGGCAAACGAGGCAGCCACAGACACGGCTTCCTCCAGAATTTCGCTGTAGGGCTCATCGAGAAACGTGTCGAGCACGAGCGCGTGCCGGACAAAGAACTCGTCCTCGAACTCCTTCACGATCGGCCGGCCGGCTTTGGCCCAACTGCGCCAGTGGATGTGCCGCAGCGGATCGCCCCGGCGATATTCCCGCAAAGCGACGAATTCATCACTGCGCCCGACGTTGGCAGCGAGGGCCACGCCGCCTTCCTGGTATCTCATCGAGCCCGGCAGGGCGATGGGCGGCAAGTTGTAGCGTCTCGGCAGAATCAGCACGGTCTGTGGGGCGGGCACGGTGACGCATGAGCGGAACAGGCCCAGGGGATCGGTCCGGGCCACGCTGGCGCCCGTGAACCGCAAAACGCCGCGCCGCCGCGGGAGAATTTCCATGCGCACCTCCACTTGCCCCCGAGGCGACAAAGCCGGAACCAGGCCCTCCCGGAGTGTCACCCGCTGGAAGGGGTGGTCGCGGCGCCGCTCGCCGAATCGAAAGGAACGGGCGCGCCGGCTCTCCGCCTTTTTAAAAGCCAACCAGTCGGGAAAAGCCGGACGCGGGTCGGCCAGGTTTTCCTGCAACGTCAAACCCGCTTGCGGCCGGCCGGTCAGGTTCTGAACCCGGACCCAATAAACCAGAGGTTGGCCTGCCGTGCCCAGGCGTGGCAGCGTCCGCTGCAGGGAAAATCGCGCCCGAAACACCCAGCTGACGGCAAAGGCCAAAACCAAAAAAGTCAGCATGAGCGAAAACGCCTGGTACGTGACGGTGTTTTCGATGTCCAGCCCAATGGAACCGGTGACCAGCACCGCGCCGGCCACACAGAACCCCGCCGGCGTAAATCGCCGGCTCGACCAATACCACGAACCGGAGCTGACCCGGTACATCCGGTAAATCAATTTGTAGATCGGCCTCACGGGAAAGGCGGAAGGCCAAAGGCCGAAGGCAGACCCTGGGGGGCGCTTGAATCAGAATCTGTTTGGTTTTTCATTCTGCCTTCTTCCTTCTTCAATTTCCCGTTTACGCCGGCACCTTGAGCTTTTTTAAAACGTCTTCCACCACGCCCGGCGCGGTAACGCCGGAAAAGCGCGCCTGCGGTTCCAGCACCAGCCGATGCGCAATGACGGGAACGGCGAGCGCCTGAATCTGCTCCGGCGCGACAAAATCCTGCCCCTCGAACAAAGCCAGCGCCTGAGCGGTTTTCATCAGGGCAATCGAGGCGCGCGGGCTGGCGCCGAGCTGGACGCCCACGGCGGTCCGGGTGGCGCCGGCCAGGTCCACCGCATACCGTTTCAATTCTTCGCTGATCCGCACTTGCTCCACCGCCCGGCGGAGCTCCTGGACATCGGCCCGCGTCGCGCAGGGTTTCAAATCGTCCAGCGGATGATTGTGTTCCTGAGCGGTGAGGATGGCCACCTCTTCCGCCGGAGGCACATAACCGAGGGTGAATTGCATGGCGAACCGGTCCATCTGCGCCTCCGGCAGAGGATAAGTGCCGCGGAATTCGACCGGGTTCTGGGTGGCAATGACGAAAAAAAGGTCTGTCAGGTTGCGGCGTTCGCCTTCCACGCTCACCTGCCCTTCGCCCATGGCCTCGAGCAGCGCCGATTGGGTGCGCGGCGAGGCCCGGTTGATTTCGTCGGCCAAAAGGATGTCGGTGAACACCGGGCCTTCGTGAAAATGAAACTGCTGGTCCTGCTGGCTGAACACCGACACGCCCAGGATGTCCGACGGCAGGAGGTCGGGGGTGAACTGGATGCGTTTGAACCGGGCATCAATGGACCGGGCGAGCGCCTTGGCGAGGGTGGTCTTGCCGGTGCCGGGAAAATCCTCGAGCAGCACGTGCCCGCCGCTGGCCAGGGCCGCCAGCAGCTTGCGCGTGGAGCCGGCCTGACCGCGCATGACTCGGGCAATGTTCTCGGCAATTTTACGGTAGGTTTCACGGGCGGCGGCAAGGTCGGTTGGTGTCATTACTGCCGAAAGTAACGCGCCAAGCTGTCTCCTGCGAATAAAAAAGCGGCGACCGTCCGGCTTCCGGTTTCTGCTTTTCAATCTCAGTCCATTTCGAAAATCTCCTCAATGGACAGCTTGAAGAGACGGGCCACCTTGAACGCCAGCGGCAGGCTGGGATCATACTTTTCCGTCTCGATGGCGTTGACGGTCTGGCGCGAGACATCGAGTTTGTCCGCCAGATCGGATTGCGACCATTCCTTCGCCGCGCGCAGTTCGCGCAACCGGTTTTTCATCGGTTCCTCCACCAGGAGGCCATCGCGCCAATGCCGTAATAAGCCCACATCATGAAAAATGCCCATTCTGCGCGAAATTCCGGTGCACCAACGGCTTCCCGCACAAATCGGTAGCCAAAACAAGTGAATCCCGTGGCAATGGCGGAAAAGGCAAATGCCTCGGTAACCCCTTTTCTCCACATCTCATCCATGTCCGAAATCGCGCGCAGGATGATGGCGGCAACATAAATGTTCGCCGCCACCACCGGCACCAGAAACAGCCAATGTGCCTGTGACTGCTCCGGGAAAAAGTAGCACACGGCGATAAGCGCCAACGCATACACGGCCATGCCGATCGTCATTCGAATAATAATGTTCTTCCCCCATTTCATAAATTTCCTATTGGTAGCGGCGGTTGAAAATGAAATGACCGAGGACATAGAAAATCAGCAGCAGTACAAAAACCGAGCCTACGGTGCCGATGTCCCAAAGCGCACCAGGATTTACCGCGGACGGAAAGATCGCTTGGAAAAATCCCGCCTTGTCCAAGCGCTGCCAGAGCAGGACACAGAAAAATGTCGCGCTCACCGTAAAAAGTATTGTCGCCAGGGTTATCCGCTGGTGCAGCTCGTCCATGCCGCGGATCCACCGCGCCAGATTCCACGCCCAGAGCAAAATGGCAAGGAAAGGCGCCAGCGCAATCAAGCACCGCCACGCCACCGGCAGGTGTGCTATCTGGCGAATAAACGCCAGATCGCTCGCACCCGAAATGAGCGCGGCCCAGCACAGCCAGCCGTTCACTTTGTTGTCCACGCGAAAGGAATACTCCTTTTTGCCGAACCAAATTTCATCAGGAACATTGCGTTTGTTGTTCATAACAAAACCAATGTAAAGCATCCTTTACAGGATGTCAAGT
>Ga0335071_10001960_pt1 | contig 22203 bp, 21 predicted proteins | sample Lox_Sample_15_FD_206724 | JGI IMG/M metagenome (GOLD analysis project Ga0335071, IMG submission 206724) | Soil microbial communities from Loxahatchee National Wildlife Refuge, Florida, United States - Lox_Sample_1.5 | ecosystem: Environmental > Terrestrial > Soil > Wetlands | place: USA... | reverse complement strand
CAGCGGTCCAGCACGACGTCCGGGCCGCCCTTGACGAGCTCGATCACCTGCGTGCCGCCATCTCCCGGCACCCGGTGGAAGGTCGCCATGAACTTGTACTCGGAGTCGAACGGCACCTCGGCCAGGCGCGGGTAGGCACGCCGCGTCTCCTCCGCGCTCACCCCGAGCTTCGCCGCGAGCACGACGAGCGCGGCCTCGGTGGGATCGCCGACCACCGTCCCGTCGTCGCCGACCGTCGCGTCGCTGTCCAGGACGAGGCCGAGCGCCAGGCGCGTGAAGTCGGGCACCGGTGCGCCGGCCACCGCCTCGATCGTCCCCGTCTTGCGGTAGCCCTCGCCGCCGACGCGAAACCACGAGCCGTTCTCGTGGATGGTCGAGACCATCATCTCGTTCATCGTCAGCGTGCCGGTCTTGTCGGTGTTGATCGCGCTCGTGGCCCCGAGGGTCTCGACATCGGTGAGGTTCTTGACGACGGCCTTGGCGTCAGCGAGCTGCTGGGCCCCGAGCGACAGGAGGCCGGACACGAACGCCGGCATGCCCGTCGGGATCGCGGAGATCGCCATCGCCGTGCCGAGCAGCAGCAGCTGGTCGAGCGGCAGGCCGCGGATCACGCCGACGACGACGATGAATGCGACGGCGGCCCACGCGATCGTCCCCAGGACCTTCGTCAGGTCGTCCAGCTCCTTCTGGAGCGGCGAGCGCTGGCGCGTCACCGAGGTGAGCATCGTCGCGATGCGGCCCATCTCGGTGTCCATGCCGGTGGCGGTCACGACCATCGCGCCGGTCCCGCGGGTCACCGACGTGTTCTGAAAGAGCAGGTTCACGCGATCGCCGAGCGCCACGTCGCCCGCCGGCAGCGTCGCGGCGTCCTTGGCCACGGGCGCGCTCTCGCCGGTGAGCGCCGCCTCCTGCGTCTCGAGTGTCGCCGAGCGGATGATCCGTCCGTCCGCGGGGACGATGTCGCCTGCCTCGACCTGGACCACATCTCCGGGGACGATGTCGGTCGCCGGCACCTGGACGACCTGTCCGCCGCGCAGGACCCGCGCCTGCGGCACCTGCATCTTCGCCAGCGCGTCCACGCTCGCCCGGGCGGTCAGCTCCTGGCGCGTGCCGAGGATCACGTTGAACGCGATCAGCAGCGCCACGATGATCCCCGTGGGCACCTCGCCGATCACGAAGCTCGCCGCGGTCACCGCGACGAGCATGAGGTTCATCGGCACGCGCAGCTGCTCGAGCGCGATCGCCCACGCCGAGGGCGGCGCCTCACCGGTGATCCGGTTGGGACCGTGGCGGGCGAGGCGGTCGGCCGCCTCGGCCTGTGTCAGGCCGTGCTCGAGGTCGGTCTGGAGGGCGTCAGCGACCGCGCCGGTCTCGCAGGCGAACCATGGCTTGCCGGACTCCGCCGCCCCGGCAGCGGCTGGGGCGGCCTCATCGGTTTCCGGCGTCATGCACGTCCCTTCGTCGCTCGGCGGCCCATCCGGGACCGCCTGCCCCGTGGCGCGCCCGGCGTCGCTCGATCCTACCCGCGCCGCCTGTCAGCAGGTGCGCTCGAGCACCATCGCGATGCCCTGCCCGACGCCGATGCACATCGTCGCGAGCGCAAGCTCGGCGTCCTCCCGGCGGCCCAGCTCGTGGACGAGCGTGGTGACCAGCCGCGCACCGCTGCAGCCGAGCGGATGGCCGAGTGCGATCGCACCCCCGTTGACGTTCAGCCGCGCGTCCTCGGGGTCCATCCCCCAGTCACGCAGGACCGCGAGCGCCTGCGCGGCGAACGCCTCGTTGAGCTCGACGAGGTCGATGTCCCCCAGCCCGAGGCCGGCCCGCCCGAGCGCCTTCGCCGTCGCCGGCACCGGCCCGATGCCCATGATCCGGGGCGGGACGCCGGCCGTCGCGATCGAGCGCACGGCGGCGAGCACCGGCAGCTCGCGCGCCTCCGCGAAGGCGCGGGATGCGAGGACGAGTGCCGCGGCGCCGTCATTCAGCGACGAGGAGTTGCCGGCGGTCACCGTGCCGCCCGGCTTGAACGCCGGCCGCAACCCGGCGAGCTGCTCGAGCGACGTATCGGCGCGCGGCCCCTCGTCGACCTCGACGACGACCGTCCCCCGCCGGCCGAGGTCGACCTCGACGGCGGCGATCTCCTCGCCGAGGCGTCCCGCCTCGGCCGCCGCGACGGCCTTGCGGTGGCTGTGGACGGCGAAGGCGTCCTGCTCGGCGCGCGCGATCGCGTACTCCTCGGCGAGGTTCTCCGCCGTGATGCCGAGCGCGTCGGTGTGGCCGAGCTCGGCCATCCGCGGGTTCACGAGCCGCCACCCGAGCGTCGTGTCCTCCATCTGCACGGGCCCGGTCGCAAACGCCCTTCCGGCCTTCGGCACGACCCACGGCGCGCGACTCATCGACTCCACACCCGCGCCGATCGCCACGTCGGCGTCGCCGACCATGATCGCCCGCGCCGCCAGGGCGACGGCCTCCAGGCCCGAGCCGCAGAGCCGGTTGACGGTGACGCCGGGCACAGCCTCGGGGAACCCCGCGAGCAGCAACGCCATGCGCGCGACGTCGCGGTTGTCCTCGCCGGCCTGGTTGGCGCAGCCCATGGCGACCTCGTCGACCTGCGCGGCGTCGATCCCGGCCCGCTCGACGGCGCCGCGCAGGACGTGGGCGGCGAGGTCGTCGGGGCGCACCGCGGCGAGCGCGCCGCCGTGGCGCCCGATCGGCGAGCGCACCGCCGAGACGACGACGGCCTCGTTCACGCCGCCACCCCGCCGGCGACGCGGAAGGGCGCCTCCGTGTGACCCGCGACCCACCCGGGCGCCACGCCGTCGGCGACCTCGACGAGCACGAGCCCGCCGCTGTCGACCGCGAAGGTCGCCGCCTCCGTCACGACGAGGTCGACCGCGCGGTCCGCGCTCAGCGGGTACGTGCACTCGCGAACGAGCTTCGCCTCACCCGTCTTGGTCGTGTGCGTCGTGGCAACGATCACGCGGCGTGCGCCGACGAGCAGGTCCATCGCCCCACCGACGCCGAGGATCGGCCTGCCGGGCACCGCCCAGTTGGCGATGCGCCCACGGGCGTCGATCTGCAGCGCGCCGAGCACCGCGGTCGTCACATGGCCGCCGCGGATCAGCCCGAACGACGCGCTGCTCGAGAAGTACGAGGACCCCGGGAGCGCGGTGACCGGCAGCTTGCCGGCGTTGACGAGCGCGGGGTCGACGAGCTCGGGCTCCGGGGCCGGCCCGACCCCGAGCAGGCCGTTCTCGGTCTCCAGGTGCACCTCGTCGGCGGGGGCGAGCAGGTCGGCGACGAGCGTGGGGATCCCGATCCCCAGGTTCACGATCTCGCCGGGCCGCAGGTGCGGCGCGACCCGCGCCGCGATCACGCGCTGGACGTCGCTCATCCCGGCGACCCGGTGAGCACGAGGTGATCGACGAGCAGGTGCGGCGTCACGACGGCCTCGGGGTCCAGCGCGCCGGTCGCGACGATCTCGTCGACCTCGGCGATCACGAGGTCGGCAGCCGTCGCCATGTCGGGATTGAAGTTGCGGGCGGTCTTCTCGTAGACGAGGTTGCCGAGCGCGTCGGCACGCCGGGCGCGGATGAGCGCCACATCGGCGCGCAGCGCGTGCCAGAGCAGGTGGGGGACGCCGGCGATGTCGCGCAGTTCGCGGCCCTCGGCGAGCTTCGTGCCCACGCCGGTGCGCACGTAGAAGGCGCCGATGCCGGCGCCGCCCGCGCGGATGGCCTCGGCCATCGTCCCCTGCGGCGTGAGCTCGACCTCGAGCGCCCCCGCGAGATGGGCGGCGACGGCATCGGGGTTCGAGGTGAAGAACGAGCCGACCGCCTTGCGCACGCGGCCCTCGAGCAGCAGGCGACCGAGACCGCGACCGGGCTCGCCCAGGTTGTTCGAGACGACCGTCAGGTCGGTGGCGTCGGGATTGCCAAGGAGGGCCTCGACGAGCGTCAGCGGCTTGCCGACCAGGCCGAAGCCGCCGACCATGATCGTGCTCCCGCGGCGCACCATCCCGGCGGCGGCGGCCGCGGTGATCGTCTTCGGAGAGGACCCGGCCCGTGCGTCGGTGCCCATGCTCAGGCGCTCGGGGGGCGCTCACGGGATGTGAGGATGTTCAGCGTCACCGCGCCACTCTCCGGCACGGTGGCGGCATGCGGCGTTCCCCCCGGGAGCGTGGCGGTCTGGCCCGCGACCATGTGCACCGGACGGCCCGCCACGACGAAGTCGATCTCGCCCTCGAGCACCGTGGTGATCTGGTCCTGCGGGTGCTGGTGCTCCTCCCAGCTCGAGCCCGGGGCGTAGCGGTAGACGATCGCCGTCAGCTGCGGGGTGTGCACGGTCGCGCCGAAGATCCCGGGTCGCGCCTCGGTGTAGTGCTGCTCCTCCCAGTCGATGAGCTGCGGCCGTGCTTCGGTCACGTCGCGACTATTGCATACACGTGGGTATTCCGTCTACAGTCTTGCCCGGATGACCCGCGCGCGCTCCCTCGCCTCCCCGGCCAGCGATCACGCGGCCCGCCAGCGCGCGCTCTGGGGGCGCCGGCCGCGTGACTGGGCCGAGCACGCCGAGCCGGCCAACCGCTTGCTCTTCGAGGCCGTCCTGGACGCGGTCGACGCCGGTCCCGGCCTGAAGCTGCTCGACGTCGGCTGCGGCTCGGGGCTCGCCGTCCGCATGGCGGCCGATCGCGGCTGTGCGGTCGCCGGCGCCGATGCGACGCCCGAGCTGCTGGGAATCGCGCGCGAGCGCACCCCGGACGCGACGCTCGTGCAGGCGCCGCTCGAGGCGCTGCCGTTCACCGACGCGGCGTTCGACGCGGTGATCGCCGTCAACGCGCTGCAGTTCGCCGCCGACCCCGTCGCCGCGGTGGCCGAGGCCGCCAGGGTCACGCGGGGGGGCGGCACCGTCGCCGCAACGACCTTCGCGGAGCCCGAGCGCTGTGAGGGGACCGTCGCGCACCTGGCGATGAAGGGCCTGCGCCCGCCCGACCCCGCAGAGGGCTACGCCCCGTACGCCCTGTCCTCGCCCGGCGGCCTCTCCGAGCTGCTCGCAGCGGGCGGCCTGGAGCCGCGGCGCGCGTTCGAGGTCCCGGTGATCTGGGAGCACGCGGACGTCGAGACGACGGTCCTCTCGCTGCTGGCCTCAGCGGGCGGCGCGCTGGCCGTGCAGGACGCCGGCGAGCCTGCCGTCCGGCGCGCGCTCGAGCGGGCGCTCACGCCGTTCGTCGGCGAGGACGGCCGCGTGCGCCTGCGCAACGTGTTCCGCGTGGCCACCGCCGGCGTCCCGAAGGAGGCCTGAGGCTCGTGCCCCCCATCCACCACGTCGGCTACGTCGTCGATGACCTGCAGTCCGCCGCGGCCGCCATGTGGCGCACATACGGCGCCGGCCCGTTTCTGGCGATGGAGCACCTCGAGTTCGACGAGGTGACCTACCTCGGCGAGCCGGCCGCCTACGACCACTCCGCCGCGTTCGGCGCCTGGGGCCCGATCCTCGTCGAGCTCAACGTCGTGCACTCGGCCGCGCCCCCGGCGCTGCAGGAGGCACTCGGGCGGCCGGGCATCGGCCACGCGGGCTTCGTCGTCGACGACCTCGACGCCGTGACCGAGCGCTTCCTGGCCGATGGCCTGCGGCTCTTCCACGAGGGCCGTACAGGCCCGGCACACGCGCGCTGGTTCGACGGCGCGCCGGCGCTGGCCCACCACGTCGAGGTGCTGCAGTCCAACGAGCTGCTGCAGGGCTTCTACGCGCGCGTGCGCGCGGCCGCCGACGGCTTCGACGGCGCCGAGCCGCTGCGGAGCGCGCGACGATGAGCACGGCGGTCTGGAACGCGAGCGCCGACGTGGTCGTCGTCGGCTACGGCGCCGGCGGCGCAGCGGCGGCGATCGCGGCAGCCGATGCCGGCGCGCGGGTGCTGGTCCTCGAGGCGACCGCGGCCGGCGGGGGCAACTGCGTCCACTCGGGCGGCTTCCTGTTCGACGTCGCGCCGGGCGAGGCGGGCGTCGACTACCTCGACGCGCTGTGCTTCGGGCGCACGCCGCGCGAGATCCTGCGCGTCTACGCCGACGGGCTCCACGGCCTGCGCGAGTGGCTCGCCTCACTCGGGGCGACGACCTTCGACTTCCCCGACCCGCCGGGCAAGCTGCCGGCCGAGTTCCCTGCCTGGCCGTACTTCCCCGGCGGCCGGCAGACACGCCGCTGGATGGTCGAGGGCGCGGACGGCAGGCCGGGCCCTGCGCTCTGGCAGGTGCTCGATGCCGCCTGCGCGACGCGCGGCGTCGAGGTGCGCCACGGCTTCCGCGCGCGCGAGCTCGTGCTCGGCGAGGACGGGTCCGTCGTGGGCGTGCGCGGCGAGGCCGGGGACGGGCCGCTCGCCGTGCGCGCCCGCGGCGGCGTCTTGCTGACCTGCGGCGGGTTCGAGGGCGACCCCGAGCTGGCGGACGCGCACCTGCCGCTGCCCACGGTCGCGCTGTGCCACCAGGCCAACCGCGGCGACGGCCTGCACATGGGCCGCCAGGCGGGCGCGTCGGAGTGGCACCTGTACGGCTGCTTCGGCTGGTTCTCCTACGTGGCGGAGGGCTTCGAGGCTCCCTTCGGCCTGGACGTCTTCGCCCCGGGCTTCCTGCTCGTCGACGCCGATGGGCGGCGCTTCGCCGACGAGACCGGGCACGAGGCGCACGACCGGCTGCGCTCGCTGCTGACCTACCTGCCCCACCGCGAGAACCGCCCCAAGCTCCCGAGCTGGCTGATCTTCGACGAGCCCACGCGCCTGGCGGGGGCGTTGAACGGGATGCTCGGCACGCCGAACGACTACGCCTGGAGCCAGGACAACAGCGCGGAGATCGATCGCGGCTGGATCCTGCGCGCCGACACGGCCGCCGGGCTCGCAGCGCAGATGGGCGTGGAGGAGGCGGTGCTCGGCGCGACGCTTGACGCCTACGTGCAGGCGGCCGAGCAGCGCTTCGACCCGCTCTTCGGCCGCGACCCGGCGACGCTCACGGAGCTTGAGCCGCCGCTGCACGCGATCCGCTGCATGCCGGCGGTTGCGGGCACGGTCGGCGGGCCCCGCCACGACGAGCGCGGGCGCGTCGTGCGTCCGGACCGCACCGCGATCCCCGGGCTGTATGCCGCTGGGGCCGTAAGCCTCGTGTTCGGCCACCTGATCGACTTCGGCGGCGGCCTGACCGACGCGATGGTCTTCGGCGGGATCGCCGCGCGCGATGCGAGCGCGCGGTCGCAGGCGGCGTAGGCCGACGCGGCTACGACGCGGCTACGGCCGCTGCGCCGCGAACGTCACCGGCATCGTCAGGCGCGAGGGCGCGCCCGGTACCCGGCCGAACGCCGTCTCGTAGCCCGGGACCGGCTCGACCGCACCAAGGCGTTCGTGCAGAACGCGCAGCCCGATGCGAGCCTGCGTGCGCGCCAGCGGCGCCCCCATGCAGAAGTGCCGGCCCTTCCCGAACGCGACGTGGTCCGCGACGCCGGGCCGGTCGAGGTCGAAGCGCAGGGGCTCGCGCCAGCGCTCCGCGTCGGTTCCGGCGGCGCCGAGTGCCAGCCAGACACGCGCGCCCCTGGGAACCGTCACGCCCGCGAACACGACGTCGCGCGTGGCGATGCGCGGCACCGCACTCACCGACGGGCGCCGGCGCAGCGTCTCCTCGACGGCGACCTCCCACAGCGCCGGGTCCGCGAGGACCCGCACGCGCTGCTCCGGCGCGGCGGCCAGGAACGTGATGGCGTTCGCCATGAGGTTCGCCGTCGTGTCGGTGCCGGCGAAGGCGATCTCGCAGCAGTGCAGCGCGATGCGGTCGGTCGCCAGCAGCGGCTCGCCGTCCTCGCCGCGGGCGGAGGCCATGACGCTGATGATGTCCTCACCCGCGCTGTCGCGCCGGGCCTCAACGAGCGCGCGGAAGCGGTCCCACGCGTCGGCGTAGCGTCCCCAGAGCTGGGGCTCCTCGTCGAGCGGGATCGGCTGCAGGACGACGTTGAAGGCGCGCACATGGTCGCTTGCCAGCTGCCGGATGAAGGCATGGTCCTCGATCGGCATCCCGAGCAGCAGGAGCAGCGTGCGCGTCGTCAGCGCGTAGCAGAAGCCCTCCATCAGCTCGACCTCGCCATCGGCGGCGAAGGCGTCGACGAGCTCGTGCGCGATCGCCTCGATCTGCGGCTCGAGGGCCTTGATGCGCGGCCGGCGGAAGCCGCGCTGGGCGACCTTGCGCGGCATCGTGTGCGCGGGCGGATCGAGTGCGATCCAGCTCGGGTTGAACCACCCCGGGGGGATGCGATCCTGGAAGGCCTCCGGCACCGGCGCGTCGCGGAAGGCGCCCTGGCAGAGCGACTCGAAGTCCGGCAGCGCCGCCTCGATGTCGGCCGAGCGCGTCAGGACCCAGGCGTCGAGCGGCGCGTAGTGAAAGACCGGCGCCTGCGCCCGCGCCGCGGCGAAGGCGAGGCCCGGATCGCGGACGAAGGCGTCGGAGACCGGGTTGAACCCCTCCGGGCCGGCGCTCGCGGAGCCGGCCGGCACGGCGGGCATCGCCTCGCCTCTCAGGCGAACACGACGTCGAGCTCGGCCGCCGCGCGCTCCAGGCCGGCCGGGTCCGCCGGCTCGGGCACCGGGCTGTAGATCCGATGCTCGGCCGCCCGCCCGCAGAGCTCGTGCAGGCGCTCGATGCCCGCAGGGGCGTTCATCGTCGCGTAGCGCGTCAGCGGGCGCTCGAAGGTCAGCTCGTGCACGGTCCCGGCCGGGACGTTGAGGAAGTCGCCGCGCGCGAGCAGGTGCTCCTCCCCGGCCACGCGCGCGCGCACGAGGCCGTCCAGGACGTAGATCGCCTCGGGCGTGCGCTCGTGGCGGTGCGCCGGGACGACCGAGCCCTTCGGGCCCTCGACGACCGCCATGCCGAGCCGGTCGCGCGTTTGCGCACCGGTCAGGATCTGGAAGGCCACCTGGCCGAACGCGGCGTGGCGCGGCCCCTCGCCGGCGCGCAGGAAGTACGGCTCCTCGGCGCCCGGCAGCGCGTCGTCGGGGCCGGTCGTCGCCTCCGCATAGGGCTGGTCGTGGACGTAGGTCATGTGGTACTTCGACTCGGCCGCCGCGAACTTCTCGAACGGCGGCGGCGACGGGTCGACCGGCGGGTACATCGGGCCGTCGTACGGCGTCCCGGTGAAGGCGAAGAACGTGTCCCAGCCCGCGGGCACGATCGGCCCCATGAACATCGAGCTGTGGTCGAGCAGCTGGTAGGCGTGCACGGCGCCCGGCGGGACGCTCGCGAAGTCGCCGGGCCCCAGCACGCGCGAGACGCCGTCGCACCAGACCTGCATGCGCCCGCGCACGCAGTAGAAGAGGTCGTGCTCGGCCTCGTGGAAGTGCAGCGGGATCGGCCTGGGGGCGCTGGGCCCCGTGCACGTCAAGACGGACATCTGCCCGTTCGTCTGCTCGCCGCCGGCCAGCGTCCGCCCGACCTCGCCGAGCAGCAGGTAGGCCCGGCCCTGCCCGGACTCGAGAACGTAGGGAACGGAGTCGGGGGGGAGGGGATCGGTCACGGCCTGGTCGGCCGTCGTGGTGGAGGTGGACATGCGTACATGTATGCACTTTGCGGTACTGTCGTCAAGTGTCTCATCGCGTGATCGTGCATTGTGCACGATCCAACATGTCTCGGTAGGCTCGCAGCCATGAGCAGCAGCAGTCGCCGCACAGCGCTCGTGACCGGCGGCGCGGGCGCGATCGGCTCGGCGATCGTGGCCGCGCTGCGCGCCCATGCCCACGACGTGCTCGTGCTTGACCGCGAGGGCGACGTGGCGTGCGACCTTGCCGACGAGCAGGCCGTGCGCGCGGCGGCGACCGCGGTGCTGCGCCGCGGCGGCGTCGACGTGCTCGTGCACGCGGCGGCGGCCTTCGACCAGGCGCCGCTCGAGTCGCTCGACGCCGCCACCTGGCGCCACGTCCAAGCCGTCAACGTCGAGTCGCTGCTGTGGCTCGCACAGGAGCTGACGCCCGGAATGCGCGAGCGCGGCTTCGGCCGGATCGTGCTCGTCACCTCCGACACGGTCTGGAGCCCGCCGGCCGCCGCGCTGCTCCCCTACGTGGCGAGCAAGGCCACGCTCGAGGGGCTGGCGCGCGCCCTGGCGCACCCCCTCGGCGCCGACGGCATCACGATCAACGCCGTCGAGCCGGGGCTGACGCGGACCCCGGCGGCGCACGCCGGCATGCCCGCCGAGGCCTTCGAAGACGTGCGCCGCCGTCAGGCCCTCCCCCGCACGCTCATCCCCGAGGATGTCGCGGGCGTGATCGCCTTCCTCGCGTCGGACGCGGCTGCGGCGGTCACCGGGCAGGCGATCTGCGCCGACGGCGGGCTGGTTCTGCGCTAGACCGACGGACTAGGCCGGACGGCCGCGCCGCCACGCCTGGGCGTCGTCGGCGTAGAGGTACGAGCAGATCCGGCCCTCGCCGTCGTACGCCGCTCGGACCCCCTCGAGGCGCTCGAGGTTCGCGGGCGCCATGAACGTGTCGGGCCGGCGGGTGAAGTCGGTGTCGCCGAGATAGACGCCCTTGCCGACCTCGGCGAGCGCCCTCGTGCGCTCGACCACCCACGATCGGTGGCGCTCGTCGTCGGCCTCGTCCTTCCAGATCGCGTAGGTCGCCAGATAGACCTCGCCCTCCAGCGAGAAGGCCATGTCTGGCAGCTCGCGCCGGGGGAACCAGCCGTACCAGATCGAGAACGAGTGGATCGTCGGCAGCTCGCCCCAGATCGCGCGCAGGCGCGGCGCGAGCTCGGACGCCGGGGCGTCGGTCCATTGGCAGTCGACGGCGTAGCGGTGGCCCTCGGGGTTCTGCTCGGCCTGCGCCTCGTTCTCGGAGAGGACGTCGGTGCGCGAGCGCACGTGGCCGAGCGCACCAACGGCGAGCGGGCATGCCTCCTCGCTCAACGGCGCCAGGACGCGCTCGGCCTCCTCGTCGGTGTCGCACATCGCCGTCGTGTGCAGCAGCAGGACCGGCCCGCCGGGGTGCTCGACGCCGTCGTGCAGCGGGACCGACGGCAGCCGGGTGGCGGCGACGACCGGCTCGACGACGGCCTCGAGCTGGGGAACGACCTCGTGCAGCCAGTCGAGCAGCGGCTCGAGGTCGTCGAGGTGGAAGGTCCAGGTGTCCTGCGTCATCGCGCCCGGCGCGGGCCAGGTGCGCAAGTGGAAGCGCACGACGACAGCGGGGAAGCCCGGCCCCGCGCCACGGGCGGCCCAGAGCAGGTCGGCGTGCTCGTTGTCCTCGGTCGCGTGGACGAGCTGGCCGGCGGCCGTGACGGCGTCGATCGCGACGACGCTCTCGCACGCCCAGCCCTTGCGACGCCCGTCCCAGCCCTGCCCGCCCTGCAGGAGGAAGCCGCCGATGCCCACGCGCGGGCAGTGCCCGCCGGGGAACGAGCGCCCGCGCTCGGCCACGAACGGCGTGAGCTCGAGCCCGCCCTTGGTCGACGGGCTGGCCCGGACCACGTGCGTGTCCTCGTCGTACTCGAGCTCGCGCAGGCCGGCCAGGTCGATGAGCAGGGCCTCCTCGCGCAGCCCCCAGGCAGCCCACGAGTGACCGCCCGAGCGCACGCTCACGCGCAGGCCTTCATCGCGGGCAAGCCGCACCCCGGCGACGACGTCGTCGACCGACGCCGCGAGCAGGACGGCGGCCGGGCGGCGCTCGTCGCGCCGGTGGTTGAAGACGCGGGCGCAGGCGGCGGCCTCGAAGCCGGGGTCTCCGCGGCGCAGGAGCGTGCCGTCGAACATCAGCGAAGTGTAAGCAGTCCTGAGGACTGCATACAACTTTCCTCAGTCCCCGCCGGACAGCCGGGCCATCGCCGACAGCAGCGCGCGGACGACCACCTCGCGCTCGCCCTCCGGCACGTCGGCGAGAAGCTCCTCCTGCAGGCCCTCCACCACCGGCTCGACGGCCCGCAGCAGCCGGCGCCCCGCGGGTGTGAGCCGCGCGCGCAGGATGCCCCGGTGCGCGGGGTCGCCGCGGCGCTCCATGAGCCCGCGGCGCTCGAGCGCGGCGACGACGTCGTTCATCGACTGCGGGGTGATCATCGAGCGCCGCGCGAGCTGGGCGTTGGAGAGCCCGGGGCGGCGCTGCAGGACCGAGAGGGCGGTGAGCTCGGGAACGCTCAGCCCGAAGGGCTCCAGGCGGCGGCGCAGCTCGCGCCGCACGCCCTGGCTCACGCGGCCGACGAGGTAGACGAGGGTCGGCGGCTTCGCCCCGGCGGTCTCGCGAGCCCTCACGAGACCTGCCGCTCGCGCCCGGCCCACCAGGGCTGGCGCAGGACGTGCTTGAGGACCTTGCCAGCCCCCGACCGCGGCAGCGGCTCGCGGCGAAGCTCCAGGCCGCGCGGCACCTTGTAGCCGGCGATCCGCGCGCGACAGTGCTCGAGGAGCTCGTGCTCGTCGAGCGCCCCATCGGTGACGACGACCGCGTGTACCGCCTCGCCCCAGCGCGCGTCGGGGACGGCGAACACGGCGGCCTCGCGCACGCGGGGATGGTCGCAGAGCGCGCGCTCGACCTCGGCGCTGTAGACGTTCTCCCCGCCGGTCACGATCATGTCCTTCAGCCGATCGACGAGGAACAGGTAGCCGCCCTCATCCGCGTATCCGGCGTCGCCGGTCCGGTACCAGCCGTCGACCAGCGCCGCAGCCGTCTCCTGCGGCCGCTGCCAGTAGCCGAGCATCACGTTGGGGCCGCGCACGCAGAGCTCGCCGACTTCGCCGACGGCGGCGCGCCCGCCGCCCGGCGCGCGGATCTCGACCTCGACCCCGCAGACCGGGCGCCCCACCGACCACAGGCGCCGGTCGAAGGGCACCTCGCCGGCGCGCCCGCGGCGGTGCTCCTCCGCCGACAGGCGGCTGACCGTCGGCGCCGCCTCGGTCATGCCGTAGAACTGCTCGACCTCGCACGCCAGCGCGTCGAGCACGCGCCGCTGGAGCTCGGGGTCGATCGGCGAGGCGGCGTATTGCACGTGGCGCAGGCTCGCGAGCCCGGCCTCGGCGAACGCCGGATGCTCGAGCAGCATCTGCAGCATCGTCGGAACGAGCACCACGTGCGTGATCTGCTCGTGCTCGATCGTGGCCAGCACCCGCCCGGCGTCGAAGCGCGGCAGGACGACCTGACGCGCGCCGGCGACCGTCGCGGCGAGGACGTTCGCCGTGCCGGCGACGTGGAACATCGGGCAGACGTGCAGCCAGCGCTGGTCGGCGGCGTGACCCACGCTCTCCGCGTTGTGGCGTGCGTTCGCGAGGAGGTTCTCGTGGCTGAGCATCACGCCCTTGGGGCGCCCCGTCGTGCCGCCGGTGTAGGAGATCGCAGCCAGGCCGCCGCGCGCCCGTGGCTCGGCCGGCCGCGCACCCGCCAGCCGCGCCTCGTAGGAGCCGTCGTCGATGAGCAGCGCGCGCAGCCCCGGGCAGCGGGCAGCAAGCCGCGCGGCGGTGCCGGCGTGCGTCGCATCGGCCAGCAGCGCCTCCAAGCCGGCGTCCGCCGCGAGCGCCGCAAGCTCGTCCTCGGCGAGGCGGATGTTCAGCGAGACGACCACCCGTCCCTGGGCCGGCGCGCCGAGCGTCCACTCCAGGTGCGCCAGCGAGTTGTGCGCGAGCACGCCGACGCGGCCTCCCTCGGCGACGCCCAGCTCGTCGAGCAGGCCGCCCAGCCGCGCCACGCGGGCGGCGAGCTCGCCGTAGCTCACCCGCCGGGGCCCGTCGACGACGGCCACCGCGCCGGCGTGGCGCGCGGCGGCGGACGCCAGCACGATGCCGAGATCGCCCGTCATCACGGCGACGCTAGCATCAGGCTTCCTGATACGCAATCATCAGGCTCCCTGCCACGCACAGGAGGATCGATGAGCACCACCGAGCCCGCCCCGGCGGGCCTCACGACCACCGTCGACGGCCTCGCCGCGCACGCCGGCGAGCACCTCGGCCACAGCGCCTGGCGCAGGCTCACGCAGGCGCAGGTCGACGCCTTCGCCGACCTGACCGACGACCACAACCCGATCCACGTGGACGCCGAGCACGCGAAGGCCACGCCCTTCGGCACCACGATCGTGCACGGCTACTTCACGCTGTCCCTGCTGGCCCCGATGCTCGACGAGCTGCTGCGCGTCGAGGGCGCCTCAATGAGCGTCAACTACGGCGTCGACAGGCTGCGCTTCCCCGCCCCCGTCCCGGTCGGCGCCCGCTTCCGCTGCGCCGCCGAGCTCGCCGAGGTCACGGAGATCCGCGGCGGCGCCCAGATCAAGGTGCTCGCGACCGTTGCGGTCGAGGACGCCCCCAAGCCCGCGCTCGTCGCCGAGTGCCTGTTCCGCTACTACGCATGAGCATCGACCTCGCTGCGATCGACGCCATCGACGTCCACACGCACGCCCAGGTCCCGCGCAGGGGCGACCCGGACCCCATCACGATGGCGATCCTCGACGCGGCGGCCAAGCACTTCCGCTCGGACTTCCCACGCCCGAACGCCGAGGAGGTCGCGGCGTACTACCGCGAGCGGCGCATGGCCGCCGTCATCTTCTGCGTGGACAGCGAGGCGAACACCGGCGAGGTGCCGGTGTCCAACGACGAGGTGCTCGAGGTCGCGGCAGCCAACGACGACGTGCTGATCCCGTTCGTCAGCGTCGACCCGCACCGGGGCAAGCGCGCGGTCTCAGAGGCCCGGCGCCTGATCGCCAACGGCGCGCGCGGGTTCAAGTTCCATCCGAACCTGCAGGCGTTCTTCCCCAACGACCGGCTCGCCTACGACCTGTACGAGGTGATCGAGGAGGCCGGCCTGCCCGCGCTCTTCCACACCGGCCACTCGGGCATGGGCTCGGGGATGCCGGGCGGCGGCGGGATCCGCCTGAAGTACTCCAACCCGATGGACGTGGACGACGTCGCCGTCGACTTCCCGGGCATGCCCATCGTCCTGGCGCACCCCTCGTTCCCCTGGCAGGAGGAGGCGATCTCGGTGGCGATGCACAAGGCGCAGGTCTACATCGACCTCTCCGGCTGGTCGCCGAAGCTGTTCCCGCCGGTGCTCGTGCAGTACGCGAACACCGTCCTGCAGGACAAGGTGCTGTTCGGCTCGGACTACCCGGTGATCACGCCCGCGCGCTGGCTGCGCGACCTCGAGAAGACCGCGATCAGGCCCGAGCTGCACCAGAAGATCCTCAAGGACAACGCGGCGCGGCTGCTCGGGCTCCTGCCGCCTGCGGGCTGAGCGCGAGAATGCATTGTACACGATGTCAGAGACGGGTATCATGATGCGACCTCGGATCCGACCGTGCGAGAAGGGACCATCACGACCGTGGCCACGCCGCTGCGCACCACCCTCACCGACGCCCTGGTGGAGGCCCTGCGTGAGGAGATTCGCTCCGGGCAGCTGGAGCCGGGCAGCAGGCTGCGCCAGGCGGATGTCGCCCAGCGCTTCCACGTGAGCACGACGCCGGTGCGCGAGGCGTTCGCCGCGCTCGAGCGCGAGGGCCTGCTCGTCAGCTCGCCGCACCGCGGCGTCGTCGTCTTCCAGCCCTCGATCGCGGACCTGCAGGAGACCTACGAGATCCGGATACCGCTCGAGGCGCTCGCGACCGAGAAGGGCGTCGAGAACATGACCGACCAGGACATCGAGCGCCTGCGCGAGCTCCTGGATCAGATGGCGCGGGCCGCCGAGGACCCGGTCCGCTACTCCAAGCTCAACCTCGAGTTCCACAAGACGATCTACGCGCCCGCCCGGCGCCCGAAGCTCGAGAAGCTCATCCTCGAGCTGCGCGAGGCCTCGGCCGCGTACCTGCGGCTCTACTCCGCGATCTCGCCCAACGGCAAGGACACGCAGCGCGAGCACCGCGAGATCTTCGAGGCCTGTGCCGCGCGCGCGCCCAAGCGGGCCGCGAAGGCGATGACGACCCACCTGCAGCACACCGTCGAGTTCGTCTCGCGCTCGCTGGCCGAGCGCGAGACCCCGACCACGGCCTGACCGGCGCGCTCAGAGGCTCGGCGACGGGCTCGAGCCCGCCGCCGGGGCGGCCGCCTCCTGGGGGACCAGGTCGGCCGCCCAGGGATTGCGGCTGCTCTTCCAGAGGCCCGCGACCCTCCGCGCTGCCCAGACGAGCGGCGGCGGGGGGTTGGCCGCGATGCCGTTCGGCTGCTTGATGGCGGTCAGCGTCAGGAGCACGCCGGCGACCACCATCTGGTACTTGCCGACGCTGAACTCGTTGTCGAAGAACGTGACGAGGAAGCCGGTGCCGGAGAGCATGATGCCCGCGACCACCGCGCCGGCGACGCGGCCGATGCTCGCCACGAAGGTGATCGCGAGCAGCGTCAGCGAGGTGAAGGTCGCGAACGACGGCGGCGAAACGGTCTGCTGCTGGTAGGCGAACAGGCAGCCGCCGAGCCCCGCGATCCAGGACGACAGGCCGAAGGCCAGGAGCTTCGTGCGCGCGACGTTGATGCCCGCGGCAGCCGCCGCGCGCTCGTTCGAGCGCACCGCGATCATCATGCGGCCCGCGGGCGAGCCGCGCAGCCGCGCCACAAGCAGGCCCATCAGGCAGACGATCGCCAGCACCATGACCCCGAAGATCACACGCGGGTACTCGTTGCCCTTTGCGATCCCCAGATCGACGCCGAAGAGCGTCGGCGAGGGGACCTGGCGCCCCCCAAGGCCACCGGTGAAGCCCGTCCAGTTAAAGACCAGCGCGTCGATCGTGATCGCCGCGGCCAGCGTGACCACGGCGAGGTTGACGCCGCGCAGCCGCAGTGCGGGAAGGCCCACGATGAGGCCAATGGGCACGGCGGCGAGGCTGGCGAGGATCATCGAGAACGGGAACCCGACGGCCGTGATGTGGGTGAGCAGGAACGCGCTCACGCCGGCGAACGACATCTGCGCCAGCGACACCTGCCCCACGTACCCCGTCAGCACCACGAGCGAGAGCGCCAGGCACGCGGTGACGTACGAGGACATCATCGCGACCAGCAGCGAGCCCGAGAGCAGGAAGAGCGGAATCAGGCCGGCGACGAACGCCAGCGCGGTCGTCAGGTATGGGCTGCGCGGGCGGCCGAGCGACGGGTTGTGGCTCTCGACGACCTCGCCGCGGGCGCCGACGCCCCGCGAGAAGATCACCATGCCGATGACGATCACGATGAAGGGCAGCGCCTGCTGCAGGCCTTGGTCGGGCAGCCAGCTCCACACGCTCTGCAGCTTCGTGATCTCCGACTGGAGCATGCCGAGGATCAGGCCGGCGGCGGCCGCCACCCCGAAGTTCGAGAAGCGCGCGACGAGCGCGACGCCGAGCGCCGGCACGATGAAGAGCGTGTACGACGAGGGGTCGACGGTGCTGATCGGCGCGATCAGGATGCCGGCGAGGCCTGCGAGGAACGTCGCGATCACCCAGTTGCCGGCAGCGATGCGGTTCGCGCTGAGCCCGATGACCGCAGCGCCGGTCTCGTTCTCGGCCGCCGCCCGCGTCGAGAGCCCGAAGCGCGTGACGCGGTAGGTGAACGCGAGCGCGCAGGCGAGCACGACGACGATCCCTGCAAGCCACAGGCGGTCGGCGGGGACGTCGATGCCCGCGATCCTGATCGGGCTGTTCGGGAGGATCGCAGGCGTCGACTTCGCGGTGGTGCCGAAGTTCAGGACGGCGACGGCCTCCAGGTACAGCATCGTGCCCACCGAGGCGCAGACGCGCGCAAGCGGCGTCGCGTGGCGCAGCGGCCGGTATACCAGCCAGTAGAGCAGCAGGCCGAGCAGCAGGGAGTAGACCAGCGAGATCACGATCGCCGGGCCCATCGCCATCGGCTGGCCGGTGAGCGAGAGGGTGTGCGGCAGGACGACCCAAGGGAGCTCGAGCGACCCGTCCGAGCGCAGGCCGAGGTACACGTACGCGATGAACATCGCGACGGCGCCGTGGCCGAAGTCGACGACGCCGGCGCTGCGGTACTTGAGCACGAGCCCGAGCGCGAGCAGCGCGTACACGGCGCCGGAGCCGAGCCCGAGGAGCAGGAACAGGAGATACGAGGACATCTGTGGGTGACCTGGGGTGCCGGGGGCCGCGCCAGGCGGCGCGGCCCCCGGGTCGTGGTGGGACTACTGACTTGCCGGCTTGTAGTACTTCGTGCCGTTCACCCAGTCGCTGGTGACGGTCACGACCTGCCCGTTCTTGACCTGCTTGATCTTCTGCCAGCCGTTGCAGACCGCCGCCTGACCCGGAACCTGCTGGCGGTTGCACGTGTAGCCGTGCGCGAGCCAGTTCGGGTTGTTCGACCCCTTCTCGAAGGCCGGCAGGATCTGCGACGACGTCAGGCTGTTCACGTTCTCCTTCGAGAGCTTGGCCTGGATGTTCATGACCGAGCCGAAGCCGGCGAGCGCGATGCTGTCCAGGGCGATGTCCGCCGGCGCGTACTTCTGCAGCGCCGCCATCGTCACCGCCGCCTGCTGGCCGCCCGCGTCGAGCGAGACGAACGGCTGGGCGAAGTACAGGCCCTCGGCGGCGTCGCCGGCGGCCTTCAGCGCCGGCGGCGAGGTGCACGGGTCGATGCCCATGAGCTTGCCGGAGTAGCCGACCGACTTCAGCGCCTTGAGCGCCGCCGGGCACGCCCCCGGCACCTCGACGTAGACGAGGTCCGGGTTGCTGGAGATCGCCGAGGCGGCCGGCGCGCTGAGGTCCGCCGCATCGGGTGCCACCGGCACGTACTTCGACTTGATGCCGGCGTTCTTCATGGTGTTCTGGATGATGCTGCCGGTGAACTTGCCCTGCGTGTCGTCGGTGGCCATGATCGAGGCCGTCTTGACGCCGAGTGTGTCGGCGGCGTAGGCGACGGCCGCCGCGTTGTCGGCCACCGCGACGGAGATGAACGTCGCCGCGTTCTTCGCGTTGCTCTCGACCGGCGTGAACGGGACGCCGCCGATGTAGGCGAGCCCGGCCCGCTGGTAGACCGGGAACGCGCCCGGCGCGCCCGTGTCGGCGCCGCCGAGGATGAAGAGCGGCTTCTTGTCGAGGACCTGGGTCGCGCAGCGCCCGGAGGTCGCCGGCTGGCCGTCGGTGGCGCAGGAGGCGATCTTCAGCGGCCGGCCGCCGATCCCGCCCTTGTAGTTGTTGATGTAGTCGGCGGCGGCCTGCGCTGCCTGCCGGTACTCCGGGAAGGTCACCGGCCCGGACTCGATGTTCAGCAGCCCGACCGTGATCGGCGTGCCGGTGGCCTTGTTCGGAGTGCCGAGTGCCGCGGCGCCCGAGGCTCCCGTCGTCGCGGCGGCCGTACCGCTCGAGCTCGTCGTGCTCGAGCTGCTGCCGCAGCCGGCGGCCGCCAGGGCCGCCGTCGCGAGGATGGCGAGCCCGAAGGCCCACCGGAGTCGTGTCTGCATCATCCCCTCCTGTCTGGGTTCTGGAGTCCGGTGGACTCGGTGTCAGCGCGGGCCGCGTCGCTCGCGGCCTCGCCGAGGTAGCTGGAGCGCAAGAGCTCGGGGCGCTCGCGCAGGTCCACCGCGGCGCCCTCGAGCACGAGGCGCCCGTGCGCGAGCACGTAGGCGCGGTCGGCGACCTCGAGCGCGAGTGCAACATGCTGCTCGACGAACAGCACCGCGGTGCCGAAGCGCTCGGCGACCGTCCGCAGCACCGGCATCATCCGCTCCACGATCACCGGGGCCAGCCCGAGGCTCATCTCGTCCACGAGCAGCAGCCGCGGCTGCGAGACGAGCCCTCGCCCGACGGCGAGCATCTGCTGCTCGCCGCCCGAAAGCACCCCGGCCTTGCGGTCGAGTGTCTTGCGCAGCTCCGGGAAGAGCTCGAGCAGCTCGTCGAGGGCGGCCTTGCTGCGCGCGCCGGCGAGCTTCAGGTGCTCGCGCACGGTCAGGCCGAAGAACAGCGACCGACCCTCGGGTACGAGCGAGACGCCGCGCCGGAAGAGCTTGTAGGTGGGAACGCGGCCGACGGGCTCGCCGTCGAGCCGGATCTCACCGCCCAGCGGGGCGTGCAGTCCCGCGATCGTCGTGAGCGTCGTGGTCTTCCCGGCGCCGTTGGGACCGAGCATGGCCACGACCTCGCCCGGGTTCACGTGCAGCGCGAGCTCGCGAACGACCGGGATGCCGTCGTAGCCGGCGGCGACCTTCGAGAGCTCGAGCACCGGAGTCTCAGGCGGCATTCGAGGCCTCCTCCTGGCCGCCGAGGTAGGCGCCGATCACCGCCTGATTGGCGCGGATCTCCGCGGGCGTCCCGTGGGCGATCAGCTCGCCGAAGTCCAGGACATAGACGTCGTCGCAGACGCTCAGCACGAGCCCCATGTCGTGATCGACGAGCAGGACGGTCACCCCCTGCTCGGGGAGCAGGCGCAGATGGAGGCCGAGCTCCAGGCTCTCGTCGGTGTCCAGGCCCGCGGCGGGCTCGTCGAGCAGCACGAGCTTCGGCCGGCTGGCCAGCGCGCGGGCCACGCCGACGAGCTTGCGCCGCCCGTGCGAGAGCTGGGTGGGACGCCGGTCGGCGACGTCGTGCAGCCCGCAGAGACCGAGCGCCCAGTCGATGTCGTCGCTGGGATGGCTGGTGAAGGGCAGGATGAGGTCGCGCAGCGCGCGCAGCACCCCCATCCGCTGGCTGGCGACGAGCAGGTTCTCGCGGATCGTCAGGTCGTCGAAGAGCTCGACCGACTGGAAGGTCCGCGACAGCCCGGCGCGCGCGCGCTGGTAGGCGCGCATGCGGGTGATGTCGCGACCGTCGAAGGTCACGCTGCCGCTGGATGGCGCGTAGTAGCCGGTGAGCGCGTCGATGGTCGAGGTCTTCCCCGCGCCATTGGGCCCGATCAGGCCGACGATGCGGCGCTCAGGGATCGCCAGATCGACGTCCCGGACGGCGCGCACGCCGCCGTACGCGACGTTCAGGCCCCGCACGTCGAGCAGCGCCGTCATGTCTCTCTCTCCTCGCATGCCCTCACCATGCATTGTGCACGATATACGAAACTGCACACAGTGTGGAGATTTCTTCGCCGACGAGAAGCACCGCTGCCTGACCCATGGCTGCATTATGCATTATCCACGATATGTGCGCTACAGTCTCCTCCTTGACGTCTCCTGGGAGGACCCGCTCGTGAAGCTCGCCACGTTGCGCCACTCGGACGGCGCCCTTGCGCCCGCCGTCGTCCTCGGCGAGGACGTCGTCGACCTCACGATCGCCGCGCCCGACCTGCCGCGCACGATGCGCGCCCTGCTCGCCGCCGGGCCGCAGGCGCTCGAGCGCGCAGCCGGCGCCGCCGCGACCGGTGCCCGCATCCCGCTCGCGCGCGCTGCGCTCGCGGCGCCCGTCCCGGATCCGCAGAAGTTCCTCGCGGTCGGCCTGAACTACGCCGACCACGTCGCCGAGTCCGGCGCGCAGACGCCCGACTTCCCGACGGTCTTCGCGAAGGCCTCGAGCTGCGTCAACGGGCCCTACGACGATGTGCACCTGCCGCGGATCTCCGACAAGCTCGACTACGAGGGCGAGCTGGGCTTCGTCATCGGGACCCGCTGCCGGCATGTCCCGCGCGAGCGCGCCCACGAGGTGATCGCCGGCTACTTGATCGTCGACGACTTCACGGTGCGCGACATCCAGCACCGCACCGGCCAGTGGACGCTCGGCAAGTCGTTCGACACGCACGGGGTCATCGGCCCGTGGATCGTCACCGGCGACGAGCTCGGGGATCCCCACCACCTCACGATCCGCACCACCGTCAACGGCGAGACGCGCCAGTCCTCGAACACCGCGAACCTCATCTTCGGCTGCTTCGCGCAGGTTGAGATCATCTCCGGCGTGTGCACGCTCGAGCCCGGTGACGTGATCGCCACCGGCACGCCCGGCGGGGTCGGCGCAGCATCCGGCCGCATGCTCGCGGCGGGCGACGTCGTGCGCGTCGAGGTCGACGGCATCGGCACGATCGAGAACCGGATCGTCCCCGAGCCGGCGGCCGGCGAGGCCGTTCCCTCCGCCGTCGTTGCCGCCTGATGCGCGCTGCCGTCCTCCACGCCTACGGCGAGCCGCCCCAGCCCGGCGAGTTCCCCGAGCCGCACGCCGGCGAGGGCCAGGTGGTCGTCGACGTCCTGGCCGGCGGGCTCAACCCGGTCGACCTCTTCATCGCATCGGGACGCTTCTACGGCGGTGCGCCGCCGCTTCCGTCGGTCGCAGGACGCGAGGGCGTCGGGCGCCTGCCCGACGGGACGCGGGTGCTCTTCGGCCAGTGCGTCGCGCCCTACGGCTC
>Ga0335071_10001959_pt1 | contig 22204 bp, 19 predicted proteins | sample Lox_Sample_15_FD_206724 | JGI IMG/M metagenome (GOLD analysis project Ga0335071, IMG submission 206724) | Soil microbial communities from Loxahatchee National Wildlife Refuge, Florida, United States - Lox_Sample_1.5 | ecosystem: Environmental > Terrestrial > Soil > Wetlands | place: USA... | reverse complement strand
CAAGGTAGCCATGCACGAGAATACAGCAGAGAAAACAGACTTAACTCACTCATCCGCAACCACTAGCCGCGCTCACTTTCAACGGCATTTCCGCCACGCTTGCCCTTCGTTACAACCCGCTGTCAGTGCGGAAACGCGCCTAACACTCTCACCCACTGCAAGATATGCCAGACAGTCCGCTGCCCACCCCCTCGCCCCCGGGGGGCTCTGGAGAGTTGTTCCCTTGGGAGCCGATGGGACTGCTCCCTCGTGGGACTTCGGGACCGCTCCACAGCGAAATTACGGGACTGCTCCACAGTGAGACCACGGGACTGCTCACCGGTGAGACTATGGGACTACTCCCCAATAAGACCGCGGGGCTGCCCGCCGGTGCGACTGGAGGACTGCTCCTCCCGCGCACCGGGGAAGCCGGGGGGGGCAACGCTTTCTGCAGAAGTCGCCAACCGGGAATCGCGATGGACTCCGCTCGATGCGCGACTTGCCGTGCACAAAGGACCTGGTGTCCCAGAGCCCTAATCAGGATTGAGTCTCCTCTGTCCTTGACGGAGGTCAGAAATAAGTGAGGTGTCCTTCTTTTCGCCCAGGTTTCCTGCCAGGCTTCCTCCCAGGCTCCGTTTCCAGCCACGACGCCGCCGCGATTCGAGATTTGACAAGGACCTAACCGGAGTTACCATACTCACCTGATGAACCTGGGATTCGTCAAATTATCGATGGAGACTCGAAGTATAGGAAGTGTCCCGCTCTTGCCTTTTCCTCTCTTCCTCCCTCTCTCTCTTCCAGAGTTGACAAGACTGAAGCTACCTTACAGGATGCTCTGAGTGGAACGGCCTCGCTGCACTTGGCTGCTGCTCCTGCTTGTGCTCGTGCTCGCGCCGTTCGCGGCGACTGTACAGGCGCAGGTGCCGGTTATCGTACGGTTGAGCAACACTGTTGGCGACACGATCGACCGGACCGAGCGCGATAGCTTCGACCTCTTCCCGAACACCACCGGGTTTCAGCAAGCCGTGTTCATTTCGTGGCCGGGCAGCGGAGTCCTTGCCCGGGTCACTACCGCGCATGGCGAAACAACCCAGCAGGTCTTCTACCGCGTCGCGCCGGGCGACTTGCAACGTATCCGGTTCATCATCAACAACCGCGAATACGTTACCAGCCAGCAGCAGTCCGACTCGACCTCGGCCCAGGTCCTTTCCTCTTTCTGGCAGGCAATTGAGGAGCGCCCGCTTGCCAGCACGGAAGGCACGCCGACCCAAATGCAGGCCTTGCCAAAGCCGCACCCGCGGACAGTCACCGGCGAGCACCGACTTGACTATGGTCTGCACGGCGCAACCTGCGGCTCGATCGTGGGAGGCTGCATCGGAGCGTACACCGGCTATCCTCTCGTGCAACCCGGCCACTATGAGGTGACTGAGTGCGGCCGGGTCTACATTCCGCCGGTCTACGGTGTCGATGTGCCTGTGCTACTGGCGACCTCAATCGGCGCCACGGTGGCCGGCGCGGCGGTTGGGTATGCGCTGGGCGCCGTCGAGGACCGTAAACCCATGCCGCCCCTCGCCGCAGTCGAAAGTACGTGGAATCGAAATAGCCTCGTCGCGGCAAGTGTTATTCCGGCTATCGCAACGGGACTCCTATTCGGCGCGGTGGCGGATGCCACTCTGTTCGGCCGTGAGTTCTCGTCGCACGACCTCAAGAACGACCCGCACGGCCTCTCGGTCATACCGGCAGTACTGGCGGGCGCGTGCATATCGGTGGATATTGTCGCGCTCTGTTACCAAGTGGGCCTTTCTCTCGACCGGAGCAAAGCTGAACAGGCGGAGCAAAGGAACCGGTCGCCGGAGCGCTAGGAGGACGCACGGCAGGGAGACGTCGCGCGTGGGAAAACAGGGGAAAACGGGAACACTCCCAATTCCTGGTCCGACGCGTGTCAGGTAGCGCACAGCCGGGAGAACCGGGGACACAATAATGAATAGGCTCGGACGCGCGTCAAAGGAGTGCAGCTTCGTCACAGCCACAAGCCACGAGCTTCAGACCGTCAGCTCTCCCCCGCTGATTTGACATACGGGCCGGCTCTACCTACAATCCTCGCGGCGGCTTTTCAGCCCCATCCGCGATTAGCGGACATGGAGTTAAGCGATGTACCCCGGAAACCAGAGGAGGAAATGGCAGTGGAAAAGGTATGCAAGACAACTGATGTTCCGAAGACTGAGATGAGAGGATTCACCGTGAAGGGTAGGCAGGTCCTCGTGGCCAATGTCGATGGCACTTTCTATGCGGTTGAGGCGCTGTGCCCGCATATGAGCGGCTATCTGCCAAGCGGCAAGCTGGAGAAGAGCGAGGTCGTATGTCCTGTGCATCGCGCGAGGTACGATGTGACCACGGGCAGGCTCGTCAAGAATGTGGATACGCTGGTGAAGATGGCGACCGGCCACGGCGGCAAGGATCTTCGAACATATGGCGTGAAGGTTGAGTCCGACGACATCCTGATCGACATGTAGCTTGCCCATGGTAACTTCTGGGGATAGCTGGGCATTTACCAATTCCTGATACGAGGCGCGTCAACGGAGTGTGGCTGCGTCGCACCTTAAGCACAAGCCGCAAGCCAAGGAATTTCTGATTTTGGATTGACGATTGTAGATTGACAGAGAACACTGGCCGCCCGCTGCTGTTGGCCGGTCCCCACTCGCGAGCCCCTGATCCCCAGCCCCCAATCCCTGGTCGCTCTTCCTGATTGACATCCGCGCCCGCCAGTCCTAGAATCCGGCCGTGACCGAGTCAGGCGAATCCCGTTCGACTTTGGCCGAGGCGAGATTGGCGATGCGAGCCCCGAGTTTGAGGACGAGTAGTTCATGAGCCAGGAACTCTGGACCTCGGTCGACGGCTATGTCAATGGCATGGTCGTTCGCCAGGATGAGGTGCTGGCCGAGGCCCTCGCCGCGAGCGACGCCGCCGGGCTGCCCCGGATAAGCGTTTCACCCAGCCAGGGGAAGCTGCTGCATCTGCTTGCCCGCGCAATTGGAGCACGGAACATCCTGGAGATCGGGACTCTCGGCGGTTACAGCGCCATCTGGCTGGCGCGGGCACTGCCCGAGGGAGGCAGGCTTGTGACCGTCGAAGTTGACCCGAAGCACGCGGCCGTGGCCGGGAAGAGCATTGCGCGGGCCGGGCTGACTTCGCTCGTAGACCTGCGCGTCGGCCGCGCGCTCGACGTGCTGCCGCAAATCGCCGCCGAAGGACGCGGTCCATTCGACCTTGTCTTCATCGATGCGGACAAGACGGGCAATCCCGACTATTTCGCGTGGGCGCTCAGGCTGACGCGGCCGGGCAGTGTCATCATCGTGGATAACGTAGTTCGTAAGGGGGCCGTGATAGACGGCGAGAGCACTGACCCGAACGTGCAGGGTGTGCGCCGGCTGAATGAACTCATCGCCAGGGAACCGCGCGTGAGCGCGACTACCATCCAGACCGTCGGTGCGAAGGGTTACGATGGCTTCACGCTCGCGCTCGTCGTCGCCTAGCTGCGTTCGGCAAGAGGGTGACACTTCCCAATTCCTAATCCGGAGTGCGTCAAGGGAGTACGGCTTCGTCGCAGCCCAAGCACCAGCTCAAGCCGCAAGCCGCCAGCCGTTGCACGTAGGCCAATCCCTAGTCCCCAGCCCCCAATCCCTGGTCCCTCTCCCTGATTGACATGCCCGCCCGCGTGTGAACCGACAGGTTACCCGTGCCGGTCTAAGGAGCGTCCTGTAACCAAAGGAGCGTGTCTTATGAACGTCACCGATGCGTTGAATTCGCGTGCCAGCATCCGAGCATTCAAACCTGACCCGATTGCCCGTGAGACCATCCGTGCAATCATGGAGGCGGCGACGCGCGCGCCGTCGTGGGCAAACACGCAGCCCTGGGAGATTTATATCGCGGCCGGCGAGCCGCTGGAACGTCTGCGTCGGGGATTCCTGGACCGCTTCCACGAAGGCAAGCCACGAGCCTTGGACATGCCCGCGCCAGCGCAGTGGCCCGAGGCCTCCAAGCAGCGGATGGAAGCCTTGATGGCGGGGCGAACCCGGCTGGCCGCGCCGGGGACTGCGGGTAAGTACCCCAGGCAGGTGATGGCCGAATGGAACTACCGTTTCTTTGGAGCTCCGGTAGTAGTGTACCTGTGTATGGAGCGGGGGCTTTCGACATGGTCGCTCTTTGACATCGGCTTGCTGGCCCAGAGCATCATGCTCGCGGCGCAGGAGCACGGCGTCGACTCAATCCCGGCGGTCATGCTCGCGTCCTACCCTGACCTGATCCGGACCGAGCTTGGCATTCCTCAAGATCAGCTGGTGCTGTTCGGCATCGCCCTGGGCCACCGTGACCCACAGGCACCGCAGAATCAGCTTCGTACGACCCGCCGCCCGCTGGAAGATGTCGTGCGGATGAAAGGACTGTGACCCTCGCTGCCCGCAGGCCTGCCGTGCTGCTCTGACTCCCGGGGTTCGAGGGCGGGGCTCAGCCCACAAAACGCAGCCCGTTCGCCTGCATCTGGATGAGCTTACCGTTGGCAGACGACGGCTGACGGCGCCTACTGCACCGGTATCACGCAGATGAAGCGGAACGGCTTGTCGCCGGTGTTCTCGAAGCCGTGCTCCTCGCCGGCGGGAATGTACGCGAAGTCGCCGTAGGCAACCGGCTTCACTCCGCCCGGGTTGAGCACGTTGCCCTCGCCTTCGATGACGAACGTCTCGTGTTCGTAGTCGTGGCGGTGAAGCGGTATCTTCTCCCCTTTGCGCTTGATTTCGATGACCCGCATGGCGAAGTTCGGAGCACCGTCCTTCGCGGCAATCAGCCAGCGGATTGTAGCCTGCATGTCCGGCATCGATGGCTTGTCTTCCTTGACCTCGGTGAAATGTCCTGTCATCATGAGCCATTCTAACACGAGTAAGGCCTGGGAGGAAGAACCACAGACCAGCACGGATGGACACGGATTTCCCTTCTGCCCGGATGTCGCTGCCCGGGACGGTCAACGTGAAACGTCGCACGAAACGCAGCTGCAACATCCGAGTGAGTCGGCTCGTCCTATCTGGCGAACTGCAGAGGAGTATCATGACCAGAAACGTCTCGTTGTTGTTCGTCGCTGTGCTCGTGCTGGCCGTCGCCGGTTGCTACCTTCCGAGCCCGAAGCCGGGAAAGGCCGTAACCTTGCAGCAGAAGGTCGGGCTCGGCAGCGCCGAAACGGCCAGCGCTTCCATCACGATCGGAGTCGGCAAGCTGAAGATCGAGGGCGGCGCCGATAGCCTGCTCGATGCCCGCTTTGAGTACAACATCCCTGATTGGAAGCCGGTGCTGTCGTACAAGGTCGAGGACTGCGAGGGCCAATTGACCGTTGAGCAGCCGTCGCGGGTCGTCGGCGCAACCTGGCCCGGCAATGTGCGATACGACTGGAACCTTAGGCTCAATCGCACCATCCCAATGAACCTGGAAATCAACCTGGGCGTGGGCAAGAGTGATGTAGACCTTAACGGCGTCAACGTGCACCACTTGGATCTCGTTGCCGGGGTAGGCGAGGGTTCGGTCGACCTTTCCGGACCGCGAACGTCGGACCTCGATGCTACCATCAAGGCCGGGGTCGGCAAGCTGACGCTCATCCTGCCCACCGACGTCGGGGTTCGGGTCACAGCCCAGGCCGGTCTGGGCCACGTGGACGCGAGCGGACTCAAGGCAGATGGCGACGCCTGGGTCAACGACGTCTGGGGCAAGACCAAAACCTCGCTACGCATCGAAGTCGAGGGCGGCATCGGCGCGGTCGAGCTTCGACTTGCCGGGCCAACCGCCGGAGGCATCTGACCAAGGGACTGGGGACCGGGGACCGAGACCGGACCCAGAGCCTGAATCCAAGCCCTGCCCCCCGACCCCCAGCCACTGCGCGCCTGTTGACAGAAGCCGAAAGCCCGGGATAATGGCCCGTGGCCGACCCATTGCAGATTTGCGATTCCAGATTGATGATTCCCGAATCCGGGCATTTGTCAGTCGCAAGCCGGCGTTGGCCCTTGTCGGATAGCACGGCCCTGCTCTAGCCCGACAACCTCTCCCCTATGCTCACACCTTCATTCGATTTCAAACGCAGGTTGGAACCGATGCGCCTTCGAGCAGCGGAGTTGGAAACGCAGCTCGGCGACCCCAAGGTAACCTCCAACATTCCGCTGCTGCGGAGCCTGACCCGCGAGTACCGGGCGGGCAAGGCGGCGCTTGAGCAACTGGGTGAATACGAACGGCTGGAAAAGGAGCTGCAGGATGCCACGTCGATGTCCCGCGAAGCTGACGACGCCGAGATGCGTGAGTTGGCGGAGATAGAGCTTGCCGACCTGGGCCAGCGCATGGAGAAGCTGGCCGCCGCGCTCGAGGCGGTGCTGCGTCCGCGCTCGCCCGACTGGGACAAGGGCTGCATCGTGGAAATCCGGGCCGCTGCCGGCGGCGAGGAAGCCGCATTGTTCGCGGGTGACCTGTTCCGGATGTACTCGCACTATGCCGAGAACCACAACCTGAAGATCGAGGTGCTGGATTCACGGCCGAGCGAACTGAAAGGATTCAAGGAAATAACGTTCACCGTCGAGGGGGACGAACCGTTCCGCTACTTCCGCTTCGAGAGCGGAGTCCATCGGGTCCAGCGCGTGCCCGAGACCGAGGCATCCGGCCGGATTCACACATCCACGGTCACTGTCGCGGTGCTGCCCGAGGCCGAGGAAGTCGAACTCAACATCAACCCCGAAGACCTGCGCGTGGACGTGTACCGCGCCGGCGGCCACGGCGGTCAGGGCGTCAACAAGACCGAGTCGGCCGTACGTATCACTCATATTCCTACCGGTCTGGTCGCTCAGTGCCAGGATGAACGGTCGCAGCAGCGGAACAAGGCAAAGGCGATGAAAGTCCTCGCCGCGCGCCTGCTCGAGGCCAGGCGGCTTCAGGACGAATCGAAGACCACCGCTGCCCGGCGCAAGCAGATCGGCGCGGGCGACCGCAGCGAGAAGATCCGTACCTACAACTTCCCGCAGAACCGCTTGACCGACCATCGCGTCGGAGTCTCTGTGCACAACCTCGACTCGGTCATCGAGGGCAACCTCGACGCTTTGTTCGCGGCACTGGAAGAGGCCGAAGCCGCAATCGAGTGAGCGGGTCGAGACAGAAACCGCCAAGTCCGCCAAGAACGCCAAGCCTCGGAATCCCAGCACAAAGACGCAAAGACGCGTAACGGGTCGAAGCGAGAAGCTGGAAGCAAGATGCCCAAGACAGAACCTCCGGCCCCGAAGCTACTGACTGAAGCGTCTGCCCTGATTTCGCGGTCGGAGGCGGAGTTTCTGCTGACGCACCTGCTCAATGTGTCGCGTCATGAGTTGTACCTCGGCCCGGCGATTGCAGCACGGACGGCGTCACGGTTCCGCCGGCTGGTAGCGCGCACGAAGGCCGGAGAGCCGGTGCAGTACCTTACTCGATCTGCCCCATTCCTCGGTTTCGATGTCTATGTTGACCATCGGGTTCTGATACCGCGGCCGGAAACAGAGGAACTGGTCGTGCGTGCACTGTCTCGCATCCGATCCGGCTGTAAGCTGCAAGCTGTCAGCCGTAAGCTTCTCGCTTTGGACTTCGGTGCCGGGTCGGGATGTATCGCCATTGCGCTGGCCCGCGCTGTCCCTGAGATGACGATTATGGCAGTTGATTCCTCGAAGGCAGCTCTGGCTGTCGCTACGCGGAATGTATCAAGGTACGGTCTTGCTACACGGATTCGGCTGCTGCGCGCAAGAAGCTTCACGGAACGATCCCTGGCGCGTCTGTGTGGCAGACTCGACCTGCTCGTATCCAACCCTCCATACGTGCCGACGCCGCGGCTGGCGCGACTCGAGGCGAATGTCCGCCGGGAGCCGCGGCTGGCACTTGATGGAGGGCAAAAAGGGGATAATATTGTCGCGATGCTGCTCAAACATGGTCCGGTCTTGCTCAAACCCGGGGGATTGCTGGCCATCGAGATTGACGCAACTCATGAAGCAGTCGTACGCGCACTGGCTCCGACCGCGGAAGTCGAGCGCGACGACGCCGGCAGAATCCGCTACGCTTTCCTCACAAAGTGAAGGCTAAACACGTGCCCCGCCGCCACAAGCGCATAGTGTTCATGGTCAACCGCAGCAAGCCGCTCGCGACCAAGCTGGTACCGGAGCTGGTACGCTGGCTTCGGTTGGCAGGGCATGAACCGGTGCTGTACGGAGGCACCGCAAAGAACGGGAAGATTGTAGACGGAGCCGACCTCGTGGTTGCATGCGGCGGCGACGGTACCCTGCTGCGGGCGGCGCGACTGGTCGGCGGCCGGGATGTCGCGATCATGGGCGTGAACCTCGGCGCTCTGGGTTTCCTCACCGAGTTCTCGACCCGGGAGGCGCAGACCGGCATCGAGGAGTTCTGCCGCGGCGAGCACGTCGAGGAACGCCGCATGGTGCTTGCATGCAGCTATGGCCGCAGGACCGGCTTTGCGCTGAACGATATCGCCGTGAACATGGGCTCGGCGAACCGCGCCATCGAACTCGTGGCGAGTTCGGGCGGCGTGCTGGTCACGCAGTTTGTGGGCGACGGCGTGGTCGTGGCCACACCGACCGGTTCCACTGCCTATTCGCTGGCAGCCGGCGGCCCGGTTGTGTATCCGACGATAGAGGCTATTCTGCTTACTCCGCTCTCCCCGCACGCGCTCGCATCGCGGCCGATGGTACTTCCGGCCGACGCCAGGCTCGAGTTCGCGCTTAGCAAGCGGTCCGAATCGGCCGTGCTCAATCTGGACGGACAGGAGCGCTGGAACATCAAGCCCGGCCGCCCGCTCCGTATCCGGCGCGCCGGTTTCACCATTCGCCTCGTAGTCCCCAAAGGCAAGACCTACTTCCAGATTCTGCGCGACAAGCTGAAGTGGACCGGCAGCCACCTTTAGGCAAGGGTGAAGAAAAGAGAGAGAAGATAGAAACGCGAACGACGAGTCCATGAGGGGTAGACCCGAAGTCAGAACCGGCCATTTCTCTCCTTTCGGGCTTCAATCGGGCTTCGAGTTTCATCTTTCGAGTTTGGCCTCTGCTCATGCTTTCTGAGATCAGAATCAAGAACTACGCCCTGATTGACGACCTGACCGTCGAGTTCAGTCCCGGCCTGAACGTGCTTTCGGGTGAGACCGGAGCGGGCAAGTCCATCATCCTCGGCGCGCTCACCTTGTTGCTCGGCGACAAACCGGATGCCGACATGATCCGCACCGGCGCCGACACCGCACAGGTCGAGGGCCGATTCGAGGTAGACAAGAGGCTGGCCGGCGAATGCTCGGAATTGGGAATACCGCCGGCCGAGGAGGGTCTGCCCTTGCTCATGCTGCGCCGGCGCACCGAACGAAACGGCCGCGGCGCGGCCTACGCGAACGACTCAGGCATCACGGTCGCCGCCTTGCAGAAGCTCGGCGACCGCCTCGTTGACCTGCACGGACAGCACCAGCACCAGTTGCTGCTGAAGCCGGAGGTCCACCTCGACATCCTGGATGAGTACGCGGGGCTCAATCCCGAGCGCTCCGACTTTGGCGAGCGGTTCCGCGCCTTCGAAGAGAAGTCGGCCGAGCTCGCGCGCCTCGAAAAGGAACTCGCCGAGCGCACGGCCCGACGCGACCTGACCGAGTTCCAGTTCAAAGAGCTGAGCGGCGCGCAGGTGAAGCCCGGCGAACGCGAGGAACTGAGCCGCGAGCGGGACCTGCTGCAAACGGCGGAACGGAGATTCACCCTTGCGCGGCAACTCGAAGAGCTGCTCTCGGAACAGGAAGGCTCCATCATCGGTATGCTTGGCGTCGCCGGCAAGACGCTGGGGGAACTCGCCGACCTCGACCCCAAACTGGCTGAGCGCCGAGCGCTGCTGGAGGATGCCAAAGCCGGTGCCGACGACCTGTGGCGCGAACTGGTCCGCTACCGCGAGTCCATCGAGTTCTCGCCGGAGCGGATGGACGAGGTCAACACACGCCTCTTCCTGATTGAGAGGCTGGAGCGTAAGTACGGACTGCACGCCGACGAGCTTGCATCCCTGGAAGCACGGCTCAAGACCGAACTCGACTCAATCGCAGGCGGAGACTCGCACCGGGAAGAGTTGACGGCGGAACTGACCGCCATCGAACAGGACCTGATGGCTCGCGCCGGATCGCTGTCCCGCAAACGCAAGAAGGCCAAGTCCGAGCTCGAACAACGGCTGAGCAGCGAGTTCGAGGCCCTGGGACTCGGCAAGGCGCAGCTCACAGTCAACATGAGTCAGAAGTCAGAAGAGAAAAGAGAAACGGGAGCGCCTGGAAATCCGGATTCCAGCCTTCACCCTTCTGACCTCACTCATCGACATCCCGTCGGCCTGACCCCGACCGGAGTCGACTCAGTCGAGTTCCTCTTTTCGGCCAACCCAGGCGAGGAGTTGCGCCCGCTGCGCAAGGTCGCCTCAGGCGGCGAGCTTTCGCGTGTCATGCTCGCATTGAAGAGCGTACTGTCCCAGGCGGACCCTGTGCCGACACTCGTGTTCGACGAGATCGACGTCGGCATCGGCGGCAAGGTCGCGGAGTCCGTGGGCAGGCGCCTTGCCCGGTTGGCGAAGACCCACCAGGTTATCTGCATCACGCATCTCCCTCAGATCGCCAAGTATGCGGAACGTCACCTGCTCGTCGCCAAGTCGGTGCGCGGCAACCGGACCACCTCGTCCATCCGCGCGCTGGATGCCGACGCAAGGGTCGAAGAGCTCGCCCGCATGACCAGCGGCACGACGGTTACCAAGGCCGGCCTCGCCCACGCTCGCGAGATGCTCGAATCTGCTGGCTCACGACGTGACTGACCACTCATCCGCACCGTCCGAACAGGGGAAGAACGGCCACACGACCGCCTCCCGGATCGTTACCGTCCCCAACATACTCAGTGTGTCGCGCATTGTGCTGCTGCCCGTTGTCTTGCTCCTGCTCTTCAAGCGCCAGAACGCTGCCGCGGTGGCGATCATGACCGTCTCCTGGTGTACCGACGCGCTCGACGGCTACCTGGCCCGCAAGCTCAAGCAAGTGTCGAACCTCGGCCGGGTGCTGGACCACCTGGTCGACAAAGTCTGGGTGGGCTCGGTGCTGGTGACGCTGATGTTCCTCCGCAACCTCCCGTTCTTCCTTGCCGCCGCGGTCATCCTGCGTGACCTGCTGATACTGGCCGGCAGCGGCGTCATCATGAGGTACAAGGGTTCGTTTGTCTCCTCCGACGTCGTCGGCAAGATCACCGGATGCACCTTCGCCCTGATGATCGTCTTCTACACCCTTGAGGTGCCGGCGCTGATGAAGTACAAGTCAGCGGTGGACTCGGTCGTCACCGTGCTGGTTGTCGTTTCGTTCCTGAACTACGTCACCCTCTTCCTGCGCCGGATGGGACGCTTCCGCCTCCCCGGCGAGGAATCACAGTAACCGCCCGGGCTCAAGCCCGGGCGGGGATTCCGATACGAAGTCGAGTCTACTTGGCGCGGCCGCGGACCTGTTTCAGCGCGCGCTGGAAGCAGCCGAACACTTTTGTCATCTCGGCCTTGGTCACCGGCCCCATGTGCCCGATTCTGACGATCTTGCCGCGCAGATCGGCCTGGCCGTTCGCGAGCAGTATCTTGTTGCGCTTCTTACAGATATCGACGACCTTCACGCCGTCCACGCGCTCGGGCATTCTGATGACAGTGAGCGCGTTTGAAGGCCGCGTGGGAAAGATCCCCAGGCCCATTTCCGCAACCTTGGCCCGCAGCATGTCGCCGATCTGGCGGTGCGCATTCCAGTACTTCGGCATGCCCAGTTTGTTCAGACGTTTGAGGCTGAGATCAAGGGCATAGACAATCGAGATGGCCGGGGTCCATGACGTCTGGCCTTTCGCAGCGTAACGCCGGGCAATGCGCAGGTCGAAGTAGTAGCGCGGGGCCTTTGCCCGATCGACCCGCTCGCCGGCGCGCTGGCTCAGAGCGATGAAGGAAACCCCGGGCGGTACTGCCAGACCCTTCTGGCTCCCGCCGACCACTACATCGATGTGCCAGTCGTCCATCCGCAGTTCGTCGGCGCCGAGCCCGGCGACCGCGTCGACCACGAGTATGCGGTTCAGCCGATGGCAGATGTCGCCGAACGCCTTGACGTCATGCAGCGCGCCGGTCGAGGTCTCGGTCAGGGTCGTAAAGACGCACCGGGCCGAGTCGTTGGCCACCAATCTCCGCTCCAGCTCCTCGGGCGGAATCGATTCGCCGTAGGGCCGGTTCAACTCGTCCACGAACGCACCGAACCTCAGACACATCTCGCGCCACCGTTCGCCGAACCGCCCCGCCGTCGCGACCAGCACCTTGTCGTCAGGGCTGACCAGGTTCGAGACGGCGGCTTCCATCGCCCCGGTGCCGGACGCGGTCAACACGTGGACCTCGCCGTTCGTGAGCATGATCTTCTGCAGTCCCTTGCGTACCGACTCCAGTATGGCGGAGAACGATGCCTCGCGGTGATACACCAGGCCGCTCGAGAGTTCCTTCAGGTATTCGAGCGGTACGTCCACCGGCCCGGGCGTGTAGAGTTTGTAGCTGGGCTTAACCATGAATCATGACCTCCTAAATGATAAGCTCGAAGTTCGAAATCCGAATGACGAATGAACGCGGCAAACTCGAAACCCGAATCGGCCACTTTCCTTCATTCGGGATTCAATCGGACTTCCAGTTTTGTCATACGAGCTTGACCTCTGTTTCATCTTTCGCCTTTGCGACCCTTGGGCTTTGGACTTCGGGTCGACTCCGACATCCGCCGGATCGCACAGAACTCACCGCACATCGTGCACGCGCCGTCCGTGCGCGAGCGACCGGCGTAGAATACCGCCTCGGCGCGCCGCGGGTCAACGCAGCCGGCAATCATCGCTTTCCAATCAAGCGCGGCCCTTGCCCGCGACACCCTGAGGTCCCACTCCATCGCTCCGGGATGATGTCGCGCCACGTCCGCGGCATGGGCTGCAATCCTCGACGCTGTTACCCCCTGCCGCACGTCCTCGATTCCGGGCAGGCCCAAGTGCTCGGACGGCGTGACGTAGCACAAATAGTCAGCACCATGCCAGGCCGCCAGCGCGCCGCCGATGGCACCGGTGATGTGGTCGTAGCCGCAGCCCACGTCGGTCACCAGCGGCCCGAGCAGGTAGAAAGGCGCTTCGTCGCATATCGCCTTTTCCAGCTTCACATTTGCCTCGATCTGGTCGAGCGGCACGTGACCGGGCCCCTCGACCATCGCCTGCACGCCGGCCGCGCGGGCCCGCTGCACCAATTCGCCGATAGTCATAAGCTCCGTCACCTGGGCCGCGTCGGTAGCGTCGGCCAGGGCCCCGGGCCGCAGCCCGTCCCCGATGGAAAGCACGGCTCGATGGTCCCGCGCCATTGCCAGCAATTCATCGAAGTACTCGTAGAGCGGGTTCTCTTTCCGGTTGCGCCGCATCCACTCGATGGTCATCGACCCGCCCCGGCTGACGACCCCGCAGACACGCCCGGCCTCGTTCAGGATATCGACGTTCCTGCGGTTGATGCCGCAATGGACGGTGATGAAGTCGACGCCGTCGTTCAGGTGTCGCTCGACGCCGGCGAGTATTTCCCGACCGGTGGCCTCGATAAACGACTTGCCCTTGCGGCGGGCGTCGAGTGCGGTCTGATACACCGGCACAGTGCCGACCGGGATCGGCGACTCGGCGATCACCGCCGCGCGCACCTCATCGACGTCCCCCCCGACCGACAAGTCCATGACCGTGTCCGCGCCCGCTTCGACCGCCGCCTGCAGCTTGGCGAGTTCGCTGGCGAGGTCGCTCGTATCCGGTGACGTGCCGATGTTGGCGTTCACCTTGACGGTCATGCCCTTGCCCAAGGCAAGCGGCTCGATTTCCCTGTGCCTGGAACGAAGGACCACGACCTTGCCCTCGGTGAAATGCTTCTCGATCAACGCGGGGCTCACGCGCTCCCGTTCCGCCACCTTGGCCAGCCAGTCCGGTCGCCTGCCAGTCCGACTCATCTTGAATGCCCCGCCGTCGGAACCGGCACCAGTTCCTCCAGTGCGACCGACTGCTCGGACCCGTCACCGTAGCGGACGGTGACCCGCCGCTTGATTGCATCGTGCCCCGTGACGACGCCGGACCCGCGCCCGGTCTCCACGGTGCTTCCGTTGGACGGCATTTCCTTCAACCACTGCTGGTAGCTCTGATCCTCGAAGGCAAGGCAGCAAAGCAGCTTGCCGCACAGGCCGGAGATCTTGGAAGGCTCGACGAACAGGTTCTGCTGCCGTGCCATCCGCAGCGCAATCGGTTTCAACTCGCGCACGAAACTTCGGCAGCACAGGTCCCGGCCGCATGGCCCCAGTCCGCCGAGCAGCCGGGCGTGGTCGCGAACGCCGATCTGCTTTATGGACACCCGTGAGTCCAGCGCGGTTGAAACCGCCTTGTGCAGCGCCCGGAAGTCGAAACGTTCCTCGGACGCGAAGAAGAAACTGATCTTCTTCCGGTCGAGCCGCCAGTGAGCGCCCACGACCCGCATCCCGAGCCCGTGCTCCTGCTTAAGCCGGCAGAAAATCGCGAGCGCCTTGCCGGCCTCGCCGTCGAGCTCCTGTCGCCGCCTCAGGTCATCAGCGTTGGCCATGCGCATTATGACGCTTCGGCTCTCGTCCGAGTCCTCGTACGAAATGACCCGACCGACGTCCTCACCGTCCTCATCCTGGACGACTACCGTGTCCCCCGGACGGACGACCAGACCGGCCGGCACTTCGCACAACTCTGACTTGAATGGATGAACTTCTACCAAAACCACTGCCATGTCAGATTCCTGGCGCCTTCGATTTCAGCTCCGGTGCCGGTGCCGCCGTGGTGCGACCGGCCATAGGCCGTACGGCTCTCGGCCCCGGGCCACTCATCGTCGACGACTCACTTGCTCTCATCGGTATTGTACTGGTCTATCTCGTCCGCGGTCAAATAGGATTCGTATCCCGTCTTCGGCTCACCTTTGGCATTGGTCCAGGCTAACCGGTAATTCCCGTCATCGCGGAGGTCAATGAATATGAAGTAGTAGCCGGTGCCGTCGTAGTGCCAGTACTCACGCGGGCGCGTCTCGGCCTCCATCACTTTCTGGTCGACCTTATCCGGCTCACCGTACTTGACGTAAACCCGTCCCCGGTCGGTGCTGTGCCCCGCCATCTTCGGCCGCTGGTACCGTCCGTCCGCTGTCACTATGCGCCGGGTGAGTTCCGACAGGTCGCGCACGCTCCAGAATTTCGCGAGGTATGCCCGCTTGCCGTCATCCGACAGACGCTTGTAATACGCGACCTGGAGGGGCGTAGCCAGATACTGGAGCGAATCGTAGTACTGCTGTTCGAGCGGACTCAGACTGTCAGGCGAAAAACTGGCCGCGGTCGGCTCCGCAGCCGGCGAACCGAGCACGAAGCCTTCGCTCCCGGTCACGGACTGTCTGGTGGCCACGTCGGTCAATTGCAGCCCGAACGTGTAGGCTCCCGGCTCGACGCCGGCCACGCTCACGCCGAGCGCGTACGCCACATTGGCGCCGTGCTTGGGCTTGGTCAAAGGCTGGGTCCTGACCACGGTGTCAGGCTTGCCGCCACGGTTGCGGATGATCGCCGCCTTGACCAGATAGGTATTGCTGTCGGGACTGAAGTTGTACCCCTCATAGTAGACGTAGAGTGCCTCGAGTCCGGTGTCCGGGAACCTTCGCGTGGGGTTAGGCAAGACCGAGATTGCTCCGGTGGCACTGTCGTTCAGAGCGGTAGAACCCACCTCGAGTGAACTCAGGCCGAGCCCGCCGGTGAAACCCCTGAGCACAATCGTGTCCTCGCGCGCCCCCTCAGTCCGTCCGGCCGAACTCGTCTCGGCGACGGCGATCTTGAACAGGTACTTTCCCGGCGGAGTGGTAACGCTGAATCCGTCCGCGAAACTCCGCCGAGCCGACATCGCCTCCTGGAAGCTCTTGATCCGAGCCTGCTTGAAAACAGTGCCGGACTGGTGGAAGCTGTTGTCCAGACCCTTCAGATCCAGGCCCACGCTGAACTGCGCGACGAGACCACTGTCGGTCTGCGTGTACAGCAGCTGGTCGTAGGGTATCGCGTAAAAGAAATCGACCCGGCTGGAATCCCCGCCGGCCCGGAATGCCGACCAGTCGGCGCCGAAATCGACCGCCCCGGTCAGAGCGAGCAGCAACGCGAAACAAGCACTCATCTTCTTCCCCCGATCACCGAACGCCGGCCGCCGGTCGGAACTCCAAAACCTCTGCCGCCTCTCGCCATTCTTAGAGTTCCTCGCGGTTCACCAGTACGAACTCGCCCGCACCGTACTTGTCGACGAACTCGAACTGCTTGCTCGCCTGGTAGTAGTACCAGACCTCCTGCGCCGGGGAGTCAATCTCGAATGGCCGCGAGTCAATCTGGTCCGGCGGACCATAAAGGACGTATACATGGCCGCGGTCGCTCAGATATCCCCGGTCACCGTGCACGAAGTGCTCTTGCGCGTACTGAATCCGCTCGAAGTAATCCTCTTCAGTCAGGCCCAGTTTGCTGGTCGGCGACGGCCCTCGCTTCTTCCAGAAGTCGCTCCATGCCTGCCTGCGTTCTCCGCGCGGGACCGAACGAAGGTGCTTGGACTCCGCATCAGTCGCCACATAGACAAGCTGGTTGACCTTGTCCACGTAGACCGAATCATCAAGATAGAATGGCACGTCGACTCGGAACCCGGTGGTCGCGCTCAACGGCTGACCCGCACCCAGGCTCGCGACTTCGAGTGTGTAGTCCCCGCCACCCAGTCGCGCCACGCTGGTCGAGTCACCAATCGGGAACTCAAACCGCGCCGACACCTTGGTCCGTCCGCCCTCGTCGCCCGTCCTTGCCGGAAGCGTCGCGCCGGTCACCGCACGGCCTTCATGTTTGACCACAAACCTGCAACTGTCGAACCGGCTCTGCGAGTTCACCGCCTCGGCAACGGCCACCAGCGTGTCGCCGATTCCGTACTTTCTAACCGATGCCGGCTTGCCCGCCCGGAAGAACCTGACAATCAGGCCGCCGGTCGGTCGTTCAATCCTGAACGTGGCCAATGCCGACCGCTCGCTTTCCAGGTCGTTGACGCCGACCCGTGCGTCTATCGCAGACTTGGGAATCGTGAGGCTGACTGCGCCGGCTTCGACCGACTCTTGATCCACTGTCGGCCCATACTCCTTGAATCTGGCTGCGCTTTGCCAGATGTCGCCGGCCACTATGTCCCGCCGCTTGTCCGATACTTGGACGGATACCTGATATCTGGCAACGAATGCGCTCTCCTGCCGGAGAAAAGTCAGGGAAGTATTCGGAATCTCGTAAGATATCTCAAGCATCGTCGTCGAGTCGTCAGTCGGGTAGACAGACTGCTCCAGCCTCACCTTCAATTCCCCTTCAACCGGGAGAGCGAGCGCGAGCAGGAGCGGGATGAACCACATCGGCGTTAAGTGTAGGCGTACGCTTCAGAAAGTCAAGCGACCGAACCTGCGCTGAATCAGAGATTGAGTGCGGGGAAAACTCGAAATCCGAAACTCGAATGACGATTGAGTACGGGCAAAGTCCGAAACCCGAATTGGCCATTCTTCTTTGTTCGGGATTCAATCGGACTTCGAGCTTCGTCACTCGGACTTCGACTCAACATAGACCCGACGTTCGGGCCTGGACAACCGCGATCCCTTTCGGGGAACGCTTGATCATCAACGGGTGATTGACATTGGCGTGACTGCGGATAATCTGACCCAGGAGTATCAACGCGATGAACAACACAGACTACGCGCCGGTCAGAGCCCCGCGGGGCACGTCCCTCAACTGCAAGGGCTGGCACCAGGAAGCCGCCCTGCGAATGCTGATGAACAATCTCGACCCTGAGGTCGCCGAGAAGCCGGAGCAGCTCATCGTGTACGGCGGCACCGGCAGGGCCGCCCGCAACTGGGACTGCTTCCACGCTATCGTCCGTTCACTCAAGGCACTGGAGAACGACGAGACTCTGCTGGTCCAATCCGGCAAGCCGGTAGCGGTCTTCCGCACCTGGCCTCATGCCCCGCGCGTGCTGATTGCCAACTCCAATCTTGTTCCGCACTGGGCCACGAAGCCATACTTCGACGAACTGGAAGCAGCGGGACTCATCATGTACGGCCAGATGACGGCAGGGTCCTGGATATACATCGGTACACAGGGCATCCTGCAGGGCACGCACGAGACATTCGTAGCGGCAGGCCGCAAGCACTTCGGCACGTCTGACCTCGCCGGCCGCCTGGTCGTATCCGGCGGGCTCGGCGGCATGAGCGGAGCGCAGCCGCTGGCCGCCACCATGGCCAACGCCACCTACCTCGGAGCCGAGGTGGACCCGTCGCGTGTTGCTCGGCGACTGGCCAGCAAGAAGCCCCGCTATCTCGACCAGAACACCGCCGACCTCGACAAGGCGATTGACCGCGCCCTTGACGCCCGGACCCGCAAACAGGCATTGAGCATCGCCTGGACCGGCAACATCGTTGACCTCCTCTCCCGTCTGGTCGAGCGCAAGGTGGTCCCTGACCTGCTCACCGACCAGACCTCGGCCCACGACGAACTGAACGGCTACGTGCCCAACGGCATGCCGTTCGAGAAGGCTGTAGAGTTGCGCAAGACAGACGCGGCCTCATACAAACAGGCATCCTACCGCACCATGGCCGACCATGTCCGCTTGATGCTCCAGCTCCAGTCAATGGGAGCAGTCACCTTCGACTACGGCAACAACCTGCGCGGCAAAGCGGTCGAAGGCGGCTTCCTCCCCGAATCCGAAATCCGCGCCTCCTCCACTGGACCCCTTGACCCCTTGACCCCTAGAACCCTATCCGCGTGGAAATACCCCGGCTTCGTCCCGGCCTACATCCGTCCGCTGTTCTGCGAAGGCAAAGGTCCGTTCCGCTGGGCAGCGCTCTCCGGCGACCCCAGGGACATCGCGGAAACCGACCGGATTGTCTGCGACCTCTTCCCGGACAATGCGGCACTGGTAAACTGGATAAGAAGGGCCGGCGCCGAGATACCATTCCAGGGCCTGCCCAGTCGTATCTGCTGGCTCGGGTATGGCGAACGCGACAGGGCGGGACTCGCCTTCAACCTGGCTGTTCGCGAGGGCCGAATCAGCGCGCCGATAGTCATCGGTCGCGACCACCTCGACACCGGTTCGGTCGCGTCACCGAACCGCGAAACCGAGGCGATGAAGGACGGCTCTGACGCAATTGCCGACTGGCCACTGCTCAATGCGATGCTGAACGTAGCCTCGGGTGCGTCCTGGGTCTCCATCCACCACGGCGGCGGCGTTGGCATCGGCTACTCAATCCACGCCGGTCAGGTCATCGTCTGCGACGGCACGCCGGAAATGGACGAAAGACTCAAGCGCGTGCTCCTGAACGACCCCGGCACCGGCGTCGCCCGCCACGCCGACGCCGGCTACGAAGACGCGCAGGCCGTCGCCCGCGCCAAAGGCGTGCACCTGCCGATGCTCAAGGACTGAACGGTTCCCGATGTCGACTCCGGCCGGCAGCAGTCCGCATTCTGCATTCTGGATTCTGACTTCTGCATTCTGCACTTTCGTTGTCCTCAGCTGCTCCCAGGTCCGGCTGCTGTCACCGGCCGACGCCCTGTCCGACGATGACAAGCTGAACTACCTCGTCCTCGCGGCGCTGGCGCCCGGCGCGGCGCAGCACTATGCGTCGGCAGGCAGTCCGCAAGACAGGGCGAACTACCTCGACTGGTTCTGGCGCAATCCGCCTCCCTTGCCTGGCTCTCCTCCTACTTCCGTCCTCACTCTTCATTCCTCCATCCTCCTTTCACCTTCTGCCTTCTACCGTCAGCGCGCGATCGAGGCCCGTATGTACTTCGGGACGACCGACCTGCTGAACGACGACCGCGTCCTGACGTACATCCGGTACGGCCCTGCCCACCGCGAACAATACGAACCCAGGGCCGCTCAGACTGAGACGACCCGGACATTCGTCAACCCGGCGGAAATCTGGTCCTACGATTCCCTCGGCCGTCAGTTCGACTTCGTGCGGACCGGCACGGCGTTCAAGGAAGTCGGCGAAAGCCGCTACGGTCCCCGAACGGTGATGCCGGCCCTCGAAGCGGTAGACATCGAGCGGAACGCCCCATCGTTCAGGGACGACGCCAAACCGCTCGGCCTTGAGCTTTCACTCGGCCGGCTCGCACAGAACGCGGACACGGTTGAAGTCGAACTCGCGTTCGGCATTCCCGTGCGTACAATCGCGACTGCTTTCCCGTCCGACACCCAGCCCCTCATCAACATGGCAATCGACATCACCCCGCAGTCCAAGGGGACGCGCGTGCACAAATCCTACTGGGTAACCTGTAGGACTCCGCTGGACACGGCCGCAGTCGACTTTGCAGTGGGCCGCGAGGTCTTCAGGCTGCCCGCGGACGTCTATACAGTGACCGTCACAGCCGTCGCAAACGAAAGCCGGACAGCGTCGCGACGCACTCAGAACCTGAACCTGATTGAGTATGCGCGCCGGGATCAGCCCGCCTCCGACGTCCTGTTCTACTCGCTGGTTGATTCCACTACTCAGAGCCCGCAATTCAGTCGCCTCTACTGGTCGCGTGCGGTTCCGCTCGTCGTACCGCGCGTACGCAGCGGCCAGTCATTCTACGTCCTCTATGAGATATACCACCTCGACCAGGACTCGGCCGGAAACCACAGCGCCGAGGTTAACTACGAACTGGTCCAGCGGGAAACGCGCGAGAAGGCGGTGCTGCCGGTGTCACGACGCTTCGTGAACGGAATCGGCCCAACCGGCGTCGCGGTCGAACGGGTCCACACCATGGACCTCAAACCCGGCCCATACCTGCTCACCAGTCGCGTGCGAGACATAGCCAATACGAACAGCCCGTCCGACCATGCCTCAGTGACGGCGGAGTTCGACATCCTGCCGCGCCGCTGAGGCTCAGTTAGCAGTTAAGAGTCAGTAAGTTAGCAGTCCCAACTCCTGACTGCTACCTGCTAACTCCTAACCAACAAGGCCTTCACCAACGCAAGGCCATACCCTACTCCCGTCACCACCCACGTCCGCCACTCAACCAGTGCACGGCTCAGGAGAAACGACTCGCTTTCCGCTTCCCGCCTACCGCTGACCACTATCTGGAATTCTGCATTCTGGTTTCTGACTTCTGGATTCTGAACTATCCTGTCTGCCAGATACCTCTCCTCTGCCCCGACTATCAGCGAGTACTCCACCAAGAACCCAGCGAGCACAACCGCTCCCATCCACACCGCCGGCCGCAGCGCGAGAAGCATTCCTGCCACCAACATGAAGTTCCCGATGTACAACGGATGCCTGAGGATTCGATAGGGTCCGGCCACGATCCTTCTGCGCGGCGTTCCTCCATCCTCCCTCCTCACTCCTCTCTCCTCCGTCTGTCCGCCAATCTCCCTCACCCGTCCCTCGATTCCGATGTAGCCTGACGCCCAGAACCGAGTCGCAAGACCAACGAGGACCACAGGGAGCCCGAGCAGGCAGGACTTCGTCGTCGGCCTTGCCAGCCAGAACACGACGCCGAACGCGACGAATCCGATGACGCCACGCCAACGGAACAGAAACCTACCGAACACGGCTCAATCTAGCCGGTTTCAGCCCAAGCTGCAAGCTCAAGCACAAGTAGGGCCAAGAGAAACCGCCAAGAGCGCCAAGGTCCTGGACTGCTGCGGTCAGACGTCTTGCAGCTCCACCCGCAATTCTGAATTCTAGTTTCTGGTTTCTGACTTCTGATTTGTCGGGTGCCTGCTACTCTCTCCCTCGATCCGTTTCCTCTTCCACTTCTGCATTCTGGTCTCTGGTTTCTGACTTCTGGCTTATCCGGTGCCCGCCACTCGATCTCTCGATCCCTCAATCCCTTGATCCCTTCCTTCCGTCTCATACATAGATACGCTTGAGAAAGCCGAAATGTGCAAGGGACTTTCGCAGAATCGCTGATTGACCACCCGAGGGCCGGTCTGGGGGATGCTCTGCCCATACCTTTGGCAGTACCTTTCCCAAAGCCTTTGGCAGAGCCTCGGGCAATGCCTCCGGTACAGCCTCTGCCATTGCCTCTGGCAGAGTCTTTGGTCGAGCCTTCCCCGATGGCTTTGGCAGTGCCTCTGGTAATGGCTTTCCCCCGGTCTCTGGTATT
>Ga0335071_10001957_pt1 | contig 22215 bp, 19 predicted proteins | sample Lox_Sample_15_FD_206724 | JGI IMG/M metagenome (GOLD analysis project Ga0335071, IMG submission 206724) | Soil microbial communities from Loxahatchee National Wildlife Refuge, Florida, United States - Lox_Sample_1.5 | ecosystem: Environmental > Terrestrial > Soil > Wetlands | place: USA... | reverse complement strand
GAGGCGAGCGCATGGCCTCGCCGCGGAGCGGCGAAAGGGTTGAACACGTCAGGCGGACCGAACGTCGGGCGGCCCGCCACTACGCCGTCGAGCTTCCCGACACGCCGTAGCCATTGCAGGTCCACATCCTCTCACCGGCCTGCCAGGTGGGCGGGGCAGACAAGAGAGGGCACGAGAGGACCATGGGAAGGGGGGTCAAGCGGCGCGCCCCGAGGACGCTTCCGCGGGGACAGCGCTGAGCTTGACAGTGTGTGGCCTACCGTCCGGCGTGCGCAACAGGTATGCGACCACCTCTTCTCCATTGGCGTGACCGAGGAGGCGGAGCACGAGTTCCATCTCCGTGGCAAGGGATCGATCGACGCCCAGCCCTTGCAGGGTACGCGCAGCGAGGGCGAGCGGCGTCGCCTCGACGGAGGTGCTTTCGGGCTTGAACGGCTTGAGCTCCGGCTCCGGTAGCACGGGGGTGAACTCCTTCACGAGAAGGTTCCTGAGACCAGCCAACACTGCGGATGGCTCCAACTTGGTGACGTCCCTTCTTCTCCCGGGCCCTGCACGTCTTTGGACCCACGCGACGAATGTGCTGCCGAGGCGGCCCCTCGTCCAATACATCGAGAGCGGAAGATCGATAACGACGGGTTATCTTTGCATCTCGGCCAACCCCGGGGGGGCGCCGACCGGCGACGAATGCACGCAAAGCGCACACGAATGTCACCGAAGCGCGGCCCATCAGCGCAGGGCCACGCGGCGGGAGGCCGCGGGGTCACCCCAAGAGGAATTGAGGGTGGAAGTGTGAGGGAGTGGCGGTCGTTCGTCGAAGGTCGTGGAAGCGATCGGCTTGGGGGAACCGCTCCAGGCATCAGCACCATCCCCCACAGGGGACAATCCGCGTCCGGAGGGTGCTCCCCCCCCGGCTCACGAGCTCCGTCCGCGCGAGATCTTGGCGCGAGGCGAGGACATCGAGCTCCGGGCGGCCCGCGTTCGGAAGGCAGCGCGAAGGGAGGCGAACAGAGCGACGAGGATGGCCGAGGGACGCGGACACCCCTTGCACCGACGGGTTCGCCACCTCGGTCGTCGTCATGATCGCAGATCGCGACCGCGCCCACTCCTTGCGGACAAATGAGCGGCGGGGCCGATTTCGGCGTCGGAGTTGGTATCATCCCGCCTGCCCATCGGGCCCAGCCGAGGCCCGGCGTGCGGGAGGCGCCCATTGACCGAGACCAACCTCCGCGAAGCCTACCGCGCCTACATCGAATGCCTGAACGCGCAGGACTGGGCGCGGCTGGGCGAGTTCGTCCACGACGATGTCCAGCGCAACGGCAGGCGGCTCGGGCTCGCGGGCTACCGGCAGCAGCTGGAGCAGGACTTCCGCGAGATCCCCGACCTCCACTTCGACATTGAGCTGCTGATCGCCGACCCGCCCTGTCTCGCGGCCCGGTTGTCGTTCGCTTGCACGCCGGCCGGGATGTTCCTAGGCCTTCCGGTGAATGGGCGGAGGCTAGCCTTCGCCGAGAACGTGTTCTACGAATACCGGAACGGGAAGATCGTGCAGGTGTGGTCGGTCATCGACAAGGCGGCCATCGAGGCCCAGCTCTCACATGACATCCCCGTTGGTTGATCCAAAGCTGGCATAGTCGAGGGGCCAGCAGCGGAAGAGGGTGCTCGAGCGGATCAGCTCGGGGTCCGCGGTGGGTTGGCGGCAGCCTTCACTGAGCAGTTCCTCCAGTTCCTCGAGGGTATCGACCCGCTGGTTGGCCACGGCCTCGGGGAACATAGGCCACAGGTGCTCGGCAGGGTGAGGATCGGGCGAGGTAGGAACGCCAGGTGGATCCCCTCGGGCACCTCAAGGTCGTTCGATGCGTGCCAACCGGCGTGATCCAGGGCGAGCACGACGTGCCTCCGTGGTCCGGCCCCGACCTCCTCGGTGTTGCCACGCCGCCCGGATGGTGGGGGTTCGCCCAGGCTGGAGGATGGCCACAAAGAGCCTGCCTGGGTAGGCAGGCGAGTTTGTGGCCAGCTGACGGGTCCCCCATTTCCGGAGATTCAGGACGGACCCTGGATGGCGAGGAACGCTAGCAACTCCTCGACGAACTGCCCGGGCGCGGTCTCCATGGCCAGGTGCTTCTGACCCGGCATGCCGACGAGGCGTGCGTTCGCGAGAACGGCGGCGACGCGTTGGCTCGCCTGACGCATGAACGGCGGACTGTCGTCGCCAACGAGGAGGAGCACGGGAGCGCGCACTCTCGCGAAGTAGTCCGCGTCGCCGAGCTCGTAGCTCAACTGAGAGCGAAGCTCGCGCACGAGCGTGTGCGCGGCGGCCACGCGACCGGCCCACGCCGGCAGCGTCCTGAGCCGCGCCAACACGTCGTCGGGCGTTCGAGCCGCGTCGCGCAAGAAGGTGCTCACCACCCCATCGCGATCTCCCGCGTCGAGGAGCGCGTCGAGCCGGTCGATGAGCTTGGGAGGCAGCGGGGCGCCGATGGGCGGCTCATAGAGGACGAGCCGACGTAGCGGCACCAACCGCGCAGCCTCGAGGGCGACCATGGCGCCGTAGGAGTGCGCGACCACATCGACCGGGCCACCAATGCCGGTCACCACTGCGACGAGGTCTTCGCTCTCGCGAAGAAGCGTGTAGTCGCCTCCGCTATCGCGCGAGGCACCGCGGCCGCGCCGATCGCACGCGTAGACGGTGAAGTGGGCGGCGAGCGCGGGAGTGACCGCGTCCCAGCGGCTATGGTCAGCGCCGCCACCATGCACGAGCACGAGCGGTGGGCCGGCTCCCCTTTGGACGACGTGAATTGAAGTTCCGTCACGCGATCTGAACGGGCCGGGCGAAACGTGGGGAAGCGTAGCGAGCCTTGGGTCAGGCACCTGAGCCAAATAGGTTCGCCAACTTGGTTGCCGCACAGCTTGGATGGGGCGGTCAGGCTGGATGATGGCCACAGCGAACCTGCCGGGCGGTGAGGTCGGAGTTCGTGGATGGGCTGGCCGCCCGGCGCGAGGCTCGTCTTGATCAGCCTTGGAGCAGTGCCCGTCGGGTGATTCCGCCGGGCCGTGCGCGAGTGGCGGCGCTTCCGCAGGGGAGATGGCGCGTGGACTTTCGCGCTTCCCCGTGCCGGCTCGAGTGCCCTGGGCACGGGGCGGTCGCCGAGGCGATCTCCTGGGCCGGACACGACTCGCTTCGCCCGGGACCTCGATGACCTGGTCGGCTGGGCGGCCGGGGAGACGAGCCTTGCGCCACCTCGCCTTGGGCCACGCCGCACGACCAGGCGATCCTCGCGGCCGTCGCGGAGCCCCGGAAGGGACTCACTTTGACCGTCGCGCCGCCTCGCGCAAGACTCCCGGAATGCTCCTCCGCAGCTCGCCCACGATCCAGAACGTGCACGCCCGCACCACGCGCGACCTGGGCGGTTCCTGGCGCGTCATCGTGGATCCCTACGATGCGGGCTATCTCGACTACCGCGGGTCGCCGCAGACCAGCGACGGCTACTTCGCGGATCGCAAGCCAGCGGCCCCCAGCGACCGGATCGAGTACGACTTCGATCGCTCGGAGGCGCTGGCTGTTCCCGGCGACTGGAACTCACAGCGCCGCGAGCTCTTCCTCTACGAGGGAACCGTCTGGTACCGGACGCGGTTCGATGCCGCGCCCGGGCCCGGCCGGCGTCGGTTCCTCCGCTTTGGCGCGGCGAACGAGCGAGCCCGCGTGTATCTGAACGGCGCTCAGGTGGGCGAGCACCGAGGCGGCTTTACCCCCTTCGACGTCGAGGTCACCGACCGCCTCCGCCCGGAGGATAACTCGCTGGTCGTGCAGGTCGACGACCGGCGCCGGCGCGACGGGGTTCCAGCCCTCCAAACCGACTGGTGGAACTACGGCGGGCTGACCCGCGAGGTCCTGCTGGTGGACCTTCCGGCGACGTTCCTCCGCGACTACGTGCTCCAGCTCGACCCGGCCGGGGTGGGCCGCGTCTCGGGGTGGATCCAGCTCGACGGTCCGATGCGGCGCCAGGACGTCACGGTGTCGATCCCGGAGGCTGGGGTGCGCGCGGTGGTGCGCACGGACGCGGACGGCTTCGCTCGGGTCGAGCTGGAGGCGGAGCTCGAGCGCTGGTCGCCACGGCGCCCCCGGCTCTACGCCGTCGAGATTTCCGCCGAGACGGACCGGGTGGTGGACCGAATCGGCTTTCGCACCGTGCAGACGCGCGGGACCGAGATCCTGCTCAACGGAGAGCCGGTGTTCCTGCGCGGGATCTGCCTCCATGAGCAGGCTCCGTTGCGCGAGGGGCGCGGGCACGGGCGGGCCGACGCGCAGGTCCTGCTCGGCTGGGCGCAGGAGCTGGGCGCGAACTTCGTTCGCCTCGCGCACTACCCTCACGACGAGCACACGGTCCGCTTGGCGGACGAGATGGGACTGCTTGTTTGGGCGGAGATTCCGGTCTACTGGACCATCGACTGGGAGGACGCCGGCACGTTGGCGAACGCTTCGGCCCAGCTCACCGAGGTCGTCAGTCGCGACCGGAACCGGGCGAGCGTGATCGTCTGGTCGGTCGGCAACGAGACCCCTCTCACCCCGGCGCGGCTCCGCTTCCTACAGGCATTGGTACGCCGGGCGCGGGAACTCGATCCCACGCGCCTGGTGAGCGCCGCCCTGGAGCGTCGCGAGGTGAATCCCCTGCTTCAGCGAATCGACGATCCGCTGGGCGCCGACCTGGACGTGCTGGGCTGCAACGAGTACCTGGGCTGGTACGACGGGCTGCCCGACCGTCCGGAAGGTGTGCGCTGGGAGACGCCCTTCTGCAAGCCGTTGGTGGTGACGGAACTCGGGGCCGACGCCCTGGCCGGTTACCACGGCGACGCGCTCACCCGCTGGACCGAGGAGTACCAGGCGGCCGTGTACGAGCACCAGTTGCGGATGCTCGAGGGCATCCCCTTCCTGGCCGGGATGAGCCCCTGGATCCTGTCGGACTTCCGCTCGCCGCGGCGTACCCTGCCAGGCATCCAGGACGGCTGGAACCGGAAGGGCCTGGTCTCCGAGCGCGGCGAGCGCAAGCTGGCCTTCGAGATCCTGGCGCGGCATTACCGCAAGCTCAGGGGATTCTCGACGGTGGGGTAGCGCTCCGCGCACACGCCGGGAATGGCTCGGCAGAGTGCGCGCGCCACCATCCACCTGCGGTACCGGTCGGGCCCGGAGCCAGAGGCCCCGATCGTCTACGGCGCGCTGGACAGGCGATGCTCCGCGGCGGCCCCGCTCGCGGGAGCTGGAGCGCATGATCCCGGGTTCCCGGCCGGGTTGTGCGGGCGGCGAGTCGACAAGCCTCTCGTTGGGTCTCCTTCTCCAACTGCAGCACGCGCGACGCTCGGGGACGCCCTACTTCACCGCTCGCAACAGCCGCTCGATGTAGCCTTCGGGAAGTGCGGAGGCGCGAGCGCCACGGACGAGTGCCTCCACGAATCGGGGGCTCACTGAACCGTCGAAGGACGCGCGCTCGGGATGGGTCGTGAAGGTGGTCGCCTCGACGACCTCCCCGCCAGCGCGCACGTGAACGGTCCGCTCGATGCACATGCCGGTGATGACACCCTCCTTGTGCTGCACGATGGGCCAGTCGACGCCCGAGACATTGAAGAGGCGGCCAAAGACGGTCGTACCTGGCCGATCGATCAATCCTGCCACCCGGCCGCCCCACCAGCGCGACGGGAAGTCGAAGACCAGGTCCACGTCGAGTGCCTCGGCGACGAGACCCTCGGGGAGGTGGAAGGAGCCATACCCGTGCTGTGCCCGCCACTCCTCGAAAGCGGCTCGATCGAGCAGCGTCGAGTAGGCGAAGTATCGTCTGGGTGGCACGCCCCTGGCGGAGAGTTCGGCGCGCCGCCGCATCACCATGTCGTGGTGAGAGTCCATGGGTGAGACATATAGCGGGCCGGTACCGCCCCTGCCCGAAGCGCCCCGCGCAGATGACGTATCGCGCCACCGCACCGCCGGAGGGCAGGTCGGGAACCCTCCGCTGCAGCGGAGGAACGACGGGCCTGTGCTCCCTCCCACCTCCTCCGCTCTCGCGGACGGATAGTGAATCCGGGGTCTCGACCCCGCGCCCCGGTCGCGCTAGCGTCACGCCCCGGGGTCGCGAACCCGAGCGCTCGGACGTTCGCGCCGCGGTGCCACACGACCGGAGGAACCTGCCATGGCCGACGAGGTCGTCATCACCCCGGGCATGCAGCGCTACATCGAGCGAAGCGACGAGTACCTCGCCCGGCGTACGAGGTACATCCGCGAGGTGGTCAAGAAGTGGCGCTTCGATACCATCGCGGTGCACGGGCTGTACTCGGTGGAGGACGCCATCGAGGACTACCAGGGGGCCATCATCGAGCCGGTGTTCATGAGCTCCGCGCAGGCCTACCGCGACGCCGACGAGATGGCGGCGGCGTTGGCCTACAAGATCCCCACCTGGTGCTACTCGCGCATCGCCAACCCTTCAACCTACTACTACGAGTGGGTGCTGGCGCTCCTGGAGGGCTACGGCTTCGGCGGCGAGACCGCCTGCTGCTCCACCTCCTCCGGAATGGCCGCCATCATGACCGCCGTGCAGCCGTTCCTGGTGCACGCCCACCACGATGCGCACGAGCCGAGGAACTTCCTGGCCACCGCGCAGTGCTACGGAGGGACCTTCCAGCAGTTCAACGTCCGGCTCGCGCAGGAGCGCGACATCGAGTGCCGCTGGATCCAGGATCCCACGAACCTCGACGAATGGGCCTCCAGGATCGACAAGAACACCCGCTTCCTGTACGGGGAGCTGCCCAGCAACCCCGGGCAGGGCTTCTTCGACATCCAGGCGGTAGCCGACCTGGCCCACGCCCACGACCTCCCGCTCATCTGCGACTCGACGGTGGCCACCCCAGCGCTGCTCCGGCCCATCTGCCACGGGGCCGACATCGTGGTTCAGTCGGCCACCAAGACCCTCACCAGCAGTGGGTTCGGCGTCTGCGGCGCGGTGATCGCCCGCAAGAACCTGGTCTCCAACATCCCCAACGACGCGCTCAAGCAGGACTTCGCCCTGTACACCAAGTACCTGCCCAACCGCGACTACGGCCCGAATCTGCACCCCATGCAGGCCATCCTGTCGCTCAACGACATGCGGACCCTGCGCTCCAAGGTCGACCTGATGAGCCGCAGCGCCCAAAAGGTGGCCGAGCACCTGCAGAAGCACCCCATGGTCGAGAGCGTGCAGTACCTGGGTCTCCCCGACCACCCGCTGCATGAGCTGGCGAGCCGGTACCTGTGGCTCGTGGATGCCGAGCACGACGACCTCTACGGGAAGCCGGTCAACCGCTACGGTCACCTCCTTTCGTTCTGCGTCCGGGGTGGCGCCGAGGCGGCGCGGAAGTTCTTCGACGGGCTGAAGCGCATTTGGCGGGCGACCGACCTGGGACGCATCAAGAGCGTGGCCACCATCCCGGCCATCTCCACCCACCAGCAGCAAGGCGAGGACGGTCGCAAGCTGGCCCACATCCCGCCGAACATGGTGCGTCTCTGCGTGGGGGGCGAGCACCCCGACGACGTAATCGCCGACCTCGAGCAGGCGCTGGCGCAGGCCGGGAGGAAGTAGCGCTCTCCTGATCCTCCGCTCGCAGCGGGAGGGCTCGAGGACGGGAGTTGGCGCAGGGTGCCTTGCGGACCTTCGTCGCCTCGGCGCCGGCTTCCGGTGGGGCCGTGGGGAGTGAAGACCGTGCGGCGCTCTCGAATCGGACCTTCAGTCCACCTGAAGCGCGCGGTTCTCTCCCGGCTGGACCCATCGCCGGATCACGGGGCCGGATACCGTCCCTGCGGCGGCCGGATGCGGCCCTGGTTCCCGAGTTCCCAGAACACGCCGTACCGCGCCTCGGTGTCGAGGTACATGCCAGTCGTCGTCGTACTTGCCTTGTTGCAACGGCTGGATGCCCTGCCTAGCGAAGTCGGCGAGTGCGCGGACATGTCCGGGCAGAAGATCTTGATGTGGTGGATTCCGGGACCCCTTCGCTCGAGGAACTCCCGGTGAATACCGGGGCCGTAGAGGGGCTGCATGACCTCGTATTGGATCGGACCGATCTGCGCCAGCGCGAGGCGGAACGCAGAGTTCTCGATCCTCTGGCCGCGGAAGATGACATCGTGCAGATCAGGAGGTTCGAAGTCCCAGAAGTACCAGGGTCCGAAGCCCATCGTGTCCCAGTACCGCTTCGCCCCCGCCTCGACGTCTCGGACCACCTCGGCGATCTGGCAGAACTTGCCAGGGACCCAATTCGCGGCCGGCAACCTGTCGTTCATGTCCATGCATTGTCTCCTGCGGAGGCAGCGATTCCGGAGTGCAGGTGCGCTTCCCCGCTGTCCGCGGGCATCGCCGCTGCCCGGCGGAGCGGGGAGGATCCCGGGTGAGGCTCGGCGAGCCGGGGCGCTCGATGAGCCCGATCATCGTGCCGGGGCCGTCCTCCGCGTCCAGGCAGGGGTATTGGCCGTCGCCATCGGAGCCGAACCCTTCGCCGTCCTTCGTGACCCGATAGCCGGCGGCAGGGCCTCCCGGATGGCGGACTCATGTCGTCCACCCACCCGCCAGGTGCTGAACGCACCCGCAGGGAGTGGTCGGCGGGGACGCCATTGCGGTGAGCGTCGGAACGAAGGGCTGCGCACGGGTAGAGATGTGCCACGCCGCGGTCGAGGAAGGACTGCTTCGGCTGGGTATTGGCCGTCGAGCTCTCGGCTAGAAGCACGCCGCCGCGTCGCCTGCTCCTTCCCAGCTCTCCCATGCTGCGCAGGCCAGCTTGCGCTGGCCCTCGGCGGAAGGGTGGAAACAGTCGACGCTCGACACGTCGTCGGCGCCGAAGGTGAACGTGCCGATCGAGGTGTTGGCGGTCGTTCCCGACCAGTCGGTGGTGAACTCGACCCCCTGTGCCGTCGCGTAGGCGTCGTGCGCGGCGACCACCTCTGCCTGGATGCCGTCGTTGTAAGCGTTGACCTGGGTATGCAGCGCGGTCGGGTCGTCGCCGGCGATGGTGCAGATGCCGATGGCGGCGAGGAACGCAGGACAGGTTACGTCGTACACGCTCTCCTGCTTGCTCTGCACCGCCTGGTAGAGCAGGTCGATGCGCGGGACGGACAGCACGTGCACCCAGCTCCCCGGGGGAAGGCACCCGGCCAGCTCGTCCAGCGCGGTCTGGAGCGCCGCGCGGAACGTCGCGACGCTGGGAAAGTCGGAGGCGGTGGACGCGTTGCACAGGTCGTTCGAGCCCAGCAGGATCACCACCCGGTTCGGCAGGGCGGACTGGTTGCAGATCGCGGTCGCCTGCGTGCTGGCGTCGTCGATCATGGTCGAGCCGGACACCGAGGCGAATTCCTCGCCCCCTGGTAGCCCCGACACCAGCTTGTACCGGGAGTAGAGCGAGGAGACCTGGCCACTCGTGCCCTGCGCGAAGCTGTAGCCCACCTGGTCCTGGTAGAGCGCGGTGACGTCCATCCCCTGCATGATGCTGTCTCCGATCCCCGCCAGCTTGAGGGCCGCCTCCGCCGAGGCTTGGTGGTCGGGGACCGCCGGCCCGCTGCTCCCGCTGCCGCCGCAAGCGAGGGACGCAGCCAGGACCGCGGCTGCGAGGGACCGCGAGGTGGCGCATGCACGCATGGTCGTGAGTGTCCGACGTGGGCGCCTCTGCGGCAAGGGGCACAGGTTCCCGCTTGCGCCATTTGCGCGTGATCAAGTCGCAGCGGTCACTGACAGACGTACCTCACGCACCGCCAGGGCGGCCTGGCGCACGGTGGCCCGGAGGTGCTGGAGCGGCCGGGCGGGCCCGGTCGGTCGGAAGGCTTCGCCGAAACAGGCCGTCAGCGAGTCCGGGGCCGCTGCCGTGGCCGAGCTCTCTCGGCAGATGGGCCGGATGAGCTCGGTAGCAAGCACGGGCCGTCCGTTCTCAGGAGTGCGTGCAGGTGAGCAGGTAGCAGCTGTCGTCCTGGCCCGACTCCCCGTAGCAGCGATCGAGGGCGTCGTCCTCGACCTTGGTCATGTTGTCGAGACCGAACCCCCGCCACGCCGCCTCGGTGACAGGGTACTGATCGCCGTAGGAGTCCTCGGCCGTGCAGGTCACGCTGCGGATGATCCGCCAGTTCCAGTAGTAGACCGGGCGCGCGAAATCCGGATGGCTCCAGTGAGCCCATGGACCGCCTCTGCGGGGGACGACCTTCGGTGCCAGGACGCGAACCGGGTGGCTCCTCACGGTGGGGCCCTGGGGATGGACTCCCGGGGGGTGGGACACGAACCTCGGTGGAGCGGGGCGAACCGGCATTCGGCGCTGCTCGGTCGGCGTGCGCCTTTCTTCGCCCCGTTCACGGTTCTCGTCGGCTCGCGCCCCGGTGTGGAGGAACCAGCAAACGGGCAAGACGACGATCGCGAAACGCACGGTGTGTCTCATGGAGATTTCCGAAAGAGCTAGAGACCGAGTTCTCGTGTCAGGTATGGTCAGGCCCGTCAAGGGCGGAGCAGGGGCGTCGTCCGGCGCCACGGCATCCGCACCTACCTGGCACTGGCCGGCGGCGCCCCGGAGGGTCGGGCCATCCGGGGACCGGAGCGGGCGGTCGCCTTTCCGGAGTTTGGCTGGCTTCACCAGCGATGCGAGCGAGCGGCTGCGTGACCGCACCCGACTCCACGAGGTCCCATGAGCGAGACGCGGTCAGGAGCGGTGAGCCTTCGGCAAGGACCCTCCCCGCCATGAACGGCCCGGAACGGCTCGACGCCATCGCCCTGCTCGTGCTGTCGCTGGTCATGGCTGCATACCGGCCGCCGGGCGCGGGGCCGGCCCTGGCGGTGCTGGCGGTGGCGCTCGGGGCCACGCTAGCGCTCGCCCGCCTGGCCTGGACTCGCGGTGTGCCTGGCCTGGTACGGGGCGTGGCTCCCTTCGCGGTGGTCCTCGCCATCTTCGCCGAGCTGCAGCCCGCCATCGAGGCGGTCAACCCGGTGCGCTACGATGCCCTCTTCGCCGGCTGGGACCAGCGCTTCCTGGGTGGGGTGGTACAGGCCTGGCGCGGAGCGCTGGGGAGGCCGGCCCTGTTCACGGACGCGAACTACCTCGCCTACTTCAGCTTCTACTTCATCCCGGTGGTGGTCCTGGTGATGGCGTGGGCTCGCCGAGACCACCGGGCGTTCGAGAGGGCGTCCTTCACCGTTCTCCTGGGCTTCTACCTGTCCTATGTCGGGTACTTCCTATGGCCTACTTCGGGGCCACGCCTGCCGCGCTCCGAGGAGGCTCTGCTCGGCGGGAGCGCAGTCAGCCAGGCCGTGCGGAGCTTCCTGCGCGCCGCCGAGGGCACCACGCTCGATTCCTTCCCCAGCGGCCACACCGCGATCTCGATGCTGTCGGCGCACGTCGGAACCCGGCTCTTCCCGCGGGCTGGGCCGCTCCTGTGGGCCTGGGCGGCGGCCATCGTCTTCTCCACCGTCTACGTCCAGGTGCACTACGCCGTCGACCTCCTCGCCGGCGTGCTGTTGTACCTGGTCACCCTGCTGCTGGCGCCGCCGGCGGCCCGCTGGCTGGGCAGCGAGGAGCGAGGCAGGCGCAGCACCCAGCCAGGTGGGGCGTAGCCTCGGCGAGGAGGAACCCCTGCTGCGGAACGCGGCCTCGCTCAGGCGGCGCCTCGCTCGCATAAGGACGCCGTTCCAGGCCTCGGCGATCGCCACGACCCGGCCGAGGTCGGGCTTCCGTGCGAGTCGGGGCTCCGGACATTCCATGGAGGGCGAGCGAAGGCGGCGCCGGCGAGGCAGTCGTGTAGGGTCCGGCCTCGAACGCGCCTGGAAGACACGGGCCTCGAAGAAGCAGCTCACCCGGCAGGTCGGTGAGGGAGGATGCCGAGCATTCCGAGCCCAGGACGATGCGCGGGGATTCCCAGGTCGGATTCGCGCTCGACAGCCAGCGGTGGAGGCCCCGGACCGTCCTTGGCCCGCGGGGGTCCGAGGTGCCTTCCCGGGATAAGCGAGCCAAGGGTCGCGAAACCCGCGGCGCTCAGGCACCGCTGCGGCCGCCCGCGCACCGGATGGCGAGGAGGCGCGACGAGGAGAGGAGGTTCGCGCTACCTGTCCAGCCTGACAAAGTCGGGCCAAATCTTCGCATAGAAGGCCCGCTGGACGCCACGCACGCTCTCTCCGCCGTCTACAACGAGGTTGGAGCCGACGTTGAAGTTCCCTGCCCGCGAGGCGAGGAAGATGGCCGCCCCGGCGATATTCTCCTTTTCTCCGATCCGCTTGCCCGGAATGACCTTCTTCATCTCGTCAGCGTGATCCCGAGCCGTCGTGTTCAAGTCGGAGGGGAAGTCACCAGGGGAGATGGTGTTGATATGGATCCCCTCCCAGGCCAGGCTGTCGCCCAAGTGCCGTCCCAGCTGGATGACGCCAGCCTTGGTGACCCCGTATGCATAGTTGTAGAATGGATTGATCTTACCGCACCCATCGATCGACGCTATATTGATCACGTTCCGCGGGGATTGGGGCGAGGCTCCCACCCGCAGGAAAGGCAGAAACGCCTGGATCATGAACAGGATGGTCTTCATGTTCAGATCCAGCACCGCATCCCAGGTCTCCTCGGTGATGTCCTCGACCTTCCTGCCGCCATCACTGATGCCGGCGTTGTTGACCAGGATGTCGAGCGATTGCTCCCGTTCCCCGTAAGCACGGGCCAGCTTCTTGATGCCGGCGATGGAACTGATGTCGGCCGCGATACACTCGCAGCGGCCGATCTTCGCCAGCTCCCTCTGCTTGGCGTTCAGCACCTCTTCTCGCCGCGCGACGATGTACACCTTGGCCCCGAAGCTGACAAAGCCCTCGGCGATCATCGCCCCGATCCCGACCGACCCCCCTGTCACCAGCGCAATCTTTCCGTCCAGTGAAAACAGGTCTCTCATTGGGACCTCCTTGATGCGATTGGATGGGCATAGCGGTGTCCTGATGGGGGCCAAGATGAGTCCTGAGCATGAGAGCATGATTGCGTCAAGTGTGTCAAGAAGTGGAGGTTCCGTTGAAACTGATTTGGGCGCGCCATTGGTACTCGGCAAACGGTGCTAGATGCTGGCGACGGCGTTGGTGTGAGGAGTGGCGGGGGGCGGAGGGGCGTGCCTTCGCGCTCAAGCGGGGTGGCGTCGGGAAGGGCACCGGGGAGCTCGCGCGATCGCTCGGGGTGGCTGGCCAGGACCCACTGGTGGACGAGCTCACCGTCGGAGGCGAGAGGAGGCCGCCGGGCTTTACCGGGTCCTCCACCCGCAGCCCTCGAGGAAGTCCGTGGCCGCGGGCCGCGACGGCCAGCTGGGAGAGGATACCGTCGACGAGCGACGCCACCGGCATGCCCTCCTGGAGCCGCTCCCGGGTCAACGGACCGCTCGTCCGGGCCATCCGGGTACGCTTCCGCTTCCCCTTGCGCGCAGCAATCTTCGAGACTGGTTCTCCTGACCGGCGGGTTCCTAGATGCCCGGTTCGCACCCGAAGCCCCAGCGCGGCTTTGCACGCTCTCCAGGTCTTCTTGCCCACCAGCAATCCTAGTGGCGCTGCCCGCCGGCAGGAATTCGCCAGTCATTTCGATCCCTCGGCTGGTGTTTCCGAATCACGATCGGTCGTTGGGCGAGGACCCTCTCCATGCGCCCCTGCTCCTGTTCGATGGTCGGAGGGTGGCGCGTCCAGCTGGTGTGGCGTCTTGGCCAGGGCTTGAACGCCGATAAGCCATGGCGCGTGGCACGTCGATCACGTCGTGCCCGCTCGACACCCCACCCGGGCGATAGGCAGCCCGCCCTCCGTTGGGTCTAGTGTCATCGACGGAGGGTGACCATGCTCGACGAGGTGCAGCCCTGGACCCGGCGGTCAGCCCTGGCGTGGGCGGCGGTGTTCGCCGTGGCCTGCGCCGTCTACGTCGCCGGCATCGCTCACGAGCCCATCTGCTACGACGAGGTCATCTCCGAGGCCCTCGCCCGCCGCCCGCTGGGCGAGATGCTCGGGCTGCTCCGGTACGACAACCACCCGCCGCTCTTCTATGTCCTGCTCCACGCCGTTCGCGCCGCGCTGGGCAGCTCGGAGTGGGCCCTGCGCACGCTGCCGACGGCGGGTAGCGTCGGCCTGGTCTCCCTCGGGGCGGGGCCGGTGCGTCGGCTGGTCGGCGGTCGGACCGCGCTCCTCTACGCCGGCGTGGCGCTCTGCATGCCGGTACTGCTCATCTACGCACACGAGGCCCGCATGTACACGCTGGCGGCCCTGGCCGTGACCGCGGCCGCTGCCTACGGGGCCCTGGCCGTGCGCCAGGGTCGGCGCGGCGATTGGATCGGCTTCGGCGTCGCCTCGCTGGCGGCCGCATACCTGCACAACTACGGGCTCATGGCCGCCTTCTTCGCCCACGCCTTCGTGCTCGGCTGGGTCCTCCTCCGCCGCCGCGAGCGGCTCGCGCCCTGCCTGTGGACGGGGGGGCTGGTGGCGGCCGGTTACGCTCCCTGGCTGGCGCGGGTCCTGGGCCAGGCGGCCCAGGTGAAGGGGGCGGGCTTCTGGGTCCCACCGCTCTCCTGGAAGGGCCTGGCGGAGGTGCTGCTCCGCCCGTTCACCTACAAGGAGCTCTACCCCCGCTATCCCGAGGTGCGCCCCTGGATGATCGCAGCCCTGGCGGTGTCCGCAGCCCTGATCCTCTGGGGCGTCATCGACGCCTGGCGGCGCCGGGACGTGGAGGCGCAGACCACCGGCGCGTTGCTCCTCTCCGTCTATGTGGGAACCATCGCGGCCGCGGTCGTCGTCTCGCTGGTGCTCCTGCCGGTGTTCTTCCATCGGTACCTGATCGTCTGCACCGGCGTGTTCGCGCTGCTGGTGGCCATGGGGGCCGCGCGGTTGCCTGGCCGCGCCTCGGCCTGGGCTGCGCTCGGGGTCTTCGCCGTGCTCAACGCGACCACCTTCCGCAATGTCTACACGCAGACCCTCAACGCCCCGATGCGCCAAGTCACCCGCGACCTACGCTACACGCTGTTGCCGGGCGATCTGATCGTCACCTCCGACTCCTGGTCGCTCGGGCCGTCGATGTACTACCTGCCGGAGGCGGTCTTCTACCACACCGACAACAGATGGGAGGCGCGCTGGGGGCAGATCCTCGAGGTGCTCGTCCCGCCCCTTCACCGGGAGGAGGGGTTGAAGGAGCTCCTCTCCACGCGGCGATCGTTCTGGTACATCACCTGCTCCATCGGCCTGGCCAAAGACATCTCGGAGATCCTCGACGACGCCCCGGGCTGGGAGGAGCAGGGGGAGCCGCGCGTCTGGCCTGCGCTGCCCTACGGGGCCTACGGGTTCACCGCCCAGCGCTACGTTTACACCGGCAAGACGGGGCCGGATCGGGGGACGATGGAGGTGCGCCTCACCGGCTTGCGGCCCGGAGGTTACCTCTACGTCAACCTCTTCGACCGGGAACCGCTCCAGGCCAAGCCCGCCCGCTGGAAGCTCCTCCACGTCAATGGCCCCGAGCTCACCTTCCAGCTGGGCGGGCTCGCCGACGGTGACTACGCGCTCATCATCCTGCACGACGAGAACGGCAACCAGCGCTGGGACCTCGATGCGCGGAACCGGCCGATCGAGGGCGGCTTCGCGGTCAACGCCGAAAAGGTCATCGCCGACGCCGTCGCCTCCGGGATGAAGCGCGAGGACCTTGGCCTCGACGTCTTCACCTGGGACAACCTGAAGTTCCCCTTCGCCGGGCCGAGGCAGGTGATCGAGGGGAGGATGAGCTATCCGCGCGCCGCCCCGGCTGGGCGCTGAGCCGGCCACCGGGGGACCATCGAGGGCGTGGGGAGCAGGCTACCCGGGTTCCGAGAACGGATGGGTGAGATGCGAAGAAGCGCTGCCTGACCGGATGCCCGCTGGTGCCGGCTCGAGCAGTTCGCGCCTCTGGACCATTTCGCCATCGGGTTCCAGCTCCTGTGCCTCGTCCGGTTCTACGAGTCCGACGGGCGACGCCTGTACATCGCGCGGAAGCCCGGCCTCGAGGACTGGTGGCTCCCCATGGCGGCCGTCCTCCCTGGGGCCGGGCCCCCGCCTCCGCGCTCCTGCCATCCTGCTGGCCACCTTCCTCGCGCCACGCCTTTGCTCCGGAAGGCGTCCTGCATCTGGCTCTGCCCGGTGGGTAGGATCCCCGATGCGCTCGGGTCGGGCGGCGCCTCCCGGGGCGCACGTTCGCGCGGCCGCGCAGGTTCGATCTGGTCCTGCGCGCCAGGCCCCCCGCCCGATCGCCGCTGGAGGGCGCCTTCTCAAGCCGGGCGTGGAGATGGGGTGAGCCGCGGGTGGAGGCTCTGCGGCCGGGTGTTGACGGTCGAGGTGTTCACCCCGGCGTAGGCATTGGCGGCCGCCTCCAGGCTGCGCTGGAAGTGGTCCCGGGGCTTCGCCAGCACCTGGATGGACGGTCTCGGTGGCCGTGCCGGTGCCTGGGCGGAGTCGCCAGGCTGCAGTGGCGCTCGCACCCGAGCCCGCGCCGGAACAGAGTCGAGCGGGCCCCGCCCGGAGGAGGCGATCGGCGATCTCGGTGCGGGGCCGGGTCGAGACGCTGGTGGACAGCAGTGGGTGTGGCGGGCCGAGGAACACGAGCCAGAGGGCGGCTCGCGAGGGAAGCCTGAGGAAGCCAAGGAGAACCCTCGTCATGAGGGGCGCAGGCCATCCCACCCGGGCAGGACCCGCCGCGAGCTCCGGAATGGTTCCGCAAAACCCTGTGATGGCGGTCGCTTCGGCATTCCCGGGGCAAACGGGTCCCGTGAACGGGGGGATCGTCAGATCTGCGATCGCCGACCGTCTATCCAGCGGAAGGTAAGAAAGACGCCCGAAGCGCGAAGGAGGCGGTCATGACCCTCGAGAGCCTGGTTGTCTACGGCGGAATCGCCCTCGGCTTCTGGCTGATCGCAGTCCTCACGTTCCTGGTCACTGCTCACCACCACCGCGCCGTCCTTCGCCTGGACGAGCGGCGCGGGGCAGGGGAGACCCGGTCGGCGGGGCGCGGTTCCTGGGCCGGTCGCCTCCGCCATGCCCTCGGGCACCGCTGACCAAGGCTGGCCACCCGGTCCACCGCCCCGGCGACCGGCTCGTCGCCCGCCGCGGGCCCGGAGTGGCCAGTCCCGGCGAGGCAGGCCGGCGCGCCAAGGAGCTCCTCGATCAGGCGCGGCCCGGGAGTGGGTGGTCCGTCAGTCGCCGAAGCAGGTGCCGACCTTCCGGGCGCAGTCGAGGAGCGGATGGTCGAGTGGCACGAGCTTTCGCTTGCCCACCACGTCCTTCAGCGGGACCGGCACGCACACGCCGTGTCGGTAGGCCACCATGACACCGTACCTCCCCTCGGCCAGGAGGTCGGCCGCCTTGGCGCCGAGGAGGGTGCAGAGCGTGCGGTCGAAGGGTGAGGGGACCCCGCCCCGCTGCACGTGGCCGAGCGAGGTCACCCGCGCCTCGACACCCGTCAGCTCCTGGAGCTGGCGGGCCAAGCGGGTCGCGGTGGGCTCCTGCACCACGTGGTAGGCCATGACCTCCTCGTGCATTCGCCGGACCTTGAGCGGCAGTCCTGCGCGGATGGCGTCGACGGCTTCACTCTCGGTCGCCTTCTCCGCTCGCTCGGTGCGGTCCTCGTCGCCCCGGCGCTTCTCCTTGTCCTTCTTGCCCTCCTTCTCCTTCTTGGCCTCGGAGAGCGCCAGGGCCTCGCGCACCGACTTCGCCCCCTCCGCCGCGGCGATGATGGAGAAGCGCTTTCCTTGCTTCCGTCGCTCCAGAAGGTACTCGGCGATCCGCTGCAGGTCGTAGGGGATCTCGGGGATCAAGACCACGTCCGCCCCGCCGGCCAACCCGGACTCGAGGGCCAGCCAGCCCGCCCGGTGGCCCATGAGCTCGCAGACGATCATCCGGTGGTGGCTCGTGGCGGTGGTGTGCAGCCGGTCGATGGCGTCGGTGGCGATGCCTACCGCCGTGTCGAAGCCGAAGCTCTGGTCCGTGCCGTAGACGTCGTTGTCGATGGTCTTGGGGAGCGTCATCACCTCGATGCCGCCGCGCTGGGAGAGGCGATAGGCGTTCTTGGCGGTGCCGCCCCCGCCCAGACAGACGAGGCAATCCATGCGGTGCTTGCGGAAGGTCCGGACCGCGGCGCCGGTCATGTCCCGCAGCTCGCCATCGACGCGCATGCTGTGGGGCTTGTCGCGGCTCGCCCCCAGGATCGTGCCGCCCCGGGTCAAGATCCCCGAGACGTCGATGTCCTCGAGCGAGACGGTCCGGTTCTCGACCAGCCCGCGGAATCCATCCTGCACCCCGACCACCCGGATGCCGTGCTCCTGGATCGCCACCTTGGTGATGGCGCGGATGACGGCGTTCAGCCCCGGGCAGTCTCCGCCCGCCGTGAGCAGTCCGATGCAACGGGTCCTGGATTTGGCCACCTGGCACCTCCGCCGGCGAAGCCTACCTCCAGCGGGCGACACGTGGGCGCGGCGCCCGCTGGTCGACCAGGCGCGCGGCGGGGGAGGGGGTCGTGCCGTCGAGGTCTGTCTCGATCGGGAATCCAGAGAAAGAGGGGAGAAGGTCAGCTGGGCTGCTCGCATGTTCCGACAAAGAGCGCGGGGCCGAGGATGGCGGCACCCCGGCACGCTCCACCGCGCGAACGAGGCGTTCGAAGGCGCCGGCCCCAGCTGCCGATGCGCCCCAGGGGCAGGCCTCGCTGGGCGATGATGCACCGAGCCATCCAGACCCCTCGTGTCCCGCACCCTCCGCGCTGGAGGGGCGACCCCGATCGGGTCGGCGGCCAACGGCGAGGCCGGTCCCTTGCGGCTACCTGGCGGCGCCTCGCCGGAGACCGGCGGGCCCTCGCGGTGGCGGACTCCCTCAGGCTCAACGCCGCGGTGATCCTGTCGGCCGCCGCTGGCCCGAGGTGGGCGGCGGCGGCTGGCCCCTCGGGTGAAGCGCGGCGAGGAGCGGATGAGTTCCTTCGGTAGGGGTTGACCGCTCTAGGGCGGAGAAGGCCCGCTAGTATCCAGCCTGCTTGTCGACGAGGTTGAGCAGGGGTTCGCCCGCGCGAAACCGCCGCAGGTTTTGCAGGAAGCACTCGACGGGTAGCTGAAAGAACCCGGTCACCCGGTCCGCGGTGTGCGGCGAAAGAAGCACGTTCGGCATGCGGTAGAACGGATGGTCGGAGGGCAGGGGCTCGACGTCGAAGACGTCCAGGGCAGCGCCGCGGATCTGCCCTCGCTCAAGCGCGCGCAGCAAGGCAGCCTGATCCACGACGGGACCGCGCCCGACGTTGATGAGCACGGCGTTGGACCTCATCGCACCAAGCTGCGCCTCGCCCACCAGACCGCGTGTCTCCGGGGTCAAGGGCGCCGCCACCAGGACGTAATCGCACGCCGCCATGAGGTCGTTGATCCGTTCCGGTGGGTAGGTCCCCTCCAAGAGCGGATCCTGCTCCGACAGCGCTGGGCGTCGCCGCAGGGCCAGGATCTTCACTCCAAAGGGACGGGCCCGCTCCGCGGCTGCGCTGCCGATGCCGCCGTAGCCGACGATCCCGAGCGTCTTCCCGAACAGCTCCTGTGACTCGAACGGTTGCCAAACGCCCGACTCCTGCTGCCGGATGACACGCCTGAGATCATAGGAGAAGAAGAGCATCGCTCCCACGACCCACTCCCCCAGGGGTCGGCGAAACACGCCCCGGGCATTCGTCAACGCAATGTGGCTGGCGACCAGATCAGGCGACAGGAGCTTCTCGACGCCCGTCCACATCGAATGAACCCAGCGGGCGCGGCGGGCAAGGGGCAGGGCCGCGTTCAGCAGCACAGGGTCGGAAGCGCCGCTCACGAGCACCTCGGCTTCCGGCGCGTACCGCCGGACGACGTCGAGGTTGTCGGCCACGATGACGTTCGTGTCCGCGTCCAAGTGAGCGAGCAGCTCTACCCACGGAGAATGCAGATCGGCCAGCACCAGGAGCGTGAGGGGCATGGCGAAGGACCCTAGCGTGGCCGGCGAGGCTTCCCAATGCCCTTCCGAGACCTGTGGGGGCGTTGCGCATGAGCACTCGAGGCTCCCCGAGGGGGCCAGAGCCGTGGGCCTTTGATCGCGCCAGGGAGCTTTACCCCGCGACCCTCTCGCCCGTCGGCAACCCCGAGTCGTGCGCGTTGATGAGGTGATCCGGGCCTTCCGCCCTGGCTGGAGGGGAGCCCGCGCACACGGTCAGCCGTCAGCCCCGGCCGCCCATTCCCGGGGCGCGACGCGCCTGCGCTGGCCGAGGCGGGGTGAGGGGGCTGCCCAAGCCCTGCTTCGTTGCCGTCGGGCTGCCGCTCGGCCGCGCCGCGCGATCCGAGGTGCTCTCCCGGGAGGCGGCCCGCTGCACGGTTTCCCGAGAACCCGGAGCACCCTTGAGATCAGCGCGCGTCCCGCCTCACGATGGCTCACGTCCCCGACCTCCAGGCACACGACCTCGCCGCATGGGAGGAGAAGGGACGGTGTGGTCGACAGGGGCGCCTTGCATGGGCTCGCACGACTGAATCGGCAATCCTGAGCCGCTGGAGCGCGCTTTCCGACCGGATGGGTCGCCGCGCATCCCCCGCACGGGGCTGCGTTAGACAAGGGCCGCCACTGCGGTCAAGCTATGGCAAGCCTTGGACGACGTGGAATGGGCACCCGGTACCGGGGGCCGCTTCGATGTACTGCGTGGGCGCGAACGTAGGCGCGTTGACGGTCAAGGTCGTCGCCGTTCGTGACGGTGGTGTCGAAGCCCGGGTGAAGCCGCACCGGGGCCGGCCCGGGGAGGCTCTGGCCGAGATCCTCGCCGAGCCCGAATTCGCCTCCGCTACGTTCCTCGGCGTCTCCGGCCGGCAAGGCCGTATCACCGAATCGGCCGCCATCCAGCGGGCCCTGCGCGAGGTCGACGAACGCTTCGACGCGGTCGCGTCCCTGGGCGGAGAGTCCTTTCTCGTGTACGTCCTCTCCGGTGGCAGGATCGCCAGCGTTCTCTCGCACAACAAGTGCGCGGCTGGCAGCGGGGAGTTCCTGGTACAGCAGGTCGGCCGCATGGGACTCGATCTGGACGAAGCGATTCGCCGCTCGTTCAGTGGCCGAGTCGTTCCCCTGGCCTCGCGATGCTCGGTGCACTGCAAGTCGGACATCACCCACAAGCTCAACCGGAACGAGGCGACTCCCGAAGACATCCTGCGCACCCTGCACGACAACACGGCGGACAAGGTCGTCGCCCTCCTGGAGAAGGCGCAGTGCCGGCTGCAGCGGGTGCTGGTGATCGGAGGCCTCTCGCGCAACGAGGCCCTGCTGACCGCGCTGCGCGAGAAGCTCCCGGACACCGAGCTCGTCGTGCTATCGCAGAGTCCGTGGTTCGAGGCATGGGGGAGCGCTCTGCTGGCACGAGAGGAGCCGCTCCACGCCTCCCCGCACGGCTCGCCGTCGCCACCGACGGATCGGCTGCCCGCGCTGCGCCGCCAGGCCGACCGTGTGCACGCCCTCCCCGCGCTTCCCCGGCCGGCCCCGTCCGAAGGGCTCTTGGTGCTGGGCGTGGACGCGGGCTCGACGACCACCAAAGCGGTCCTGCTCCAGGGCGCGACGCGCGCCCTGCTGGCCTCGCACTACACCCGCACGCGGGGAAATCCCGTCGCCGCCGTCCGCGAGTGCCTGCAAGGCCTGGCCGCGCAGGTCGGTGATCGCCCGGTGGCCCTCACCAGCGTCACCGGGTCGGCAAGGGAGCTCATCGGCGCCTATCTCGGCACCGAACAGGTATACAACGAGATCTCGGCCCATGCCGCAGGGGCGGTGCACCACGACGCCGAGGTGGACACGATCTTCGAGATCGGCGGGCAGGACGCGAAGTACATCCACCTGCGCAACGGCGTGCCGATCGACTACGCGATGAACAACGCGTGCTCGGCGGGAACCGGCTCCTTCCTCGAGGAAGGAGCCCAGGGTGATCTCGGGGTCCGCGTATCGGAGATCTCCGAGATCGCGCTCGCGGCTCCGGAGCCGGTCCACTTCAAGGCAACCTGCGCCGCCTTCATCAACTCCGACATCCGCATCGCTCAGCAGCAGGGTCAGCGCCGCGACGACATCGTCGCGGGCTTGGTCTGTGCGATCGCGACCAACTTCCTCCAGCGCGTCAAGGGGCCGCGCCCTGTCGGGAAGAAGGTCTTCCTCCAGGGCGGGGTCGCCCTCAATCGCGCGGTGGCTCACGCCTTCGCGCAGAGCCTCGGCCGCGAGGTAGTGA
>Ga0335071_10001956_pt1 | contig 22217 bp, 15 predicted proteins | sample Lox_Sample_15_FD_206724 | JGI IMG/M metagenome (GOLD analysis project Ga0335071, IMG submission 206724) | Soil microbial communities from Loxahatchee National Wildlife Refuge, Florida, United States - Lox_Sample_1.5 | ecosystem: Environmental > Terrestrial > Soil > Wetlands | place: USA... | reverse complement strand
CGTGAAGATAGAGTGGTGAATAGAGAAGAGAGAAACCCGAACTCCGGTCTTCACTCTTCTAGCTTCACTCTTCACTCTTCTGCTCGTGGAGCAGCCATTCACCCTTCACAATTCACTATTCACTCTTCTTCTAGCGCCGACAGCACTTACGTTCTCAACCTGCCTGAGTCTCTGGCAATAGGGCAGGCGGTGAAATGTACCCTCGCGCTAGTCATACCGACGAGCGAGTCGCTCGGCAGCCGCTCGGGCTGGGTTGTGGTCAGCGCCCTGGACACGGCAGGTTACCAAGTGCAGGATAGCTTCTTCCTTAAGGCGCGCGGTCCGCAGCCGCGTCAGAACCTCGACTCGCTTCGAGTCGCGCCCATACCGTTCAAGCCGCACACGCATCCGGAGCAGGATGCCATCCACTTCCAGGGGTTGAGCGCAGGGGCGCGGGTGACTATCTACGACAACTCAGGTCAGTCGGTCTGGAGCGCGGTGGAACACGGCGACGGGCATCTGGAGTGGGATGCCAAGGTCGCCAGCGGTATATATGTCTACCTTGTCGTCTCGGCAGACGGCAAGAGCAGCAAGGTCGGGAAACTATCCGTCATCAGATGACGGAATTCCCAATTCTCAATTGCTAATGCCCAATCAATCAGGAAATGCCCAAGGTCTGAATGCCAGTTGGTCATTCGCCCATTGGGAATTGATTAGGAATTGGCAATTAGTCATTAGTGATTTGAGACGCGGAGCTAAGGAGACAACGTGAAACATACGGCTGTGCTTCTGTGTCTGGTAGCTCCCGTGCTGGTGTTGGCCAACACTGGAGCGTCGTTTCTCAAGATCCCGGTCGGGCCGCGGGTGTGCGCTACCGGCGAGGCGGCTGTGGCCTACATCGACGACGCCTCGGCCTTGTTCTACAACCCGGCCGGGCTGGCGAACGTGCCCACGTTCAGCGCCCTGTTCGCACATAACCAAGGGTTCCTGGACATGAACCAGGAGTACGTGGCCGGTGTGTGCGGCTTTGAGGGACTGGGTAAGTTCGGGCTTGCGCTCGACTACTGGGGCTCGGGAGAGATTCAGGGCATCAACATCCGAGGCGAGACCGTGCCCGGCTACGTGTTTTCAGCCGCAGACTGGTCCCTGAACCTCGGCTATGCCCGGAGCTTCTCCGACCTGTCAGTAGGGCTCGGGCTTGAGTTTGTCCACGACCAGCAGGAGAGCCTCTCGACCTCGGCCGTGGCCTTCGACGCGGGCGCGATGTACGAGACACCGCTGGAAGGCCTGCAGGTCGGTGTCTCGGTGTCGAACCTTGGGACCAAGGGGACGCTGTACCAGGAAAGCTACTCATTGCCCTTGCAGGGCCGCCTGGGTTGGCGCTACGACCGGGGCATCATCGGAGTCATGCAGGACTTCATCTTCTCGTACGAGGGACTAGGCGGGGACATGACCCAATCGTCCTCGATTGGGATCGTGTCCCAAGCCCCGCCCGTGGGCATTGCGGCCGGAGTCGAGTGCAGGCCCGTCTCAATCCTGGCTATCAGAGTCGGCTATCGCACCGGGTCAGACTATGACGGGTTCTCGGGCCTGCGGGCCGGGCTTGGCGTCTCCTGGCATGGCATCGGCGTGGACTACGCCTATGCGCCCTACGGCAAGCTCGGCGCGTCCCACCGCCTCGCCATCTCCTACCACGGCCCGGCAGCGGCAGAGACAGACGAAGAGTAGCGTCCGATGCTTGAGGCCAGAACCCGCAAGCTGCAGGCTGTCCGAATGGTCGTCGCGACGACGTAAGAGGTAATGTACAGAGGAGGATAGATGGCCTGTACTAGATTCCGGACGTTCTTAGTGCTGTGTGTTGCCATAGCGCTCGCGGTGATGTCTTCCTGCAAGAGGAACCACCCGCCCGATGTGCCGGCCGTGCTGGCCGGCCCCGACTCATGTTTCACTGATACTACTTACGCCCTCATGGCAACTACGACGGACATCGACGGCGACAGCGTGCAGGTGCGCTTCGACTGGGGCGATTCCACCTTCTCAGACTGGAAGGGCTGGTTCCCCAGCGGCGATACGGTCGCCCTGGCGCACGCGTGGACCGACACTGGTTCCCACAAAGTCGCTGCCCAGGCGCGGGACCAGAAGCTTCTCGCCTCCAATTGGTCGAGCGGGCTCACCATCCGTGCAGTGCATCACCGTCCGTCGCACGCGCCCGACCGGCCGACCGAGCCGACCGGCCCCAGCATCGTCGGACGCGAGACATCCTGCGTTTTCACCACGGCGGTTACCGATACGTATATAATCCCCGTGGCCGTCAGGTTTGCCTGGGGCGATGGCGACACTTCTGCTTGGAGCGCGTTCGTGGCGTCCGGCGAATCGGTCACGATGCCCCACCTTTGGGCCGTGCCCGACACCTACGCGATAAGAGCCCAGGCAAAGGACACCAGCAGCGTGCTTTCTGAATGGTCCTACCCTTGTAGCGTCGTGGTCCGACCGCCCGATACACTGAGCAAGTGGCGTTTCCGTTTGGCTACTGGATACGACATGTCCCTGCTCTCGTCGCCGGCCATCGCCCCTGACGGCACCATCTACATCGGGTCACCGGATGGAGCATTGTACGCACTCAACCCGGACGGTGCGCTCAAATGGCGCTATCCCGCCGACGTGAACGACCGGTCATCACCCGCCATCGCCCCTGACGGCACCGTCTACATCGGTTCAAACGACGGCCACCTGTATGCCATCAACCCCAGTGGCGCCCTCAAGTGGAGCCACCAGTTCGCAACAGCAGACGCCGTGTCGTCACCCTCCATTGCCCTTGACGGCACGGTCTACTGCGCCTGTGGGTTCGACCTCTACGGCGTGATCCCTGACAGCGGCGGCGGTCTGCGCGTAGCGACTCTCGACTCCAACACGACGGCGTCGGCTGCGGCGATTTCGGCTGACGGTATGGTCTGCCTCACGGACAGGGCCGGCGGCGTGCACGCGCTGTACTCGGATTTCGTAAGCAAGTGGGCGTGGTCTGGTACCCACGGACTCGACCTTACCGACCTAGCTGTCGGAGGCGACGGCACCATCTACTTCGGATGCGGGCAAGCCTACTGGTATGGGCTTTACGCCGTGGAACCCGTGGGCCAGTGGATATGGGGCGCATCCCCAAGATGCGGCGTCAAGTCCGCTCCTGCGGTCGGCCCTGACGGCACCATCTACTTCGGGGCGACGGACCACAATCTCTACGCCGTGAACCCCGACAGCACGCCCAAGTGGCGGTACGCGACCGGCGGTGAAGTTGACGCCGGCCCCGCAATCGCGGCGGACGGCACGGTCTACGTTGGCTCGAACGACGACTACCTCTATGCCGTCAACGCCGACGGGAATCTCAAGTGGCGTTACGAGACCGGCGGAAAGATAGAGGCAGCGTCGACCATCGGTACGGACGGGACAATCTACTTCACCAGCGACGACGGGTATCTGTATGCGCTCAAGGGTTCCAGTCCGCTCGCCAGTTCTCCTTGGCCCAAGTTCCACCACGACCTCCAGAACACCGGCCGAGTTCCCGGAGATGCTCGCTGGACTCGCATGGACACGGTTGGCAGCCCTATTCTCGCTCCCGACAGCTCTGGCTTCACTATCCATGTCGCAAACGCCGGGAACAAGGACGTCACCATTGGCTCGCTCAAGACTCACTACTCGACCGGCTTTGCCTGGATGCGGGATTTCCTTGCCGATAGTGTACACGGATTCGGCTATCCGATTCCGAGCGGACGGCGCGGAACCTGGTCCGGCGACACCATACGATTCACACCTATTACCGTCGCGCCGAACCGGACCCAAGTGGTCGATCTTCAGTTCCTTGATTTCCACGTCGACTCGCTGGGGGCAGACACAACCACGAAGGTGGTCCGCGAGTTGTTCCGATACCAGTTTGAGGACGGCTCAAGCATACAGGTCCAGCCATGAAACTGAGTATGTTGCAGGACCAGGCTCCGGTAGCCCGAAGGAGGCCAAATGGCTCGAACTGACGCCCGACCGCTACTTCTGTTTTTCGCTGTCGCAGCAGTGCTGGTGGCCTCTTCCTGCAAGAGAAACCACCCGCCCGATGTGCCGGCCGTGCTGGCCGGCCTCGACTCCTGCTTCACTGACACGACTTACTCTTTCATGACCACTGCGACCGACCCTGATGGCGATAGCGTGCAGGTGCGAATCGATTGGGGCGATTCCACGCTGTCGGACTGGGGAGGCTGGTTCGCGAGTGGAGACACAATCTCCCTTACTCACGCGTGGTCTGGCGTCGGCACTCGCGACATCAAGGCCCAGGCGCGGGACCAAAAGCTTGCCAGTTCGAACTGGTCGGGTGGACTCGCCATGCGGCTGGTGAGTTTCCATTTACCCCACTCGCCCTACACGCCGGCCGTGCCGTCAGGGCCATCCGTCGGCGGACAGGATTCCATGTACTTCTTCGTAACCACCGACTCCCATCCTGACCGTATCCCCGTCGCAGTGAGGTTTGCGTGGAGCAACGGCGATACTTCGGCATGGAGTAAGTTCGTGGCCTCGGGGGAGTCGGTGCGGATGAGCCACGCGTGGCACGACACCGGCTTCTACGCGGTGGCGGCGCAGGCAAAGGACACGAACGGCGCGTTATCCTCGTGGTCGGAGCGACATAGCATCACAGTGCATGCGCTGGACTTGCTGCGCAAGTGGCGCTTTCGCGTGGCTACCGGCAACGACCTGTCCCTTGCCGCATCACCAGCCATAGCTCCAGACGGCACCATCTACGTCGGTTCACCGGGCAGCGCGCTGTGCGCGGTCAATCCTGACGGTACGCTCAAGTGGACCTACCCGGCCGACGCGAACGCGAAGTCGTCACCGGCGGTCGGGCCCGATGGCACCGTCTACGTGGGTGGCAACTACGGCACCCTGTATGCCATCAGTCCCGATAGTGGTGCCCTGAAATGGAGCCACTCCTTTGCCGTGGGCGTCCCGGTGTCGTCCCCTTCCATTTCGAGTGGGGGGGCGGTTTTCTGCGGTTGTGAAGACCGTTTCAGCTCTCTGACCCATAACGGCGGGTACGTATCGGACTTTCAAACCGACGAACACAGCGTGACGGACGCGGCCGCAGCGATTTCGGATGATGGCACGGTCTACATTGCTCAGCAGAACGGCACCGTGGGCGCGTACAGCACAAACTGCACGCGGAGATGGAAAATCCACACTCACGCCGTCAGCCCTACCGACCTTGCCATCGCAGGCGACCTTTCAGTCTACTTTGGGTCGGAACAGAGTCCGTCATTCACCGATTTTGCGGCTCTCTACCATGACGGGGCTTCTCAGTGGGCCTACAGCGCGGGCGTCGACGTACATTCCGCTCCGGCAATTGCGCCGGACGGCACTGTCTACTTTGGGTCAACGGACAACTGTCTCTATGCCCTGAATCCGGACAGCAGCCTGAAGTGGCGGTATCAGACCGGCGGCGACGTCAGCTCCGGCCCTGCAGTCGCGGCGGACGGCACAATCTACGTCGGCTCGAACGATAGTTGTCTCTACGCGCTGAACGCGGACGGGACCCTCAAGTGGCGCTACCTGACTGGCGGGCGGGTCGAAGCAGCGCCGACCATCGGCACAGACGGTACTGTCTATTTCATCAGCGACGACGGTTATCTGTACGCGCTCAACGGTACGAGCCCATTGGCTGCTTCGCCTTGGCCCAAGTTCCACCACGACCTTCAGAACACCGGACAGGCCACCAGCGGGTTCTCGACTCACGTAGACACGGTCGGCGACCCCGTTCTCGCTCCTGACAGCTCGGGTTTCACAATACAAGTCGCCAACACCGGGAATACTCCGCTTACCCTCAACTACCTGTGGTACAACATTGCGCCGCCCTCTGCATACATGCGGGACCTTCTTGTCAATGGGGCGCACGGATACGGATACCCGATACAGAGCGGGCAGCGTGGCTCCATACCCCCCGATACCATGCGGTTCGCTCACGTCACTATCGCGCCCAATCGGGCGCAGGCGGTTGAGTTCGGATTCCTCGACTTCCACGTAGACTCACTGGGTCTGGGTACAACAACCAACGTGGCCGGGAAGGATTTCGGTTTCTACTTCATTGATGGCTCGGCAATATCGGTCAGGCCGTGACCAGTCGGTCGCGGGGCCACAGTCTTGGGCCAGCAGGTTGGCAAGGTCATGGTGACGAGGTGAGCGACAGAGGACAGTAGACAGCAGGCAGTAGACAGCAGGCAGGGTATGGGCGGGCGAGAGCCCGCCCTTGCGTTCATGCCGGGCGCGCGGGCGGAAAGTTTAGCCTTTGGATATGAGCCCATGGAGCCAGGAAGTCACCTAACTACTTGAACAATAAAGCGCTAGGTCGCCTCTCCGGAAGTCCCCTCCCTCGCCCGGGGGATTGCCCCGCGGATAGTAGACAGGATTCAGTAGACAGTAGACAGGGAGGTTACCTCCACCGCAATTCCCGGATGAACCTCCACCGGAATTCGCCGGGTTGCTTCATCGGTTGCACTCCGCGTTACCTTCCGGGTTAGTCCGTCGGTTGGTCTGCCCGTTCCTCTCCGGGTTGGTTGGAGCGTTGCGGCCCGAGTAAGTCCGCGGGTTCCTGTCCGGGTTGCTCCCGAGTAAGCTCCGACCGTTGCTCTCCGTTTTGCCCGGAGAATAGCTTCCCGAGCTGCTCTGCCCGCTAGGAAGCAGACGCCCGCCGACAGGTTTTGCCGGCGGGCGATGTTGGTCTGGAGCTAGTCCTCGACTTTGATGGCGCTGGACGGGCAGTCTTCGGCGGCCTGCTGCACGCAGTCCTCGGCACCTTCGGGAATAGCGTCGACCTTGATTGTGGCCGTTTCACCTTCGATCTCGAAGATATCCGGGCAACTGCTGACACACAGCTCGCAGCCGGTGCACAGCTCTTTGTCGATAGATGCTTTCATAGTGACCTCCGTTCAAGGCCGGTTGGTAACGCCCGACCGGCGCTTATTGTCCAATTCAGCGCTTCAATCTAATGGCAGAAACCGGTTTGTCAAGACTTGTTTTGGGCCGGATTCGGACATCAACCACAAAGACACGAAGTCACAAAGAGGTCAGGAATCGGAATCGGAGTCCGGTTTCGTGTCTTTGTGTCTTGCCGGCGAAGTCCGTCCCCCGTTTCCGGTCGCGGCTGCTTCGGGACGGGTGAGGAAGGAGTGAACGAAGCTCTCTATGTGCCCGTCCATCACCCCGACGAGGTCGTGGGTTGTGTAGTCGGTCCGGTGGTCCTTCACCTGCTGGTAAGGGAAGAAGACGTAGGAGCGAATCTGGTGCCCCCAGGCGATTTCGGTCTTGGCCGCGTCGAGCTTCTCGCGCTTCTCGTCCTGCTCGCGCTTGTGGAGGTCGTAGAGCCGGGAACGGAGGATCTTGAGGGCGTTGGTCTTGTTCTGGAACTGCGAGCGTTCGTTCTGGCAGACGACCACGATGTTGGTCGGGATATGGGTGATACGCACGGCCGAGCTGACCTTGTTGACGTTCTGGCCGCCGTGGCCGCCGGCGCGGAAGGTGTCGAACTTGAGGTCGCTCGGGTTGATTTCGACCTCGATTTCTTCGACTTCGGGATAGACGGAGACCGCGGCGAAGCTGGTGTGCCGCCGTTTGGCCGCGTCGAACGGCGACACCCGGACCAGGCGGTGGACGCCGATTTCGGATTTGAGCAGGCCAAAGGCGTATGTGCCGCTGACCTCGATCGTTGCTTCTTTGATGCCGGCGACGTCGTTGGGCTGGAGGTCCAGTACGTCATACTTCAGCCCCTGCAGTTCGATGTAGCGGGTCAGCATCCGGTAGAGCATTTCGGCCCAGTCGCACGACTCGGTGCCGCCCGCGCCGGGGTGAATCGAGAGGATGGCCGCGCGGGAATCTTCCTGAGTGCGGAACATCGCCCGCTCTTCGAGCGCCTCAAGTTCGTGGCCCATGGCCTCAACCTGCGCGCTCAGTTCTTTGCGGGCCGCCTCGTCCGATTCGTCGAAGAGGTCCATCAACTCGGTCGCGTCTTTGATTTCGGAAGCGAGCTTGTCCACGCGGCCGAGCATGTCGTTCAGGACCGCGATGCGCTGCATCGTGGTCTGGGCGCGCTCGGCCACGCTCCAGAAATCAGGTTGTGAGCTGGCTTTGGTAAGCTCGGCTAGTTCGACCCGTCGCCCGGGCAGGTCAAAGAAACTCCTGCAGCTTGTGCAGGCGCTCGCCCAAGTGAGCGAGCTCCGGCGCTGCGGCTCGGGAGTCCCCGGTCATCAGGAGTGGTTCCCGGCAAGGAGCCCTGACCCAGCACAAAGGCACGAAGACACGAAGTCAAGTATGAAGTAACAAGGACAAAGGACTAAGCAATCAGGAAAGGACAAAGTGGTAAGGCCGGCACGGGTTCGACCTTGATACTTTCCCATTGCTTTGTCCTTAGTACTTTGTCCTTGGGACTTCCGCCGTTACTCGGTCTTCACCTCGGGCTCAGCCGCAGGCGCGGCGGGCTCCGTTGCGGGCTTGGGTGCCCTGGGCTTCCGGGCCTTTGGGGGCTTCGGGGGCTTGGGAGCCTCAGCGGGTTTGGCAACCTTCGCCGGCTTGGTCGGAACCACGTCGCCGTACTTACGGCGGAACTTCTCGACGCGGCCGGCGGTGTCAACGAGGTGCTGTTTGCCGGTGAAGAACGGGTGACAGTTGGAGCAGAGGTCAACGTTCATCTTCGGCTTGGTCGAACGAGTCTTGACCACGTTGCCGCAGGCGCAGGTGATGGTCGACTCGACGTACTTAGGGTGAATCTTTGGTTTCATGTTACATCAACTTTCGCTCATCGAATCCAGGAACTCTTTATTGTTGCGCGTCAGACGCATCTTGTCAAGCACGAACTCCATCATCTCGACCGGGGAGAGCTCGGCCAGGAGCTTGCGCATCACCCAGATGCGGTTGAGTTCGAACTCCGACAGCAGCAGTTCTTCCTTGCGGGTGCCGGAACGCTGGAGGTCGATGGCCGGGAAGATACGGCGGTCGGCCAGCTTCCGGTCGAGGATGAGTTCCATGTTGCCGGTGCCCTTGAACTCTTCGAAGATGACCTCGTCCATGCGCGAGCCGGTCTCGACCAGCGCGGTGGCGATGATGGTCAGCGAACCGCCCTCTTCGATGTTGCGGGCCGCGCCGAAGAACTTCTTGGGCTTCTGCAGGGCGTTGGAGTCGAGACCGCCGGAAAGGGTGCGGCCGGAGTGCGGCACAACCAGGTTGTGGGCGCGGGCGAGGCGGGTAATCGAGTCGAGCAGGATCACGACGTCGTGGCCGTGCTCGACCAGCCGCTTCGCTTTCTCCAGCACCATGTCGGCGACCTGGACGTGGCGCTCAGGCACCTCGTCGAAGGTCGAGCTGATGACCTCGGCCTTGACCGACCGTTCCATGTCGGTCACTTCCTCGGGCCGTTCGTCGATGAGCAGGATAATGAGCTTGATCTCGGGGTGATTGGCCGTGATGCAGTTGGCGATTTTCTGCATGAGGATGGTCTTGCCCGCGCGCGGGGGAGAGACGATGATGCCGCGCTGGCCTTTGCCCACGGGCACGAACAAGTCTTCGACCCGCATCGAGAAGTCGTTCTTCTCCGGCACCTCGAGCTGGATCCGCTGCAGCGGGTAGAGCGGGGTCAGCGCCTCGAACGGGATGCGGCGCCGGTCTTCGGCGAGCGGCGTGCCGTTCTCGGTGTCAATCTTCAGGAGAGCGAAGTAGCGCTCGCTGTTCTTGGGCGGCCGCGCGTGCCCGACGATGGTGTCGCCGGTCCGGAGGGCGAACCGCTTGATCTGGGACGGCGAGACGTAGACGTCGTCCGACGAAGGCAGGTAACTGTAGTCCGGTGAGCGGAGGAACCCGAAACCCTCTTCGAGGATTTCGAGCACGCCCGTCACCTCGACGCCTTCGGCGCCGGCATTGCGCTGGCGGGCATCGGCTTCCAGGATGGCCAGGACCAGTCCCTGTTTGTTGCGGTCCCGGTAATCTGGGACGTTGAGCTTCTCGGCGAGGTCAAAGAGCTCGGTTATCTTCTTGCGCTTCAGTTCTTCCTGAATCACTGTCTCTCCTTGTCGAGGCGGATACTCCGGACGGAATATTGAAGTTCTGTACGGAGAACCGCCGGATTCGACTTATGTAGCCGGTTCGGCAATCCGTGCCCGGCCATGCAGCTGCCGATTAGACCTCAGTTGACTTTTCTGGGAACCGGCAGGCCTGATTCTGACAGACTGGGGTACCTATACGGATTGACACGCGGGGTTGGCGGACTTTCGATCAACCCCGTCGGCGGAGAGTATAGACGCCCTTACCTCCATGTCAAGCACGCCTGCGGGCGGCTTGCCTCTTCGGCCTAATTGCGCTAGATTGTAAGGGCTATGAAGCCAATCGTTGCCGCCGTCTGGGTCGCTGCCTGTCTATTCGTCGGGCCCGGGTGCAAGCAGAACGCGCCGCCGCTGACTCCGGGAGCGCCGACCGGTCCCGCCGTGGGCATGGCCGGCGAGTCCCTTAACTTCGTGGTTGTGACGACCGACCCGGAATCGGACAGCGTTCGGTACCAGGTTGACTGGGGCGACGCGCTGGGGAATTGGACCGGTCTGCTGGCAAGCGCCGAGTCCTGCACCCTGGGCCACGCGTGGTCGGTCTTAGACGCATTCAAGGTCCGTGTCCGGGCCGAGGACGCGCATGGTAACGTGTCCGATTGGTCTGCCGACCACACGGTCTCGATTGAGAGCATCTGCCGGCGCTAGCCGGAAGTGACACCGCCTGCTCTCCGTTCCGGACTCACAGGCTGATTCCATGAGGCCGATAGCCGGCCGTTACTGAGTTTCGCGTAAGTAATGGTCCGCCAGCGTCACCCTCACCCTTCCCTCCCCCTCAAGGGGGAGGGAATAGAAGGGAGGGGGCGGAGTGTTGCATTGCCTGTGCGAAGGTCAATAGCCGGACGACGCACCGCCAGCGGTCATCGTGGCGGCAGCACGGTTTGGGCAGTATAATCGTCATAGTACAGGAATCAGACAAAGCAGAAATCAGAAACCAGAATCCAGAAAGCCAAGGCCCGAATGACGGACAACGGGAACGTTGAACGAAGAACGGTCCAACGATGAGCGAATCCCGACGCGGTGAAGTGACCGAGAGCAGGCTGCGCGCGCTTGCAAGGCAGCGCTGGGCCTGGGATTCGGTCGCGCTGGCCCTGTTCAGCCTGGCTATGGCCTGCGCGTTGGTCCTGCTCGTCGTGAATCTGTTCTGGAGCGGCTGGGTCCTGGCGGCGCTAGTCGTTCCGGTCGGGGTCCTGCTCTGGCGGCTGGTGGCGCAGAATCGGTTCTGGTACGTCGCGCGGCTGGTTGAGGAACGGTTCCCTGAGGTGAGGGGAAGGCTGGTGGCGACGGTGCAGCTGGGGAAATGGGGGTCGGGGGTCGGGGGTCAGGGGTCAGGGGCAAAGGAAGGCTATTCGGAGGAGATGATTGACGCGGCCGTGGCTGATGTCGAGCGGACGCTTGCGCCATTGCCGCTGGGGCGGCTCGTCAACCGGCGCCGGGTGGTCTGGGCGGGCGCAGCCCTGGCACTGATGGCCCTGTGTGTCGGGGTGCAATTCCACGCCGCGCCGGCCCGGGCCAGGGTCGGAATCAGCAACGCCTTCACCGGCCGCGCCGACGGCGTGACCCTCGAAGTTCAGCCCGGCGACACCGCGGTGATGCCCGGCGGCAGCGTCTTGCTGCGGGCAAGAGTCGTACCGGCGGGCGTGTTCAGGGCGGTGCGGCTCGGGGTCAGGGGTCAGGGGTCGGGGGTCGGGGGGCACGGAGGATCGTCGGTTGTCCCTTTGCACGGCGACACCGGTCGGATCGCGCTGGCCGCCGGTCACGGGTTTGAGTATCGATTCACAATCCTGAGGCGTTCGTCCGACCTTCACCGCGTGCGCGTGCTCGAGCCGCTGGGCCTCGAGCGGCTGGTGTTCACGCTTCACCCGCCGGCCTACTCCGGTCTGCCTCAGGTCAGATCCTCAGCTACTGAAGTCAGCGGACTGAAGGGGACGGTCGTGGACGTCGAAGGCGAGGCCAATCGGTTGATTTCTGTCGGGCAGGTGATTCTTGGCAGTGACACGTTGCCGATCCAAATCGGCCCGGCGGATTCGGGTCTGTTCAGGGCCCGGTTCGCCATCAAGGACGATGCCTCAGGCAAGATCGAACTGGCGGACAAGGAGGACAAGGTTCTGCAGCCGGCCACGGACATGCAGGTACGGGCCATCGCCGACGAGCCGCCTTTCGTGAAGCTCTTTCTGCCCGGACGCGACGTTGATCTGCCGGTTTCGATGAAGGTGCTGCTCGGCATCAACAGCATTGATGACTTCGGGTTGGGTGACCTCTATCTGCACTACGGCAAGGATTCGATTGACCATCTCGTGCACATCAAGTCGGTGTCGGGCAGGCGCGAGGACACGACGCTGTACGCCTGGGATCTGTCCAACCTGGGGCTGCTGCCGGGCGAACAGATACACTACTTTGTGTCCGTGACCGACAATGATGTGGTTTCCGGACCCAAGGTAAGCCGGTCGGAAATGTACGCCATCCGCTTTCCGACCATGAACGAGATATACAATGCGGCCGTGCAGCAGACCGAGCACACTGAGTCCGAGCTCGGCCCGATGCAATCGCAGCAGGCCCAGCTCGGCCAGGAGGTCGGCCGGCTGTCGGACGAAATGAAGAAGAGCCGCGAGCTTTCCTGGGACGAAAAGCAGGCGTTGGAGAAGGTGCTCGGGGGCCAGCAGGGACTGATGCAGCAGGTCGCGGACCTGAAGCAGGAAGTCTCGGACATGATGAAAGAGATGTCGCAGGGCGTGAACCTCGACCAGCAGACCATGGAACGGATGAGCCAACTGCAGCAGATCCTGTCCCAGGTCCTGCCCCGCGAACTTCAGCAGTCGCTCGCCCAGCTGCAGGACAAGCTCGAGCAGCAGTCGCCGGACGTGAAGCGTGCCCTGGAGAAGTTCGAGATGGACCAGGGGAAGATGAAGGAGGCGATTGACCGGGCGCTGGAGCTGCTGAAAAAAGTGATGGAGGAACAGCGGCTCGACGCGCTGGCCAAGAAAGCGGAGGAGATGGCCAAGGCCCAGCAGGACCTGACCGACAAGCTGGGCAAGGAGCCGAACCAGCGTTCCTCGCAGTTGGAACAGGACATCAAGGGCGCGCTCGACAGCCTGCAGAATGACATGAAGAGCCTCGCCGATTCGATGTCCGACAGGGAGATCGGCGATTCCCTGAACAAGCTCGCGCAGCAGGCGAACGACCAGAAGCTGTCCGAGCAGGCCCGGGATCTCGCGAGCCAGATGCAGCAGAACCAGCTCGACCAGGCCAAGCCCGGCAGCGACAAGCTCGGGCAGAGCCTGGCGCAGATGAGCCGGTCGCTCGGTTCGCTGAGCCAGAAGCTGAAGTCAAAGCGTTCGTCCGAAGTGACCCAGAAACTGCGGGACGCCGCGCAGGATGTCATGATGGTATCGGACGAGCAGGAGAAGCTTGAGCAGGCCACCGCCGGCATGCCGGACCTGTCCGAACGCGCCCAGCAGGAGATCGGGTTGCGCGAGGCAACCAGAATCGTCGCCGAGAGCCTGGCCAGCCTCAGCTCACGCAGCATGAGCGTCGATCCGAGCCTCGGGCAGGAGCTGGCCAAGGCGATGGACGCAATGGAGCAGACGGCGCAGGAAATGGCGGACAATCGGGCCGGAACCGTCCGCTCCGGAATGGAGCAGGCGCGACAGAGCCTGAACCGGACGGCCCAGGCCATGCTGCAGGCGATGGCCGCGTCGCAGAAGGGCGGCGGGATGTCGGGCGCGATGGACGACATGATGCAGCAGCTCTCGCAGATGATCGGAGAGCAGATGGGCATCAACGGCGAGATGTCGGGATTCCCGATACCGATGCCCGGCGGCATGACCGCTGAGCAGATGTCGGCCCTGGGCAGAATGCTCGGTAAGGAGCAGGCGCTGCGGGAGCAGCTCGAACAGATGCTTCAGAAGACGGGCGGGGTTCAGCCGGGACTCACTTCCAGCCTGGAGGGCCTGGTTGACGATTTGAAGGCGGTGGAGAAGGACCTGTCCGAACTGAACGTGGGCCGACCGCTGGTCCAGCGGCAGCAGAGCATCCTCTCGCACCTGCTCGACGCCGAGCGCAGCATCAGGCAGCAGGGATTCAAAGACGAACGCGAGAGCGAGTCAGGCAAAGAGTTCCAGGTGCAGCAGAAGCCCCGCCTGCCCGAGGACAAAGGCGAGCGGAACCGGCTGCTGCGCGAAGAACTGATGCGTTCGCTCAAGCAGGGCTACCCGGCTGAGTACGAGCAGATGATAAGAGACTATTTCCAGAGGCTGCTGAGCGAGTAGCCAAGGATCAAGAACAAAGTGATAAGGACAAAGCAAGGTCCAAGGATGAAGGACAAAGTACTGAGGGAGCCTGACTTTGTCCTTTCCGCATTGCTTAGTCCTTTGTCCTTTGGACTTTGTACTTTATCCAAGATCGGAGCGGCCGCGCCTGCTTTCGTGGTGTTGCTTGCACTGGGCGCGGGCGTTGCCCACGCCCAGAGTTACATGAGCGGCTTCATGCTCGAGCGTGCCGGGCAGCCCGGCCAGGCCTTTGAGGAGTATCGACTGAGCGTCAACAAGGAACCAAGGGACATGCCGTCCTACGACGGTCTGGTTCGCCTCGCCGACACGCTCAAGCGCTGCGACACTCTGGTCGCCGTCAGCCTCAGGCTGGAGAAGCAGTTCCCGGACGTCGCCGATTACTCGTATGGGCTGGTGAGCGGCCTGCTGGGGCTGAAGCGCACAGCCGATGCTCGGGTCGAAGGGCGCAGGGCAGCCCTCAAGTGGCCGGACCGGCTGGCAACGCTGGGTGAGGTGTTTGCCGGGCACCAGGACTACGCTTCGGCCATCGACTACTACGAGCAGGCGCTGCGGCACGGCGCAGACCGGATGGCGATTGCCGACCGGCTGGTCGACCTGTACGACGCCTCGGGCCAGCCGGCGGCGGCGACGCGCGAGATAGTGTCCGTCATCAACGCCTCACCGCAAGCACTCGACCGCTATCGGCAGAAGCTCTCGGCGCTTGCCGTCAGGTCCGGCGCCGGCATCGCCGGCGAACTGGAGAAGGTCAGTGACCCGGCAACCCGCGCGCTAGCCAAGGCCGTCGTGTATCTTGCTACGAAGAACGAGGCGGAAGCGGTACACGTGCTCAAGCCGGTGCTGTCCGGGCAGGAGCTTTACGAATTCGCGCACGACTGCGAGGCGCAGGGCGCGCTGAGGGCGGCGCTTGCCGTCTACCAGGAGCAGAAAGTGCACGTCGACGCAGCGCGGGTGCTGAGGACGATGGGCCGGGTTCCGGAAGCGCTGGCCGAACTGGCCATGGACGACGGCGTCGGGGCGCAGATTGAGCTGGGCGACCTGTGCCGCGACCAGGGCGACTACGCTCGGGCGCTCGCAAGCTACCAACGGGCGCTTGCCCGCCAGCCGGCGAGCGAGCCGGCGGTGTTCGGACAGGCGGCGGCCCTGCTCGGTCTCGGGCATACCGAACCGGCTCGCGCCGCGGCCATGAAGCTCGTCCACTCGTCCGACCGGCTACTGCTGCTCGTGGCCCGCACGTTCTTCTACGAAGGGCAGTTCGACTCGGCCGGCGCATACTTGAATGAGCTGGTCAGGCAGTTCCCGCAGAGCCTGCTGGTCAACGACGGGCTGGACCTGGCGGTCTTGACCGGCAGCGGGGACCGGGCCAAGGAGCTCGCGCGGCTGATGCTCGACTATGAGACCGGCGCCGATGAGGCCGACAAGGCCCAGACCCTGGCCGACGGCGACGACGCTGTCGCACAACAGGCCTGCTTCCTGCTCGCGCGGTTCCTGCGGCGGGAGCACAAGCCGAAAGAGGCGCTGGCCGCGCTCGACCGGTACTGTCAGCGGTTCGGAAGCAGCTCGCTCGCGCCAAAGGCAAGGCTGGAACAGGCCGGGGTGTATCGCGACGACCTCAAGGACGAGGCGAAGTATCGGGAGACACTCCAGCAGTTGATACTCGAATACCCGGGTTCGGCCTACGTGCCGATTGCGCGCAGCCTGCTTGCGGAGGCCGAGAAACCGGTTTCGCCGGAGCCGGTCCGTTGACCGCCGGGATGGCGGCAGACCACCGGCAGCCGACGGGTAGGGTTGACCTGCCTGATGCCGTTGCTATAATTCCCCGGCCGGTAGGACCGGCGTTCCGAACGGAAATCAGTTCCGACCGACAATTATCGTCCGCTACAGTCTAACAGGAGGACAGTATGTCTGATGCAGTCAATGCCTTTATGGAAGGCATTATCGCGAAGAACCCCGGTGAGAAGGAATTCCACCAGGCGGTGCGCGAGGTCGCCGAGTCGCTGATGCCGTACCTCGACAAGAATCCGAAGTACAAGAAGGCGAAGATCCTCGAGCGTATCTGCGAGCCCGAGCGCGTCATCATGTTCCGGGTCCCGTGGGTCGACGACAAGGGCGAAGTCCAGGTCAACCGCGGCTTCCGCATCGAGATGAACTCGGCCATCGGCCCGTACAAGGGCGGGCTCCGCTTGCACCCGACCGTGTACCTGGGCCTCCTCAAGTTCCTCGCCTTCGAACAGGTGTTCAAGAACTCCCTCACCACTCTCCCCATGGGCGGCGGCAAGGGCGGCTCGGACTTCGACCCCAAGGGCAAGAGCGACAACGAAGTGATGGCCTTTATCCAGGCCTTCATGAGTGAGCTGTTCCGCCACATCGGGCCGAATACCGACGTGCCGGCCGGCGACATCGGCGTCGGCGGACGGGAAATCGGATTCATGTTCGGGATGTACAAGAAGCTGCGCAACGAGTTCACCGGCGTGCTCACCGGCAAGGCCCTCGGCTGGGGCGGCTCCCTGATTCGTCCCGAGGCCACCGGCTACGGCGCGACCTACTTCGCGCAGGAAATGCTCGCCACCCGCGGCGATTCCATGAAGGGCAAGACCTGCCTCGTGTCCGGTTCCGGCAACGTGTACCAGTACACCGTTGAGAAGGTCAACCAGCTCGGCGGTAAGTGCGTCACCGCTTCCGACTCGAACGGCTACATCTATGACGAAGCCGGCATCGACGCTGAGAAGCTCGCCTTCATCATGGAGCTCAAGAACGTGAAGCGCGGCCGCATCAGCGAGTACGCCGGCAAGTTCAAGGGCTCGGTCTACACGCCGGTTGATCCCAAGCTCGACTACAACCCGCTGTGGAACCACAAGGCCCACTGCGCGTTCCCGAGCGCTACCCAGAACGAGATCAACGGCAAGGATGCCGCGAATCTCATCAAGAACGGCGTGTTTGTGGTCTCCGAGGGCGCCAACATGCCTTCGACCCCGGATGCGATGAAGGTCTACATCGACAGCAAGATCCTCTACGGTCCGGCCAAGGCCGCGAACGCCGGCGGCGTCGCCACCTCCGGTCTCGAGATGTCGCAGAACAGCCTGCGCCTCTCCTGGACCCGCGAAGAGGTCGACAAGAGACTCCAGGGCATCATGAAGGCCATCCATGACACGTGCGTCCACTATGGCAAGGAAGGCAACTTCGTGAACTACGTAAACGGCGCGAACATCGGCGGCTTCGTTAAGGTAGCCGACGCGATGCTCGACCAGGGCGTAGTCTAGGCCCGAGTTCGAGTTCAGCTATAAGGCGGGAGTCCTTCGGGACTCCCGCTGAGCGTTACGGGCCACTCGACCCGCTCACGCCGACTGGTCACACCCGGCGCTTGGCATTCGGAAACAGTCGTGCCCCCGCCTTGACTGTATCGCCGGGGGATAGATACTTACCAGGATGGAGCTTGCGCACACCGCTCACGCCCGGGACATGCTCACGGAGCGTGCGATACCGGACGCGTGGGTTGTCCGGGCAGTGGAGTCACCGTTGCGCACGGAGAACCACGATGACGGCGCGACTCACTATCTGAGCGAAGTGCCGGAGCGCAGCGGCCGAATCCTGCGCGTCGTGATGAACACGGAAGCCAGTCCGCCGATTGTGGTCACGGTCTTCTTTGACCGTCGCCTGAGGAGACAATCATGAGATTGAAGGTAGACAAAGCTAGTGATGCACTGTATCTGCGACTCGACGAGGCCGCGGTGGTCGAGTCCGAGGAGGTCCAGCCCGGAATAGTCCTGGACTACGACGCCGCCGGCAACATGGTCGGTGTTGAGATCCTCAACCTCAGCAAGCGCGTGGCGCCCGAGCGCCTCCGCGTCCTGCAACTCGAAACGGTCTAGCCCGCGAACGCCGGCTTCGTCAAGGTTGCCGACGCGATGCTCGACGCGGGCTTAGTCTAAGACCCAGCCCGGACCTGTCTGTCCAGCGGGAGTCCTTCGGGACTCCCGCTTCTCACTGATGACATCCGGGGATAGCCCCGTTTTGTGTCTGACGCAAGCGTCGGGGACACATCCGCGATGCGGCCATCGCATTGCTCCGTGGACGTGTCCCTTGCGTGTCCTGTCCCCATCTCGATGAGCCGGGTTGCAGCGGACGCCGGAACCGTCCCTGTTACTCTTCAAGTAGCTCCACACGTTGATCTCAAGGTTGTCTGCAGGGTTACCCGGGAAGGAAGCTGGACGGGAAACTCGACTGTAAATCGGCAAGGAACCTGGGATTGAACCCGACTCGTTACTCGGCAAGGAACCGGACAAGGAACTCTGGTCGTTGCTCGCGAAGTAGCGGAAGAAGTAGCGGTGGAAGTAACCGTAGAAGTAGCCCGCGTCGTTCCTCGGGAAGTTGCTCCGGTCGTTACCTCGGAAGCTATGTGCGGAGCTACGGGGGGAGCATAGGAGGGGTTGGGAAGGGAACAGGGGTTAGGGGATTGGGAATAGGGAAGTTAGGACAGGAATTGGCGGTTGGGGGAGTGTGTACTATATTACACAAACAGGATCTGGATTGAGCGATGAAAATGCTGCTCTCCACCCGTGGCTGAAGGACTCGCGGCGAGCTCAGACGTCTCCGCGGCCGAGTCCTACTGACGCAAGGCTAGCTGGCCCGCATGAACTGACAAAGCACTCCATCCGGCCGGACTTCGACCTCAGCCTCGACCTTGTCCCAAAACAGCGCCTCCGCAGGCATGCATGAGTAGGGACCGGCAGGCGTCCGCCTCTGACAAGACTTGAACGTGCTGATTGACATGAGAGGGGCCACGGCTAAGATACGCCCAACGGGGGTGCCGAGATTGGCGGAGCGCGAAGTCCGCGCTGCCGCAGTCTTCTCGACACCAATCCGTCTGAGTTCGGCTCAGAACGGAGGTAAATGTGTTGAGCGTCCGCTCAGGTGGTTCGTACAGTCGTGCCGTCGATACACACAACCGGGCCGGGGCAGTGGTACTGCTTGCAGTCGCGTTGGGGACGCTGCTTGCATCGTCGGTGCAAGCCCGCGTGCCCGGGGTCGGCGAGTATCGCGCCGTGCAGGAGTCGCTGAGCCGGGTGCATCCGAGGATGCGGGCGAGTTGGCTCAAGGAGCGCGGGATTGAGGACCCGTACTACACCACGTTCCATAGACCGGAGAGCACCGGACTTTTATGCGTGGGCCGTTGGCCATGGGGACCAAGTTGGGAGCTTGCCGGAAGAGATACGTTCCTCTACCTCGGGTCAGGTTCCGGCGTCCGAATCCTATCCATAGCCGATTCGGTGCAGCCGAGGATGCTCGGCCAAATCAACGCCCGCAGCTTGGTCAGCCAGCTCGTCGTCCAAGACTCTCTTCTCTTCGTTGCATGTGGCTCCTGGGGTGCGCAAATCTACTCCGTAGCTGACCCGGCCAATCCGTGCGAGCTCGGTTCGATGGACGCAGTCATCGGCGACCTGTGCGTGCAAGATACCTTCTGTTACACGGCGGGTGGAGGCAGCTTCCGTATCTACAACTTCGCGGACCCAACTCAGCCGGCGCAGGTGGCTGTGGTTGCCGATAGCGGCGACGTCATCGCCGAATCAAACGGCTATGTTTACGTGGGCCACGGTTCATCAGGTTCAGGCCTCAACGTCTACGACGCCAGAAACCCTCACTCACCAATGCTGGTCAACACCCTGGGTGGGGTTCAACTGGCGATGTTCACGCGCGGGCATTGGCTCTTTCGCATCTCGGAGCAGCCGGCTTACTTCTCCATTCTGGACATCAGCGTCCCGACTTCAATCCATGAGGTCGGGCGCATCGATGGATACGGCGGGGTTGCTATGTATGCGAACGACAAGTTCGCGTACCTCAGCGGCTCCTATGAGCACTCGGGCCTGTTTGTTGTGGATATCTCGGACTCCAGCCATCCGCAGCTTCGGGACAGCATCAACCCGGAGGGCGTCACCGAATGGGAACCCTACGTTCCGCACTCACCGGGCTACGGCTATCTCGCAGACGATTACGGCGGGCTCATCACGCTTGACCTCCACAACGTCAACTCAATCACTGAGGTCTGGTCCGGCTACAAGGCGCACGAAGCGGTGGACATCGAGGTTGACGGCCAGCGGGCCTACGTTGCAGATGCCTGGGCCGGGTTGCAGATACTCGACGTCGCCGACCCCACGAAGCCCACGTCGGTCGGCATCTACGACACAATGGGCTCGAAGGTCACGTCCACTGCCACAGCGCGGGACTCCTTCGCATTCGCCAGCATGTCGGGTATGGCCGGTCGTCGATACTTCACGGTGTTCGGTGTCTCGGACCCGGCGAATCCAGTGCTAGTAGCACAGGAATCATGCTACAATCCACCAGAGGACGTGGTGCTGAGAGATTCGTTCATTTATGCTGCTGAGCCTTACGAGTTCCAAGTCTTCAACGTCGCCCGGCCGAGGGAACCGGTGCTGGTGGGGAGCTGCGGGTTGAGCGGGGACGTTTGGGACTTGGATGTGGAAGATTCCATGGCCTACGTGACGTCCAGCGTCTTCACGACGATTAACGTCGCGCGCCCTGACAGCCCGCGAGTTGTCGCCACTTGGAATCCGATGGTCGCTGTCGACGCGAAGGATACGATTGCCTACCTCTGCGGCAGCGGTGCGGTCTGGTCGCTGAACGTCGCGAACCCGGCCCAGCCGCACGTATTGGACACCGTGCAGATCAGCGGATGGGTTTCGGACATCGTTGTCGGAGACACACTTGCGTTCGCTGGCGGGGCGCAGTTGTACGTTATCAACATATCGGACCCACAAAACATGCGCGTGGTTGGCCAGTGGACCCCACCGCACGAGTTCAGACGACTGTTCTGGACGCCGGCCTATCTGTATGCCGCCTGCTATGAGGCTGGCATCTGTATCCTGGAGACACTCCCTGTTGGACTTCAGGAGCCACCAGAGAAAGGAGGGACTAAAGCGAATATCAGACTGTCGCCGTCAGTGACCACTGGCCCGGTTACCATCATAGCTGGGCGTTGTAGCGGCCAGTTGTCAGTCTGTCTGTACAACGGCGCAGGCTCAAGAGTTGGGGAATCCGCGATACGGGAGAGGACCGAGACTCAGGTCGTTCGGCTAGACCTATCTCGATACCCCGACGGAGTATACTTCGTTTGTCTGAAAGGCAGCGATAGGAGCTTCACGGCGAAGGTCGTGAAAGCGAAAGGGAGGTAGCGTATGAAGAACGCGGTAGTCGCGCTGCTTCTATTCATCGGAGCAGCATTTCCGTACGTAGTCGGTTATCACGTAGAGCCGGTGAAAGCCCTGTGGTCTGGCTGGGCTCCAAGCCAATTCCCGAACAACTACGTCTCGCAGTCAATCACCTGCAACTTCGATAGCCTGAGCTACATCGAGTTGTTTGCGGGTGCCAAGGGCAACGGAGGAGCCTATACGGCGACAGTGTACGATGGCAACACACAACTCATGACCAGCAACGGGTCGCAGTACCTTGACTGCAGTTGGGTCCGATTCGAGAACTGGAACACGCAGGTTGCCTTCACGAAGGGCAAGCAACTGACCATCAAGTTCACGCGCAGCGGCGGGGACAGCATCCAATACTACTACAGCGGCGGCGACCCTTATCCTTACGGGGCAATGTTGGTGCCGGGGGAATTTCGGGGACACAGTACTTAATTGCACCTGACATGCGCGAGTTCAAGGTTGAAGTGCAACACCTGGCTCGCCATCGCGGGCAAGTGGGTGAACACGCTGGCCAGCGGCGAGAAGAAGCCCGGATACTACAGCATCGCCTGGAACCGGCAGGACAGCAAGGGACGTACTTGTGCCTGCGGCGTCTACTTCTGCACCATGACGGCTGAGGACAAGCGCTT
>Ga0335071_10001952_pt1 | contig 22241 bp, 16 predicted proteins | sample Lox_Sample_15_FD_206724 | JGI IMG/M metagenome (GOLD analysis project Ga0335071, IMG submission 206724) | Soil microbial communities from Loxahatchee National Wildlife Refuge, Florida, United States - Lox_Sample_1.5 | ecosystem: Environmental > Terrestrial > Soil > Wetlands | place: USA... | reverse complement strand
GGGCGTGATCGCGTCGAGCACGGGCGCGATCGGGCCGTGTACGTGGAAGCTCACGTGGTTGCCGTCGACGCGCACGCCCTCGACGCCCTCGATCCCGCGCAGATCGGGCGGCGCGGCCGGGAAGGTCACCTCGATGCGCACGGCGCTGAGGTGCCGCAGCTCCTCGAAGGTGCCGACCTCGACGAGGTGGCCGCGGCGCAGCAGCCCGACGCGGTCGGCGCTCGCCTCGACCTCGATCAGCAGGTGGGACGACAGGAAGATCGTCTGCCCGCGCTCCTTGGCCTCAGCCAGGCATTCGCGGAAGACCACCTTGCGCAGCGGGTCGAGCCCGCTCGTGGGCTCGTCGAAGATCAGCACACCTGCGCGCGTCATGAAGGCGGCGATCAGCGCCACCTTCTGGCGGTTGCCGGTCGAGAACGCGCGGATCTTCTTGTCGGGGTCCAGGTCGTAGCGCTCGATCAGCTGGTCGCGGTAGGCCGCGTCGCAGCCGCCGTGCAGGTTGCCGAGCAGCTCGAACGTCTCGCGCGCGGTGAGCTGCGGCCACAGCGCCGGGTCCGCCGTGACGACCGCCAGGTCGCGGTGCGTCTCCACGGGGTTCGCCCACGTGTCGTGCCCGTCGATCCGCGCCGTGCCGCCGGTCGGGCGGATCAGCCCGAGCAGCAGCCGGATCGTCGTCGTCTTCCCCGCGCCGTTGGGTCCCAGGAACCCGAAGACCTCCCCACGCGGAATCGACAGGTCGAGCGCGTCGACGGCGACGGTCGTGCCGAAGCGCTTGGTCAGCGCGACCGTCTCGATCACCGCCGTCATCGGCCGCAAACCTAGTACACACGCACGCGCGGCTCGCCCCGCGTGAGGCTCGCGGGTTTCCCCGGGTGCACAGCGAGGCGCGGGAGGCGTAGGTTGCACGCACCAGGAACCAACCCGGAGGACGTTCAGATGGCATCAGCCGGCAGGAACCCCGACGTGACGAAGGCCCTCGACAGCCTCAACGACGCGATCGCCCGAGCCCAGGCTGCGGCGAAGTCGGTGCGCGCCGACCTCCGTCGCTCGCCGCTGGGCGCGAACCTCGCCCGCGACGTCGAACGACTGGTGGCGAACCTGCGGCGCGACGTCGCGAAGCTCGACCGCGCCGTGCGAGCCGACCTCAAGAAGGCCACGTCGGCCACGGCGAAGCCGGCGGCCCGCACGACCGCGGCCGCCAAGCCCGCGACAGCGAAGAAGTCGACCGCCGCAAGAAAGACCACGACGCGCAAGACCACGGCGGCGAAGCCCGCCGCGCGCAAGACCGCCGCCGCCAAGCCCGCGACAGCGAGGAAATCGACCGCCGCCAGAAAGCCGGCGACGCGCAAGACGGCGGCCAAGCGCTCGTAGGCGCCCGGACGGACGCCGGCGCCGGCCGCCCGAGGGGGCGCGGCCGGCGCCGCCAAGCAGCGCGATGGACGCCGACAGCCTGCCGCTCGGACGCTCGGTGCGCCGCGCCGTGCGCGGCGCGCGCGCGCTGGGCCCGGTCGCGTCGCCGACGCAGCTCGCGCGCTCACTCGGCCGCGTGGCGCAGGCGACCGCGGCACCGCTGCTGCCCGCGCGCTCGCTGAGCGCCGCCGTCGGCGGGCGCGTCGTGCTCGTCACGGGCGCCTCTCAGGGGATCGGCCGCGCCACCGCGGCGCAGGTCGCCGCGGCGGGCGCCACGACCCTCGTGGTGGCGCGCAGCGCCGCGCAGCTCGGTGAGCTCGTGGAGGAGATCGAGGACGCCGGCGGGAGCGCGCGCGCCTACCCCGCCGACCTTTCCGACATGGCGGCGATCGAGGCGCTCGTCGCGCAGCTCGCCGAGGACGGGCTCAAGGTCGACGTCCTCATCAACAACGCCGCGCGCTCGATCCGCCGCTCCGTCGCTCAGAGCTACCGGCGCTTCCACGATTACGAGCGCACGATGCGCCTGAACTACTTCGCGCCGGTGCGCCTCACGCTCGCGGTCCTCCCCGGCATGCGCGAGCGCCATCGCGGGCACATCGTGAACGTCAGCACGCTCGGAGTGCAGACGAGCACGCCGCGGTTCTCCGCCTACCTGGCTTCGAAGGCCGCGCTCGAGGCGTTCGCGCGCGTGGCGGCGGCTGAGTGCATCGGCGACGGCGTGCGCTTCACGACGGTGCACATGCCGCTCGTGCGCACCGCGATGAGCGAGCCGACGCGGCTCTACCAGGCGATGCCCGCACTCTCGCCGGAGGCCGCTGGCGAGATGATCTGCGGCGCGTTGCGCACCAGGGCAGAGCTCGTCGGTCCGCGGATCGGCGCCGTGGCCGAGGTTTCACGCGCGATCTCGCCGGCGACCAGCACCGAGGTCCTGCACGCGCTCTACCGCGCCGTCCCGGAGCCCTGACGCGTGATGCGTGGACGCGTGCGTCCGCAGTTCCCACCGATGCCGTGCTGCGCCGGAAGCCGTACCTTGCCCCCATGCCGGATCGCCTGAGCCCGCTCGACGTCACGTTCCTGCACGTCGAGGACGACGTGAGCCACATGCACATCGGCTCCGTCGGGCTGTTCGAGGGCCCGGCGCCGGCACAAGACGAACTGCTCGCGGGCTTCGAGCGCAAGCTGCATCTCGCGCCGCGCTACCGCTGCCGCCTGCGCGCGGTGCCGCTGGCCGCCGGCCGGCCGGTATGGGCCGACGACCCGCACTTCCGCCTGGACTACCACGTGCGGCGCACGGCGCTCCCGCGGCCGGGCGGCGACGCCGAGCTGCGCCGCCTCGTCGGGCGCGTGATGTCCCACCAGCTCGACCGCTCGCGCCCGCTCTGGGAGGCGTGGATCGTGGAGGGCCTGTCGGGCGGGCGCTGGGCCGTGATCTCGAAGGTGCACCATGCGATGGTCGACGGGGTCTCGGGCTCGAGCCTCATCACGAGCCTGCTGGACCGCGAACGCCGCCCGCCCCCGATTCCCGCGCACCCCTGGACGCCGGCGCCCGAGCCGGCCGCTGCGCGGCTGCTGGTCGACGCGGTCGGCGAGCGCGCGCGCTTCCCGCTGCGCGAGCTGGAGTCCGCGGTGCGCGCGCTGCGAGACCCGCGCGAGGCGCTGACGCAGGTGGCGCAGACGGCGCAGGGACTCGCGGCGTACGCCGGGCTCGTGCGCGCGCCCGCCCCGACGCTGCTGAACGGGCCGCTCGGTCCGCACCGGCGCTGGCACTGGGCGCGCGGGCATCTGGACGAGGTCCGTGAGATCCGCGCCACGCTCGGCGGCACCGTCAACGACGTCGTGCTGGCCGCGATCACGAACGGATTCCGGGAGCTGCTGCTCGACGCCGGCGAGCCGGTCGACCGCGTCGTGCGAACGCTCGTCCCGGTGTCCGTCCGCGCCGACGGTGAGAGCGGCGTCTACGACAACCAGGTGTCGGCGATGTTCGCCGACCTGCCCGTCGGCATCGCGGACGCGCCGGAGCGCCTGGCCGCCATCACCGCGCAGCTGCGCCACCTCAAGGACACCCACCAGGCCGTCGCCGGCCGCGCGCTGACCGGGCTCGGCGGCTTCGCGCCGGAGATGCTGCTGGCGCTCGGCGCGCGGATCGCCACGCGCACGCCGCAGCGCAGCGTGAACACCGTGACCACGAACGTCCCCGGGCCGCAGCACACGCTCTACCTCGCCGGGCGCCGCATGCTCGAGACCTTCCCGTATGTGCCGCTCGGTGGCCACGTGCGCGTCGGCGTGGCGATCTACTCCTACGACGGGAACCTCGGCTTCGGCGTGACCGGCGACGATGACGCGGCGCCCGACCTCGGGGTGCTCTGCGCGGGGATCGAGCGCGGCCTGGCCGAGCTGCTCGCCGCCGCCCGCGATGAGGCGCCCGCGCACGCGCCGGCCAACGGCGGCCGGCCGGCACGGACTCGCGCGTAGCCCGGGACATGGCCGGCACGCGTCAGGCATCGGCCGTGGACCGGACGCTCGACCTCATGCGCGACGACGCGCGGCCGTCCGCGCCCGACGTCGGACCGGGCTACCTGGATCTGCTCGGCGCGGCGGACCCGACCGGTGCGCACCCGGGGCAGCGCCTGATGGCCGGCCGCGCGCTGCCGGTCATCTACGAGCGGCTCTGGCGCCCGGCGGGCGGGCGCCTGCTGATGGGCGCGCTGGGGCCCGGCATGGACGACGAGCGGCGTATCGCGCTCGAGCTGCTCGGCCTGGCGGCCGGCGACCGCGTGCTCGACGTCGGCTGCGGCCCCGGCAACTTCACCCGCGTGTTCGCGCGCGAGGCGGGGCCCGAGAGCCTCGTGATCGGCCTCGACGCGTCCGCGACGATGCTCGACCGCGCCGTGCGCGAGGGCGTGCCGGCGAACGTCGCCTACGTGCGCGGCGACGCGGCCGCGCTGCCGTTCGCCGACGCGGCCTTCGACGCCGTCTGCTGCTTCGCGGCGCTGTACCTGATCGCCGACCCGTGGGGCGCGCTCGACGAGATCGCGCGGGTGCTCGCGCCCGGCGGGCGCGTGGCGATCCTGACGAGCTGCCACCGCGGCCCGCTGCCGGTCGCCCTCGCAAGGCCGGTGGTGCGCTCGCTCACCGGCGTGCGGATGTTCGGCCGCGAGGAGCTCACCGACGCGCTGCGCGATCGCGGCCTGCGCTACGAGCGCCGACGGGTCGCCGGCCTCGCGCAGTTCGTCGGCGCGAGCCGGCCCGCGCGCGGGCGCGGGGCCGCGTAGCGCCGCTAGCTCCCGTCGCGCAGCGCCATCACCCCGCCGACACCGCCCAGGTAGAGCGTCGTGCGGCCCGTGCGGGGGTTGCGTCCGAGTGCGATCCCCGCGTAGTGGTTGTTGTAGAGGCCGCCGTGCCCGGCGAGCTGCTTCCAGACCACGCGACCGGTGCGCTCGTCGACGGCGGTCCAGTACCACGGGTCCGCGCCGCTGGGGTCCTTGACGTTCTCGAACGTGTAGATGAGCCCGTTGGCCGCGTCGCCCTTGGCGACCACCGAGGGGGCACGCACCGTCGTGTTGCGCCACGCCACAGAGCAGCCGGTGCCGCCGGGCCGGATGTCGATGCGGGTGAGCCCCGGCGTGCTGACCTGGTTCAGGTCGCCGCCGATCGCCAGCCCACCGCCGATCACGTCGTTCCACTTGAGCAGGTCGTAGCCGTAGTTGTTCTCGACGATCAGCGAGCGGCCGACCGCGATGAGCGAGTTCTCGGTGTCGCTCGCGCCCTTCGCGAAGACCGGCACCGTGCAGACGACCCGCTTCTGGCCCCGCGCCAGCGCACCCGCGCGATAGACGACGACGTCCATCGGATCGGCGTTGTCGGTGATCGCGACGAACGCCGGCGCGGTGCTGCGCCCGTGAGGACCGTCGGTCGGCCAGAGCAGCGTCGGGGTCGTCCCCGAGCCCGCGTTGATCTGGCCGGGCTTCTGGACGCCGACGTTGCGGTACCGCTCACTCCACACGACCCGCGGATGCAGGGCGGTCCCGGCGGTGAGCTTGTACATCGCCTTGTCGGAGACCACGTACACGCCATCGCTCGCGACCGCGAAGGAGTTCTCGATCTCCTGGTTCAGGAGGATCGACCCGCACCGCCCGGTCCTGGGGTCGAGCACGCCCACGGTGCCCTTCGTGCGCCCGACGAACCAGAGGCGACCTCGCGCGTCGGGCAGCGTCGACGGCATGCGCTCGTCGGGCTGCAGGCACGGCGTCGGGTCGTAGTCGGCGACCTGCCGGAACGCCGGCGCGGGCCCGCTGTCGTCCTCGGCGATGACCAGGAGGTGACGGTTGCTGGCAGCGACGACGACGCGGTCGTGGTTGTCGAGGTAGAAGTACGCCCCGCCGGTCGTGTTGAGCGCCGGGTTGGTCCCCGCCGGCGGCGGCACGAACGGCAGCTGCAGGAAGGCGAGCGTGTCAAGGGTGACCGGGTCGAGCAGGTAGAGCGCCGGCCCGTCGGTGAGGTTTGTGCAGGAGCCGATCAGGCGACCGCGGCGGTCGAAGGTCAGCGTGATGCACGTGCGTCCGAAGCCGCTTGAGAACACATGCGGGTGGATCCCGAGCGGACCGGCAAGATCCGTGTAGTCGTCGGTCTGCCAGGCGTCGTTGTGCACGCCGTTCTTCGGGTCTGGTGCCATCAGCGGGTGCTGCCAGGCCGGCGTGATCCCCGGCACCGGCCGCGCCTTCCACGGCGCGCCGACGTACGCCGGCACGGTGGGCGCCGGACCGGTGGCCTGAATCGGCGTCGCCGCGCCGACCTGCGCGCCCGCGGCCGGTGCGCCGAGCGCCCCGGCGACGACCACCCCGGCCACTGCCGACATGAGCTGACGGCGCCGCATCTGCTCTCCTCCTCGCTGGACTGCCGCGCCGACGCTATCGCACGGCCCGCTCGCCGGCGCCTACGCCGGCCCGTCGACGGCGGGCGCGACCGCCCCGCCGCTCCAGGTCACCGAGGCGAACGGCGCCGTGCACGGCACCACCAGCCGGTAGGCGCGCAGGCTGGGCTGGACGGTGTTCGCGTAGTTCGTGGCGAGCGCGCGCACCTGCGGGCGCGGCGCCACGCGGATGGCGTACCCGGCGCGCTGGACGAGCCCGCCGTCGCGCACGAGCGCCCCGCGCCGCGGGAGCCACGCCGTCAACTCGAGCCGCGCGCCGAGCGGGCAGACGGTGCGCAGCGCGACGCCGTCGCTCGCCGCGGTATAGCGCCAGCTCCCGCCGCCGGTGCGGGCGCCGGAGGCCGCCTGCCAGATGCCGGTCAGCTGGATGCCCAGCGCGAGCTGCCCGACCGCGCCCGCGCGCGGCTGGTAGCGCGTGCCGCCGAGCACGAGCACCGGCCCACCGGAGGGCGTGCGCTGCGGGGGGCTGCCGACCGGGCCGGGCCGTTCGGGCAGCTGCTCGCGCCAGGCGCCGCCGACGAGCCGCAGGGCGCGCACGAGCCCTGCGTCGCTGCGCGGGTCGTCCGGGTGGCTGCGACGCATGCGCACCGCCATCCACGACAGGCCCGCGCGGCGGGTCGCCAGGCCGGTCTCCTCGCCGGTGTCGGTGAACGAGGCGCCGTCGATGTCAGCCGGCAGGCCGAGCCGCGGCGCGTCCGGGTCGGGAAGCTCGGCGCGCGCCATCTGCACGAACGCCAGCGCCAGGCCCGTGCTGCCCGTGACCGAGTAGTAGTGGTCGAAGCCCGCGAGCTGGTCGTTGCCGCTCGGGACGACCTGCAGTGCGCCGTCGCGCACACGCGCGTCGAGCGCCGCGAGCTCCACGTCGGCCAGGCGCCGCAGGCGCGCGGCGAGCAGCGGGTCGGTGTCCGCGAACAGGCGCGCGCCGCCGGCCGCGGCGTAGAGCGCGGCGCCCAGCGACCACGCCTGGCCCTGCCCGCGCCCGGACCAGGAGAGCTCGCCGTCCGGCCCGGTGATGCCGAGCAGGCCCCACAGCGCGTGGCGGGTGAGCGCGCGCAGCGCCGCCGGCGCGCCGCCGCCCGCCAGCCGCGTGGCGCGCACCACCCAGGCGGTGCACAGCGCCGCGTAGGCCAGCGGGCGGGTGCCCGGGTCGCTGATGATCGCGGCGGGCTCGCTCCGGCGGCCCGGGATGTCGACGTGGCCGGTGACCGGCGCGAAGCCCGGCAGTGTGCGGCCGAGCCAGCGCAGGGCGTTGCGTCGCAGCCCGGCGGGGTCGTAGAGGCGCGTGTGACGCTTGGCGCTGCGCAGGCCACTGCGCGCGAGCTCGAGGTTCAGCACGGCGTCGGCGACCTTGTAGTTGTTGAAGCAGCGCGGGTTCTGGTAGCAGCGATCGGCCGCGTGCGCGATGCCGGCTGCGTGGAGCTTGCCCCACGTGAGCGCCCGCGCGCGCAGCTCACCGCGCTGGCCGACCAGCAGGTCCTCGAGATGCTGGGCGAGCAGCATGGCGAGCGGCCAGCGCAGGATCACCGTGCTGCCCGAGCCGTTCGCGAGCGTGCGGCGGGCGAGCGTCAGGCGCCAGCTCCCCACGTCGGGGGTGTCCGCGCCGGAGCCGGTCGCGGCCGTCGTGCCCGTTCCCGTCGTCGCGCCCGTTCCCGTCGTTGCCGGGCTCGTCGTCGCCGGGCTCGTCGTCGAGCCCGCGCCGGTCGTGGTCGTGCCGCTCGTCGCCCCGGCACCCGGCGTCAGGACGTCCCGGATGCTGACCGTCTGCGCCGGGCTCGCCGGGGACTGCCCCTCCTCCTGCGCCCGCGCGAGCGCGACGAACGCGAGCGAGGGTAGGCCCTCGCCCCCGACGACGCGGCCGGTCCAGTCGCTGAACAGCCCGTTGTCGCGCTGGCGCGTGGCGACGGCCTGCAGCGCCACGTCGATGATGCGCTGCGCCGTCACGTCGCGCGCGAGCGGCACCGCCGGGTCGTCCGCGCGCGCACGACCCATCGGCGCGGCGAGCAGCAGCGCGGACACCGCGAGCGGCGCGAGGACGCGTGCCGGACCGAGCCCCATCAGCGGCGAAGCGTCGCAGACGGCGCCGCGCGGCGCATCCGTTGTTCGCCGCAGGCGCGGGCCGCCACGCTCAGACGTACATGTCGGCCGACACGCGGTCGACCTCGACGACCACGTCGGCCGGGATCCCGGCGCGCTCCGCGGCGGCCAGGATCGCGTCAGGCGTGGGCGCCTCGTACAGGCAGTAGGAGCGCCGGCGGTCCGCACTGAGGAACGAGAACAGCCAGCGCACGCCCTCGTCGGCGTTGACCTCCTCGATCAGCCGCACATCGTCGGCGGTCAGCTCCAGCTGCTCGGCGAATGACCGCTCGATCACGAACAGGGGCATGGTGGCGAGGCTACGCCTCCGGCGTCTCGGCGACAAGGCCGCGGCGGTGGGCGTAGCCGGCCGCCTCGGTGCGGTTCGCGCTCGAGGTCTTGCGCAGGATGCTGCGCACGTGGTTGGCGGCCGTGTGCTCGCTGATGAACAGCTCGGCTCCGATGTCGCGGTTCGAGCGGCCCTGCGCGACGAGTCGCAGCACGTCGAGCTCACGCGGCGAGAGCCCGTCAGGGTCCTCGCGCTCGGCGATCGGCCCGAGCGCGCGGGCCCGGGCGAGCAGCGCCGGCATGCCGATCGCGCCCGCAAGCCGCGTCGCCTCGGCGAGCAGCGGGACGGCGCGCTCGCGGTCGCCGTCGGCGGCCAGCATGCGCCCATACTCGAAGCTGCCGTGCGCGACCCACGTCGCGGCGCCCATCCGCCGGTCGAGGGCGAGCGCTGCCTCGAAGGCCTGCTCGGCCGCCTCGCGGTCGCCGCGCGTGGCCGCGAGCATCCCGCGGTAGCGGTCGGCCGCGCCGTAGCACGCAACCCCGTGGCCGACCATGACCGCGGTGCCCGCGAGCGGCTCCAGGTGCGGCGTCAGCAGCACCGCGGTGTCGGCGTCGCCGACCGCACAGGCGGCGTCGGTCAGGTAGGTCAGCGACGCGACCCACAGGCCCTGGCGCAGCGCGCCGAGCCCGGCGGCGCGCACCGCGGCGAGCTCGCGCCGTGCCTCGTCCTCCATCCCCAGCTCCGCGAGCACGACCGCCAGCCCCGGCCGCCACGCGCCGCCGTTGCCGGCTGCCGCCAGCACCCGCACGACGGGGGCGAGCTCCGCGAGCCGGCCCTGCTCGCGGCGCAGGCCGAACATCTGGATGCCGTAGACGCCGGAGGCGTCGCGCCCGGTCAGCAGGCGCCCCCACTCGCGTGAGCGCTCGGCTGCGGCGTCGGCCTCGTCGAGCGCGCCGCGCAGCAGCGCGAGCGCCGACGCGTAGTGCGCGGCGACGTGCAGCATGAACGGCTGGCGCGTGTGCGCGGCGAGCGCGTGCGCGCGCGCGAGCTCGCGCCGCGCGCGGTCGACCTCGCCGAGCGCCATCAGGCTCGCCACGCGCCACTGCATCGCCTCGGCCTCGACCTCGACGTCGCCGAGCTCCTGTGCGATGTCGCGCGCCTCGGCGAGCCGCTCGGCGATCTGCTCGAGCGGCGCGGTGCCGCGCCCCCAGTAGCAGCCCATCAGCACCGTCGCAAGCCCGCGCCGGTCGCCGATCCTGCGCGCCATCGCGATCGCGGCCTCGCGCGTGACGCGGGCGGACTCGGCGTGGCCCTGGAACTCCAGGGCGCGTGCCAGGCAGCCGAGCACGCCGACGCGCAGCGTCGAGTCCTGCGGCGTGCGCGCCTCGGCCTCCTCGAGCAGCTCGCGCGCCCCCTCCTCGGACAGGCCCGGGCGCCAGCACGCCGTCTCCAGGCCGATCGCGGCGGCCGCCAGCAGCTCACCCTCCCCCAGCTCGCGCGCGATGTCGGCCGCCTCCCGGAACGCCGCGACCGCCTCGACCGAGCTGCCGGCGCGGAACAGCGCGGTGCCGAGGTCGAGCAGCGCGTCGGCCCGGCGGCGCTCATCCGCGATGCCCAGGCGCAGCGCGGTGCGCAGCCGTGAGGCGGCCTCGTCGTAGGCGAGCGTCGCCGAGGCCGCGGCGGCGGCCTGCAGGCTGTAGTCGACGGCACGCGCCGGTTCGGCGACCGGGGCCGCCGCGGCGAAGTGGTGGGCCAGGTCGGCGAGGTCACGCCGCCGGGCGCTCTCGCCGGCGGCCTCGAGCGCCTCGGCGATCCGCAGATGCAGCTCCGCGCGCCGCAGCACACTGAGCCCGTCGTAGAGCGCGCGGCGCACGAGCTCGTGGGTGAAGCGGTAGGCGAGCGCCGGGGGCGGCAGCTCCTCGATCATCCCGCTGCGGCGCGCGGGCTCGAGCGCGTCGAGGCGCGCGAGCTCGGCGGGCGCCGCGCGGCGCAGCATGTCGAGCTCGAACTCGGTGCCGGCGACGGCCGCCAGCTCGAGCAGGCCGCGCGTCGTCGCGTCCAGGCGCGCGATGCGCTGCGTGACGACCTCGCGCACGCTCTCCGGCGTGGCGACCTCGCGCAGCGGGCGCTCGAGGCGCAGGCGGCCGCCCTCGACGGCGACGACCCCGGTCTCGACCAGCGTCTGCCAGAGCTCGCACAGCAGGAACGCGTTGCCGTCGGTGAGCTCGCGGATCGCGCGCGCCAGCTCGGGCACGCCGGCATCCAGCTCGCCGCCCGCGAGACGCACGAACTCGCCGACCTCGTCGACGCTGAGCCCCGTGAGGTGCAGGCGCACGACGTCGTCGGCGCGCCGCAGGTCGGCCAGCGTGTGCGCGAGCGGCGCGGGGACGTCCGCCTCGGTGTCGCGGAACGTGGCGAGCACGAGCACGCGCGCATCGGTGGTCGCGCGCGCGAGGTGCCCCAGCAGGTGCAGCGTCGGCGCGTCGGCCCAGTGGCCGTCCTCCACGATGAGCAGCAGCGGCCGGCGCCGGCCGGCACCGCCGAGCAGCTCGCTGACGGCCATGTGCAGGCGCAGGCGCTCGGTGTCGGGGTCGGCGGCGGGCGGCGGCTCGAGCGCCGCGATCCGGCGCAGGTCCGGCAGCAGGCGGCCGAGCTCGCCGCCGAGCGCGCCGACGTCCTCGCGCAGCTCGTCCGGCGTGCTGGCGCGCACGAGCTGGTCGAGCGCCGCGACGAACGGACCGTACGGCGTCTGGACCATCGCATCGCAGGCCCCGTAGAGCACGCGCACGCCGTCGCCGGCGACCTCGCGCGCGAACTCGCGCACCAGCCGGCTCTTCCCCGAGCCGGCCTCGCCGCCGATCAGCGCGATCCGGCGGTTCTCGCCCTGCGCGCGCGGGACCAGCGTGCGCAGCAGGGCCAGCTCGTCGGCGCGGCCGACGAACGGCGACGACGGTGACAGTCGAAGCGGGCCTGGAAGCTGTGGCATGAAGCCGATCCGGCGATAGTCAATTCTCATTATCGCGGGATCGCGGGCCCGGCGAAAGGGCCGCGAAAAGTCAGTCAGGACCGGTCATGACAGGCGTGCGCACCGCGCCTACATTCGGCGTGGAGCATGGGCGGCGACCCCCGTCGCCCAGCCCGCGGACAGGAGGATCTCGTGACCACCATGACCTCAGCCGCCGGAGCTGCCCGGCGCGAACTGGGCCCGGCGCTCACCGGGCGCGCGGTCGGCTTCGACGACCCGGGCTACGACGAGGCGCGCGCGATCTTCAACGCGATGATCGACCGCCGGCCGGCCGTCGTCGTCCAGTGCGCGAGCACCGACGACGTCGCCGCGACGATCGCCTTCGCGCGCCGCCACGACCTGCCGCTCGCCGTGCGCGGCGGCGGGCACAACGGCGGCGGCCTTGGCACCTGCGACGACGGCGTCGTGCTCGACCTCGGGGCGATGGACAGCGTCGAGGTCGACCCCGGCACGCGCACCGTGCGCGTCGGCGGCGGCGCGATGTGGAAGCAGGTCGACGCCGCCACGCACGAGGCCGGCCTGGCGACGCCGTCCGGGATCATCGGCACGACCGGCGTCGGCGGGCTGACACTCGGCGGCGGCATGGGCCACCTCAGCCGCAAGTACGGCCTGACGATCGACAACCTGATCGAGGCCGACGTCGTGCTCGCCGACGGCACCGCCGTGCGCGCGAGCGCGGACGAGAACCCGGACCTCTTCTGGGCGCTGCGCGGCGGCGGCGGCAACTTCGGCGTCGTCACCTCGTTCCGCTTCCGCGCGCATCCCGTCTCGATCGTGCAGACCGGCCCGACGTTCTGGCCGATCGAGAAGATCGACGACGCGCTGCGCTGGTACCGCGAGTTCCTGCCCGCAGCCCCGCGCGAGCTGAACGGCTTCTTCGCCGAGATGACCGTGCCGCCGGCCGACTTCCTGCCGGCGGAGCTGCACATGCGCAAGGTCTGCGGCGTGATGTGGTGCTCGCTCGCCGACGAGGAGCGCACCGCGGAGCTGACCAAGGCGGTGGGCGAGGTCGGCGAGCCGCTGCTGCACGGCATCGCGCCCGCGCCCTTCCCGGCGCTGCAGAGCCTGTTCGACGACTTCTACGTCAAGGGGCACCAGTGGTACTGGCGCGCGGACTTCGTGCGCGAGCTCCCCGACGCGGCGATCGAGCAGCACGCCGCGTTCGGCCAGGCGCTGCCGACGCTGCACTCGACGATGCACCTCTATCCCATCGACGGGGCGGTGCACGACGTCGGCCCGTCCGAGACCGCGTGGGCCTACCGCGACTGCCACTGGGGCGAGGTGATCGTCGGTGTCGACCCGGACCCTGCGAACGCCGGCCTCGTGCGCGACTGGTGCGTCGACTACTGGGACGCCACGCACCCGTACTCGGCAGGCGGCGCCTACGTGAACATGATGATGGACGACGAGGGCCAGGAGCGCGTGCGCGCGAGCTACGGCCCGAACTACGACCGGCTCGCGGCACTCAAGGCGACCTACGACCCGGACAACGTCTTCCGGATCAACCAGAACATCCAGCCGGCGTCCTGACGCCGCGCCCGCGCCCGGCCCCGGCAGCCGCCGGGGCCGCCGCGCGGCACACTACGCGGCCGCCGCGGCGACCGCGCGTACGCGCCGGCAGAAGCCGTCGAGCGCGCCGACCGGGATCGCCTGCGGCCCGTCGCAGCGTGCGTGCGAGGGGTCGGGATGGCATTCGACGATCAGCCCGTCCGCGCCGCACGCCGCCGCGGCGAGCGCCAGCGGCTCGACGAGCGCGCGCCGGCCGGCGGCGTGCGAGGGATCGACGATCACCGGCAGGTGCGTGTGCTCCTTGAGCACCGTGACGGCCGCGAGGTCCAGGCACGAGCGCGCCGGGGTGGCGGCGGCGTGGATGCCGCGCTCGCAGAGGACCACCTGCTGGTTGCCCTCGCGCAGGATGTACTCGGCGGCGAGCAGCAGGTCGTCGATCGAGGCGCCCATCGCGCGCTTGAGCAGCACCGGCAGCGGGCTGCGGCCGAGCTCGGAGAGCAGCGGGAAGTGCTGCATGTTGCGCGCGCCGACCTGGACGCAGTCCGCGTACTCGAGCACCGCGTCGATGTCGCGCAGATCGGTGAGCTCGGTGACGACCGGCAGGCCGGTCTCCGCGCGCGCCTGCGCCAGGATCCGCAGCCCCTCGACGCCCAGACCCTGGAAGGCGTACGGGCTGGTGCGCGGCTTGAAGGCGCCGCCGCGCAGCAGGTCGGCGCCGGCCGCCTTGCACGCCCGCGCGGCGGCAAGCGTCTGCTCGGCCGACTCGACGGCGCACGGCCCGAGGATCAGGCGGAAGTCCGGATCCGGCCCGCCGAACGCGACGCCGGCGACGCTCACCGCATTGGGCCGGTCGCCGTGCAGGTGCTTGTGCGCGAGCTTGTAGGGGGCCGACACGGCGACGACGCGGTCCACCCCTGGATCGGCGTCGAGCTCGAGGCTCGTGAGGTGGTCGCGGTCGCCGTCGATGACCCCGATCACCGTCTGCTCGGCGCCGACGACGCGCTGCGCGCCGGCGCCGGTCGCGGTGATCCGCGCGGTGACGGCGTCGATCTGCTCGGCGGTGGCGTCGGGATGGAAGATGACGAGCATCGTGCAACGGTGCCACAAGCGGGCGCGTTCCCGCGCCGTGCGAAGCGCGGCGCACTCACGCCGGCAGGGGCGGGTGCAGGCCGTGCGCGCGGCACGCCTGCAGCCCGGGCGCAAGTGCGGGGGCCGCCGCGAGCTTCGGCGGATCGGCGAACGCGGGCGCGCCGAAGTCGAAGTAGTCGAGCATCGGGTCGGCGTTCGCGTCGCGGAAGGTCATCGCCGGCAGGTTCCACTTGCGCTCGACGAACGCGGTGATCGAGGTCAGGTCCTGTGTCACGCGCGAGGCGTGGGCGGCGCGCGCCCAGGGTGAGACGACGATCAGCGGCACGCGGAACCCGTAGCGGTCGTAGCTGCCCGGGGCGTCGCCCGGCGCGGTCGACGGCGGGATGTCGTCGGGCTTGATCGCGGGCGGCGGGGGGACGTGGTCGTAATAGCCGCCGTGCTCGTCGTAGGTGATGAAGAGCGCCGTCGACTTCCACGTCGGCGCCGCCATCAGCGCGCGCACCACCTGCGCGATGAAGCGCTCGCCGACCTGCACGTCCTGCGGGTTCTCCTGAGAGGTCGTCTCGTAGTCGGGGTCCAGGAAGGTGAACGCGGGGAGGCGCCCGGCCTTCGCGTCGGCGAAGAAGCGGTCCATCGTGCGCTGACGCGTCGCGCGCGCCGGCGTGTAGGAGCCCGGGACGATCAGCCAGCTCGGCACGTTCTGGTAGTAGATCCCCCAGTCGACGCCGTGCGCGTCGAGGCGGTCCCAGATCGTGCCGTTGGCCGCCGCGATCTTGAAGGTGTCGTTGTTCGTCGCGATCGTCCCCGACGCGGTCCCGGTGAAGAAGAAGCGGCGGTTCGGATAGGTCTGGGCGAGTGTCGAGCAGAAGAAGCGCTCGCCGATCGGGAAGTGGCGCACGAGCGAGTAGGTGAACGGCAGGTCGCGCGCGTCCCAGTAGCGCATCGCGACCGGCCCGCTGGCGCGGACGAAGCCGTCGTTGCGCCCGCCGTCCCACGCGAGGTGGCTGGCGTTCCAGGTCTGGCTCGGCTCGCCCGAGAGCTGGCACGGGCTGGCGGAGTGGACGGCGTGCACCGCGCGCCCGGTGCGGTCGGGGTTCGCGTTGGCGACGCGTCCGCGGCGCACGCGCAGGCCGTTGACCGCCGCGCGCCCGGGCACCTGGTGGGGGACCATCCCGAGGAAGCTGTCGAACGAGTGGTTCTCCATGATCAGCACGACAACGTGCTCGATCTGGGGGATGCCCTGGGTGCCCGCCGGCAGGTCAGGGAAGGGGAGACTGTCGGGCGCGCGCAGGGCGGCGGCGCATGCCGCCGGGGGGCGCGCCCACGCCGGCAGGCGCGAGGCCGCGAGCAGCGTGGCGCCGGCGGCTGCGCCGCGCAGCAGCGTGCGCCGGGTCACCGGATCATGGGCGTGGAGCATCCGCGCTCACCGTACCCGCCGGCCGCGCCAGGCGACGCCGGTCACTGCGACGCGCGCGCCGCCCTGCATGAGACCCTGCGCAGCATGACCCGCCGCCTCGCAGCGCTCACCGCGCTCGCGCTCACCGCGCTCGCCGTCCCCGCCGTCCCCGCCACCGCCGCAAGCGGCCGACCGGTGGCACGCGGCAGCGTCGAGCAGGTCGACGTGACCGGCGCGCGCCCGGGCGCCCGCGTGCGCCTCCTCTCGCGCGCGGGGCGCACGATCGCCGTGCAGCGCGCCGGCGCGCTGGGTGGCGTCGTCTTCCGCGGCGTGCGGCCCGGGTCCGGCTACCGGGTGCAGGACCCCGGCCGGACGGCCGACCCGGGCGCGGTCACCGTGCTGCCGAACCGCTCGGCGCCGCCGAGCGGCGCGATCTACCGCCAGAGGCTCCCCAAGGGCGGCTACGGGTACCTGACGACGCGCGACGGCACGAAGCTGGCGATCGACGTCCACCTGCCCGCCGGCGGCGGCACCGGGCCGTGGCCCACGCTCGTCGAGTACTCGGGCTACGGCTACGCCGACCCGCAGGGCGCCGAGCACTCGATCTCGCAGGTCGCGAACCTGCTCGGCTACGCGGTGGTCGACGTGAACATGCGCGGGACCGGCTGCTCAGGGGGGGCGTTCGACTTCTTCGAGCCGCTGCAGGGCCTCGACGGCTACGACGTGATCCAGACGGTCGCCAGCCAGCCGTGGGCGCTGCACCACAAGGTCGGCATGATGGGCATCTCCTACGGCGGCATCAGCCAGCTGTTCGTCGCGGCGACCCGGCCGCCCGCGCTTGCCGCGATCACGCCGCTGTCAGTGATCGACCAGACGCTGACGACGCTCTACCCGGGCGGGCTGCTGAACACCGGGTTCGCCCTCTCGTGGGCGAAGGACCGCGTGCACGACGCCAAGCCGGCCTCGGCGACCGGCGGCCAGGCCTGGGCGCTGCAGCGCATCAAGGGCGGCGACGCGGTCTGCAAGGCCAACCAGGTGCTCCACACCGCCGCCGTCGACCTGATCGCCAAGACGAAGGCCACCCGCTTCTACGACCCGAAGGTCGCCGACCCGCTCGCGCCCACGACGTTCGTGCACAGGATCGGCGTGCCGGTCTTCCTGGCCTGCCAGTTCACCGACGAGCAGACCGGCGGGCACTGCCCCGAGCTCGCCGGCGACTTCACCGGCACGCGGCGCAAGTGGTTCACGTTCACCAACGGCACGCACATCGACTCGCTCGACCCGGCGACGTTCGACCGCTGGTACGACTTCCTCGAGCTCTACGTCGCGCGCCGGCCGCCGAACCTCTCCTCTTCGCTCAAGGCGCTCGCGCCGGCGATCTTCAGCGCCGCGATGGGGATCCCGAACGTCACGCTCCCCGACGACCCGATCCAGGGGCGCGCGAGCTACGCCGACGCGCTGTCCGCCTTCCAGGCGATCCCGCCCGTGCGCGTGCTGTTCGACAACGGGGCGGGCGGGAGCGTCCCGGGCGCGCCGTACGCGAGCTTCGAGCACGCGTTCGGGAGCCTGCCCGCGCCCGGCACCCAGGCACGCTCCTGGTACCTGGGCGCGGACGGCGCGCTCGCCGACGCCCCGCCCGCGAGCGCCGGTGCGGACGCGTTCACCTGGAACCCCGCGGCGCGCAGCGCGACGAGCTTCACCGGCGACACCGCCTCCGGGCCGGGAGGGCTGTGGACCGCGACGCCGACCTACCACTGGCAGCAGGACCCGCCGGGGACCGCGCTCTCCTACCTGACCGCGCCGCTGAGCGCGGACACGACGGTGCTGGGCGCCGGCGCGCTGCAGGCGTGGATCCAGTCATCGGCCCCGCGGGTGGATCTGCAGGTGAGCGTCTCAGAGGTCCGTCCCGACGGGCAGGAGACCTTCGTGCAGAACGGCTGGCTGCGTACGAGCGCCCGCAAGCTCGACCCGCGCAAGAGCACCCTGCTGGGCCCGGTCCCGACGTTCACCAAGGCCGACGACGCCCCGCTGCCCGCCGGCCGCTGGAGCGAGATCGACGTGCCGCTCTACTACGAGGGTCACGTGTATCGCGCGGGGTCGAGGATCCGCGTGACGATCACGGCGCCGGGCGGCGACCAGCCGGTCTGGGCGTTCGCCGCGCTGAGCCCGAAGGGCACCGCGACCGTGTCGCTCGCGCACTCCGCCGACAAGCCCTCGCGGCTGATCCTCCCGGTCGTCCCCGGCATCGGCGCGCCCACCCCGCTCCCGCCCTGCCCGGGCCTGCGCGGCGAGGCGTGCCGCCCCTACGTGCCGCTGGAGAACCAGGCCGCGACGGTAAAGCCGTAGGCGCGGAGCGCCGCTCACCGCGCTCAGCGCGCCGTCCGTCGCAGCGACTCGGGCCAGGACCCTCGTACAGCCGTCCGGTCGGGGGGCGGCCGTCCGCGCCGCCTGCCGAAATGTGCGTCCGATGCCTGCTCATGCGACGGAGCTCACCGGCGCGCGCCACCTGCGCGGCCTGAGCGGTTCACACCACGGCCGGGGCGCGCGGCGGCTGCGCGCGGCGGCGGGGGCGCTGCTGGCGGCGTGCTGCCTGGCGCTCGCGCTCGGCGCACCCGCCCAGGCGCAGCCGACGGCGATGATCGGCATCGCCGACCAGCACGGCGAGACGTTCGGCAACCCGCTGTTCTCAGCGCTCGGGATCAAGGACGCGCGCCTGAACCTCGCCTGGGACGTCTTCCAGTACCCCTGGCAGGTGCAGCAGCTCGACGCCTGGATGGGGCAGGCGCAGGCGGCCGGCGTCGATCCGCTCGTGATCCTCAGCCAGTCGCGTGTGCAGGGCCGCACGCGGATGCTGCCGACGCCCTCGCAGTACGGCCAGGTGATCGCGCAGCTGCGCGCCCGCTACCCGTTCGTGCACGAGTTCGCCGCATGGAACGAGGCCAACCACTCCGGCCAGCCGACGTACAAGCGCCCGGACATGGTCGCGCGCTACTACAAGGTGCTGCGCGCCAACTGCCCGGGCTGCAGCATCCTGCCGGCCTCGATCCTCGACGACAAGAACATGGTCACCTGGACGCAGCAGCTGCGCCGCGCGATCCGCCGGCTGCACGCCCCCGACCCGCGCTTGTGGGGCCTGCACAACTACTCCGACGTCAACAACCTGCGCGACACGATGACACGGCGCTTCATCCGCGCGGTCAAGGGCAAGATCTGGATCACCGAGTCCGGCGGGGTCGTCGCCGCCACGAGCCCCACCGCGTCGAAGTTCCCCCAGGGCGCCGACTACGCGGCGCGCGTGACGAGCTACATCCTCGGGCCGATGCTGCGGCGCAACCCGCGCATCCAGCGCATCTACTTCTACGACTGGCAGGCGAGCGCCGGCCCGGTGAGCTGGGACTCCGGCCTGATCGCCGCCGACGGCACGCCGCGCCCGGCCTACCAGGTGCTCGAGAGCTACCAGCAGCAGCTCGGCCGCGCGGCGGTCCACTGAGCGGGCCGCGCGCCGCCGGGCCTACGAGGCGTGCGCCGGGCCTAGGCGCACGGGCAGTGTGCGCAGCTGGTTGACGAAGCCCGAGATGACGTAGCGCGGCTCGCCGTCGAGCTCCATCTGGGGGTAGCGCGCCAGCGTCTCCTCGATCAGGATCCGCAGCTCCAGGCGCGCCAGCGCCGTCCCCAGGCAGAAGTGCCGCCCCCCGGCGCCGAACGCCTGGTGCTCGGGGTTGCGCGTCACATCGAAGCGATCGGGATCCTCGTAGCGCGTCTCGTCGCGGTTGGAGGAGACGTACCACATGATCACCTTGTCGCCGGCCTTGATCGGCTGGCCCAGGAGCTCGGTGTCATGGGTGGCGGTCCGCCGGAAGTGCGCGAAGGCGGGGAACATCCGCAGCGCCTCCTCCACCGCACTGGGGATCAGCGAGGGATCCTCCAGCAGCAGCTCACGCTGGTCGGGGTGCTCCAGCAGCGCGCGCATCGCGCTGCAGTACGTCGCCTTCGTGCTGTCGTTCCCCGCCGCCATCAGCAGGAAGAACCCCATCACGATCTCGTGCTCCTCCAGGCGCTCGCCGTCGACCTCCGCGTGCACCAGCACGCTCGTCAGGTCGTCCGTCGGATGCTCGCGCCGGTCGGCGATCAGTTTGCGGCAGCGCTCGAAGATCTCGGGGACATCGCGCTGCATGATCGCGTCGATGCCCTCGGGGTTCACGTCCGGGTCGTTCGCGGCAAGGATCGTGTTCATGAGGTTCGCCCACGGCGCGTCGTCCTCCGGCGCCAGCCCCATGAAGCTGCCGATCACGCGCGAGACGACCGGCTGGGCCACGTCATCGACCAGATCGCAGCGCTCACGCCCCTCGAGACGGCTGAGCACGTCCCGCGTGATCTGCCGGATCGCGTCCTCGTGCTCGGCGATCCGCCGCGGCGTGAACCCCCGCTGGAACAGCGCCTTCAGGCGATCGTGCTTGGGCGGATCCATCCCGATGAACATCGCGCGGGCCAGCGGCAGCGGCAGCCCGGCGTTCGTCGTCGCGGTGATGCCCCCGAGCTCGGACGAGTAGGTCTGCCAGTCGCGGCTGACCTCGTAGACGCCGTCGGCCGTCGTCACCGACCAGTAGCCCGCCTCGTCGGGAAACTCATCCATCCGGTCCGACCAATGGACGGGACACTCCCGGCGCAGGCGCTTGAACAGCTCGTGCGGCGGTCCGTCGATCCAGTCCTCGCGCTCGAAGACGATCTTCTGGTCGAGGGGCGTGGCGTCGATGGACATCGTGACCTCGGTGTCGGGTGGCGGAGGAACTGACTCTACCGTCAGAATGCGTCGTCGTGACCTCCGCGAGCGGGTTCTCAGGCTGGCCGACAGGAGCGCTGGACTTCCTGCGCGAGCTCGAGCAGCACAACGACCGCGACTGGTTCCGCGCGAACCGCGCGCGCTACGACGCGCTCCTGCGCGAGCCCACGCTCGCGCTCGGCGCCGACCTGGCCGACCTCGGGCGAGCGCACGTGTTCCGCCCGTACAACGACGCGCGCTTCCACGAGCGGCCGCCGATCAAGGAGCACGTCGGCCTGGCGGTCGGCATGGAGGGGGCGGGCGGCTACTACGTGGAGCTCTCGCTCGACGGCCTGTTCCTCGCAGCCGGGCTGTACAACCCGCAGAGCGACCAGGTCGAGCGCCTGCGCACGGCGATCGACGACGGCCGGCGCGCGGCGGCGCTGCAGCGCGCTCTCGCGAGCGCCGAGCAGGCCGGGCTGCTGCTCGGCGAGCCCGACCTCAAGCGCGTCCCGCGCGGGTACCCCGCCGAGCATCCGCGCGCCGACCTGCTACGTCACAGGCGGCTGGTCCTGCACCGCCGCGTGCCCGTCGCCAAGTGGATGAGCACCCGCGCAGCCGGCACGCGGATCGCCACGACGCTCGGCGCCGCGACGCCGCTGGTCACGTGGCTGCGCACGAACGTCGGCCCCACGGACCGCCCGCGCGAGCGGCGCTGAGACGCCGTCAGCCGGGTACGCGCCCGGATGCGACGAGCACGGAGCCGTCCATCTCGATGCCGTCGCCGCTGGGGCGCGCGGCCTGCGCACCGTGCGCGAGCGCCCGGTCGCGGATCGCGTCGAGCACGTCCGCCTCCATGCCGGCGAGCGCGATCGCGAGCGGCCCGGCGAGCTCGGGTACGAGCTCCCACCACGCCTCGAGCGACGCGGCGCGCATCGGCGTCGCCACGCGCATGACGGCGACGTCCTCCAGCCCGCCGGCGCGGAGCACGTCGGCGAGCAGGGCGGGATCGTCGAGCGCGAACGGGCCGGCCACGCCCGGCGGCGGGAACGGCACCCCGAACTGCTCCCCGACGGCGTCGAAGATCAGGCCCAGGTGGGGGTTCGCCGCGCGGCTGTCCCACGTCATCGCGGCGTAGCGGCCGCCGGGGCGCAGGATGCGCCGCGCCTCTGCCACGGCCGCGCCGTGATCCTCGGCGAACATCAGGCCATGACGGCAGATGACCGCGTCGAAGCTCGCGTCGTGCGCATCGACGCTCTCGAGGTCGCAGACCAGCGTCGTGACCTGCGGCAGCCCGGCCGACCGCCGCGCCGCCGCCTCGACCATCAGCGGCGCGTCGTCGGCGAGGACCACGCGACCCGATGCGCCGACGCGCGGCACCGCGGCGAGCCCGGCGCTGCCCGAACCGCAGGCGAGGTCGATGACGGCGTCGCTGTCGCCGACGTCCGCCGCGTCGAGCATGACCGTCGTGCCGGGGGCCAGCTGCGCGTCGATGAAGCTCGCGTGACGCTCCCAGCCCCCGGCGACGCTGTCCCACATGTCAGACATGAGCCGAGCATCTCACACCCACATCAGGCGCCTCGATCCGTGCGCGCCTGTCATGGGCGCGAGGATCGCGGCTGGGGTTAGGGTCCGGTGATGCCCGCCGCCCCGTCGATCGACCTGCGCTCGGACACCGTCACCCGCCCGACCGGCGCGATGCGCGAGGCGATGGCGCACGCCCCCGTGGGCGACGACCAGTTCGGCGAGGACCCGACCGTC
>Ga0335071_10001951_pt1 | contig 22248 bp, 13 predicted proteins | sample Lox_Sample_15_FD_206724 | JGI IMG/M metagenome (GOLD analysis project Ga0335071, IMG submission 206724) | Soil microbial communities from Loxahatchee National Wildlife Refuge, Florida, United States - Lox_Sample_1.5 | ecosystem: Environmental > Terrestrial > Soil > Wetlands | place: USA... | reverse complement strand
AAAACGAAACCTCGTCACCGGGATTCTCGAGGATGTGGAAGAAGTACTCGCAAGCACGCCCGCCTTCCCCGTAAAGTTCCGTCAGGTGTTCACTGCCACGCCGCACGGTGGGCAGAAACCAGCGATCGCGGGCCAGATGTTGCGGGGGCTCCACTTGGGGACCGCCCAGCGTGCCGAAGCTGCATGCCAGTTCTCGAATGAGTTTCCGGCGCCAGGACAGACGGCGCCGTCGCGCCGAGTCCCGCACGTCGATGAGATAGTCGATGCGTTTGCTCAATTCCGCGAGCGACGGCAAACTCTTTGGATCATCGAAACGCATTCCCCATCCGCTTACCCCGATGGTTTTATCCGGCCAGTGAGATCGGATGTACTCGCTGACGAGAATGTCCACGCGCGTGTGATACTCAGTATCCGACCAACGCCGGCATTGCTCGCAATTGCAGCGTCCCTGATCGGCGGATTGCAAACTCACGCCGTCAACCGGGAATCTCGTCATCGCGAAATCCATGACCTTGCGCATCCAATCCCAGGACTCCGGCTGGCTCGCGCACATGGCGCTCGGATTCCCGCGGCTCAAGCGTGGATTCGCCCGGATGATTTCTTCGAAACCCCAACTATATACTCCCAAGCCCGTGTAGACTCGGATGCCTTGCTCATGCGCCGCGTCAATAAGCTCGGCAACCAGCGCGCCGCGGTCCGCCGGGACGGCGCTGGGGATATCCAAGGGCCAGCTTCGCGAGACGTAAAAACCCCAAATGACGATCGCGTTATAGCCCAGCCGCTTCATGGACGCAAACGTCCGGCGATAATCCTCGATCAGCGCAGGATCCAGACGCATAGAGGGCCATGACGCCTGTGCATCAGGCCGCGAATCGAGGTCCGTGATCCAACCGAGATAGGCGCGTTCGCGGAACCCCGCGGGAGCGTTCGCGGAGAGGCTCAACGGCAACGCCAACGTGGACGCCTTGAGGATTTGTCTGCGAGTAAAAGATTGGGTCATGCCGCCCGACGGGACCGGCTTCGCGCAATTTTCCAGGACCTCAGAGCACTCCGTACTTTTCGTACACGTCCCGCAGGTAAGCTCCCTTGAGGAGTTCGTCGCGCGTGTGATTTTCACGCGTGGCTTTCTCAGTTGCGAGCCGAATGGCATCCGGCACCACTTCGGCGGGGATGACAATGACGCCGTCATAATCGGCGAACACGAGGTCTCCCGGCGAAACCAGCACGCCGCCACAATCCACACGCACGTTGCAATCGATGACGATGCCTCTCCCGCGTGAATCGACTGGCTTGATACCCGAAGCAAACACAGGAAATCCAAGCTCTTCGATCTTCTTCACGTCTCGCACCAGACCATCAACCACGGCGCCTCTCGCACCTCGCGCTCGGGCCGCTGTCGAGAGCAGTTCACCCCACGGTGCATTCCGTTTGGATCCTGCCGTCGAAACGACGATTGCCTCGCCCTCTAGAATGCTGTCTACGGCCGCAATCTCAGTCGCATAGGTATCTTCGGGAACGTGATACAAGTCAACGCAGGAGATCGTGCGTGCCCACCCGGCGAATCGGCATTCCGGAAACAGAGGTCGCACATATTCGTTCATGGCCTGGTCGTGATAACCAAGTTCATCCAGTGAGTCGGCCACAACCGCGGTGTATAAGTTGGCCTCAATGTGCTTAAACAATGCTATATCGTCGCGCGTGGCAGCCGATCTACTCGGATGGTTATTGCCAGCAAGCATGCAAATAGCGTACTGGAAAAAGCCGTCCGTCAACAACTCGGCCCGTTTTTTCTGTCCAGCTATTTGGACAAGTGACCTGTCCGCGTCTCGTGTCCGGTGGTTTTACCTTGACCGCAGTGTTTCATCTGCATAACATTGTTCGGGACGCCACCATTCCAGCATGTTGATTTCCCCGGAGTTTGAGCCCAACCTGGTACAAGTCGAATCCGCTGAACCGTCCCGGGACATCGCCATAACTCGTAACGTGCCGGTTCCTATGAGAGACGGGATCCGCCTGGCAACCGACCTCTACTTTCCCCCACACGCGGGCCGGTACCCAGTGCTGCTGGAACGTACGCCGTACGGCAAACACCAGTCAGTCATGGTGAGTATCGGAGCTCCGGAGTTTCTCGCCGCAAACGGCTTTGTCGTGGCGGTGCAGGATGCCCGCGGACGTTATGCCTCGGAGGGAGAGTGGTATCCGTTCCGCGACGAGGCGTGGGGGGAGCGGAGAGACGGGTTTGATACCGTCGAGTGGCTCGCCGCGCAGGAATGGTGCGACGGCGGGGTCGGCACGTTCGGCGGTTCTTTCGCTGGTTTCAATCAATACCTCCATGCCGGCAGTCCGAGTCCACATCTGAAATCCATGTTCGCCCGCCAGGCGGCTTGCAGCCTTCGCGATGAGTGGGTGTATCGCGGCGGGGCTTTCGAACTCGGGTTCATGTTGCTGTGGGCCGCACGCCAGTCCCTTGAGGCTTTGCGGAATCGCACGGCACAACTGGAACGCGCGGTTTTGCGCCGCCAACTGGAATTCTTGCGCATACGGCCCCATGCGCGGAACCCTCTGTTCTCTGATCCCTTCGAATGGATCAAGGATTATCTATGTCGGCAGGAAGACCAGGACTACTGGATGCAGTTCGATGTCGCTCAGTTCCACGCAACATTCCCTGTACCGACTTATCATTTGGCTTCCTGGTTTGACCTGTTTTTGGGCGGGAGCCTGCGCAACTTCACCGGCATGCGAAATGCAGCGAAGTCCGAAGAGGGGCGGCGTGGGCATCGCTTGACGATTGGCCCCTGGATGCATGGGCCGCGAACAGATGCAGCGCCGGACGGGCAGATAGCCGGCGAAGTTGATTTCGGCCCGATTGCGCGCTGGGACTACAAGGGCGAAATGGCGCGTTGGTTCGACTACACCCTGAAGAATCGAACAGGGCTTTTCGAGGACGCGCCCGCTGTGCGGTATTTCGTAATGGGATTGAATCGCTGGCGCACTTGTGATGATTGGCCGCCAAAATCCGTCGTCTACCGCCACCTGTATTTTGATTCTCGTCCAAGCGGCACGGCGGGCTCGCTGTTTGACGGCACTCTTTCGTGGAAGCCTCCGAAAGAACACACAGCGGCTGCGCAGTTCATTCACGATCCAGAATCCCCTGTGGAAACAGTCGGCGGCGCAACCCTCTATTTTCTGACTCCGATGCAGCCGGGCGATCCGTTGGGATTCGAAGAGTTGAATGCACAGGCCGGTTCGCGCGATCAGAGAAGGATCGAGGACCGGTGCTTGACGTTCACGTCCGCCCCCCTCGATGCCGGCCTCGAAGTCACGGGTCCGGTGGTCGCCAAGCTGTTCATATCTTCGAGTGCTGCAGACACGGATTTCGTCGTGCGGCTCACGGACGTCTTCCCAGACGGCCGGTCGATGCTTGTGTGTGACGGAATTCAAAGGGCCCGGTACCGCGAATCCAGCTACCGCTCGTCACTTCTTGAGCCAGGAAAGGTTTATGAACTGACGGTTGATCTTTGGGCGACCAGCTACTTGTTCGAACGAGGCCATCGCATCAGGGCAGTAGTGAACAGCAGTAATTTCCCGCGTTTTGACATCAATCCAGGAACCGGAGAATCAGGCGCCACAACCAGCGCCACGGTTATAGCTCACAATACCGTCTATCTGGATCGACAGCGGCCTTCCTACCTGGTGCTGCCGGTCGACGGAGCCTGACGCTTTCCAGCGCCACCATGGCCTTCCTTGACTGGGTTATCGTAACGCTCTATTGCGGCGCGTTGATTGCCGTGGCGTGGGTATTTCACCGCAGGGCGGCCAACAGTGTCGACTCCTATTTCGTCGCTGACCGCAAGTTGCCGTGGTGGATCATCGGCCTGTCGGACACTGCCGGCTATACCGGCGGAGGGCAGGCGTTCCTCATGGTTTTCTTTCTCGGTGGATTCAGCGGCTTCTGGCTGATGGGATGGGTCAGTTGGGTCATCTGGATGCCGCTGGTCGCGGTAATCTGGGCCAAAATGTGGCGGCGGCTGGGCGTGGTGACGACCGGCGAGTTCATTGAGCGACGTTACGGTGGGCGCACCGCTCGCGTGTTCCGCAATGTCTTCGCGGTTTACGCGTGCACCGCGTGGGGGCTGACTCTGCTGGCATATGGCGCCGCGTGGATGGCAGCCTCGCTGGGGCCGATCCTCGGATGGCCGGGTGAGCGCGTCCTGATTGTCTTTGGCGCAGTCACCCTGGCCTACACCATGCTTTCCGGCCTGTTGGGCGTCGCTTACAACGATGCCCTGCAGTTTGTGCTGCTGATGGCCGGCAACAGCGTCCTGGGGTTCGTGTTGCTGGCGAGATCCGGTGGCCTGGCGCACACCTGGGCGCAAATCGCCGCCATTCGGGAGCATGATTTCTTGAACCCGTGGCCCGTAGCGGGCAACGTCGGTTCGATTTCGATGATCGCTCTGTGCCTGCAAGGCCTGTTCTTTGCCGGTTCTCCATATGCGGGCGAGGGTTGGACCGCTCAGCGTTACATGGCGGCCAAGAACGAATTTCACGCGGTTGTGGGCCAAGTACTCAACGGCGTGCTGGCACTGGTGGTGCGGTTGATTCCGTTCATATTGATCGGCCTGGGTGCATCAGCTCTCCTGACGCGCGCGTCGGTTACGGTCCCCGCGGAACTGTGGGCGCAACTGGTGCGAAGGTACGCACCGCCGGGCCTCTTCGGTTTGTTGCTGGTGGCGTCCCTGGCTGGGTATATGGGAGCAATCTCAGCATTCATGAATTGGGCGGCCGGTTATCTGGTAAATGATCTTTACCGTCTGAGCCTGCGCCCCAAGGCGTCTGTGCAGGAATACCTTCTGGTGAGCAGGCTGTGTTCCGCTTTGATGCTTGTCATTGGCGTGATTTGGGCCTGGAACATTGATCCCAAGCAGCTCGACCGGTGGGTGCTGTTCATCAACTCTGCGCTGGTCGTTTTTCCGCTCCCGCTGGCTTGGCTGAAATGGTTCTGGTGGCGCACAAATGTTTTCGGAGAAATGGCCGGCATCCTCGGCGCTTTCCCCGTCGGTTATACCGTTTGGTTCGGATCGGACTCCATACTTCCCAAGGTTCTGCGAAGCTGGCTACACCGCACCTGGGGAATGAACGTGGACGGCGTTGTGCCGGCATTCGGGGATCTCAGCCGCTTTCCTTTCTGGGCAGGTTTCGCAATCATCTTCGGACTGGGCTGGGTCGCGATTCTTCTTGCCACCCTCGTTACGCGACCGGAATCCATGAGTGTTCTACGAAAGTTCTATCGCGACGTCCGGCCGATCGGATTTTGGGGGCCGGTCTCAGCCGAGCTTCCTCCTGAAGAGCGGGAATCCGTGAAGCGGCAGGTCCGCGCTGAGCTCACGGCCTGCGGTTGGGGTGTGACATTCTACTTCTCGATGGTGCTGGCGCTTTTCGCCGCATTGGGCGGCCGCGCTTTGCTGGCCATTGGCGCGGGCGCTTCGACGGTTGTGACAGGTGTGATATTCGCACGCTTATTGATTCGGCCCGCTTACCAACCCCGCCAAGAAACAACGCCAGCCGATCCCCGTTCAGAATGCTGAACGCTTCGTTGCATGGCGGCTGCCATCGCCCTATGATTCAGTTCAACATGGACGGTTGCCCGCTTGTGCTTCTTCTCCTTCTGGCCCCGCTCGCCCTGGGTGCACCTACGCCGCGAAGCTGGATTCGGGAACCGAAGACGCTATCTGCGGCGGTTACGGATGGCGATCCCCAAACGTATGAATTGCTGTGCACGGGAGCCCAGGCGGACCCTTGCGATGTCGGCCTGGAGTGGAACTCGCCACAGCCTATAGGTAAGCTCGTGGTCGATTATGCAACCTTGGGCGGGCGTGCTTATGAACCGGCCGTCGCGGGCCAACGCCTGGAGTTTTGGACGGGCTCCGATTGGCGCGCCCTTCCCGCCGGTGTGGAGATCGATTACCGGAACCAGGCGGAGTTTGCGCCTCTTCAGGGCAGCGGTACAGCGCGCTGGACGTATCAATTCTCGCCCGTCAGCACAACTCGCGTGCGCGTGGTGCTCACCCAGCCCGCGAATCTCGATCCCGGACATCGCTGCTACGCGATTCGCGAGATGCACGCTGCCGCGGGCTCCGGCGCTTCCACAGCGGAAGGCTTTCACGTCATTGGAGCACTCCCCGCGATACCAACTTGGCTCGAGCCTGGAGCCGACTTGGCCGTTCCAGAAGCAGGGGCGCAGGTTTCACTCGGAAAAACGGCGGAGATCTGGTGGCCGCGTCGCCTGTTGGTCAATCGCGTTGACGCGGAACCAAAACCCACAACGGTCGAGTTCTGGGACGGGACTGAGTGGCGCTCCGTTGAGCCACTTCCGGCTGCCAAACCGGGAGAAGCACGGTTTCTGCCGGTCTCGACGGAGCGACTGCGAATAACTTCCGCCGAGCCCATTCGCCGTGTTGAAGCACGCCTCGATGCGGAAGCAGAGCGCTATTTCGGCGAAATTGAGAGGTCTCGGACAGATCTTTTCGGTGCCCGCTTCCGAGAAATGCCACGTCCCGATCTCGACGCCGCAAAGAGCCTGCTGCTTCCTCTCGATTTCGCGAAAGCCGCTATCGGCAGGCCTGCCGACCAGCAGGAAACCATCGTCATGTGGAACGGAACTTTTCTCATGACGGAACCCGTGGCGTCGGGCGCCCAGGTGTACGATCGCTGGTTCGCCCCCGGGGCTGGTTCCGCAGGAGAATTGTTCGGCAGGGACTGGGTGCATGCGCAAGCACGATATCTCGATGGGTACCTGCCCTCCACAATTATTACTTATCGTCAGGGGAATTTTACGTTCGAGGAAAGACTCTACGTCACATCGCCTGATTCCGCGCTTTACGGTACGGTGGCTGAGGTGACCGTCGTCAATCACTCGGGTTCAAAGGGCGAGACGGCATTCACCCTCGCTATGGGGCGGCGCGCGAATCAGCGCAGCCCAGGCACGCAGACGAGCCCATTTTATTTCGATCCTCAAGTCACCGGTTACCAACTGGACGCCGGCCGGCACGCCGTGCTCTCCTCTAGCGGTGACGTGATGATTTATACAGAAGCCGAAGGCCTGTGGGAAGGAACCGCGCGCGAAAATCATCTTCGCTATCCCCTGTCACTCGGGCCGAACCAGTCCAGCACCCTACGGTTTTTTGTTCCCTCGGTGGAAAAGCCGCTCCGAACGGTCCAGGCACTTCAAAACTTCAACTGGCAAAAATCCCTGGAAGATTTCCGCGCCTGGTGGAGCCGGGAACTAACATCCGGCATGCAGATCGAGTTGCCTGAGCCGCAGCTCAACAATATCTACAAAAACCTCCTCGCGCAGTCGCTCATCATCACCCTCGATGACTCGCTCGTGCGCTACGGAGCGTACTTCTACGAGATGTACTTCGGAGTGGAAGAAGGCTGGCCTGCGGTTGCATTGGCGCAATACGGATATCCGGAAACCGCTCAAAGGATTCTCTCCGTCATGCTTTCGCCCGAGTTGATGGACAAAAAGAATTACCACCATCAATATCGGAATGGCCTGGAACCCTGGTATGCGGTCAATATTTACCGCCTGACGCAGGATCGTGCCTGGCTGGAACGCGTCGCTCCCGACCTGAAAGCGGCCGCCGACTGGACTCTCCGCGTCACCGCTGAAAACCACGATGCGAAATATCCCGGCGTTCTACCTCGCCACGCTTATGGCGGCGACGTTGATACACCTGCCTATAGCTTCTACGCCAATGTCACTTGCTGGCGCGGCTTGAACGACACAGCGCTGGCGTTTCGCATCCTGGGACGTCACGACGAGGCTCGGAAGTATCAGGATGCGGCCGATGAATATCGACAACGCCTGCTGCAGCTCGCGGACCGGATCGCCGATCGTTCAGGCGAACTGCCGTTCCTTCCCATGTCGTTCGAAATTGGCGCGGACCATAACTATCGCGACCGCGAACCGGCCTACGATTTCTTAGGCATCAATGCTCCGTCCAGCAACACCTGGGTCTACCTGGGCAACTATTGGAATCTGTTCGCACCTATGATGCTTGAGCTGAAACTTTTCGAGCCGAACGACGCACGATCCCGCTGGATACCGGATTACATGGAGTCCCGCGGCGGAGTCCTGGCCGGTTTAGTGCGCTTCACATTAGGCCTTGACCAGATATACGGCAAAGGCTATTACGAAAGCCTGCTCGAGCAAGGTAAACGTGAGGAATTCCTGACGTCGCTCTACGGAATCTTCGCGCATGGGGCGTCGCAGAACCTCTACAGCTTTCCCGAAGTTGCCGGGATTTTCCCCTTGCGCGTGAACAATGCCGCCATGTGGCGCGAACATCAGCGCAACCTGTGGAACTGGTACTTTGAATGGGGCTGGGGGTTCGAGGGTTGGCAGAATTGCGAAGGCGAGCCATTGTCGGCCGGTCCCGGAATGGCGCTGCAAATCCTTCGCATGGCCCTCGTCCGCGAGACGGCGGAAACCACAGCCCAGGACACGCTGCGCCTACTCGATGGCGCGCCGGCGCATTGGTTTACCCCTGGCAAACATATCGTCGTGCGCAAAGCGCCGACCTTCTTCGGCCACATCTCGTTCGAAATGGAATCTACGGCCACGGGAGTCCGTGCGCACGTGACAAGAACCCCAGGCTTTCAGGCGCGGACAGTTGTTCTGTGCTTGCCACGAAAGCTGGGCAGCGTTTCGATTGATGGAAGGAGCTGGCACAAGTTCAGCGGACAGGAAATTACGCTGCCGGAGGGAGAGTCCATCGACATCGTCGCAAATTTTCTATGACTCTCGACTTTACGTAAAACAATGACCAAGCGAAGACTAGAGGGCCGCGTCGCCCTAATCACCGGAGCCAGCCGCGGTATTGGCCGTGCAATAGCGCTCGGTTATGCGCGTGAGGGCGCGGTGATCGCCGTCACCGCCCGTGGCACCGCCGAGTTGCAAACACTGGTGGAAGAGATTCGGCAAGACGGTGGCAAAGCCGTCGCCATTCCCGCGGACTTGGAAGACTCTGCCGCGCCGGCAAAGGTCATCCAGCAGATGCTTGAATCACTTGGAACGATCGATATCCTCGTAAACAACGCCGGCATCGGAGGAAGCGCTGGGCCCAGCCCCGTGGTCGACTTTAACGATGCACTCTGGTACAAGACCCTGGCACTGAATCTAACTGCCCCTTACCTGTTAACCAAGGCCGTGTTGCCGGTCCTGCTCGCGAAAAAATGGGGCCGCATTATCAATATTGCTTCCATCAACGGCAAGCTTCCTTCCATCCACGCTGTCGCCTACACGGCCTCCAAACATGGACTGCTCGGTCTGACGCGCACCGTGGCTATCGAAGTCGCTCGCGAAGGAATCACGGTGAATGCCATCTGTCCAGGCCCCGTTCGCACGCAAATGAACGACCGGCGGATTCAGTACGACGCACAGCGCCTGGGAATATCATTTGAAGAATTGGAGTCTCGTCTCACTCCCATTGGCCGTCGCGTGGAACCGGAAGAGATCGTGCCCATGGCCGTTCTGTTGGCATCTGAGGAATCAGCAGCAATAACCGGTCAAGCGTTCAACGTGTGCGGCGGGATTGCTACATAACAGCCCAGAGCTGTGCGGGAGATCAAAAACCAAATCGGAAGCAACTATGAGAGCTGAGAGGTTAAGCCCGATGGTCCGATGAAGATTACCCGCATCGAAGCGTTCCCAATTCATGCGCCGCGTTCCCGGCGTTTCGCGGGAGCCCGGGCAGTGCTCACCCACTCAGATTTCGCGCTGGTCGCTATCGAGACCGACGAGGGAATTACCGGCTACGGTGAGGTTTCCAGCGCGCTGTATTATTACCGCCTTGGGCCATCCCACGCGTACGACATCAACGCCTATCTCGGGCCTGCCCTGATCGGTCAGGACCCACTGATGATTTCCGGCCTGGTCGCGCGCATGGACCATACCCTGAGTGGGGGGCGTCAGGCGAAATCAGGCGTGGAAATGGCTCTATGGGACATTGCCGGCAAAGCGGCCGGTTTGCCGCTATACCGTCTGTTGGGCGGCAGGGCGCGAACTGCTGCGCCGCTGAACTGGACCATCGGTCTAAGTGAACCGGAGGATGCGGCAGCCGAGGCTAAACAATATCTGGAACGCCACCGAGTCCGCAGTATCCGGCTCAAAATCGGTCGTCCAGGAGAGATCGATGCGCGCAGTTGCGCCGCTGTGCGCAAGGTTTTGGGACCAAGCTTTCCCCTCCGCGTCGACGCGAATGAGTATTACCGATCCGCGAAAGAAGCAGCGAAGGCGATTGGACGCATGGAAGAATACGATCTGCAATTGGTTGAGCAGCCGCTCGCGGCGCACGATCTGGCCGGTCACGCAGAACTGAGGGCCGCCGTTAGCACGCCCATTGGCCTTGACGAATCCATTCAGTCGCCGCGAGACGCCATCGCAGCCATTCAGGCACGGGCAGGAGACGTGTTTAACGTTTACGTCAGCGAATCGGGTGGATTGATGCGAGCGCAGCAGATCATCGCCATCGCGGAAGCGGCCGGTATTCCCTGCCTCATTGGGACCATGGGGGAACTGCAGATCGCGACAGCCGCGGCCGCTCATTTGGGCGTGGCTTGCGCCAACCTTCCCTTGACCTGTGATCTCGTCGGTCCCTTGCGATACGACGAGTCGATCATCGGTGAGTCTCTGCGGATCGAAGATGGCTTGCTCTATCCGCCGGAGTCGCCTGGCCTGGGCATCACGCCGGATTGGGAAGTCATCAATCGCTGGCGAATACCCGGGTAAGCGCTCCTCTCATTCGCCGCTGAGGTGGTGATCCGAGCTAAAGTATCGCCGCGTGCTATAAATAACCGTCAACCCTGCCACCAGGAACAGCACCGCGGTGAAACTCATCAGCCGGTTCATACCAATCGTCCTGCGGCTGAGCCCGCCCAGAAATGGTGCGAAGCCGGAGACCGTCGCCCCTACGAAGTTGAGTACTCCAGTGGTCGAGGCCCGCACTGACGCAGGAACCACGTCAAACGCGCAGGCCGCCTGGTTGCCCGAGATGAAAGCAGCGAAGAAGCCAAAGCCGAGAGCGCACAGGCGCGTCAACGCCAGAGTCGGTGAAGTGCCCAACCCGAAAATACACGGGGCGCTCAGCAGAAAGCCTGCGCTGACGACCCAGAACCTGCCCTCCTTTGCACGCCGGTAACAGCGGTCTGCCGTCATTCCTCCAACCAGCAGCCCCAGTGCCGCGCCAATTTGGGGATAGATGCTCGCCTCCACCCCGGCACGCGCCAACCCTAACCCGAACTTGTCGTACAGAAATGTTGGCAGCCACGTATAAACGAGGAAGAGCCCGAACGTACCGATCGAGACAAATGCTGTCACCACGCACAAGCTGGGTATTTTAAAAAGCGCTAGGAAGCTGGCCACCTTGGGCAGCTTCGCCGCTGGTACGCAGCCCTCGAAATGTTCGGGCATGCGACGCAGGAACATCCACAACGGCCCGGCGAAGAGAATACCGATCAGGCCCAGCACCAGGAATGACGCACGCCATCGAAAGTGTTCCGCGATGTACCCACTAACTGAGCCGCCGACAGCCACCCCCACGAGCTGGCTGGTTCCAAATATGCTGATTGCTCTCGATCGCGTCTCCGGACGGTGGGCGTTCGCCATCAACGCGTAGGCGGCCGGCATGAACATGGACTCGGAAACACCCAGTAGCGCACGGCACCACAGCAGAAACGCCCCTGTGGGTGAAAGGCCCGAGAGAATCGTGAACGTGCTCCAGATGGCGATGCTGGCTGTAACCAGCACTCGCTTGGAAATACGATCGCCGAGAATGCCGGAAACCGGAGAACACAGTCCGTACACCCAAAGGAACAATGCGCCGGTGAGCCCGACTACCGCATCTGAGTAGCCAAGTTCCCGTTGTAGGGCAGGAAAAAGCGTGTAGACGACCTGGCGATCTGCATGGTTGAGCAGGTACGCAAACCACAAGAATCCGATGAGCAGCCACGCCCGATCGTGCCAAGGTGCGATACGTTGCGCACGCTCAGGCTTCGTTGGTGGCTGGGCAGGCTCCCGCATCCTCGGTCCACTTTGGAAAGAAAGCCTTCCAGTTCTCGTAGAGAATCATGTCCTGAACCTCCACGGGAACCCGCGGAAACTGCGTTCCCTCCACGATGCGATTGATGTTGCGCAGCCCGGCGATGACGTTGTTCAACGTGGCTGAAGGAAAATCTGAACCCGGCAGGACCTTGTGCTCCACGCCGTACTCCATGGCCGTAACCATCGCCTGCCAATAGCGATATGGACGATAGTGCACCGCGCTGATGTCCACGTACACGTTCGGGCACTTACGGATCAGAACGATGGCATCGGTTTCCCACGGGTGGCCCAGGTGGGCGATGATCATTTTCAAATCCGGGAAATCCATCGCGATATCTTCCAGTTGCAACGGCAGGCCCCACTTCAACCGCGCCGCGCTCGGAAACGTCGTCCCCTGGTGCCACATGATGGGCAACTCGAGTTGCTGGCACTTCCGGAAGAACGGCCAGTGCTTGCGATCCTGCGGATCGAAGTGCTGATAGACCGGCCCCAGCTTGAGACCTTTCAAGCCGAGAGTCTTTACGCTGTGCTCCAGTTGCTCGACGCAGTCCGGTTCGTTCGGATCCACAGAAGCCCATCCCTCGAGCTTTTCCGGGTGCTGGGCTACGTAGTCCGCCACTACCTCGTTCGGTACGTACATGCCGGATGCCTTCGCCTGAAGCCCGAAAACGACGACTTTGGAGACTTGTGCCGATGCCTTCCAGTGGTCTTCCGGCTTCGAATCGTAACAGTGCTTGTCTAACTTGGCGGAGTAAGCCAGCCCACCCGATCGTTTCAGCTTGACCAACTTCGACGCCAGCGCCTCACTGGCGTACTGCTCGCTGAGGTGGTCCGGATACCACATCACGTGCGTATGGCAATCAATCAACAATCAAATCACCCGCCTTTCAGCTCATGCAGACGTTCTCTGCCGTAGATATTTCTTCGGGAAGATGCAGCGCATCGAATACTGCGGGACTTGCGCTTGGCCCGGGCGCGAATCGCCAACGCATCCGATCAGCAGGTAGGCTTCATGTTTGCTCATGCCCGTTCGTTCCTCCAGCCAGAAGATCATCTCGCGAAGGCTCTGCCGCATGGCTTCTTCTAGCGGAGTGGCGACTGCTACGGTGACCAGCGCGTCGGCCGTCTCAACGCGCGGCCAGCTCATGTTGGGGCTGCGCCCCTGGATGACCTCACAGCATAGTTTGATCTCGCTTCGCATCTCAACGCTGCCGATTTCCCCGTCGCTCTGAATCGCGTGGCAGTCTCCCAGGCAAAGTAAGGCGCCCTCAACGTTAACCGGCAAATACACGGTGGAGCCGGCGCAGATTTCTTGCACGTCCACGTTGCCGCAGTGCCGCCCCATGCCACCGGAGAGAATGGCCTCCATGGCCGGCGCCACGCCAATTGTCCCGATCACCGGCCGCACAGGGATTTCGATATCCGGGCCGAACACGACGGTTTTGCCATCCCGGATCTCACAAAGCACCGTGCTCGGTTTCTCGAAGAAATCTTCCAGGTGAAACAGATGCGGCCAATACCCCATATACCCGAGGTCGTCGCAAATCTGTTCCAGAATACGGACCGCGAGCGTATCGCCCGGCCGCGCACGTTCCACGAAAATCGGCCCTGTGACCGGGTTGCCGTAGTAGCCACGCTGCCGCATCGCCAACAGATACTCCGGCGTTGTATGTTCCGGAACTCGTGTGCGTCCGCCGCGCGAATCCTCTGTCTCAACCCAAAACACCTCGCCTGGTTCGACGCGTGCCACGGGCGGCAACCGGCGATCAAAAACCGGCGTGAGTTTGTCACGGGTGACCCGCAGCATAGGTACACCAATATAGTTCCCTTGCCTGGTTTGTCTGCACCGAATGTCCAGAATGCAGGACAGTCCTGGCATCGGATCTGCCCTGAGGGCGTTTCCAGCATCTTGGACGGAGCCTTGACGGCCCCCCTCTGCAAAGCGCAACATGAACTACAATTGCGCGTGGCTTCGGTGTTTGCCAGATATTCGCCGGAATTTCCGAAGACGCTGATTTTGCTGCTCTTGTGCCCTACCTTTGTGTTCGCCCAAGCACCAGTTGCTGGCGACCTTTATCTTCACGACATCCAGCCCGTGCTCCAGAAGCAATGTCTGGTTTGTCACAGCGGCGAATCTCACAAGGGCGGCTTGGACCTTTCCTCGCGGGAAACGTTGCTGCGCGGCGGAGATAGCGGACCCGCCATCATTCCCGGCAACGCCAAAGAGAGCCTGCTCTACAAGCTGATTGCTCACGAGCAGCAGCCCGCGATGCCGTACAAGGGTGGCAAGCTCCCTGACCCGGTGGTCGCCCGGTTCGCGGATTGGATCAACGCAGGCGCGCCCTACGGTCCGGCGGCCCCGAGCGATCCCGGCAAGATCCTGTTTACCCAGTACGTACGTCCACTGCTGGAAACTCAGTGTCTGGGTTGCCACGGGGCCGGTCAAGTCAAGCGAGCTGGTTTCGATCTTTCCACTCGCGAAGGCTTGTTGCACGGAGGCGAAACGGGTCCCGCGGTGGTGCCCGGCAAAGCTTCTGAAAGTCTCCTCTACAAGCGCATTAGGCACGAGATCCAGCCCGGCATGCCTTTTCAAGGTCCGCAACTTCCTGCTGAGTTGATCGCGCGCATCGCAGACTGGATCGATGCCGGCGCTCCCTACGACGGACCTTTAGACCGGAAAGCCGCCCGGCGCGTCAGCACTCACTGGGCCTTCCAAACGCCGAAGAAGCCCTCTATCCCGCTGGTGAAGAATGCTGCCTGGGTTCGCAACGCCATCGATGCTTTCGTCGCGGCGGAACAGGAGAAGCATGGGCTGCATCCCGTTCCGCCGGCGGACAGGCGCGTCTTGTTGCGCCGCGTCTACCTCGATCTGATCGGACTTCCACCCACTCGGGAGGAACTCCAGGCATTTTTGGCGGACCAATCCCAAGACGCCTACGAAAAAGTTGTGGATAAGCTGCTGGCGAGCCCCCGCTACGGAGAGCGTTGGGGCCGGCATTGGATGGACATCTGGCGTTATAGCGATGTCTACGGCAGCGCCGACCGCAGCAGCCGGCCTCATATCTGGCACTGGCGCGACTGGATCATTGACTCGCTGAATCAGGACAAAGGCTACGACCGGATGATTGAGGAGATGCTGGCCGGCGACGAGCTCGCCCCTACCGATCCAAAGGTACTGGCAGGCACCGGTTTTCTCGGCCGAAACTACTATCTATACAACCGCGATCTATGGTTGCAGGACACGGTCGAGCACACTGCCGCTGCATTCTTGGCACTGACGCTCCGCTGCGCGCGTTGTCATGATCACAAGTACAATCCGATCGCGCAGGAGGAATACTACCGGTTCCGCGCATTCTTCGAACCCGAAGACATTCGAATGGATCGTCTCCCCGGAGCACCCGACTTGGCGAAAGATGGGCTCCCGCGCGCTTTCGACGCCGAGCCGCGGCCAGCCCATCTTGACCCACCGAAATTCAAGCACGTAGTAGTGGAGATCTATCCGGCCACGTATAAATATATTCGCGGGAGCCCGGACGCCCCCGATAAAGATCACCCGTTGTCGCCAGGTGTTCCGGAAGTCTTGGGCGGGGATCCGATCAAAATTCAACCGGTATCTCTGCCTCTTGAGGCGATCTATCCGGACCTCAGACCCGCTGTCAAGCGCGATCTAGTAGCTCAAGCCAAGCAAGAGATTGAGAAGTCAGAGGTGGCTTTAGCGAGGGCAAATCGCGTCCTGGCCACAGCGACGCAACGCGCCGCCGCGAAGCCGCCTGCCGCCACGCAAAAAGCTGCCGGCTCAACCGCCGACGGAATCAGTTTTGAAAAAGTAATCCGGCCTGTCCTCGAAAAGAACTGTTTCGGCTGTCATAACGCGGACAAGCAGTCCAGCGGCTTGGTGCTCGAATCCGAGGAATCCATCTCCCGCGGCGGCGCTGTCAATGGACCTGTTGTCCTTCCCGGCAACGGCCCTGAAAGCCCCTTGATTCTCTATCTCAAGGGTGAGAAGAAGCCGCGAATGCCTATGCGCCAGGATCCCTTGCCAGGTGATCAAATCGCGCTCATCGGCCGGTGGATCGATCAACTGCCGGAGGAAGATCCAAAGATAGCCCTGCATAGAGCGGAGGAAGCGGCGGCGCTTGCAGAGAAGCATCTGGCTTGGGCCCGCGCTTATCTTCCCGCGCTTGAAGCGCGCATCGCGGCTGATAACGCGAAGTACGCCAATCCGCCCGATCCCCACGCATTGGATTTAGCGGAGACCGCCCGCAAGGCGGATCGTCAGGCCAGCCTCTTGAAGGCAGAAGCAGATATTCTCCAGGCTCAGCAGAAGCTGACCGATGCGCTCAATTCCAACGTATCCGGCGAAAAAGAGGATCGCGCTCGGGAAGCCCGTATCGATGCGGCCGGCGAGGAACTCGAGGCCGCTCAGGCCGCTCTCAACCAGGCGACGACCACCTACACTCCCGTAGGCACGATATATCCGGCTGCGAGCAGCGGCCGCCGCCTCGCCTTGGCGCGTTGGATTGTGGGCAAGAATAATCCGTTAACGGCTCGCGTAGCCATCAATGACATCTGGCTCCGCCATTTCGGCAAGGCGCTCGTGCCCACCGTCGCCAATTTCGGCATGAACGGCGCGCCCCCCACGCATCCGGAATTGCTCGACTGGCTGGCTTGCGAGTTCATGGACAAGAACTGGAGCATGAAGGCCATCCACCGGCTCATGCTTACCAGCAGCACCTACCGCATGCAATCCGGGGCCGCCGATCCTAAAGATTCCAACCTCTCCCTCGACCCCGGCAATAAATACCTGTGGCGCATGAACCCGCAGCGTATGGAGGCCGAAGAGGTGCGGGACAGCATGCTCTATATGTCCGGATTGCTCGATCTGGCCGTGGGCGGCCCGGAGATCGATGAAAGCAAGGGCGAGGAATCGCGCAGGCGCAGCCTTTATTTCCATCAGACTCCCGATAACCAGATGACATTCTTGCAGGTATTCGACGGCGCCAGCCCCATCGAGTGCTACGAGCGCGCCGAGACTGTGGCGCCCCAGCAGGCATTGGCACTGGCCAACAGCAAATTGAGTTTCACGGTGGCGGGCCTGATGGCCGGTCATTTGGGTGGCGAGAAGCCTCCCTCCCCGACCTTCGTAGCGCGGGCGTTCGAAATGATTTTGGACCGGCCTCCGTCCACCGAGGAACTCCGCCTCAGCCAGCAATTCCTGGAGCGCGAGGAGCAGCGTTTCCGCGATCCCGAAAAACCTGCTTGGGCAGACGGGAAAGCCAGCGAAACTACAGCGCCCGCCTTACGCGCGCGCGTCGATCTGGTTCATGCCTTGTTGAACCACAATGATTTTGTGACCATTCGTTAGGGGTCAATATGGAACAGATGAAGAGGCTCTATGGCAGTTCCTGCGGAAGAATCAACCGGCGGACTTTTCTAGCCGACTCTGGGCTGGGCTTCACTGGGCTCGTCCTGGGTGCAATGTTCCACGGCAATGGCATAGCCCGCGCTGCCACCGTGCAGGATTGGGCGCCTCCGGACGGTAAACCACACTTCCCACCCAAAGCAAAAAGTGTCATCTGGATCTTCATGCTCGGTGGCGTCAGCCATGTGGAGACCTTCGATCCCAAACCGGCGCTGAGCCGATACGGCGGAAAGACCATCGGCGAGACTCCATACCGGGGTGTGCTGCAATCCCCGCTCGTGAAAAACCACGTCAACGCCACCATGGAAGAGCGGAAGTTGATGCAGACCCTTCTACCGCTGCAAGTGGGCTACCGGAAGCGGGGGCAGTGCGGTGTGGAAATCAGTGACTGGTGGCCGCATTTCGCCGACTGTGTCGACGATGTCGCATTCATCCGCTCCACTTGGACGACGGACAACGATCACGGAGCGCAGCTACAGTTTCATACCGGCCGCCAGTTTTTCCAGGGCTACTATCCGTCAATCGGCTCCTGGGTCCACTACGGCCTGGGCACTTTGAACGAGAACCTTCCGCAGTTCGTAGTGCTGGGTCCCATGGTGGCGACGAATTGCGGAGGCTACGCCGCCGTCAGTGGAAACTATTTGGGACCTGAGCACAGCGGCGTTTCCCTGGCGGTCGACCCGGAGCATCCTCTGCCCTTCGCTCGCCCGGAGCGGGAAATGTACAAAGGCGAACAGAGGGACGAGTTCGACTTCGTGCAGCAGTTGAACCGTGCCGATTCGGTAGTCTATCCCGAGGACGCCGCTCTGCGAGCGCGTATCAAGTCGTACGAGTTGGCTTTTCGTATGCAGACCACGGTTCCCGAATTATTCCACTTTGAGGAAGAGGATGCCGCCACGCGCCGAATGTACGGCTTGGAACAGGCGGAGACTAAGCCATTCGGGCAAATCTGCCTGACCGCGCGCCGTCTGGTGGAGCGGGGCGTGCGTTTCGTACAGGTCTTCCATGGCGGAGTGGGAAACGAGAACAACGGCTGGGACGCGCACTCCGATCTGAAGGAGAATCATGGCAAGTTGGCCGGAATGGTCGACCAGCCTATCGCCGGCCTGCTGAAGGACCTCAAGCGGCGTGGCATGCTGAACGATACCCTAGTCGTGTGGGCCACCGAATTCGGCCGATCGCCGGGCGTCGAAGTCCGGCCCAATGACGCCACCGCGAAGGGAGGACGCGACCATCACCCATTCGGGTTCACCACTTGGATGGCAGGTGCGGGCATCAAGGGCGGTACCATACATGGCGCGACCGACGAACTGGGCTTCCACGCGGTTGAGAATCGCCATTATGTCACCGACATTCACGCTACGGTTCTTCATCAACTGGGCCTTGATCCGCGCCGGCTCGAAGTCCCCGGCCAGAAGCGACTGGAAATCGATTTCGGCCAGCCGATCCAGGAAATCCTGGTCTGAACCGGAAGCAGATCAACCTGAACGCCTTGTTCATAATTAGCCAACGTTGAAATTCTCATGGCGCACCTGATTGAGCGCGTGGAAGTGATCCCCATCCGCGCGCCTCGCAAAGAGCCGGTCCGGTCCGGCGGTAACGCGGGTGATCCCGTCAACGCATCCGAGTTCGGCATCGTCCGGATACTTGCGCAGGGTGATTTGGAAGGTCTGGGCGAGATCTCGATTACTTTTCCGCGAGTGGGCCATTCGCTCTGTCACGCGGCGCGGTGCGTAATTGCTCCGGCGCTGGTGGGCCGCGACGCCCTCGAGAGACCGAAAATTTTGGCCGAAATCGATCGGCTGCTGGCCGGAGAGTTGAGCGCCCCTTATCTTCGCGCGGCGTTCGAGATGGCGCTCCTCGATCTGGCGGGCAGGCATTACGGTGTGCCGGTTTTTGAATTGCTCGGCGGGCGGATGCGCGATCGCGTGCCTCTCGCCTGGGGCATTTATCAGAAATCGCCGGAAGAAATGGCGGCCGATGCGGTCGGCGCTTTGCAACAGGGCTATCACTCGATCAAACTCAAAGTCGGCCGTCGCTTGTGCGATGATCTCGCCGCGGTTCGGGCTGTGGGCGAAGCGCTAGGCCCGGATGTTCCGCTGCGCCTCGATGCGAATGGAGCTTGGAAATCGGTGGCGGAAGCAGCCCACGCGATGAACGCATTGGCCGGCGTTGCCTCCATTGCCTGGGTGGAGCAACCGCTGCCGAGGAGAAACCTGACTGGGCTGCGGGCGCTGCGCCAGATTACCGCGTTGCCGGTCATGGCCGACGAAAGTTGCCAGACCATGCGTGACGCCTACGAACTCGCGCGCGCCGAAGCGGCGGATCTGTTCAACGTTTATGTCGTCGAAGCTGGAGGCCTGATGGCCGCAGCGGGGATTTTCGCTTTCGCCGCCGAAGTCGATCTCGCGTGCATCATCGGCAGTCAGGCTGAAATGGGAATCGGCACCGCTGCTTGCGCACACCTCGGCGTCTCCGCGCCCAATCTGCCCCATGCGTGCGAATGCTTCGGCCCTCTCCGCCACCTGCACGATATTGTGCAGGATCCGATTCCTATAGCGGGCGGCCACCTAACGCCGCCAGAAGGGCCGGGGCTGGGCGTGAGACTCAACCTCGACGCGGTTCGGGAATTCACTTGCGAAGCCTGAGATCATGAAACCCAGTCGTTTGCTCTTTGCCGAAATGACGCGCGAGGAACTTCGCGCAATAGCTCCTGAAGCCACGGTCGTGCTGCCGCTTGGAGCCACCGAGCAGCATGGCCCGCACCTGCCCGCCGGCACCGATTTCTTCACGATCGACAACCTGGCCGTTGCCGCCGCCGAACGGGCCGCCGTGGAGATTCCTATTATTGTTACGCCAGTGCTGCCGTTTGGCTCCTCCGACCACCATTTGATTTATGGCGCCACCTTATCGCTGCGGACCGAGACCTACTACCGCGTCCTCACGGATCTCGTCAGGTCGCTAGTTACCGACGGCTTCTGCCGCATCTTCCTTCTGAACGGCCATGGTGGCAATCATGAACTAGCGGAACTGGCAGCACGCGACATCGCACTTGAGTTGCCTGCGCGCATCGCCGCCGGGTCTTATTGGACCATTGCGTGGGACGCGCTCGTGGGTACCCAGGCTCATCTGGGCTGTCGATTGCCGGGGCATGCCGGTGTCTTCGAGACTTCCATGATGATGGCTCTAAGGCCGGAACTTGTGGCACCGGATCGTCCCCATCGCGAATCTGTCCAAGACACCGATCCGAGAAGCTTCCACAAGCCATACCGTCACGAGCAGCATGGTTTCTGGAAGATGATTGAAGGATTCTCTGATAGCCCGGATGGTGGTTCCGTCGAGCGCGGCCGTCTCTACCGAGAGGCCGTGATTGGAGCGCTCGCCAAGACGTTTGTCGAGTTCGCCAAAGCTGACAACCGCTAAGAAAAGGAACCTAGACCAGGATCTCCTTGATCGGGTTGCCGTAGTCGATATCCAGGCGCTTCTGCCCGGGAACTTCCAGCCGTCGCGGGTCGAGGCCCAATTGATGAAACACTGTCGCGTGGATATCGGTAACATAGTGGCGGTTCTCGACAGCGTTGAAGCCAAGCTCATCCGTCGCTCCGTGGACGATGCCGCGCTTGATTCCGGCGCCCGCCATCCAAACCGAGAAGCCGTAGGGATTATGATCGCGGCCGTTCGCGCCTTCCCCGCCTGGCGTGCGCCCGAATTCAGTGGCCCAGACCACCAGCGTGTCGTCCAGCATGCCGCGCTGTTTCAGGTCCTTTAACAGACCGGCCATCGGCTTATCGACTTTCGCCGCCTGCTCCGCGTGGGTCTTCTTCAAGTCCTTGTGCGCATCCCAGGCGTTGCCGCCGGTACCGTGATAAAGCTGCACAAAGCGCACACCGCGCTCGGAAAGACGCCGCGCCGCCAGGCATACCTCACCGAACGGCTTGGTGACTTCCTGGTCTAGCCCGTAAAGCCGTTTGGTCTCTTCGCTCTCGTCCTTGAAGCTCACGGCTTCCGGCACCGCCATTTGCATGCGGAACGCGAGTTCGTATGATTTGATGCGCGCCTTCAATGCCGCATCGCCGGGATACTCCACGGCGCTCAAACCGTTCAGCCGCTTCAGAAACTCGAATTCGCGCTGCTGCTCCTGCTGATAGATGTCTTTCCCCGGTGATGCAAACGGCAGTGGGTCATCGGGGTTCACTTCCAATTGCACGCCCGCGTGTTCCGGTCCCAAATAGCCAGATCCGTGTGTTCCCATGCCTCCACAACAATCGCTAGGCGGTTCGCCCAGCACAACGAATTCCGGCAAATTCTGGTTCAGCGTGCTCAGACCATAGTGCACCCATGAGCCGATGGTCGGCAGATAGCCGTCGAACATGTGCCGGCCCGTGTGAAACTGAAGAATGGCCCCGTGATCGTTGTCCGTTGTATACATCGAACGGATCAACGCGATGTCGTCAACAGCCGAGCCGACATTCGGGAACCAGTCGGAGACTTCGATTCCGCTCTGGCCATACTTGCGGAATCCGATCTGCATCGGGTAGAGCGTCAGCTTAATACCGTGGTCACCCTTGACGAACTCTCTGACCCCTTTCAAGTAGGGTGAGTTCAGCGAATCCTTGTAGGGCGTTTCCGAGATATTCTTTCCCGCGTATTGGTTAAGCGCCGGCTTTGGATCGAATGTGTCCACATGGCTGACGCCGCCAAGCATGAACATCCAGATCACTCG
>Ga0335071_10001950_pt1 | contig 22249 bp, 16 predicted proteins | sample Lox_Sample_15_FD_206724 | JGI IMG/M metagenome (GOLD analysis project Ga0335071, IMG submission 206724) | Soil microbial communities from Loxahatchee National Wildlife Refuge, Florida, United States - Lox_Sample_1.5 | ecosystem: Environmental > Terrestrial > Soil > Wetlands | place: USA... | reverse complement strand
AATCCCATCATCCGCCTGATTCCAGTTTTCGCCCAGCCACGCCAAGATGTGCTTCACTTCAGTCCAGCTGTCGTATGGAACAGCATGCCCGTACTTCGAATACAGGTAGATGGCATCCATTAGTTCTCCATATATGTCTAATTGCAACTGGCCGAATGCGCCGTTGCCGATGCGCACCGGTCTTGAGTTCCTGTAACCGCGCAGGTGATCGAGTTCCACTTCTTTCAAGTCGGTCTGGCCATCCAGTCCGTACATGATCTGTAAGGGCCTGGTTCCGTGTGTGCTCTCCTCAACGCGATGTCTCAGCCAGGTACGGTACGCTTCGGCCTCCTCACGATAGCCGAGACGCAAAAACGCGCAGAGTGTGAACGCTGAATCGCGCAGCCAGACAAAGCGGTAGTCCCAATTGCGTGTTCCGCCAAGGTGCTCCGGCATGCCAAACGTGACAGCGGCGATGAGGGATCCATGTTGACGGCTGGTGAGCATCTTCAGCGTGAGCGCAGACCGACTTACAGCTTCGCGCCAGCGCCCATTGTATTTCGACTGTCCACTCCATTCTCGCCAATAGGCAAGAGTAGCCTCCAAATCAAGCCGCACCTCGTCGCGATCGATGGAAAGCTGCTCTTGTTCCGCCAGAGCACCAAAGATGAAAATTGCGCTCTCCCCTCGATGAAGCGTAAAGGTAGAGACTGCGCCGCCAGAAGACACTTCCAGTGGTATGCTTCCGCGCAGCAACATGGAACAACACTCCTTGTTTACCGGCCGGAAGATTACCCGGTGATTTCCTTGTTCGACCTCATGAGCGGACTGCGCGTAATCGAAGGACGGCTTGCACCTCAAGTGGAAACGCACTTCGCCGTGAATGACCTCCACTATGCGTACCAACTCACTCTTGTGAGTGCTCGATGTCAAAGGCATGAAGTCGGTGACTTCCGCAGTTGCCTTTTCCGAGAGGAACCGAGTGATCAGAACATTGGTTCCTACGGCATACATCTGCTTACACTGCATTGCGCTCATCTCAGGACGTATGCTGAAGGAACCTCCTCGCCCGGGATCCAGCAGAGCCGCGAAGACGGTGGGAGAGTCGAACTCCGGAAAGCAGAGGAAGTCGATCGATGAGTCGATGCCTATCAGAGCGGCTGTACAGAGATTTCCAATAATTCCGTAGTTCTCAATAGGCTGAAATGTCATCTGCTCTCCCTACCCTCCCGTTCTTGGTGAACGCGCCGACCGGTCAAAGGTTGCCTGATTCGCACCACCAATGCTGCGTCGAAAGGAGACGGTCGCCTTAGAATCCGGGGGTACGCCCAACTGCTTGTTCAAGTTCCGCCCAAGCCAGCAAATAGCCCAAACTGGCCTGGAGAAAGTCTGCCTGTGCCTGATAACTGGCGGCGGTCGCCTGTCGCCGCTCCGACGCCAGCACCACGCCCTGAGCCAATTGATTTTGTGCCAGACGCTCGCCCTCCTTCCGAAGTTTGACCACCTGGGCTGCTACTTGAACCAGGTTCTTTGTCCGTTCCAGTTTGTTATAACTGCGCGCGATTCCGACGGCTACGTCATCCTTCACGCGGCTCAAATTCTCTTCCGCCGCCTCCAATTCTGCTTCGCGCTCGCGCACCGCCGCCCGCCGTTTGCCGAAATCGAACACGTCCCAATTGAGATTGAGCCCGAACGTGCCGAAGTTCCGTACCAGGAAAGGCACGCCGTCCTGATAGCTATGGCGGGCGTAGGCGACGATGTCGGGAATGTAGGCCGATTTTGCGGCAGTCACACCTGCGCGTGCCTTCTGCACGGCTTGCTCCGCGGCCAGTATTTGCGGGTTCTCCGACCATGCGGTCTGGACGTAGGTTTCGCGGGGAAGCGTGTCAAACTTCGCGGGAACAGCCGGATCCAGGTCAAGCTGCGTATCCAGGGGAAGCCCCAACAGGTTGTCCAGTTCCGTTGTGAGGTCATCCATCTGGAGCTCCGCAGTGAGCACCGCCTGCTGACTCTCCAGCAGACCCGCTCGTCCTTGAATCGCCACAACCTGGAGGGCGCTGCCGTTGCGTATCTCTTCCTCACTCTCCCGCAACTGCTCGCCGGCGGAGGTACTCTGTTGCTCGGCTGCCTGCTTTTGAAGACGTGCGATCAGTATCCCGAAGTAGAGTTCGTGCACCTGGAGAGCGACCTGGTTCTCCGCGCCTTTCAGATCGTGACGGGAAATCGCGACGTCGGCAGAGGCAATGCGGTTCGCTGCATGAACCCGGATCAACTGCGTTAAGGGCTGGGTGACCTGTGTGCCGCTCGAGAAGAACGTGAGCTGCCCTTGAGGAACAGTGAGGCCCTGCGCGGGAATGAGCACCCCGCCGACGGCGCCGAACGTCCCAGCCGGAATCACGACATTCTGCAGGTCCGTGATATGCAGGGCATTCGACTGATTCGTAAGCAGCGGGAAATAGCCGGAGTGTTCGCCTGCCTTCTTCTGCTCATTCTCGATTACCTTGAGGCGCGCGATCTGGAGTGCGCGGTTTTGACTGATCGCGAGGTGGACAGCCTCCTCCAGCGTGAGATGCCGGATATCGGCTGCATATTGGGGGAGCCCCGACAGCGTGGCCATCGCTACCATGGCCAGGGCACGGTAGAAATACGACCGCTTCATTGCATGTGCCTCAAATCCTTGTAGCTGAATCTGCTGGGCCGCAGGAAGAGCATCAGCAGCAGATAAGCGACCACCATCCACCCAATCAGAATGAATCCATCGGCGATCGCCATAGTGTAAGCCTGGGCTCGCACTTGTTGGCTCAGAATCTCGACCGCCCGTTCATGTGCTGCCTCCGGCCCCGTGGACCCTGGCAATAGCCCTCCGCTCAGCACTCGTATCCTTTCGTCGGTCAGCCAACCGCCCGCCTGTACATGCAGCCCCAGCACGTTCGAGTGATACTTCTCCCGCACCGCGATTACGCGGCCCATGAACGCAACTCCCATCTCGCCGGCGAAAAGGCGGATAAAGTGCATGAAACTGGAGTACGTCGCCGCAATCGTGAGGCTTGTCAATGCGCCCAGCTCCAATGCCTCCAAAATGATGCTGCCCAGCAGTCCGATGTACGAGCACGCGAATCCGCACATGATGAAAAGCTCTACCAGTTCGAAATTCTTTCCGGCCCATGCAGGGTCCACGTGGGAATACACCCAGCAGCCCACCGCCGAGACCGTAAGCCCGGCGGCCAGGATCACCCGCGAGTTCGTCTGGATGGTGGCCAGCGCGATGATCCACACAACGGCTCCCATCGGCACAGCCGACCAAACGAGAGTGTGTCCGGTCTCCAACGGCCGATAGCCTTGGATCGTCGCCAGAAATGCAGGAATCAGCATCACGGTGGACAACATAACGAACCGGTGCGCGAAGATCGAGAGCCCCAGCACAATCACATTGCGGCGGATCAAATGGAGATTCAGCAACGGATTCGGCATCCATATTCGCCGGACAAGCGCCGCGCCCAATAGGAAAATTCCCCCGGCCAGCATGGCGACAATCACTCCGGAGTTCAGCCAGTCCAGACGCTCCCCCTGGTCGAGAGCGCCATAAATCAGGGCCAGTCCGAAGCTGAAGTACGTGAATCCGTGCCAACTCGGGCTGGAATCCCTGGCCGCCCGTCGCGGCATTCCGAAGTAGACGCAGACCATCATCAACGGTGTGACCACGGCCGCGGTCCAGAAGATCCAGTGCCAGGAGAGATGCTCGATGTACCAACCTTCCATGAGCGAAGCAATATTGCTGACGAAAACGATGTCCATCGCGTATGCCGCAATCCCGAAGATGATCAAACGCTTGGGCAGGTTGAACGCCACGAAGGTCATGGTGAGTGAGTAGAATGTGCCCGAGGCAATGCCCGCGATCACGAGTAGAGCCACCATGAAGCCGTAGTTCGTCGCAATCGGTAGCAGGGCCGATGCGGCGGTGAAGATCCCGGCGCACGGAAACAGAATCTTCCGCGGTCCGTACCAGATATTCAGGAACACCACGAAGCAGCCGCTGAACATCATCGCCATGTTCAGCGCGGTCGGAAGCCACGAAGCCTCGTCATAGCCAAAACCGAGCGCCCCTCTGAGGTCTGGCAGGCCGACGCTCAACAACCGGCCGTTGAGCGTGGCTATTCCCGCTCCAAGAAACACGCCCAGAATTCCTAACCAGGGAGTGTTGACGCGTTCGGACGCGCTTGTTTGAGGTGGCGCGGGCGCAGTGGTGGTCACCCAAGGCCCTCCATCAGTGTCCCGCCTCTTGCGTGCGAACCATGGCGATCACGGAGAGCCCGGGCCGTAATCGCTTGGCCATTGCCTGGCCGTGATCCAACGCGATTTTTACGGGTATCCGCTGCACGATCTTTGTGAAGTTGCCGGTCGCATTGTCCGGTGGCAGCAATGAGAACTGCGAACCGCTGGCGGGAGACACGTTATCGACTCTGCCTCTGAACACCACTCCCGGAAATGCATCTACTCGGATTTCCGCGCGGTCGCCGGAGTGAATATGGCGGACTTGCGTTTCTTTATAATTGGCCTGCACCCAAACGTCGCTTTGAACGAGCGAGATCACCTCTGTGCCGGGACTGACCAGTTGTCCAGGCCGCACCTTGCGTTCGCTGACGACCCCCGTTTCTGGCGTTGTGATTCGCGTGTAACCCAGATTGATCCGTGCCAGGTTGAGAGAAGCTCTCTTCGCATTCAGATCGGCGCGAAGCAAGAGTTCCTGCGAGTCCAGCACGGCACGCTGGCGCTTTTGCGCTTCGAGTGCGGCTTTTGCACTCCCCAGCGCAGCGCTCGCCCGTGCCAAATCGGCCTGGCGGCCGGTCAGCTGTGCCTTCGCCGCATTCAGTTCATCCTCGCGACTCGCGAGCTGTGCGCGATAGCGCTCCGCTTCCGCTACTGCCTGCTCTAATCTTTGCTGTGTTGCAGACGCGGTCGCGAACAGCGCTTCTTGCCGCCGCCGCTCTGCCTCTGTGCGCACCACCTCCGCTTGAGTTCCATTGATTGCGCTGCGCGCATTCGCGATCGCCGACGTCGCTGCCTGAATTCCAGCTTGCGCTGCGGCGATGTCCGCTTCTGCTACTTGGACCCCGTGGTCTGCTTGAACGATGCGAGCGTCCTGCAATTCTTTCTCCCGTTGATTGTTGATGAGGGAATCTTCGCCGGCAGTCACCGCAGCTTCCGCCTGCTGCACATGCGCCCGGAAATCCGCGTCTTGCAACTGAACGAGTAGATCTCCCGCTTTGACCGTCTGATAATCGGAAACGCATACCTCAGCCACCAGGCCCGCTACCTTCGTGCTGAGGGGCGTGACGTCCGCTCGCACGTAGGCATCGTCAGTTCTTTGTACTGGTCGATCGCTCACCCATGTGTTCCAGTTGCCCGTGATGAGCAACACAATCGCAGCGGCCATGAGCAGAATGACCGACGGTATTAGCCAATGACGGAGACGCTGCGGCCCGGTCGGTCTGTGATTGACGGAATCCGCCGTATCAGGCATCTCCAGCTCTCCCTGAACCTCTCTGCTCAAGGTCGCCGTCAAACATTGTGCCTACACGCCGAACTGGACAAGCCAAGATTCTTCCAATTCCGATGAAGGCTCCGCAGCAGGAGTTGTAGAATAGTTTTGTCCATGACGTCACTTGGGCCGTTTTGCCTCTGATGACGGTCTAACGGTTCGATTCACAGTTTCGCAGTCCTTGCGATCGGCTTGCCGTTCGACGTGCGATTTCACGCTCAACCTGTGGAAAAGATGGATCTATGCTTCTCCGATTTTCATCGTTCTGGATTAGTAGCGCCATTGTGATGGAGATGAGAAGCCGTGGGCGACAACGTTCCCCTTATCCAGGTGACCAGACACTATCAGAGCGCCTGGAGCCTCTCTGTCCAACACCGTGGATACACCGATCAGGGGCTAACCGAGCCTGGCCAGCGCACTGCTAGCCGGTTCGGCAAGGGGCTGAGGGACTACCGGTTTGCCGAGGTCTCTGTCGGCCCTTTTCAGCGCGCGGCGCCTCCTCGCGGCCTCGCAACTTCGAAGCAGTGGCTGGAATCGCTAACGATTTCCGGAATGAAAGTCGGCAAACGCGAGAGTTGCCGAACGCCTGAGACCTGACAGGAGCCCTAAATGACTTTGCGTCGGGCTGCAAAATGTTGAGATCTCAACCTTGGACAAGGATGAGTTTGGACAAGGATGAGCGATGGGGGCAAAGAGCGTGACAGAGCCGTGGTCCTTGGCGGGTTCGCCAGTTACGGCCGAACTCCTGCACCAATACGGTTGCGGCCCGATTGATTTTGCGGGGACACATGACGGCCTGTACAATCGCCATCTCCTGTTCGACAACGTAGTGGATCCTTCCATTGCCGGAGCACGTGAGCGATTTGAGGCGTTTGCCCGTTCCGCAAGGGACGTTCTCTCACAGCGGTGGGTACGGACGGAGAACACATACGCGCGTGAGAACCCGAAACGCATTTACTACCTCTCTATGGAGTTCCTCATTGGCCGGTCGCTGGCTAACAATGTCACGAATCTTCTACTCGATCCTCTGGCGAAGGAAGCCGTCCGGCAGGAGAAAATTGACTGGGCCCAGTTACTCGACCAGGAGCCCGATGCGGGCCTGGGCAATGGGGGGCTCGGACGGCTGGCTGCTTGTTTTCTCGACTCGATGGCCACGATGCAACTGCCGGCCACGGGTTATGGTCTGCGGTACGAGTATGGCATCTTCAAACAGTTTATCGAGGATGGCTGGCAACGCGAACAGCCGGACAACTGGCTTCGCCGCCAGGATCCGTGGGAAATAGCTCGTCCATTGGAGAAAGTGGAAGTCAAGTTCAACTGCTCGTTCGAGGTGCGTGGGGGTACTTTGCATGCGATCGCCGGCCGGCCTGCCAGCCTGATAGGCATTCCCTATGATCGCCCAGTGGTGGGGTACGGCGGGAAGACCATCAATTCGCTCCGCCTTTGGGCTGCAGCTGCGCCAGAGTACTTCGACTTTGAGGCGTTCAGCCACGGCGAGTTTGTAAGTGCCGTGGCTGAGACTCTCGAAGCCGAATCGCTGACGCGGGTTCTCTATCCCGACGACTCCACGAGCATGGGGCAAGGATTGCGATTCGTGCAAGAGTATTTCCTTGTCGCCTGCTCGCTAGCCGATCTCGTGCGGCGATTCCGGCAGAATAATGCCGATTGGAGCGTATTCCCTGAGAAAGTCGCCATCCAGCTTAACGATACGCACCCAACGATGGCTGTTCCCGAGTTGATGCGGATTCTGTTGGATGATGGGCACCTGGGATGGGACCAGGCGTGGGACATCACACAAAGGACGCTCGCATATACCAACCATACCTTGTTGCCGGAAGCACTGGAGAAATGGCCCCTCGCTTGGTTTGAGACGCTGTTGCCACGTCACCTTGAGATCATCTTCGAAATCAACCGGCGTCTGCTCGATCAAGTTCGAATCCGCTTCCCCGGCGACGAGGAACGCGTGCAGCGCGTGAGCCTCGTAGAGGAGGGCGTGCAGCGGAAGATTCGCATGGCCAACCTCGCGATCGTGGGCTCGCATAGCACCAACGGCGTAGCCGCCATTCACACCGAGCTTCTGCGCACTACCACGGTCAAGGATCTGGCAGAAATGTTTCCCGAGCGCTTCAACAACAAGACCAATGGCGTCACGCCCCGGCGCTGGTTGCTGCTGGCGAACCCGGCGCTTGCCCGCACAGTTACTGAGGCCATCGGCGACGGTTGGATCACGGACCTCAGCCAGTTGAGCAAGCTCAGGCCCCTCGCTGATGACCGGGGGTTTCGCGACGCCGTCCGTAAAGCAAAGCGCCAGGCCAAGTGGCAATTTGCCGACTGGCTGAGATGGTCCTCCGGGCAGACCGTGGATCCCGACAGCATCTTCGATTGCCAGATCAAGCGCATTCATGAATATAAGCGGCAACTGCTGAACGCTTTGCGAATTGTGGTCCTTTACAACCGGCTGCGCGAGAACCCGCGGCTGGAGATAGCTGCCAGAACCTTCTTCTTCGCCGGCAAGGCCGCGCCAGCGTACCGGCTGGCGAAGCTCATCATCAAGTTCCTGAACAACCTGGCCGGCACGATCGACGGGGACCCGGCAGTACTCGGCCGGCTACGGGTAGTGTTCCTATCGGACTACTGCGTCTCGCTCGCGGAGAAGCTGATTCCGGCCAGCGACGTCTCAAACCAGATCTCGACGGCCGGCTATGAAGCCAGTGGCACGAGCAATATGAAGTTCATGATGAACGGGGCGCTGACGGTTGGCACACGCGATGGCGCGACCATTGAGATGGCGGAGAAAGCCGGGGAAGAGAACTTCTTCCTGTTCGGCCTCACCGCGGATCAGGTGGCCGGAAGTCGCGGTTGGTACAACCCGCGGTGGCACTATGACCATGAGCGGGAGACGCGCGCGGCTCTTGACCTGATCTTTTCCAACCACTTCAGCCGCAATGAACCGGGCGTCTTCGAACCATTGCGTGAAACGCTATTGACGGGTGGCGACTATTACATGCATCTGGCGGATCTGAGGTCCTATGTCCAGGCGCAAGAGCGGCTCGGCGATTTGTATGCCGATCAGGATGCCTGGGCACGCAAGGCCATCTTGAATATAGCGAGCTCCGGAAAATTCTCCAGCGACCGAACGATCGCCGAATACGCAGAAGACATTTGGGGGGTAGCACCATGCCCGGTGCCATAGAAGAGCGTGTCGCGATTTCCCCACTCGCGGGCAAGCCTGCTCCAAGAGAGCTGCTGGTGGATGTTGCCCGGATTGAACGGGATTATTATAAGCGTCTTCCCGACCTCAACGATCCGAACCAAATGGTTGTTTTCGGAACCAGCGGCCACCGGGGTTCAGCTTTGCGTGGCACGTTCAACGAGGCCCACATCCTGGCGATCACGCAGGCCATCTGTGACTACCGCCGAAGCCACGGAACCCATGGCCCGCTACATATGGGCAAGGATACCCACGCGGTGTCCGGTCCGGCGCAACGCACTGCGCTCGAGGTTCTGGCGGCCAACGGAGTGGAGACCGTCATCCAGCAAGACGATGGTGTGACTCCCACGCCGGTCATTTCCCGGGCCATACTCGTATTCAATCGCGGCCGTAAGGCGCATCTGGCGGACGGCATCGTGATCACGCCGTCACACAACCCTCCGGCGGACGGCGGCTTCAAATACAACCCGACCAACGGAGGTCCAGCCGATCTCGATGTGACGCGGTGGATCGAGGATCGGGCGAACGAACTGCTCAGGAACGGAAACGCCGATGTGAAGCGCGTGCCCTTGGCGTCAGCAATGAGCGCGCCGCACACGCGTCAAGTGGATTTTGTCCTGCCTTACGTCCAGGATCTACGGCACGTGATAAACATGGAGGCTATCCGCGGTGCCGGCCTCAGGCTGGGTGTGGATCCGCTCGGTGGGGCCGCCAATCCCTACTGGGAGCGGATCAACGCCGTCTACGGACTGGACGTCACCGTCGTAAATCCGAAGATCGACCCGACTTTTTCGTTCATGACGGTCGATCACGACGGTCAGATCCGCATGGACTGTTCCAGCCCGTACGCAATGGCGCGCCTGGTCGGCCTCAAAGACCAATATCGAGTGGCGTTCGCCAGCGACACGGACGCCGACCGGCATGGAATCGTGACGCCCTCCGCGGGGCTGATGAACCCGAATCACTATCTTGCCGTGGCCATCCGATACCTGCTCACGCACCGTCCCGACTGGCCGGCGCATGCGGCAGTCGGCAAGACGCTGGTGAGCAGCAGCATGATCGACAAGGTGGTGGAAAGTCTCGGGCGCCGGCTATGGGAAGTGCCGGTTGGCTTCAAGTGGTTTGCATCCGGCCTCTTCGAGGGTTCGTGCTGCTTCGGCGGCGAGGAAAGCGCTGGGGCGAGCTTCCTCCGGTTCGATCGCAGCGCTTGGACTACTGACAAGGACGGCATCCTCATGGACCTGCTGGCCGCCGAAATTACCGCCATTACCGGAAAAGACCCGGGCGAGCACTATTCCGAACTGGCCGCGAAGTTTGGCACACCATACTACACGCGCCTTGATGCGCCGGCAACGCCTGAGCAGAAATCGAGGCTCCAGAGACTGTCGCCCGAGGCTATACGGGGATCGAGCTTGGGCGGCGAGCGGATCACCCGTAAGCTGACCCGCGCGCCGGGCAACGATGCCCCCATCGACGGAGTGAAGGTTTTGGCAGCGAGCGGCTGGTTTGCAGCCCGGCCCTCCGGCACCGAGAACATCTATAAAATCTACGCGGAAAGCTTCAAAGACCAGGCTCACCTGGACTCCATCGTGAGCGAAGCCCAAGAGATCGTCAACAAGGCCCTGGAAACTCCGGAATGACGACATGACCCACGGTAGCGATGCAGTGCGTGTTCCCCCATTTCCTTCTGGATATCGGGCGTCCGGGTTGCTGATGCATGTCACGTCGCTACCCTCGCCCTACGGCATCGGCGACCTGGGGCCTGCTGCCTTCGAATGGGTCGATCGCCTGCACGATGCGGGTCAAACGTGGTGGCAAGCGCTCCCACTGGGCCCGACTGGATACGGTAACTCGCCCTACCAATCCCTGTCCTCGTTCGCCGGCAACGGGCTGCTGATCAGCCCGCACTACCTGGTCGAAGACGGATTGCTGCAGGCCAGCGACTCCGAGGGCCATGCGCTACCGGCAACCGCTATCGATTACGAAACCGTCATCCCGTTCAAACACCGGTTGCTTGAAATTGCCTGGAACAACTTCCGCGCCGGAGCGCGAGCGGACCTCCGGCCAGCGTTTGAACAATTTCGCCACGATCACGGGCACTGGCTGGAAGAATATGGCTTGTTCCGGGCGCTGAAAGCGAAGTACAACGGCGCCTATTACCTGACGTGGCCGGCCGACCTGGTCCAGCGTAAACAGGCCGCGCTGGCGCTCGCGCGACGAGAACTGGCGGATCAGGTTGACCAGGCTTGCTTTGGTCAATTCCTGCTGTTCCGACAGGCGGAAAAGCTCAAGGAATATGCTCATGCCAAAGGCTTGCGCCTGATTGGCGACCTGCCCTTTTTTGTTTCCCCTGATTCGAGCGACATCTGGGGCAACCCGGAATTGTTCCAGTTGGACGAGAAGCACCAGCCGCGTTTCGTGGCCGGCGTGCCCCCTGACTACTTCAGCTCTCAGGGACAACTTTGGGGCAACCCCGTTTACAACTGGAAAGTCCTTCGCCAGACCGGCTACCGTTGGTGCATAGACCGCTTCCGCGCCCTGCTGGCGCACGTGGACGTAATTCGGCTGGATCACTTCCGCGGTTTCGCGGCGGCATGGCACGTGCCGGCCGGCGCGCCGACGGCCCAATCCGGCCAGTGGGTGCCCGGGCCCGGCATTGATTTCTTTAGCGTGGTGCAGAGGGAGTTGGGCGCTCTGCCATTCATCGCCGAGGACCTCGGGTTGATCACCGCCGATGTGCAGGCAATCCGAGACCAGTTTCACATACCCGGTACACGGGTACTTCAGTTCGCCTTCGATGGCCATTCTGATAACCCGCACCTCCCTGACAACTACGTGTCCAATACCGTGGTTTACACCGGCACCCATGATAACCCCACGACCCGCGGCTGGTTCGAGGAATTGCCGGATAGCCAGCGGCAAACCGTGTGGCGGTATCTCAAGCGACCCTGGGGCGAAAGTTGGGAAGCTGCCACGGCGTTAATGGAGCTTGCGTGGTCGTCCGTTGGTACGCTCGCATTGGCCCCCTTGCAGGACCTACTCGACTTGGGGGAAGAGGCCCGGATGAACGTGCCCGGCCGAGCCGCAGGGAACTGGCGCTGGCGCGCCACCGAAGATATGCTGCACGCGCCGGCCTTTGGTTGGCTGCGGAATTTGACGAAGAGTTCAAACCGGCCGGGCGTTCTTCGAAGCCCGATGACAGACACATTGCTGGAGGCCGTTTCATGATGCGGGACCAAACCCTGGCCGCGCAATACCGGTGACACCATGAAAGCCACACAATTGCTTCACGATCTGGGTCAGAGTGTCTGGCTCGACAACATAACACGCGACCTGCTGGAAAGCGGAACGCTCAAGCGATACGTTGACGAGTTGTCGGTGACGGGACTCACATCGAACCCAACGATCTTCGACCACGCCATCAAAACCAGCTCCGCGTATGACGCCTCTATCCATGACGGACTGACTAAGGGAAAATCTGGTGAGGCGCTCTTCTTCGAATTGGCGCTGGCGGACATCACCCGAGCCGCAGACCTGTTCCGGCCGGTCCACAACAATACAAATACTGTAGACGGGTGGGTATCGCTGGAAGTCTCGCCCCTCCTGGCTTACGACACCGCGAGCACCCTGCGAGCGGCCAAAGATCTGTTTGCGCGAGCGGCGCGGCCAAACCTGTTCATCAAGATCCCGGGAACGAAAGAAGGCCTGCCCGCTATCGAGGAGGCGATCTTTGCCGGCGTACCAGTCAACGTGACCCTTTTGTTTTCGCGCGAGCAATACCTGGCCGCAGCCGAGGCTTTTCTGCACGGCATCGAGCGCCGGCTGGATGCCGGCCTCAATCCCAATGTCGGATCTGTCGCCTCGGTCTTCGTTAGCCGCTGGGACGCCGCGGTTATGAGCAAAGTGCCCGATGCCCTGCGCGACCAACTCGGCATCGCTATCGCAAAACGTACCTACAAGGCCTACCGCAGTCTGCTCGGCTCTCCGCGCTGGCAGCGAGTCTACAACGCCGGCGCACGCCCTCAGCGGCTTCTGTGGGCCAGCACGGGTACCAAGGATCCGAAGGCTTCAGACATCCTTTACATCAAGGCCCTGGCTGCGCCTTTTACTGTAAACACCATGCCCGAAGGCACCTTGAAGGCACTCGCTGAACATATCGATCTCGGGCCGCTACTGCCTGTGGACGGCGGCGATTGCGACGACGTGTTAGGGCGGTTCGCGAAGGCGGGTATCGACGTCGATGCGTTGGCCGCGCAACTTCAAGACGACGGCGCCAAGTCGTTCGACAAGTCGTGGAACGACCTGATGGCGGTGATCGCATCTAAGTGCGCCGCCCTCAACCCCACGCTGAAAGCCGGTGGGTAAGGGGCTTCGTTATGAATGTGCTGGTTGTCGATGTCGGTGGCACGCACGTAAAGATTCTGGCCACTGGCCAGGACGAGCCCAGGGAGTTTCCTTCCGGTCCGAGGTTGACGGCCAGGCAGATGGTAGCCGGGGTCCGAAAGTTAGCGCGGGGGTGGAAGCATGACGTGGTATCAATCGGCTATCCAGGGCCGGTCCTGCAGGGCCGCCCGGTTGCGGAACCACGAAACCTGGGCCGCGGATGGGTTGGTTTCGACTTCGAAAAAGCATTCCGGTGCCCCGTCAAAGTTGTCAATGACGCGGCCATGCAAGCGTTGGGAAGCTACAAACGCGGCAAGATGCTCTTTCTGGGCCTGGGGACCGGCCTCGGGTCGACCCTGATTGTAAACAGCATCGTAGAGCCCATGGAACTGGGCCATCTCTCATACAAGAAGGAGACCTACGAGGATTACGTAGGAGTGCGAGGCTTCAAGAAGTACGGCAAGCGAAAATGGCGGCGCTATGTTGCGGATGTAGTGGGCCGCCTAAGTGCAGCCCTCGAACCCGATGAGGTGGTTCTTGGAGGAGGTAACGCCAAGGAACTGAAGAAGCTACCCCCGGGTTGCCGTGTGGGCGAGAACGCTAACGCTTTCCTCGGAGGGTTCCGGCTTTGGGAGAAGGAGCACAAAGATGGAAGTAATCGCAGACCCCCTCACCGTTAGTCCGATTGTCGAACTTCCGGCATGGAAAGCCCTTGAGGCTCACCATCAGAAGGTCGGGAATCTGCATCTCCGGAAGTTGTTTGCGGATGACCCGGCCCGCGGCGAGCGCATGACCGCCGAGGCCGCCGGCCTTTACCTCGACTATTCAAAGAATCGCATCACTGACGAAACGTTGAAGCTTCTGCTTCAACTCGCCGAAGAGTCCGGCGTGCGGGCACGGATAGACGCCATGTTCCGCGGCGAGAAGATTAACGTCACGGAGAAGCGTGCGGTCCTGCACGTCGCGCTGCGCGCTCCGAAAGGTGCGTCCCTTGTCGTGGACGGTAAGAACGTAGTTCCCCAGGTGCACGCTGTGCTCGACAAAATGGCCGCTTTCACTAATCGCGTCCGAAGCGGCGACTGGAAGGGCCATACGGGTAAACGCATTCGAAACGTGATCAACATCGGGATCGGCGGCTCCGACCTGGGCCCGGTTATGGCATACGAGGCCCTCCGGCATTACAGCGAGAGCGACATGATCTTCCGGTTCGTCTCCAACCTCGATGGCACTGACTTTGCAGAAGCGATCCGAGATCTCGATCCCTCAAAGACCCTCTTCATCGTCTCTTCGAAGACTTTTACGACGCTCGAGACCATGAGCAACGCACGCTCGGCGCGCGACTGGTCACTCGCAGGTCTCGGCGGTGATCAGGCTTCGGTCGCAAAGCACTTTGTTGCGGTCTCCACGAACGAGGTGGAAGTGGCGAAGTTCGGGATCGACACAGCCAACATGTTCGAGTTCTGGGACTGGGTTGGCGGGCGCTACTCTATGGATTCAGCGATCGGCCTTTCGACGATGATTGCGATCGGCCCGGAGAACTTCCGTGCCATGCTGGACGGCCTTCACCGGATGGATGAGCACTTCCGCACTGCTCCCTTCGAGCGCAACCTGCCGGTGCTGATGGGCCTGCTGGCCATCTGGTACAACGACTTCTTCGGCGCACAGACCGTTGCGGTATTGCCTTACGAGCAGTACTTAAAGCGGTTTCCGGCCTATCTGCAGCAGTTGACGATGGAGAGCAATGGCAAGCACGTCACGCTGGATGGGATCGACGTGAGGTGCGATACCGGCCCAGTCTACTGGGGTGAGCCCGGCACCAATGGACAGCACTCGTTCTACCAGTTGATCCATCAGGGGACCCGGCTGATCCCGTGCGATTTCATTGCGTTCGGCCGGGCGCTTAATCCTCTGGGCCGGCACCACGACATGCTGCTGGCTAACGTCTTCGCACAGACCGAGGCGCTCGCCTTCGGCAAGACACCCGAGCAGGTTAAGGATGAGGGGACGCCAGACTGGCTCGTTCCGCATCGCGCATTTGAGGGCAACCGGCCGTCGAACACCATCCTTGCCGAGCAGCTAACTCCGGCCACACTTGGAAAACTCGTCGCGCTTTACGAACATAGCGTCTTCACGCAGGGCGCCGTCTGGCATATCGATTCGTTTGACCAGTGGGGCGTCGAACTCGGCAAGGCGTTAGCCCAGCGGATCATCCCGGAGTTGGAGAGCAAAACGGAACCAGAGCTCCATCACGACAGTTCCACGAACAGCCTGATCCGCCGATACCGGAAGGTCAAGGAGACCAGATGACGATTCTCTCGGGGACCTGAGGCGATGGGCTTTGTCGGCCAAACCAGTGCAGCGGCCGTTCTGGTGGCGCTGACCCTCTCATTCCAGAGCGCCGGGATGGCGGCGCTGATTTACTGGGTAAGGGGTGACATTGAACGAGGCATGCAGAGATTCGGCACCTTCCGCTCCGGTGTTCTCATGGTGCGATTCACGAGTGTGATCATCGGCTTGCATTTGCTGCAGGTTCTGCTGTGGGCCGGATTTTATCGCTGGAATTGTTTCCCATCATGGGAACCTGCATTCTACTTCTCGGCAGCCAGCTATTCGACGGTCGGGTACGGAGATCTGCTCCCGCCGCGGATGTGGCGGATCCTGGGTCCAATAGAAAGTGTCACCGGGGTGCTGATGTGCGGACTCTCCGCGGGCTTACTGTTTGCGATCGTAACCCGGCTCGTTGCGCGCGAGGCGCGGTTCGCGCGGGTACGCCCAATGCCGGCCGCACCGGCCGTGTCGAACGCGAGCCGCCGGAATGAAAGAAGGAAATAGATAAAGAGTGAGTGCTTGTAGGCGTAGAACGAACATTCCAAGTTGACCTAGGAGAATCGACACTCGTATGGCTTTCATTTTGGGAGAATCCAGACCCATGCCGCATGGCAGAAACAGCGAACGCCCGGAAAGTGGGGCTTACGTTGTCAAAATCGCGCCGTCGATTCTCGCGGCGGATTTTGCCCGTTTGGGCGACCAGGTAGCCGAGGCGAAGAACGCTGGTGCCGATCGGATTCATGTTGACGTCATGGACGGCCACTTCGTGCCGAACATCTCGATGGGCGCACCGATCATCGCCTCGCTCCGGCGCGTGACTCGCCTGCCACTGGAGACGCACATGATGATTTCGGCTCCAGACCTTTTTCTCGACGAGTTTGTCGAGGCAGGCTCCGATTCGTTTCTCGTTCATTGGGAGGGCAACGCTAACCTGCATCGCACGGTACAACGCATCAAGATGCTAGGCAAGGGCGCCGGCGTGGTGATTAACCCGGCTACCCCAGCGGCTGTGCTAGAGGAGATCTTGCCCGACGTTGATCAGATATTAGTCATGACGGTCGACCCGGGTTTCGGTCATCAGCGTTTTCTTGAGACGACCCTGCCAAAGATCCGGCGCGTCCGCGAGATGATCGAGCGAGTCAAACCCGCATGCGAACTCGAGGTGGACGGGGGCATCGATGCGGCAACTGCCCGCTTTGCAGTCGAGGCGGGCGCCCACATTCTGGTGGCCGGATCGGCCATTTTCGGAGATAGCGAAGGTGTGGCCGTAGGCATGGAGAGTCTGCGGGCCAGCCTTCATCTGGAGCAATAGAGTTCGGGAAAAGGAGGAAGGGATGCAACTGGGAATGGTTGGTCTTGGAAGAATGGGCGCCAATATGGTGCGGCGCCTTCTGAATGGAGGTCACCAATGCGCGGTCTTCGACCTGTCGCCAAGAACAGTGGAGGAATTGGTCAAAGAGAAGGCGACCGGGGCCTCCAGCCTTCCGGATCTCGTGAAGGAACTCGAAAAGCCGCGGTCGATCTGGCTGATGGTGCCGGCGGCGGTAGTTGATAGAACCATCGCCGATCTCACGCCGCACCTCGAGGCCGGCGACATCCTCATCGATGGCGGCAACTCCTACTATGTCGATGATATTCGGCGCGCAAAGGATCTCCAAACGAAAGGAATCCATTACGTCGACGTGGGAACCAGCGGCGGTGTGTGGGGGGTGGAACGAGGCTACTGCATGATGATCGGGGGCGAGACGCGGATTGTGAAGCACCTCGATCCAATCTTCAAGAACCTAGCTCCGGGCCCTGGCGACATTCCTCGCACCCCGGGACGCGAGAAGATTGACGGCACCGCCGAGTCTGGTTACCTACATTGCGGTCCGAATGGCGCCGGTCACTTCGTCAAGATGGTCCATAACGGCATCGAATATGGCGTGATGGCGGCCTACGCGGAGGGTCTTGGCGTACTGCGCGATGCCAATATCGGCAAGCAGGAGCACCCGGCTGACGCGGAGACAACGCCGCTCCGCGATCCCGACTACTATCGGTACGATTTCAATCTGCCAGACATTGCTGAAGTGTGGCGGCGCGGCAGCGTCATTGCATCGTGGCTGCTGGATCTGACGGCAGCAGCCCTGATGAAGGACGCTGGGCTTTCGGAATTCAGGGGGCGCGTCTCGGATTCGGGTGAAGGCCGGTGGACAATCAAGGCCGCGATCGACGAAGGCGTGCCGGTGCCGGTTCTCACCAGCGCGCTTTACGAGCGCTTCAGCTCACGCGGCGAAGCCGACTATCAGGACAAACTACTGTCGGCGATGCGCTATGGATTTGGCGGACACGTTGAGAAGCCGGCCGGTAAGCGGGCCGCTTGAAATGAGGTCCGTCATGAATAATTCCCACTCTGACGCACTGGTCTTCTTCGGGGCTACGGGAGACTTGGCCTACAAGAAAATATTCCCTGCATTGCAGGCGATGTTGAAGCGCGGCCATCTCAATGTACCGGTGATTGGCGTCGCCAAATCCGATTGGAACCTCGACCAACTTCGGAAGCGCGCGCAAGACAGCCTGGAGAAGCACGGCGGTCTCGACCGGCCGGCCTTCGACAAGCTCTGCAGCTTGCTGCGCTACGTGGACGGCGACTACAAGGACGCCGCCACCTTTCAGGCAATTCGCAAAGAGCTCGGCTCCGCCGAGCGGCCAGCGCACTATCTCGCCATTCCTCCGGTGCTCTTTGGAACGGTCGTGGAAGAGCTCGCCAAGTCGGGTTGTTCCACGAATGCCCGTGTCATCGTCGAGAAGCCTTTCGGGACGGACCTTGCCTCTGCGCGGGCGCTGAACCGTATTCTGCTCAGAACTTTTCGTGAGTCCTCGATCTTCCGCATTGACCATTACCTCGGGAAGCGGCCGGTCCAAAATATTGTGTACTTCCGTTTTGCGAACGCGTTCCTGGAGCCGTTTTTGAATCGAAACCACATCGAGAGCGTGCAGATAACCATGGCGGAAGAATTTGGAGTTCTGGGCCGCGGCGCATTCTACGATCGGACCGGAGCCATTCGGGACGTCGTCCAGAATCATCTGCTCCAGATTCTGACCAACCTGGCCATGGAGCCGCCGATCCGGCAGGACAGCGAATCCATACGCGATGAGAAGGTCAAGGTCCTCAAGGCGATTCCGCCCCTGATCGAGAGCGATGTTGTGCGCGGGCAGTTCCGTGGGTACCGGGCGGAGAGAGGAGTGGCGCCGGACTCGGAGGTGGAAACCTTTGCCGCCGTGCGTCTGCAGGTGAATTCCTGGCGCTGGCAGGGGGTACCCTTCTATATCCGAGCCGGAAAGTGCCTGCCCGTAACCGCGACAGAAGTCCTGATCCGCCTCCGTAAGCCGCCTTCGTTGTTTCCCTCCGATTCCCTGACACAGAACCATGTGCGGCTGCGCGTCAGCCCCGATGCGACTATTGCCCTTGGCATGATGGTGCTCACTCCAGGAGAGGAGATGGCCGGGCAGGCCGCGGAAATGGTAGCCAGCCGATCCCCCAGCGCCAGCGAGATGGATGCGTACGAGCGGGTTCTGGGAGAAGCCATGGCGGGAGACCCAACCCTCTTTGCGCGTGAAGATTATGTGGAAGAGGCGTGGCGCATTGTGGATCCCGTGCTAAAGGCCGGTACCCCGAGCTATCAATACGAGTCGGGAACCTGGGGGCCTCCCGAGGTCGAACAGCGAGTAGAGCCCTCCGGCGGCTGGCACAATCCGATGGTCACGACCCAGCCGGTGCGAGGCGGGGTGGAACGGGCGGCATGAGTAGCGGCCGCAACTGAGGAAGCTGACATGAAAACCATTCTGATTCTAGGCGGTGCTCTTGCGGGCGCGAAGCCGCTACCGTCGTGGCTTTCAGCCGCAGAGAAGGGGATACCATGCGTGTAGGAATCGCCACCGATCACGGTGGGTTTGGCTTGAAGGAAGAGTTAGCTATTCATCTTCGCACGGCAGGGCACGAGGTGGTCGAGTACGGTGCTGCTGCCTTGACGCCGGCTGACGACTATCCCGACTTCGTGATTCCGCTGGCCCGGGCGGTGGCTGTAGGAAAGGTAGATCGCGGGGTTGCGATCTGCGGCAGCGGCGTGGGCGCGTCGGTCTGTGCCAACAAAATCCCGGGCGTCCGCGCTGCGCTGATCCATGACCACTTCTCGGCCCGGCAGGGCGTAGAAGACGACCACATGAACATTATTTGTATGGGCGGCAGAACTGTCGGACCAGCCGTAGCTTGGGACCTCGTCGAGACCTTCTTAGGTTCCACGTTCAGTCAAGCCGAGCGGCATCTGCGGCGCCTCGGTAAGGTGGCTGCCCTCGAAGCGCAGCAGATGATCCAACAAGGCACAGGAAAGAATGCATGAGCGTCACGCAAAGAACCGAACCAATGACAGACGCTGCTCTTGACCAACTGTGTATCAATACCATCCGAACGCTTTCGATGGACGCAGTGCAGCAGGCTAAGTCCGGGCACCCCGGAACGCCGATGGCGCTCGCACCGCTGGTCTACACGCTTTGGAATCGCGTGATGCGGTTCGATCCGCAGGCCCCGATCTGGCCCAACCGCGACCGGTTCGTTCTCTCAAATGGCCACGCCTCGATGCTGCTCTGGTCCGTGCTTCACCTTACCAAGACACAGGCAGTGAATGCCGATTACGAGATTCTCGGGCAGCCGTCCGTAAGCCTGGACGATATCCGGCATTTCCGCCAACTCGACAGCAAGGCGCCCGGACACCCCGAGTACCACTGGACCTCGGGAGTTGAGACCACTACGGGTCCGCTCGGCCAAGGTGTAGCCACCAGCGTCGGCATGGCCATGGCGGAAAAGTGGCTCGCCGACCGTTACAACCAGTCCGGCTTCGAAATCTTCGACTACAACATCTATGCCGTTTGTGGAGATGGCTGCATGATGGAGGGCGTTGCGTCGGAAGCGGCGTCGCTAGCCGGCCACCTGGGCCTCGATAATCTCTGCTGGATCTATGACAACAACCACATCACTATCGAGGGCAGCACCAGTATCACTTTCACGGAGGACGTCGCGGCCAGGTTTCTGGCCTACGGTTGGAACGTGCTGAGAGTTGGCGACGCCAACGACATCGATCGCATCGGGCATGCCCTTGATGTTTTCCGGAAAGAGAAAGGCCGTCCAACCTTCATCGTTCTCGACAGCCATATCGGTTACGGTTCCCCGCATAAGCAGGACACTCCTGCGGCTCACGGTGAACCACTTGGCGACGAAGAGATCCGCCTCGCAAAACGCTTTTACGGATGGCCCGAGGACGCGAGGTTCTTGGTACCCGCCGGGGTCTACGATCACTTCGCCGCTGGGATCGGCGCGCGCGGGGTGCAGGCGCGGCGCCAGTGGACGGAAAGCTTCGACGAATACCGGGCCAAGTACCCGGAGCTAGCGACCGAAATCGAGTTGATGCAAACGCGCGAACTCCCGAGCGGGTGGGATCGTAATCTTCCTGTCTTCCCGGCCGACCCCAAGGGCATTGCGGGGCGGGAGGCGTCCGGCAAAGTGCTGAATGTGCTCGGCCAGAATATCCCTTGGTTCTTCGGTGGTTCGGCTGATCTGGGGCCTTCGACCAAGACCCTCCTGAATTACGAAGGCGCAGGAGAATTCCAGGCCGACAGCCCTAGAGGGAAGAACCTGCATTACGGCATCCGGGAGCACGCTATGGGGGCGATTCTGAATGGGCTCTCGCTTTCGAAGCTCCGGGCCTTTGGCGCGACCTTCTTTATCTTCAGCGATTACGCGCGGCCCGCCATTAGACTGTCTGCCTTGATGGAGTTGCCCACTCTCTTGATCTTCACGCACGACGCAATGGGCGACGGAGAGGACGGCCCGACTCACCAGCCGGTAGAACAACTGGCGTCGTTACGCGCCATTCCAGGGCTGGTGACGCTGCGGCCGGCCGATGCCAACGAGGTCGTGGAAGCATATCGTTACATCATGCAACTACGCCACGAGCCTGCCGTGCTGGCGCTGTCTCGCCAGCCTCTCCCGACTCTGGACCGGACAAGGTACGCACCCGCTTCAGGACTGGCACACGGCGCATATGTTCTCGCCGACGTCCCCGGCGGAAACCCCGAGGTAATCCTGATCGCCACGGGTAGTGAAGTGAGTCTAGCGGTGGATGCCCATGAGAAATTGGTCGCCGAGGGCATCCGCTCGCGAGTCGTATCGATGCCATCCTGGGACATCTTTGACCATCAGACACAAGAATACCGGGACGGTGTGCTGCCGGCGGACGTGAAGGCGCGCGTCGCGATAGAGGAAGCTTCGACCCTCGGATGGGAGCGATATGTCGGTGCGTCGGGCCGTATCATCGGTATGAAGACGTTCGGCGCCTCGGCGCCGCTCAAAGAACTCCAAAGGCACTTCGGATTCGAACAGGACCAGGTGGTTGCGGCGGCCAAAGAACTGCTTGGCAGGAAGTGACCATGTCTGTCATTACCGACAGTAACCCGGTCCCTCTCGAACCGCCAACACCGGCCGACGTGAAGCCCATTGAAGGCGTAGGCCGAAGCTCTCCTCTTGGCGCGACGGTCCTTTCCGGCGGGGTGAATTTCAGTTTGTTTTCCGGTAGTGCTTCAGGTGTGGAGTTGCTATTGTTTGATCAGGAAGATGACGCCCGACCGGCGCGCATGATCCGTCTCGATCCCACAGTCAATCGCACCGACCATTACTGGCACCTGTTCGTACCCGGCGTGCAACCGGGCCAGATTTATGGCTACCGGGTTCACGGGCCGTCCCTTCCGGCAAACGGGCTGCGGTTTGATTCGAGTAA
>Ga0335071_10001949_pt1 | contig 22274 bp, 22 predicted proteins | sample Lox_Sample_15_FD_206724 | JGI IMG/M metagenome (GOLD analysis project Ga0335071, IMG submission 206724) | Soil microbial communities from Loxahatchee National Wildlife Refuge, Florida, United States - Lox_Sample_1.5 | ecosystem: Environmental > Terrestrial > Soil > Wetlands | place: USA... | reverse complement strand
TCTTATCTTTCCCCCTTTCAATTCCGGCTTTTGTGCATCCTTCCCAGCAAATCCCTCTGCTCTTACTGACGGGACACGGCACTGTAGCCATGAGTTACCGAGCAGTTCATGATTGAGGAGAGTTCAGTCTGCTTGTCGCACCTCTGATTGGCCGGAATCGCGCAAGACGTATTGCTAACGAATTGAACATGAGAAACGACCGGACAGGAAATGAGTCCTCGCAATGCCGCCAAGGAATAACCTTGATCCCGACTAAGTGACCGGCCGAATTCATAATCGAAAAATCTTGACTCCTTACACTGATTAAGTCAAATTGGACATATGTCTGACCAGACACAGGCCGGGGTGCATCGGCAAGCCTCGAAATAGTCGGGAGACTGAAGTTCCAAGTATCTTCGGCTCCTTCGGCAATCTCTGACAACAATGCGATCGCTCCGGTGTCCTGTGGATGTTTTTACGAACGACTTTTCCCTCAGCAGTAAACCCTTCAGACCCAATCACCATTCCAATCGGAAAGGAGTCATCCGATGCAGAAGAAGGCTATGGAAATCAACGGGGTGAAGAAGACGCTCATTGTTGACCAGGATTGGTCCTTGGCCGATGTGTTGCGCAACCAATTGGGCCTGACCGGCACCAAGGTAGGCTGCGGTACCGGTCAATGTGGCTGCTGCAACGTAATCCTGGACGGAAAACTCATCAAGTCGTGCGTGACGAAGATGAAGAGAGTGCCGGATGGCGCCCGACTCCTTACCATAGAGGGGATCGGCACACCGGACAATCTCCACCCGATCCAATTGGCATGGACGGTCCACGGGGCCGCCCAGTGCGGTTTCTGCGCCCCTGGGTTCATCGTGTCGGCCAAGGGGCTCCTGGACGAAAACAAGAGTCCCTCGCGAGAACAAGTCAGAGATTGGTTCCAGAAAAACCGGAACGCCTGCCGCTGCACAGGTTACAAACCCATTGTAGACGCTGTCATGGATGCTGCAAAGGTAATGCGAGGGGAAATGACCGCGATGGAGTTGGCGTACAAGTTGCCTGAGGACGGGCGTATCTGGGGCAGCGCCTATCCCCGACCGACTGCCATAGCCAAGGCAACAGGAACCATTGACTACGGAGCGGACTTGGGATGCAAGATGCCTCCAGGAACGCTTAGGCTAGCGCTGGTTCAAGCCAAAGTCTCTCACGCGAAGATCCTGTCCATCGACACTTCGGAAGCCGAGAAGATGCCGGGAGTTGTCAAAGTGGTCACTCACAAAGACGTGAAAGGCAGGAATCGCATCACAGGTTTGATCACGTTTCCCACGAACAAAGGAGATGGCTGGGACCGGCCGATTCTGTGTGACGAGAAAGTGTTCCAGTTCGGAGATGCTTTCGCCATCGTGTGCGCTGACACTGAGGCTAATGCCCGCGCCGCCGCTGAGAAGGTCAAGGTAACACTTGAGGAGTTGCCCGCCTATATGAGTGCTCCCGCGGCCATGGCCGACGATGCTATTGAAATCCATCCGGGGACACCCAATGTTTACTATGAGCAGAAAAGGTCGAAAGGCCAGGATACCAAACCATTCATGGACTCCGCTGCATACGTGGTGGAAGGAGATTATTATCTTCAGCGTCAGCCGCACTTGACCATGGAGCCCGACGTTGGCTTGGCTTATTTCGACGACGAAGGGCGCCTGACGATTCATTCGAAGAGTATCGGTATTTTCTTGCATCACGGCATGATCTGTGCTGGGCTCGGAACAGAGCCGGAAAAACTCCGAATAGTCCAGAATCCGGCAGGAGGCACTTTTGGGTATAAATTCAGCCCGACAATGGAAGCGTTGCTGGGAGTTGCGGCCATGGCCACGGGAAAGCCGGTATTCCTGAAGTACGACTATTATCAGCATATTACTTATACCGGCAAGCGATCTCCATTCTTTATCAAGCTGAAATATGGAGCGGACAAGGACGGTAAGATCGTCGCTATGGATGCCGACTGGATTGTGGACCATGGACCTTACTCGGAATTCGGGGACTTGTTGACCGTGCGTGGGGCTCAATTCATAGGGGCCGGGTATGGCATCCCGAACATTCGCGGCAAAGGATTGACTGTTTGCACGAACCATGCATGGGGTTCGGCGTTCAGGGCATACGGATCTCCCCAGAGCTTCCTCGCATCGGAGAGCCTCATGGATGAGTTGGCCGCTAAGATGGGCATGGATCCCTTCGAACTGCGGTACAAGAACATTTACCGGCCGGGGGATACCACACCAACCGGTCAGACCCCTGAAGTATTCAGCTTTCCCGAAATCTTCGACAAGCTTCGGCCTCTGTACGAAGAGGCGAAGAAGAGAGTCAAAAAGGAATCGACGCCCGAGAAGAAGAAAGGGGTCGGCATATGCCTTGGTATCTATGGGTGTGGCCTAGACGGTCCGGACTCATCAGAGGTTTGGGTAGAACTCACCCCGGAAGGGATCTCGTTAACCAGTTCCTGGGAGGATCATGGTCAAGGTGCAGACATGGGGGCCCTCGGAACTTGCCATGAGGCCCTTCGGCCATTGGGGATCAAGCCGGATCAAATCAAACTCGTGATGAACGACACGGGTACTGTGCCGAACAGCGGTCCATCGGGCGGAAGCCGCCAGCAAGTCATGACAGGCAACGCCATCAAGAATGGGTGCGAAATGCTCCTAAATGCCATGCGAAAACCTGATGGTACCTATCGTACTTACGAAGAGATGAAAGCCGAAAATATCCCGCTCAATTATTCGGGGAAGTGGACTGCCTCAATGTGCACGCCGTGCGATGAGAACGGTCAGGGGAGCCCGTTCGCCGTGTATATGTATGGTGCGTTCATGGCTGAGGTCACAGTGGACACTAAGACTGGCAAAACCCAGGTAGACAACTACACCGTGGTCGCAGACATCGGAAAGATCAACAACAAGCTGGTTGTGGATGGCCAGATTTACGGTGGTGTGGCTCAGGGAATAGGCTTGGCTCTGTCCGAAGACTTCGAGGACCTTACCAAGCACACGAGCCTGATCAGTTGCGGCCTGCCGTTCGCCAAGGACATTCCGGATGACTTCAAAATCCTATACGTGGAGACCCCGAGAGAGAACGGTCCATTCGGAGCGGCCGGTGTCGGAGAGCTTCCACTGACCAGCTCCCACGTGGCTGTTATTAACGCTATCTACAACGCCACCGGCGTAAGGATCAGGCATTTGCCCGCACTGCCTGAGAAGGTGTTGGCCGGGTTACAGGCTTTGAAGTAGGCAGGTAAGCTCTAAACCGGGGAGCATCGTCTCTCTGACGAAGCTCCCCATATTGCCCTGCATCTCACCGAGGTCGTCAAGCTTGAATAGCATTATGGACCAACAGGAACTGCGAAGGCTCGAAAGCCTATGCATACAGGAATGGGCGCCGTGGTGTACCGCTAGATGCCCTGTTCACGTTGACGTGCGCGCCATGAACGCGGCAATCGGCCAGGAAAATTTTCAAGCGGCCGCCGGCGTGCTGCGGCGGAGCGTGCCGTTTGCGGGCATCATAAGTCGCGTCTGCGATCATCCTTGTGAATCGGTTTGCAAGAGGCAAGAAGTCGGAGACCCAATAGCAATTCGAGCGCTTGAGAGATCTGCACTTGCTTATGCAGAGCCCGTAGGGGTTGGCGCGCTTGTGATCCCTAAAGAAAACCTGACCGTAGCCATTGTGGGATCAGGGTTGAGCGGGCTTTCTGCAGCGTTCGATCTGGCCAGGAAAGGATATCAGGTCACTGTGTTCGAAGCTGCGGAAAGGCTTGGTGGGCATCTGTGGCGTTATCCCGAAGATGTGTTGCCTAGGTCTGTCTTGCGGGAAGACTTTGAAGTATTGGAGAACCTGCCTGTTGAGTTCAACTTAAACACTCAAATTGGTCTGCACAGATCTCTTGCGGATCTTCAAGAAGAGTATCATGCGCTTTACCTAGCGACCGGGCGAGAGGCGGGATCAAGCCTCGGTATCGAAGGCGCGGCCTCAGGCATTAAGGATGTGGATGCAGTCACCTTTGAGACCGCTACGCACGGCGTCTTCGCGGGCGGAAGCGCTGTATACGAACTGGAGTATTATTCTCCTATATTGTCCATCTCCCATGGTCGTCGTGCAGCAATTTCCATAGACAGGTTCCTTAAGAAGGTTTCTCTCACAGCTTCCCGTGAGACAGAAGGGGCCTACGAAACACGGCTATTCACGAGCACAGAGGGAATTGAGCCCCTGCGGCGAGTCGTTCCGAGTAACCCAAGCCAAGGCTATTCCTTAGATGAAGCCGTTTCAGAGGCTACACGTTGCCTTCAGTGCGAGTGCATGGAGTGTGTAAAGATCTGCGAGTATCTTGCTCATTTCAAAGGGTACCCGAAAAAATACGTTCGGCAAATCTACAACAACCTCTCCATTGTCATGGGACAACGCCACGGAAACAGGCTTATCAATTCATGTAGCTTGTGCGGGCTCTGTAAAGAGGTTTGCCCGGAGAGTCTACATATGGGTGAGGTCTGCAAAGCGGCCCGTAACCTGATGGTCCAACAGGGCAAAATGCCTCCCTCTGCACACGAATTTGCTTTGCGGGACATGGAGTTCAGCAACAGCGACAAGGCTGCGCTTGCACGACATCAGCCCGGTACCCCTTCCAGTGCATATCTCTTCTTTCCGGGTTGCCAGCTTGCCGGCTCATCCCCGGACCACGTGAAAAAGACGTACGAATATTTGAGACAACGCCTCAAAGGCGGTGTAGGATTGATGCTGAGATGTTGTGGAGCGCCTGCGGACTGGGCTGGACAAGAGGCGACCTTTTCCCAGGTTTTGAACACATTTCGGGCTCAGTGGTCGGGCATGGGCAGTCCTCAACTCATTCTGGCCTGCTCCTCTTGTTATGCGGTCTTCAAAGCTCACCTTTCTAAAGCCCGCCTGATTTCGCTGTGGGAGATACTCGACCGATGGGGATTGCCTCAGACTGACACTCAACCGGGATCCAGAGTGCTGGCAATCCATGATCCGTGCACGAGCAGGCACGAGGCCCGGATCCAAGAAAGTGTAAGGAGAATTGTTAGAAAACTGGGGTTCGAAATAGCTGAGCTGCCCCTCAGTCGTGATAAAACTGAGTGCTGCGGTTTTGGCGGGCTCATGTATTTCGCCAATCGTGAGCTGGCCGAAAAAGTAGTCGAGAGGCGCATCAACGAGACGACAACGGATCTGTTGGCATATTGTGCGGTTTGTTGCGACCATTTCCGGTCCGGTGGAAAGCCGACCTGGCATTTGCTCGATTTGATCTTTGGCGAAGGCGTTTCTCGCGATGCGCCGACGAACGCCCCGGATTATTCCCAGAGGCGTGAGAATCGTGTTCGTCTAAAGAATCTTCTGCTCAGAGAGCTTTGGGGTGATAGAGGCGTGGAACAAGAAGAGCGCCAACCCATTACGCTGCGCATCCCGGACAGGGTCCGGGAGTTGATGGCACAGCGTATGATCCTGGTTGAGGACGTGCAGCAGGTGGTCCAGTGGGCGGAAAGCACCGGAACCAAGCTAGTGCACAAAACGACCGGCCACTCCCTTGCTCACTACCGACCTGGGACGGTGACCTACTGGGTGGAGTACTCGGCCAATGACGCAGGCTTCACCATTCACAACGCCTACAGTCACCGGATGGAGGTCCTGGAGGACTTGAAACCGTGAGCCAACAGGCCGAAATTAGCGAAGCAGCGGATTGGACATGCGGAAAATGTGGTGAGCCCCTCGAATCGGGGACAGTACAAGTCACGTACATGGGAAGCAAGTATCCGGTGGAGTTACCGCGATGTCCCCGTTGCGGGATCGTGTTCATTCCCGAGCAGCTGGCTCTAGGCAAAATGGCCCAGATTGAACAGCTTCTCGAAGATAAGTGACCCGGAATGACGTCGCCGCACTGCCATAAACTGTTCGAACAGCTCTCAGACCAACCCTTCGCTTCTGCGGGCATACGTCCCGGCGGACTTGATTTGACACGGCGAGGGCTTGTCCTTGCGCGGTTGGCGCCAGGTGATGCTGTTCTGGATGTCGGATGTGGGACCGGAGTGACAGTAAGATACCTCGTCCGTGAGCATGCGATTCGGGCGGTGGGATTGGATGCGTCCTCCTTTTTGGTGGCTCAGGGCAAGGCCGGGGACACTGCTCTTCCTATTCTCACGGGCAATGCGCAAGCGCTTCCTTTTGTAGATGAGTCTTTCGACGGTGTGTTTTTGGAGTGCATGCTTTCGCTGGTCTTGGACCGCGTTCAGGTCCTCCAGGAGTGCTGTCGGATTCTGAAGCCGCATGGCAGGATCATCGTGACCGATCTCTACGCCCGCAATCCCGAAGCTATCGAGGCATTGAGAGGCTTGTCGGTGCGCTCCTGCCTGAGAGGCGCTCTTGATAAGGATCGGTTTCTCCATGAATGCTCCGTCTCCGGTTTCGGTTTTGCCTGTTTCGAGGATCATTCCGATCTCCTCCGAGATTTCGCTGTGCAAATGATCTGGACGTATGGAGCTCTTGACCGATTCTGGACTGAGGCAGGAAAGTGCGCCGTGTGTTCCGGTAAAGTTCACCAAACCGTCCGGGAAGCCAAACCGGGATACTTCTTGTTAGTGGGCTTCAAGGCGCGGCGCCTGCACAAATTGTTCTGAAGGGGCCGAGCACGTGAGTTCTGTTGAGGAAGCCGGCACAATGGATGAGTTGCTTCGGATGCTGGAATTGACAGGCCAAGGATTCCACTGTAGCCAGATACTGCTTTTTTTGGGCCTGGAAGCACAAGGGAAGTCCGATCCTGATCTGATTCGAACTATGTCCGGACTTGCGGGTGGCATAGGGTTCTGTGGTGATACTTGCGGCGCACTTACGGGAGGGGCATGTTTGATCGCCCTGTATGCCGGTCGAGGAACCTCCGAGGAAGAAGATCATCCAAGGCTTAATCTCATGATAAATGAGCTGTTCGAATGGTTTTCTTTGGAGTTTTCCGAGTGCTACGGCGGAATCGACTGTCGGCATATTCTCGCCGAAGATCCGATGAATCAGTCAGTGCGTTGCCCCGGTATCGTTACGCGAACCTACCGGAAAGTTAAATCCTTGCTTTTGGAAAACGGTTTCGATCTTTCCCGGGGCAGATAATGGGGCACGAAGACGATACGATCATCTCCGAGACCGAGAGCGTTTGCCCCGTATGCTTTGCCAGATTGCCCGCGGTGCTTGAGGATCATCGGCGCAGCGTCTTCATGCGGAAAGCCTGTTCAAAGCACGGTGAGTTTCGGACGCTGCTGTGGCGTGGAGATCCACCGTACGACACGTGGAATCGACTCAAAATACCCTTTCGTTCCCCTGATGCACGGAGCGAAGTCAGAAACGGCTGTCCTTTTGATTGCGGTCTATGCTCGGATCACAGGCAACAGACATGTACCGCCTTGATCGAGGTCACCTCGCGATGCAACCTAAAATGCCTATTTTGCTTTGCCGATTCAGGCACAACCGGCCGCGATGATCCCAGCTTGTCAGAGATAAGGACTTGGTATGAAACCCTGCTTGCCGACGGACGCGGCTGCAATGTTCAGCTTTCTGGGGGGGAGCCGACCATTCGCGATGATCTACCTGAAATTGTGGCCTTGGGGCGGTCAATAGGGTTCGATTTCATTCAGCTCAACACCAACGGACTGCGGCTTGCATCGGATACTGAATATCTGGAACGGCTCAAAGAAGCCGGCTTGTCTTCGATATTCCTGCAATTTGACGGCACAGAGAACAGCATCTACCAAACCCTGAGAGGCAGGGACTTATTCGAGAGTAAAACCAGGGCAATCGAAAATTGTCGGCAAATGGAGCTGGGAGTGGTCCTGGTGCCGACTCTCGTGCCACAAGTCAACCTTCAAAACGTAGGAGAGATCATATCTTTTGCCATAGAGAACCTCCCAACGGTCCGTGGGGTCCATTTTCAGCCCGTCGCTTACATGGGCCGACATCCGCAAATCCCGACCAACAAAGATCGGCTCACGTTGCCGGACGTCATGCGTGCCATCGAGTTTCACAGTAAGGGCCTGATCAGGATCGAGAACTTCTTGCCATCCGGATGTGAGAATGCCCGTTGTTCGTTTCACGGGAGTTTTGTCGTCATGTCCGACGGACAAGTGAAGGCCTTGACGGTCCGCCGCGATGAACGATGCTCCTGCAGCATCGAAAGGGCCGAAACGGGGGCGGCAAGAACTCGACGATGTGTCGCTCAACAGTGGTCTGCGCGGGATGCTTCTCCTTACGTGCCCGCGCATGGCGAATTGTCCTTGGGACAGTGGGACGTGCTCTTAGAGCGGGCTCGCACCCACAGGCTGTCCATATCGGCGATGGCGTTTCAGGACGCTTGGAACTTGGACCTGGAGCGACTTAGGGACTGCTGTATCCACGTGATGGCGCGGGACGGCAAGTTTGTGCCATTCTGCGCGTTCAATTTAACCAGCATAGATGGGCGCACGCTTTACAGAAGAAATTAACTGCACCCGCAAAAGACGCCTCTGGAAAGATGGATGTCCGAGAAGATCTTCGGGCTTCCCGGGCACTGAAAACTGGACTAAAACCGGATCTGCCAAGCGAACCATCCTGCAAAGGCATTTGAAAGACGTGGGTATGAGTCGATCTACGTTCAGGCCCTGCCCAGAATTTCTCTCGCAATTGTAAGCTTCTCGATTTCTTTTGTTCCCTCATATATTTCCACGATCTTGGCGTCCCGGTAAAAGCGTAGGGGCGGTTCACGAACCGGCCCCACAAAATAATGCATTATTCTTTTCTTCCATTGAGGTTTTGCAACCGCTTGGAGGCAGTTCATAACACAGTAGCAGTAGATCGATTTTCATTTCTTCCATCGGCATAGATGCGCTATCATCCTGGTAGAGTTTGCCTAGCTTTTGTTTTGGGCCGCAGAAGTATTCTTGCTTGCAAAGTATGGGAACGTAATGAGCGGAAGTGATACGAGAAGTGAAGCAGTGCAAGGAGAGACAAATAGGACAGGCAGCAGCCCTTTTCATGCCGGCTGTTACTGCAGATCGCATTGTGGCAGGCGGCTGTCTCAACGCAGAGTTTTGACAAACCAGGAGGTCCGCATGAAGATGAGGAGCTTTGGAGTATCGATGTGCTTCATAGGCGGGCTGGCCATCTTGAGCCTTCTGTTCCCACAAGCAGCACCCATTGCCGACGGGTCCTTGAACTCGGCATTGACTGGTGGTCTAAACAAGGGAACGGAGTCCGCGGCAGCGCAGCTCTTGCCTGCGACGGTCTACACTGCGAAGAAGATCGTGACCATGGAGCGCAGTAACCCGGACGCTACTGCGGTGGCTGTGGCAGGCAAGCGCATTCTGGCTGTCGGCTCGCTCGAAGAGGTGGAGGCGGCTCTAGGCAACCGTCAGTTCGCCGTGAACGATACATTTCAATCCAAGTTCCTGCTTCCGGGATTGATCGATCAGCACCTTCATCCGATCCTCGGCTCTCTTACTCTCGCCACTGAAGTGATCGCGAACGAGGACTGGGTCCTACCTGATCGCACGTTCAAGGCAGCAAACGGGCCCGGTCAGTATATGGCCCGCCTAAAGGCGGCTGATGGAGCAATGAAGGACAAGAACGAGTGGTTGTTCTCATGGGGCTACCAATCGCTCTGGCACGGCAAACTAGATAGGAAGACGTTAGATTCCGTAAGTGTCACTCGGCCCATTGCCGTGTGGCAGCGATCGTGCCACGAGTTCTTCCTCAATACTGCAGCCATTAAAGCACTCGGACTCACCGAGGACGCGATGAAGGGCAAGGGCCGCGCCAGCGAGATGATGAACTGGGACGAGGGGCACTGGTGGGAGACAGGGCTGAATCTTATCTTGGAGCCCCTTCTCAAAGTGTTTGCGACACCGGACCGCATGACGTTCGGGCTGAAGCAGATGACTGCGTATCTCCACCAAAATGGCGTGACAGCCTATATGGAGCCGGGAGCACTTTTCACGCCCGATATCTGGAGACTTTACCAGCAAATACTGGGATCCGACGATACGCCTTTCTACAGCTATTTCGTGGTAGACGCGCGCACCCAGGTGGATTCCGGTCTCGGACTGGCCGAGTCGCTTGCTGCAACAGAGAAGCAAATCGCCATGGCGCCTCAGGGCAAAGTGTCATTTTTCCCAAAGCAGATCAAGCTCTTTGCCGACGGCGCGATCATTTCTCAGCTTATGCAGATGAAGGACGGCTACACCGATGGTCATCACGGAGAGTGGATGATGACACCGGAGAACCTCAATCAACGGGCGCAGCTCTACTGGGACGCGGGATATCAGCTCCATATCCATGTGAACGGGGACCTGGGTCTCGAAATCGTGCTCGACATGCTTGAGCGTCGGATGCGTGAGAACCCGCGCGCCGGCCACCGCTCGGTCATCGTCCACTTTGCCACCTCCACGGAAGAGCAAATCGCACGCATCGCCCGGCTCGGTGCTATTGTCAGCGCGAACCCCTATTACACTGTGGGTTTTGCGGACAAATTCAGCGAGTTCGGTTTGGGGCCGCAGCGTGCAGACGCGATGGTGCGGTCCGCATCGGTTCTGAAGCGTCACATACCTTTATCGTTCCATTCAGACCTGCCGATGGGACCGAGCGCACCGCTACATTTCGTGTGGTGTGCCGTCAATCGGGTCACACCCTCCGGCCGAACGGCCTGCGCTGAGGAACGTATCGGCGTGGAGGACGCTCTTCGCGCCGTCACTATCGAGGCGGCTTACTCATGGCAGAAAGAGAACGAGCTCGGCAGTATTTGCCCTGGCAAGATAGCCAACTTCACGGTGCTCGATCAGGATCCTTATGCCGTTGAGCCGATGAAGCTGAATGACATCCCGATCTGGGGAACGGTGTTCGAAGGGAGAATCTTCCCGATCCCTGCCAAGGCCCGCAAGTCTGCCGGCGCGATGAGAGGACCTTCGGTCGGACCTAGCCCGCTACCAGCGGGCCACGAAGACGCGGAACACCTTGACATCGGCGACCTGTTAGGACTGGACCGGCAGTTGGCTAGGAAGCTCAAATCCCGCATGGGGATTCCATCCGCTGGGAGTTGCCCGTGTGGTGTAGCACGGCAGGTGACCAGCGCCCTATTTGCCAACTGGAAAGAGCAGCAGAAGTGATGATGTGACACGTGACATGGCGATCCACATAGAGCCTGTTAATGCGCGGCTCCTGTTTTACGGTTCGCCCGGCTTGAATGGCGGCTCCTTGTCCGGTGGGACGCTTTGCTCTGACATTGCCATCAACATGGCGAGCGTCACGTAGGTTCCAGTGACGGCTGTGAGGTCCACAACCTGCTGCTCGCCAAGAAGGGACTTGGCACGGTTAAATGTTTCGTCAGAGACCTTATGCTGTGTGGAGAGTTCCATAACAAAATCGTAGACTACGGCCTCGTCTGGTTTCATGTTCGCCGGCCTCTTATTAGCCTTGAGATCAGCCACGATTTCCGGAGAAAGCCCCGCCTTGATCGCAAGCGGCGCGTGAGCGAACCATTCGACCTGAGATCGCCACAGGCGACCCGTGATCAGGATAGCAAACTCATTGAGCCGCAGCGGGACCGATGTATTCCACCGGAGGTAATGAAGAAGGTCAAATATGCGTTGGCCGAGCACCGGACTGCGCAACAGTGTATTGTACGGGCCGCCCAGCCCCACACTGGATACCTTCATAATTTGCTCCCCGAGCGGCCTCTGTTGGTCATTCAGTTGGTCAAGCGTTAATTGTGGAAAGCGTGGTGGCTTAGTTGCCGGTGACAAGTCGGTTGCTATTGCACCCCATACCAGCCACACAACCATGGCGGCAGTCAAGGAACATAAAACTGTCCGTCTCATTGTGGTCCCTCCCCATTTTCAAGTTATTAGGCGCCCGACAGCGAGTCGGCTCGAATTCGTTTTACGCAACAACCAAATCAGATGGATCAGTACCTGTCACAGCCGATGAGCGTCTGCCGAACTCATATTGCCCTGAGCATGACTACGATCACAAATCTTCATGAAACAGGAAATGCAGACTCTTTCCACATCCCGAATTCCCCTGATTGCCGGCATAATGCTGATAGGGCGATAGATAAGTCTAGATTCTGAAGCAACCTGGTTGTCCATGTCAAAAGGTTTATCAGACATCTTGGTCTGAAACAAATTCCCAAGTTTCAGCCTATTGGAGAAAATTAGCGAACTTTGAAACCTGGCCAGGCGCGCTGTTCTCATAAGATAGCCTTACGCTTGGCTTCGTCAGTCTTCAAACCCGTTAGGGTCTTCCCGGGTCCCTGGGCATCACCAACACAATCAGTACATCTGGGAATCAGTGTCGCGTGGCATAAATTTTCAACATTGAGCAATGGGAGTGACCTTTTTTGCTGCTCCAGGGCGTCAGATAAGCTATCATTTGTCGGCCAGGGTTGCTGGAGAGGCGGTTCGGAGAGATAGTATCGCGGATACGTGGTCCGCGAAGGCGTTTCTGCAGCTTAGATCAAAATCAGGCGTGTGGAGGATTTTGGCACCGTGGTTCATCGCAATCAACTTCCGGCACATGCAGAGGAGCAGACGTTTCTCGACAACGTTCAAAAGGGTAGGGTCTACAGGGATCAAGTATGATAGAGCTAGAAAAAATTGACCACATTTGCATCGCGGTGAAAGATCGTGCACAGGCCGAAGCACGCTTCAAAGATGTTTTCGGCCTGGAACCTGACGAAAGATATGTGGATCAGAACGAAAAGATTGACGTCGCTCGGTATTATATTGGGGACGTAGGCTTGGAACTGGTGGCTCCGACAACTCAGGACAGTGAGGTTGCCAAGTTTATCAGGCGTCGAGGTGAAGGATTGTTCCTGCTCTCCCTGAAAGTCCCCGACACCGGTAAAACCCTGGACGAGCTCAAGCAAAGACCTGTGGAACTTATAGATCAGGCGCCGCGCACGTGGCAGAAGAGTCGATTCGCATTTCTTCATCCCAAATCCTTGTTCGGAGTACTATTTGAGATAATTGATTGATGTAGAGGTGCGGGTGTGGCCAAGGAGCAGAGTTCAGTTTACAAAGTGATAACGCAAACTATTCAGAACGGTGAACCTGTTCAGCTAGTCTGCGACGGCAAGGGCAGTTATTTCTTACGCCGGCATTCGATCTGCGGTGAGCAACTGGGCCTCAGTGCTCCTCTACATAGTGACCCGGCGGCCCTGGCAGAGGCCCGTGAATTGTTTCCTGACCATCTCCCATTCGGCGGCCTGCCTGTTGATGCCACATAGCATCCGGAACTTCCCGGCACTTGACGGTGTCGATCCGGCTTTTGGGTAGCGTCACAATAATCGACATAAAGTACGTGTGGCTTTGTGATGATCCAGCCTCTCGCAGCATCACCGCTGCGAAAATTGTTCCTCGTTTTTAATGCCAATCGGTATCATGTGGTTTGCTGGTCATCCGGGGCGTCCGTCAAGAGTTCCTCCAGTCGCTCGAACACAGGCTTATCATCACAGCGTCGGACATTCAGCACGTCCTCAAGTTTAGCCACTTGGTTGATTATCTGTTCGAGGCGCCGCTCCGAGTTTAGGAGCAGCCACATACGACTCTGTTGGCCGCCGCCTAGAGGAAGACACAAGATCCCTTCCAGGTTGCAGGCACGGCGAGAAAAGAGGCCGCAAATATGGTACATGACTCCGGGATGATTGTTGACAATCAATTCCAACACCGCGCGTCCATCACGAGGAATAATGTGGCTGCTTTCAGTCTCACGAGACGGCATGGACACGGGTTTCACCTCCTATCATGGTCTTGTTGGCGGCACCGGGGGGAACCATCGGAAACACGTTTTCGTTTCCACCGATAGCAGCGTGGATAAGACATGGCCCATCATGATGGAGAGCATGGGCGAGCGTTGTAGCGGGTTCTCTGCTGGTGGCCAGGTCAAACGCCTTCATGCCGAAGCCTTCGGCAATCTTGGCAAAATCAACCCGTCTCTCATATCGGGATGCAAAGACTCTTTTTCCGTAGAAGAGGCACTGCTGCTGATGCACCAACCCCAGAGAATTATTGTTCATGAGAATGATCTTGACGTTGACGTTCTGATCAACCGCTGTAGCCAATTCTTGGATGTTCATCATCAAGCTTCCATCACCGCTGAAGCAAACCACCCGTCTATCAGGGCAAGCCAGAGCAGCGCCTATGGCCGCAGGGAGGCCAAAACCCATTGTTCCAAGGCCGCCTGAAGTGAGCCATTGGCGAGGCTTTCGGAACGGATACATCTGTGCCGTCCACATCTGATGCTGACCGACGTCCGAAGTGATGATTGTCTCATCGTCCAGCAGCGACGCAGCGTGGAGGATGAGTTCATGGGGATTACGCAGGTTGTCGCCCGCCGGGATGCGCAGCGGATTCCTTGCCTTGAGATCTGAAATGAATTTAAGCCAATCTTGTCGTCGGGTAGCCTGTACCAGTGGCAAGAGGGCTTCCAAGACCTCCCTCACGTCACCTAGAATTCCCACATGGGATGTTTTGATCTTATCAAGTTCCGCTTGATCGATGTCTATGTGGATGATGTCTGCCGCGGGGCAAAACTCTGCTGCCTTACCGGTTGCACGGTCATCAAAGCGGGCGCCGGCCGCGATCAACAGATCGCATTCCTCCAAAGCCAGGTTTGTATAGCGAGCAGCGTGCATTCCCAGCATGCCTATTGCATAAGGATGATCCATCGGCATGGCGCCCAGCCCCATCAAAGTCATGGTAACCGGGATTGAACATTTGTCGGCCAAACTAGCAACCAAAGGGCTGGCCTCGGACTGGATCACTCCACCGCCGAGATAGAAAATCGGACGGCGGGCTGCGTTAATAAGCTCAGCTGCTCGCATGATATCGGCAGGATCGAAAGCCGGAGGAGGATCGGGCTGAGCCGGTTCCGGCCATGCATCGAATTCCACGAGTTCACATTGAATATCCTTTGGGAGGTCGATCAGCACGGGACCCGGCCGTCCCGAGGCGGCGATACGAAAGGCTTCGGGAATGATGTCGAAGAGTTCGACAGCCGAGCGCACCAGGAAGTTGTGCTTCGTAATGGGAATGCTCAAACCATAGGTATCGACTTCCTGGAAGGCGTCTGTCCCGATCAGGGCCGTCGGCACCTGACCGGTAATACAGATGCACGGGACCGAATCAAGCTTCGCGTCGGCAATAGCGGTTAGAGTATTCGTAGCGCCTGGTCCGGATGTGGCGAAAAATACTTGAGGGCGTCCAGTGATGCGCGCCATGCCCTGAGCGACAAATCCCGCACCTTGTTCGTGCCGGGTCAGGACGTGGCGAATTCGAGTGCTTTGTGACAGGGCGTCGTAAAGAGGCAAATTGGCGCCACCGGGGATCCCGGGTATGATACGAACCCCTTGGCGTTCAAGTAAATTAATAGTAATCTGTGCACCGGACATTGTTGTCATGGACCTCGTCTCCTTCTCAATTTGCCCCATTCAGCTTTCGGTTCGGCGTGAAGCGGATTGCCCTGAAAAAAAGCAACCCCCGCCGGTGATTGCGCCGACGGGGGCTGTTTTTTGTGCCTTTTAGCTAGCAGAGACCCGCTACGGCGCACCGGCGTCAAGGACGCTAACGACGACCACGACGCTAAGGAGAATGCTGCTCAACGGAAGGAGCGCAGTCGTGTAATCGTCGTGCATCATAGCGGGTGAAACCTCAGTAAACTAAGGATTAACTAACGATTTACCTGGTTCAAACCTATCGTGAATCCGCTTGAATGTCAAGGCCGTCGCGACAGTTTCATCTTTCGCCTATGTAGTCAGGTTTTCCAATTGAGGCAGAGAGTAAGATAGGGCAACTCTTGTGGTTAGGTACCATTTTTCAATACGAGGCACGGAGCGGCTAACCACACAGGTCCACCATCAGTTGAGTGTAAACCTGGCAGGCGGTGATGAGCTCCTGCAGAGGGACTGAATCATTTGGAGTGTGGGCCAGGTACTCGTTCCCGGGGCCGAAGCCTACGCAGGGGATGCCGGCCTGGTTGAGAAACGTCCCATCAACCCCGAAGTACCAAGCCCCGATCTCTCCTGGAGCGCCCATAACCTTGCGTCTGGCTTCCAGTACGGCTTGTACGATTGGACTCGCGGGCTCGGTGAACATGGCAGGGAACCATTTGCGGGTTCGCACCTCTGCTCGAAAACCAGCGTCGCTACTTGCCAACCGACTGCAAAGGGCGCGGAAGCCTTCCAGGAGGGACTCTTCGGTCTCCTCAGGCAGGAACCGTCGGTCAATGACCGCGGTGCATCGGTCCGGCACGATGGGCGTGAGGGCGCCGGGGCTGGCATTGATGTCCAGACAGGTTACGGTGGCTCGTCCTAAGAAAGGATGTTCGGGAAGCTCGTATTCTTCCTGCAACGCTGTGAGTAATCGGTTCATCTTGAAGATGGCGTTGATTCCTCCCTGAGGAAATCCGCCATGAGAGGTGCGGCCCAGTGTGGTGATCTCGCACTCAAACTTGCCGCGGTGACCCACCATAACATTTAGCCTGGACGCTTCACCGCTCACTGCAAAGTCTGCAGACATGCCAGATTGAAGAAGGGCCCTGATGCCTTCGCCATAGGCCATTTCTTCCCGCACTACAGCTGAGATCAAGACGTCACCCTTGAGCTTCACGCCCAAGCGTTTAATCGCTCCTCCTGCCTGGACCATGGCAGCGACCGCTCCCTTCATATCCACCGCGCCCCGTCCGTAGATAACGCGGCCTTGGTACCCGAAGGACACACCGTCGATGATTTTGCCTGAAAAAGGTTCCTCCATGCCTCCTACGCCCGCGTGATCGCTGTGACCATTGAAGAGCAGTCGAGGTCCGTCACCTGAACCCTTGAGCGTGCCCACGACGTTATGCAGGGCATCCACCTGCACTTCGTCATAGCCAAGATCCTCCATTTCCCCGGCGATGACACCAGATACGGCCTCTTCCTCCATGCTCAGGCTCGGAGTCTGGATCAGTTTCCGGGCGAAACCCACTAGGCGATCGCGGTCCGTTGCGGCGCTCAAGTCCAACATGCTTGTTCTCCTTGATCAAGGAGTGAGATAGTGTTCTTGCATAAGGCTGCGGTACTTGTTCATGGCCGATCGGTTGAGTTCCACAGGGGGTGTAGCCTCCGCTTGTATGAGCGGCCGGTAGGGCCGGTTAGCCAAACGGTTGGCCAGTTCCTGTTTAGCTGCGATTATAGTCTCCGGATACAGAAGTAGCTCCACGGCGGTCGCGGCTAGCACTTTAGCGGCAGTCAGCATGGTCTTTTGACCGACCTCGCTGCCACACAGGGCGGTGACTTGCCAGTTGTGCCAACCCAAACCAGGAGGGACCGCAGCGACCCAGATCATAGCAAACGGAGCAAACCAACTGTACTCGGAATTGTCGGAAAGCGCTGTCGCTTTGTGGACGAACGGTAAGATTTCCTCGCTGATGCCCGTCTCGATCACTCCCTGAGCCCGCTGCATTCGGCGAGCCATCGCCTGTTCTTCGTCCTTGAAACGCGGCGGACCGATCTGTTGGAAGTTGCGGTGCATTACCTCTGCCAACACTTGGTTAGGCAACTTCTCATGGGTGGCTGTTATTAACTCTCGCTCCACCGCCGTCCCGGTGGCCAAAGCTGCACCCTGTGCGCACTTGCCCACGCGCGCCATCACTTCTTCGACCAGTTCGGCAGTGCTCAGGCGGCCGATCACCCACAAACTGGCTCGGTCCGGCACCACGTTTGGGAACTCAGGACCAGCGTCTGAAATGGTGTAATTGATGGTGTGTGCGGCATTGGGATCTCCGGGTGGTATGTGCTCACGCAGGAATTCGATTGCATGGCCCATCAGCAGGGCGGCGTCCAGCGCGCTGCGGCCGTGCCAGGGGGCATTGCCATGAGAGGTTCGCCCCGTGAAGTGGAATTTGAGGCTGAAATACGCGCTGCACACGTCGTACGTGGCGAGATTGTAATTCCACGGATGCCAATCCAGTATAGCGTCCAGGCCCTCGAACAGACCGGCTCGCGCCATGAAGGGCTTACCAAGGCAGATTTCCTCACCGGGAGTCCCCAACACCACCACACTGCCGGGCACGCTGTGTCGTTCAAGCCACTCTTTGATCGCGACGGCGGCTATGACCCCGCCGACTCCCAGTAAGTTGTGACCACAGCCGTGTCCCGGGGCATCCTCTACCACAGGCTGTCGGCTGTCCGTGAACTGTTGAGACAAACCGGGCAGGGCATCATATTCGCAACTTATTGCTATCGCCGGGCCTTCTTCTCCCCACCGGGCCACAAAGGCTGTGGGCATGTCGGCCACGCCTTCTCTCACCTCAAAACCATGCTCTCCGAGCACCTGACACAGAAGACCGGCGGAACGGACCTCCTGGCCGCCAAGCTCGGCGTAGCTCCAAACAGCCCGGGCATAAGGGAAAAAGAATGGCCCATGATCGTCTATCCACTTCACTATAACCTGTCTGGATCGTTCAGTCTCGGTCATTCCATTACCCATTTCCAGGCGCTGGACCGGCTCAGTGGCCCAAGTATGCCCTCTTCACGTGTTCATCATGAATCAAGTCCCTACCGAGACCTTGCATCACGACACGGCCGTTTTCCAGAATATAAGCGCGAGTGGCCACTTGAAGTGCCCAGGATGCGTTCTGTTCTACCAGAAGTACAGTGAGGCCCTTCTCGGAGTGAATCTGGCTTATCACATGAAAGATCATCTCGCGCACCACCGGCGCCAGGCCGAGGCTGGGTTCGTCCAGCATAAAGAGCCGCGGGGCCGACAACAGCCCGCGTCCTACAGCCAGCATCTGCGCTTCCCCTCCGCTCAGCGTGCCAGCGTCCTGAGACAGGCGTTCTTTGAGTCGGGGGAAGAGCGAAAAGACCATTTCCATGTCCCTTGCCACACCCTCTGGATCGTCTTTTCGGGTGAAGGCCCCCATTCGTAGGTTCTCTTGCACGGTGAGTTCAGGAAAAACCTGTCGCCCTTCGGGAACCTGGATAACGCCGCGCTGCACAATTTGATGAGGCGACAAACTGCTGATTTCCTCACCATCCAGACTTATGCTGCCGGACCGCGGTTTGAGCATCCCGCTGATAGTTTGGAGCAGGCTTGATTTACCGGCGCCGTTGGCACCCAAAAGCGTAACCAGCTCGCCCTGGTCCACACGCATACAAAGGTCTACGAGCACAGGTTCCTTGCCACGGGCCACGGTGAGATTATCGATATTCAACATGGGTTTCGCCTCCGAGGTAGGCTTCCACCACTTCCGGATCCTGGTAGACCTCCCGCGGCGAGCCCTCAGCTATCTTCTTGCCGTAGTGGAGCACGATGAGTCGCTGCGAGATGTCCATAATGACTTTCATGACGTGCTCGATAATAAGGATGGTAACCCCCTGGCGGTTGATTTTCCGTACGATCTCTATCTGGTCATTGAGTTCACTGGGGTTCAGGCCGCTGCTGGGTTCGTCCAAAAGGAGCAGGGTAGGGCTGGTGGCCAGGGCCCGTGCGATCTCCAGACGCTTGGACAGTGCGTAAGGCAAGTTTTCAGCCAACTCGTCGCTGTATGAGGCCAGCCCCACAAACTCCAGCAGGCGGTCGGCCTCGTCATGATCCCGTGCAGCCTGTGACCAACTTCGTCCCAGAATCGCTTGTGCCACCAGGCTCCAAGGGCCTAAGCGCCGGCGGTCGACCGCCGCGGCCAGGACGTTATCCAGCACCGTGAGTTTCTTGAACACCCTGACAACCTGGAAGGTGCGGGCGATCCCCAGGCTGTTAACCTGATGCGCTTTGAGCCGAGAGATATCGTCGTCCTGGAAAATGATATTACCGCTACTGGGAGGAAAAACCCCACTGAGCAGATTGATGAGAGTGGTCTTGCCGGCGCCGTTGGGTCCTATCAGCCCCACGATTTCACCTGAAACCAGCTCGAAGTCCACGTCGTTGACAGCGCATAGCCCGCCAAAGTACCGGGTGAGATTTTCGGTCCGAAGCAACTTCATGGCTCTAATCCTTCGCCCGGCCGGTGCCGCGCAGGCTGTTCAAGAGTCCGACTATCCCTCCGCGCATGAAGAGGATCGTGACTATCAAGAGCACGCCGTAAATGATCATACGCACATCCAGCTTCACCATATCTTCCAGGAAGCGCAACCCCTCGGAGAGAAAGGTGAGCAGCACGGCCCCGACCACGGGTCCCAGCAAGGTGCCCAGCCCTCCCAGCATGGTCATGGTGAGGATCGTGAAGGTCTCGCCGAGGGAAAGGGTGTCCGGGCTGACCAGCCTCTGGTAATGGGCGAAGAAGGCCCCGGCCAAACCCGCAAAGAATGCGCTGATAGTGAATACTGCGAGCTTGTACCCCGAGATATTCACACCTATGCTTGCCGCGCCAATCTCGTCCTCACGCAGCGACTCAAGCGACAGTCCGAATTCGCTCCGGATCAGTCGCCGGAAGATAACCAGAGATGCACATACAAGGACCAGTAGAAGATAATAGCAACTGATCTCAGAGCGGAATTGAATTTCGAGCCAGGACCCCAGCCTAATCGGGGTGAAGGGCGGAATGCCGTAGAGACCGAGGGAGCCGCGGGTCAGTTGCACCCAGTTCATAGCCACCAGGCGCAAAATCTCGGAGAACCCAATGGTGGTAATGGCAAGGTACGGGCCGCTGAGACGCAGGGAAGGCACCCCCAGCATCAGCCCGAAAAGCGCTGACACAAACCCACCCGCAAAAAGACCCAGCCAAGGTGTGATTCCCAGTTTGGTAGCCAGGATCGCGCTGGTGTAAGCCCCGATGCCGTAGAATGCTGCGTGGCCTAGGTTGAGCTGCCCTGCATAACCTGCCAGGAGATTCCAACTGGAGGCGAGCAGCACAAATATGCCCGCGGTGACGAGAAGATGAAGGAAATAGCGGTCCCTGACCACCAGCGGCAGAGCAATCAGCGCTGCTGCTCCCAGAGCCCACTTCAGCCAGATGGGGACACGTGGGTTCATGCTCCTTCCTTCCTTCCAAATAGGCCGCGAGGCCGCACGAGGAGCACCAAGATGATGATCACGAAGCCGATCGCGTTCTTGTAGTCCATGGATATGTAATTACCACCGAGAGTTTCCGCTATTCCCAGGATGAATCCGCCGAAGATGGCACCCCGAATGCTGCCCATCCCTCCCATTATGGTAACCGCGAATGCCTTCAACGTGGGCATGGCCCCCATGGTGGGAAATACGGCAAAAAGAGTGCCGTAGAGCACTCCGCCTATGCCGGCCAGGGCCACACCCACGGAGAAGGTGAGAGCATAGACCATAGTTGTGTCTACGCCCATTAGCAGTGCCGCAAAACGGTTTTGGCTGGTAGCCCGAATGGCCACACCCAAGCGGGTTCGTGTAAGGAAGATCTGCAGGAGAGCGATGGCGACGCACGAAAAAGCCAGACAAAAAAGTCGAAGCACGCTGGTGGAGACCAGGACCAGATTCAGCGTCGTTCCACCGAACGGGTCCTTGATCATGCGGGGAGTGGCGCCGAAGAGGAGTTGGGCTAGATTCTCCAGGAGCAGAAAGAGCCCGACAGAGACCATGATGATGTCTATGTCCGTCCAGCGATCCAAAAGAGGTCGAAAAAGCAAGCGTTCGCTCAGAAGACCTATTACCCCAACTCCGGCCGCTGCTGCCAACATAGACCCCACCCAGCCCAGCCAGCCCGGAAAAACACCCAGCATGAAGACCGCAACGTACGCGCCCAACATGGAATAGTCGCCGTGAGCGAAATTGCTGATCTTCATAACGCCGAAGACCATGGTCAGCCCAATGGCAATGAGGCTGTACACACTGCCCACGATGACGCCGTTTACAGTTTGTTGCAAGAAAAGTGATTCCATAAGTGCTCCAGAGAAGGCGCCTCACGGCTCAGCTAGCCCGGTACAGCACCTCTCGCTTGCCCTCGAACTACTTGCATGGCCTCTGGTCCCAAGGCAAAGGTGTCTGATACTCTGCAGTGGCGAGTTCTTTGGGATACACGACACGTAGCTCGGGCTTGCACTCTTTGAGTTGCACCTGCACTACACTGGGTATCAGGGTGACCACTTGACCAGTCTGGTCGAACTTGATGAGCCCTTGACTCAACCTAATATCCGCGGCCTTAAGCGCGTCCCGAATCTTGTCTCGATCCTGCTGGATATTGCCGGTCGGCTCGCCGGCTCGCTTGATGGCATCCAGGATCACCATGACGTTGTCGTAACCCTGGGAGCTGAAGATTCCGGGCCGCGCTCCCGGATACTTCGCCTCATACGCCTT
>Ga0335071_10001948_pt1 | contig 22277 bp, 22 predicted proteins | sample Lox_Sample_15_FD_206724 | JGI IMG/M metagenome (GOLD analysis project Ga0335071, IMG submission 206724) | Soil microbial communities from Loxahatchee National Wildlife Refuge, Florida, United States - Lox_Sample_1.5 | ecosystem: Environmental > Terrestrial > Soil > Wetlands | place: USA... | reverse complement strand
GACCTGGTACCCGTCGACGTTTACCACGGGAACCACGTAGATCTGGAACTTGTCCAGCCACAGAGTGATCTCGGGGTCCGTCCCGTCCCTCTCGACAAATGTCCGGAGGATCGCCAGACAGATCTCCGCGCCCAGGATCTCGTCCGAGTGGTGACACCCGTCGAAGAGAACGGTCGGGCGGTCGTCGTCTTTTTTCACGTTTCGGGAAAGTTTCACTCCGCGTATCGGGAGTTTACCGGCTGTCGTCGTCCCTATGGTGAAGACGCGCACCAGTTCAGGATGGGCCTTCTGCAGCGAATCGATTTCCCTGTTGAGTGTGGAATAGGTGTGGAAGGGATTCTCAAGCTGAAGCCGCGGTCCGTACATCGCACGGCGCATGAGCCTCAACGTGTCCGCGTCTTCAAGGACTGTGGTGGATCGCAGTCCGCGCCCCGACAGGGTGTCCCGTTGTGCGGGCGTGAGGATCACCCAGGCTGTATCGAGCACGAGCGAAATGAGATTGCCGTGACCGTAGTCGTCCTCCGTCACGATACCGGTCCGCACGAGCTCATCGCGACTGACATTGTCGAACCGGACGAGGAGCCGATCCTGCCGATCTGGCTGTGTGTGGACAGGGGGTGCGCACAGCACTGCTGCGAACAGGAGTATTGAAGCGGTGGCTTTCATATGTTCATTTATCTCCCCGAAAGGTTCCTGTAAGCCACGTCATACAGAATAACACGCTCTTCCTGAATCTGTACCCGTCAAACGGCAAGCGACTGTTCGTGGGAAGGGACGAAGAACAGATGGCCGTTTGATTGTGAGGCAAGCCTGCGCTATCTTATGGCTTGAGAGAGGTTGACACGTGACGCCAGAAATTGATATCCATAACGATCGAATATCCGAATTCTGTGTGCGGCACAGGATCCGTCGGTTAGCCCTCTTTGGTTCCGTCTTGCGCCCGGATTTCGGGCCCGAGAGCGATGTTGACGTGCTTGTCGAGTTCGAGCCGGGAGCCGCTATTGGCTTTTTCGGTCTTGCCCGGCTTGAGCGTGAACTTTCCGCTCTTCTGGGTGGCAGAAGGGTTGACCTTCGTACACCACAGGACCTCAGCAAATACTTCAGAAACTCTGTCGTCGACCACGCCTACGTCATTCATGGACCAAGCTGACGTCATCCGACTCCAGCACATGCGAGACGCAACGGCCGAAGCTCTCCAGTTTGCTGCCGGGAAACTCCGTGTCGACCTCGATCATGATCGCATGCTCATCCTTGCAATCCTGAAGGATCTCGAGATCATCGGAGAAGCAGCAAGCCGAGTAAGTCGTGCGGTCAAACAGGACAACCCATCCCTCGGCCCACCGGAACAGATTCAACCGTAAGGCCACTGTGCATCATTAGACCTTGCTCAGCACCGCAGCATCGAGACTACCTGGAAACACTATGACTACTTTGACACAGGAAGGATCCTCGGACGGATGGATCTGGGCTAGGAAGGCGGGAATGTCCCTCTTGGGCCCACAGTCAAAGAAAGACTCAAAACTCTCTCTGGAATAACCACTCCCCCTTTTGAGTACCGTTGGCGTCAGGTGCGGTCGCTTGTTAGCGGCACCTATCTCTTCCAAAGCGATAGAACCACGAAGACCGCTACGATAATGACGACCCAGAGGCCAATGATGAAACCAACTCGCCTCACGTTCGGCAATCTTAGTCGACGCTGGTTTGCGGCAGGAATCCGGTCGCGCACAAACGCCACAAGTTGGCGGCGATTGTCTTCATTCGAGAAAGAACTATTCGGAAGAATGAACGCCTGGTTTTGAGTAAAAAAGAGAACGACTGCAAGCTTGAGTTGCCGCACCCCTAGGAAATTCGACCACGCCTGAAAAACATGGTACGTAGCGCCGTCGGCTTTTAGACCATCGTTGGTAAGGACATAATGCGTCAATTGACCGGCAGTAGGGCTATTGGTCCATCCGATACCGAAAAAGTACTGGGCAATCGGAAACCCGACAAAGTACAGGACAATGACTCCGGGAAATAGCCATCCAGACCATTCGCCCATATTTGAACTGACTAGGATCATGTCAAACACCAATGCGATTAAAGCCACTGCAATGATAACGTAAGCAAGCAGGAACTTCTTTGCGAATATCGAAGCGGCGACCTTCCCATAGATCTGCTTGTTGAGCTGGACGTCAAATTCGAACATTTGCTCAACCTCCAGTGATAGTGGGAAACATTGGTGACGCTGCGTAGCGGCCGCAGCTTGGCTGCGGCGCAACGACACCATCAGTTTGAGCTGGGCAATCCGAAGACGAACGCGGCACTGCCACAATCGTTCTCACCACGATCAACCCTGCAGTTACTCCTCCGGGTCCTTCCGCAGCTACAGCAGCCGCTTATTACGTGGTCGGCCTAGTCTGCCAGAGTAACTGACCGGAGAAATGAACGGAAATCCTGTTCGACTGCTTCGTAGACCCCCTCGGTCGAATCACAAATGACTTGTACTCCAACATGCTTGTGCCTGAAGTGCCCAACAAAGAGCTTGTGAACGAGGGAATTGCGCCCATAATGGGCCGCATACCCGATACCGTTCCAATACGAGAGAGTACTGGAGTACTTGCTGTAGATGGAATCAACAATAAAGGATACCTGCTTCCTCTTCCATAGGGAATAGTCAATTACATTTAATGGGGACGAAAGCTCCTCGCAAATCACGGCTATGACAGGCTGGATCGATATGCCCTCTTTGTCGAGGATCGGGGAGTGAGTATACATCAGCACGAATTTGTTCGAACTTGAGTCCAGGCCACGTTGGCTGGGTTCCCATATCGAAGAATTCAGTGAAGCACAGCGGACAGTAGCGCCAAAGACTCGAATGGAATCCTGAGCCGTGGCGAGTTCGGAATTAAGAATATAGAGAAGAATGCAAATCAAGATTCTCATGATGTCAATCCAATTCGATTCAATGTGAAAGTTTGCCAAGAGCGATCTTCAGCAGATTCTTGGCCGATTCGCTGTCTGGATGCAACGAGAGAAAGATGTGCCAGGCCATTACAGACTCCTCCATCTTACCCTGATAGTAGTAGGCAAAAGCCAGTCCTTGGTAAGCGTAGGAAGGAGAGCCCTCGGGAGACAACTCGAGAGCCTTTCGAAACATTTGTTCGGCCTCAGGGGCAAACTCAAAATTGGCATTGACGTAGAAGAGGCCAAGAGAGAAATATGCATCAGGGTCGGACGGATCGAGCTTGATGGCCGTGGTGAGATGTTCCACTGCGTTTTGTCCTGCGCCCTTGATATTGAGATTGTGACCCATACGGAAGACCTCGCCAAGTCGACGGTGAAGCCCGGCATTGCCTGACTCATTCTTGAGAAGGGCCTCCAATTGGTCCACGATGTGATCGCAGAAGGCCACAGCAGCTTGAACGGCTGTCGAATCTTCGGGATTGATATCGGGAGGATATGAGTCAGCGATATGGCTCAAAGAGTCAATCTGGCTGTCGATTTGAACAAGTACTGGATCGGGAGTGACAGATTTCTGGGCAAATACGAAATTGCTTCCGACTGCGAGAAGGAAAAGGAAGCTTGTAGTTCTCATATCAGCACGATTGTTGTTTGGAGTGGCCGGCCACCGAACATGTAGTGTGTCGAACAGTGCGCCGGACCGAAATCTAGCGTTCCGTTAGGACGGACTCTCAGTGAGGATTTCACTACAATTTCACTACACTCGCCAGCGCTCTGCTCGTCGGCTCAACCACAGAAGTAGAAAAGCCCGAATCCAATTAGGAATCGGGCCTTTTTCGTGCACCCACCAGGACTCGAACCTGGAACCCACTGATTAAGAGTCAGTTGCTCTACCAATTGAGCCATGGGTGCGGAGAGAACGCTCGACCCATAAGATACGAAAAGGTCCATTGAGAATCAATCGCAGTCACCCGTTGGCCTCTCTTTTCGTTTGACCCGGTGATTGCTATATTCCCGCAGGTGTCTCCTCCCTCTGCGAACTGCCCCATTCACTCTGAGGACCATGCTCATGAACGCCGGGAAAATCCTTCTCATTTCACTCATCTGCGCGTTGGCTGCGTCGGCCGCCTCCGCGCAGTACGTCGGCCAGAGTTCGTCGCTCATGATGGTCAAACCCCGGGCGCACGTCAGGGCAATGAGTTTCGACCTGGAAGATGTGAGACTGCTTGACAGCCGGTTCAAGGACAACATGGACCGCGACGGCAGATGGCTCCTGAGTCTCGAGATTGACCGGTTGCTCCACAGCTGGCGTGTCAATGCCGGGATGTCAACAAATGCCCGTCCGCTGGGAGGCTGGGAAGGTCTGGACATCGAGCTCAGGGGCCACACGGCGGGACACGTGCTCTCGGGTCTGGCCATGATGTTCGCATCGACCGGGGATACAGCGTACAGGCGCAAAGCCGATTCTCTTGTTGCCGCCCTCGCGGAGATCCAGCGGACACTGCATCAGGAGGGCTACCTCAGCGCATTCCCGCAGAACCTTGTCGATCGGGCGATTGAAGGCTCGCGTGTCTGGGCTCCCTGGTACACGATACACAAGATCATGGCAGGACTGATTGACGTGTACCAGTACACCGGCAACAGGCAGGCGCTGGACGTTGTCGCCGGAATGTGCGATTGGGCCTACCATAAGCTCGTGAGCATTCCGCCCGAACAACTGGCGGTCATGCACAGGACGGAATTCGGAGGCATGATCGAGGCCGCGTGCAATCTGTATGCGCTGACGGGCAATGCGAATTACATGAAGCTCGCGGAGTGTTTTTACGACCACCGTGTGCTGGATCCGCTGGCTCGCAGGGAAGACAGGCTCTCCGGACTGCACGCGAATACGCAGATCCCGAAGATTATCGGAGAGGCGCGCGCCTTTGAGCTGACCGCCGATGACAGGGCAAAAACCATCGCGGAATTCTTCTGGCAGACCGTGATCGACCACCACACGTATGTGACGGGCGGCAACAGTGACGATGAGTTCTTCTTTCAACCCGATCAGATCTCCGGGCATATTTCCCGTGTGACGACGGAGACCTGCAACTCCTACAACATGCTGAAGCTCACGCGCCACCTGTTTACCTGGACGGCGGACGTCAGGTATGCCGACTACTACGAACGCACGCTCTACAACCACATACTCGCCTCGCAGGACCCGGGCACAGGGATGGTTGCGTATTTCATGTCATTCCTCCCCGGGACATTCAAGACCTTCTGCACCAGGGACAATTCATTCTGGTGCTGTGTCGGCACCGGGTTCGAAAGCCATGCCAAGTACGGCGAGGCGATATACTACCACGACAGTGCCGGCATCTACGTGAATCTTTTCATCCCCTCGACATTGACATGGAAGGAGAAGGGATTCACGCTGCTGCAGAGCACGCGCTATCCTGAGGAGGCGGCCACTCATCTTACTGTCACGAGCCCCGGAGGGGGAGACGTGCGCCTGTACGTTCGGTATCCGTCGTGGGCGGTTTCCGGTGCAACGGTGACAATCAACGGGAAGAATGTGAGTCTCAGCCAGGGGCCGGGGAGCTACATCATGCTGAGCAGGAATTGGAAGGAAGGCGATCGCATCGACGTGACCTTCCCCATGTCACTGCACCTGGAACCTGCAAACGACAATCCGAAGCTGGCGGCTCTTCTCTACGGGCCGATTGTTCTGGGCGGGGACATGGGCACGGAGGGGATCGGCGGGAACGAGCCGTTTGCGGAGGATCAGCACGACTATCTGAAGACCGCGGTTCCCGATGGTGTGATCACCGCTCTGCACACCGGCGGGCGGAGCATCAATGATTGGGTAGTTCCGGTGACGGGGAAGCCGTTGGAGTTCCAGGCAATCGGCGTGGCGGCGAGGCCCATTTCACTGATTCCCTACTACAGGATTGCCAGGCAGCGCGGTGTCATCTATTGGGAAATCCTGTAGCGTGCGGGATCCCCGGAGGGGGGCGACAATCAACGCGGAGATGGATATCGCCCGGCTTCGTGACGAGCCGGGCGATGCATCGATTCCTACTTGCCGGGGGCTGCCGGGGCAGGGGCTGGTGCTCCCTGTGCGGGCGCTCCCTGTGTCGGCACCTCCGTCGGGGGGAGCTGGGGCATGGTCGCCGACTTTGCACCCTTGGAGAGGATGCTCTCGACGTTTGCGGACGTCCTGGTCGGGAGGAAGAAGACGTTGATGATCAGGCTCAGCACGATGAACGCGGCGGCGAGCACCTGTGTGGCGCGGATCAGAAAATCCGCGGTCCGGCGCACGCCGAAGACCATCCCGACGTTTCCGCCGCCGAATGTCCCCGCAAGCCCGCCTCCCTTGCTTGACTGCATCAGGATCACGACGATCAGGAGAAGGCAGATCAGTATTTCAAGAGCCATCAGGACCGAAAACATGGACGCACCCGCTGTGAGAAAGAGACTGTAAACATATCAAGATACGAAACCCGCGCTACTGATGCAAGCCTAGATATTGTACCCCCACTCCCGCAGCTTATCGGCGGTGAGCGCTGACGCCGTCGGGCCTCCCTTGTCCCCCGCCAGGAGCCTCTCAACGTATTTCCCCAGCAGATCGAACTCGAGATTGACCGCCGTGCCGACGGCGGCCGCACCGAGCGTCGTGTTGCCGAGCGTGTGGGGAATAACGGACACGGAGAGCGCCGTCCCCGAGCATGCCGCAATCGTCAGGCTGATGCCGTCGACGGCGACCGAGCCGACGGGGACGACATACCGTGAAAACTCCGGGGGGTACCCGATCGTGATCATCCTGCTCGTCTCGCGGGGTTCGATGCCCGACACGCGACCGACGCAGTCGATATGTCCCAGCACGATGTGCCCGCCCAGGCGGTCGCTCAGCCGGAGCGGAAGCTCGAGATTGACCGGGGCGCCCGCCGACAGCCCGCCCAGCGTCGTTTTCTTCAGTGTCTCTTCCACCGCCTGAGCGGCAAACGTCGTCTCCGTGCGGCCGATGACGGTCAGGCAGACGCCGCTCACGGCAACGCTGTCGTCGACGCGGAGCCCGGGCGCCGAGCCGGGGGCCTGGACCGTGATCCTTCTGCCGCCGCCCTCAGCGGTGATGCCCGCAACGCGCCCGATCTCCGTGATGATGCCGGTGAACATGCCCTCACGTGCCCCGTGTGAGACGCGCGGAGAACATCATGTCTCTCCCCACCGCGCGGCTGTGAAATTCCTTCGCCGCGGAAAACGCCGGACCGCCCCCGTCGCACAGCGCGAATGCGGGAACGCCTGTGCCGAGCAGCATCGGCGTCACGAACACGCTCAGCTCGTCGGCAAGTCCGCCCCGGACGAACTGGTTGAACACATTGCTCCCTCCTTCGACAAGAACCGATCCGATGGAGAACTTGTACAGCCTGGCCAGGATGCTGCGCAGCGGAATGACGCCGGCGCGCGAGCGGAACCGGAGCACCGCGATGCCGCGGGCTTCCAGCCGCCCCACTTTGCGGGGGTGCCGGCGGGCCGCCTCCTCCGACACGCAGAGGAAGACGCCTCTCCCCTGGTCGCGCCGCAGCACGTTGGACGTCTCCGGCACGGTCATCCGCCCGTCGATGATGACCACATGCGGGTCGCGCCCCCTGTGGTGGCGCACCGTCAGATGGGGGTTGTCCAGCCGCACTGTCCCTGCGCCGACGAGGACGGCGTCGTATTCGGCGCGCCACCGGTGCACCAGCCTGAGCGACGCATGTGAGCTGAGGTACCGCGGGGCCCGTGCTCCGCCGATGAATCCGTCGATGCTCTGTGCGACCTTGACATGGACGTAGGGAGAAGAGCGGGCTATGTGCGTCGTGAAGAACCTGTTCAGCTCTTTCGCCGCATCTTCCAGTATCCCGCTCCGGACGCGGATGCCTGCAGCCTTCAACACCCGGATGCCCCTGCCGGCGACGAGCGGGTTGGGATCCCGCATGGCGATCACCACCGATCCTATGCCGGATGAAATAATGCTCTCCGTGCAGGGAGGAGTCTTCCCGTAGTGTGCGCAGGGCTCGAGGTTGACGTACAGCGTCGCATCCTTCATGGGTCCCCGTGCGCGCCTCAGGCAGTCTGCTTCGGCGTGCGGGCCTCCGTACCGGCGGTGCCAGCCGCGGGCAACCACGCGCCCCTTCCGCACGAGGATCGCCCCCACGAGCGGATTCGGGCTCACGTGCCCCCTGCCCCGCGCCGCAAGGCGCAGGCATTCCTGCATGAAGGCCTCGTCGGTGCGGCGTGACCCGGGACCGCTCATGTCGACCTCCTGAGCGAGACGGTGAACGTGCTCCCCTTCCCCACCGTGCTCTCGACTCGAATCGTCCCCCCGTGTGCCTCCACGATGTGCTTCACGATCGCCAGTCCCAGGCCCGTCCCCCCGACCTCCCGTGAGCGGTCCTTGTCCACGCGGTAGAAGCGCTCGAATATCCGGGAGAGGTGCTGTGCGCCGATGCCGCAGCCCGTGTCTGTCACTTCAACGCACACGGTTGCCGCGCCGTCGCGCCGCGCCCCGACGGAGATTCTCCCCCCCGGGTCCGTGTACTTGATCGCGTTGTCGAGGAGGTTGATCATGACCTGCTTGAGACGCTCCCTGTCACCGTACACCTGATCGGCGGCGCATTCGCCCGCGTCCACGTCGAGCGACAGGTTTTTCCGCGCGGCCGACGGCGCCATCTCTTCCCTGACATCCTCGAGCAGCGACGAGAGCGGCATGAACCGGAAGCTCATCTTCATTTCCCCCGATTCGATCCTGGATATCTCGATGAGATCGTTCAGGAGCGTGTTGATCCGCATCGCGTGGCGGTGGGCTTTTTCCAGGAAGTCCCGGTTGACCGTCGGATCGTCCACGGCGCCGTCGAGCAGCGTCTCCAGAAATCCCTGCAGGGAGAAAATCGGCGTGCGCAGCTCGTGGGAGACGTTGCCGAGGAACTCGCTGCGGACGCGCTCGAGTTTCCTGAGCTGCGTGATGTCGTTCCCGAGCGTCTCCGCCATGTCGTTGATGGCCGCGGCGAGTGTGCCGATCTCGTCGCTGCTTGTGGCGGGGATGCGGCGCGCCAGGTCGCCTTCCCGTATTGCCCGTGCGGCGGTCGCGATCTCGAGGATGGGACGGGTGATCGCCCGGGAGGCGCGTGCGCTGACAGCCGCGATCACCAGGATGGATATCGCGCCGATGATCCAGAGAATGACCTGCACCTGGCGGTCGAGCGTCAGGATGTCGGTGTACGGGCGCGCCACGCGCACATACACCGTGTCCCCGGGCGCGCGCGGGGCATCGGTCACCATCGCGGCGGCGTAGAGGTATTCCTCGTGCACGGTGGCACTTTCGCGCCGGTTCACCCCGACGCCGCCGGAGCGGCAGGCGTCGATTTCGGGCCTGTGGAGATGGTTCTCCACGCGCGCAAGGGAGTCAACGGGGACTTCGGAGTCGAGGACGACGGCGCCGTCGCGGCGGATGAATGTCAGCCGGAGGTTCAGCGCGTGCGCGATCCGGTGAACGGTCTGATCGTGGGCCGGGAGGGAATCCGCGGGGAGCTCCCCGCCGCGCACCAGAGCTGCGACCGATTCCACCTGGGCGACCAGGCTCGACTCCGCCCGCCGGTCGAGATAGCTCTTGATCTGCCAGGAGGAGAAGAGGCTCACGGCGATCACGCCGACGACGGCCAGCGTGGTGTAGGTGGCGAGGAGCTTCGCGCGCAGCGTCACGGCTTACTCCCTGAATTTGTACCCGACGCCCTTGATCGTTTCGATGACCGGGGCGTCCTCGCCGAGCTTCTCACGGATCTTGCGGATGTGCACGTCGATTGTCCGGTCGATGACCACGACGTCCGACCCCCAGATCGACGTCAGGAGCATCTCCCGGCTGAACACCTTTCCCGGGCTGGAGGCGAGCAGTGCGAGCACCTCGAACTCCTTGCGCGGGAAGAACACCTCTTTCTTGCCGATGCGGACGGTGAAATTGGTCCTGTTGATCTCGAGGCGGCCCGCCCTGATCACGGGCGGCTCGCTTCCTTCCTCCTGCGCGGCAGCCGACCGGCGCAGCACCGCCTTCACGCGGGCGACGAGCTTTCGCGGGCTGATCGGCTTCTGGATATAGTCGTCCGCGCCCAGCTCCAGGCCGAGCACCTCGTCGACCTCGCTGGAGCTTGCCGTCAGGAACAGGACCGGGACGGCGGTGGTGCGGGGATCGCTCTTGAGCTTCTTGCAGGTTTCAAACCCGTCAAGGACGGGCATCATGACGTCCAGGATCACCAGGTCGGGCGCATGGGCGGCCTTCTCGAGCGCCTCCTTCCCGTTGTAGGCGGGAACCACCTCGTATCCCTCCTTGACCAGGTTGTAGCGGAGGAGGTCCACGATATCCCGCTCGTCATCGACGACGAGGATTTTCTTTTTCACGCGGCCTCAGCCAAACAGAACTTCCCGGCCGGTCCTGGCCGATTTGTAGACGGCGTCGACGATCTTCATCCGCTGCACCGCCTCTTCGGCGGTGGAGATGACGGGGTGCAGCCCGCGGACGGCGCCGATGAAATGCCGCAGCTCGTTTTCATATGACCGCCGGAACAGGTGCTGCGGGGGCTCCATTTTCGCCGGGGCCAGATTCACCAGGCTGCCGTGCAGCTCCTTGTTCACGCGGAGGGGGTTCAGGCTCGCGGTGCCCTCGGAGCCGAACAGGTAGTAGTAATACACGTCGTCGTCGACGATCATCGACCAGCTCACCTCGATGTTCAGGAGCGCACCGGAGGTGAGGCCGATCGTGACAAGCGACGTGTCCTCCACCTGCTTGGTTTTGTGGTGGAAATTGGTCGCGCTCACGCGGCGCACATCGGGATATCCCATGAGCCACAGCGCCAGGTCGAGCATGACGATCCCGAGGTCGATGAAGACGCCGCCGCCGGACTTTTCCTTCTGCGTCATCCACGCGCTGTCAGAGCTCCGCTTCCGGAGCCATGCGGTCTTGGCGTACAGGAGCTTGCCGAGTTCCTTGCCTTCGACGAAGCTCTTCAGGAGCATCGTGTCCGGGCGGAACCTGTGGTTCATGCCGACCATGAGCTGCCGCTTCATCGCCCTGGCCGTTTCGCTCAGCTCGGCCGCCTCGTGAAAACGCCTGGCGATCGGCTTCTCCACGAGGACGTCGCAGCCGCCTTTCAGCGCCGCCACCGTGGCTTCCCGGTGTGCGTCGGTGGAGGTGGCAACGATGACCGCCTGCAGCCCTTCGTTGGCCAGCATCTGCTCCGCGTCCGTGTACGTGCGGCGGATGCCGAACTTCTCCCCCACGAGCTTTGCGCGGGACCGGTCCCGGTCACAGACGGCGATGATCTCCGCCTCCGGCATGTGCGCGAGGATCGGCAGATGCACGACCTGCGCGACCCAGCCGAGCCCGATCACGCCGATCCGCACGCGCCCGGCGGGTGCCTCGGATCCACCGTCATGAAGCATGGCGTTTCCCTCCGGCCAGGAACCCCGTCACCGAGCGCACAATCCCCGCGGCATCGAGACCGAGGTCGGCGTGCAGCTCCTGCGGCGTCCCGTGCTCGATGAACCTGTCGGGAATCCCGATGAAGAGGTGGCGAACGCCGGTGATCCCCTCCGCGGCCAGGAACTCCGCCACGGCGCTTCCGAACCCCCCCGTGACCACGTTGTCTTCCAGTGTCACGATCGTCGGGATGCGGAGGGCGACCTGGCGTACGAGGTCGCCGTCGAGCGGCTTGACGAACCGCATGTTGACGACTTCCGCGGCAATCCCCTGCTGCGCGAGCGCGGCGGCCGCGGCGAGTGCCGCGTTCGTCATCGTGCCGATGGCGAGAAGGGCCACGTCGCTCCCGGTGCGGAGCGTTTCGGCCTTCCCGAACGGCACTTCGTCGAATCCCTCCTTGAGCGCCGCGCCGGTGCCGTTGCCCCGCGGGTAGCGGAGCGCGACGGGGCCCCCTGCGTGGCGGACCGCGGTGTAGAGCATGTCGCGCAGCTCGCTCTCGTCCCTGGGGGCCATGATCGACATGCCGGGGATCATGCGGAGGTAGCTCAGGTCGAATGCGCCGTGGTGTGTCGGACCGTCGGCGCCGACAAGCCCGCCCCGGTCGAGCACGAACACGACGTGCAGGTGCTGCAGCGCGACATCATGAATGATCTGGTCGAAGGCCCGCTGCAGGAAGGTGGAGTAGATGGCGACAATGGGGACCGCCCCCTGCGTGGCGAGTCCGGCGGCGAACGTCACGCCGTGCTGCTCGGCGATGCCCACGTCGTAGAACCGTCCCGGCAGCTCCTTCTGCAGCTGGTCGAGGCCCGTGCCGTCCGGCATCGCCGCCGTGATGCCGACGATCCTGGGGTCCGACCGGGCGATATCGACGACTGCCTTGCCCAGGACCTTCGTGTAGGCGGGCGCGGTCTCCGGCTTTTTGGGTGAGACGCCCGTAACCTTGTCGAACGGGGTCACGCCGTGCAGCCGCTGCACGTCCGCTTCGGCCGGCTTGTATCCCTTTCCTTTCTGCGTGATGGTGTGCACGAGGATCGGCCCGTTGTAGCCCCGCACTTCCTGGAAGATCCTGATGAGCTGGACGATGTTGTGGCCGTTGATGGGTCCGAAGTAGCGGAATCCGAGCGCTTCGAAGAGCATCCCGGGCGTGACGACCACCTTGATCCCCTCCTCGACGCGGGCGGCGACCCTCCGGAGCCGGTCCCCCCAGACATCGAGCTTGCCGGTCAGCTCGTAGACGTTCTTCTTGAACCGGTTGTACGAGGGGTGGGCGATCAGCTCGGTGAAATAGTTCGATATCGCCCAGACGTTCGGGGCGATCGACATGTTGTTGTCGTTGAGGACGACGATGAGGTCCTTCTTCATCAGCCCGGCGTTGTTCATCCCCTCGTAGACCATCCCGCCGGTCATCGAGCCGTCGCCGACGATGGCGACGACACGGTATGTGTCCCCGGACAGCTCGCGCGCCGCCACCATCCCCAGCGCCGCGGAAATCGCCGTGCTGGCATGTCCGGCGCCGAACGTGTCGTACTCGCTCTCCGAGCGCTTCAGGAATCCGCTGAGTCCCCCGTGCTGCCGTATGGTGTGCAGCCTGTCCTTCCGTCCCGTGAGAATCTTGTGTGGATAGGCCTGGTGGCCGACGTCCCATACGAGCTTGTCGACCGGGGTGTTGAACACGTAGTGGAGCGCGACCGCCAGCTCCACCGAGCCCAGCCCGGCCCCCAGATGGCCGCCGGTTCTGGAGACGGTCTCGACAAGAAAGTCGCGGACGTCGGCACAGAGCACGCGCAGTTCCGAGGTGGAAAACTTCCTGATGTCGGCCGGGACGTTGACCCTGTCGAGGCAGGCATACCGCTGGTCGCTCATGCGTTCTCGTCCGTCAGTGTGAAAGCGCCCCCCGCGTCCTTGCTCAGCCGCTGCAGCGTGAGCTCGGCCGCCTTCAGTTTCGCGGCGCAGGCTTTGGACAGGGCGACGCCCTCCTCGTAGAGGTGCATTGCCTGCTCCAGGGGCACATCTCCCTGTTCCAGTCTCTCCACGATCTCCTCGAGCCGGTGGAGCGACTCTTCAAAGGTCCCTTCAGCGTCTTTTTTCTTTGCCGTCATCGCACGTCAGTCGATGGTGGAACGTACTTCGCCGTCGTGAAACTCGACAGCGACCGCGTCGCCGGGGCGGAGCAGCGCCGCCGAACCGACGATCGATCCCTCCTTCCGGACAATGGCATAGCCTCGCTGCAGGGCAAGCCGCGGATCCAGGGCGCGCAAACGGTGCCCCAGCGACACCTGCCGCGACGCCGTCAGGGCGACGACGTGCCCGGTGATCCGGTGGAGTGACCGGAGAAGTTCATCGGCGTGCTGGCTGCGCTGCCTGAGGAGGTCAAGAGGCCGGTTGAACGCGTAGCTTGCCAGGAGCGAGCTGATGCGTTCCTTCCGGCGTCCGAGGTAGTCGAGGACAGCCTGATCGATACGATACCAAGATTCGCCAACATTTTCAAGGAGCGCCCCGGCGTCCGGCACGACCAGCTCTGCGGCCGCCGAGGGGGTCGGCGCGCGCAGATCCGCGACGAAATCGGCGATCGTGAAATCGGTTTCATGGCCGATCGCGCTGACGACCGGGATGCTGCTCCGCGCAATGGCGCGGGCGACGGCTTCCTCGTTGAACGGCCAGAGATCTTCCAGAGAGCCACCGCCCCTGGCCAGGATGACGAGATCCACCTTCCCGTACGCGCTGAAATCGTCGATCGCCTGCGCGATCTCCGGGGCGGCCCCGGCTCCCTGCACGCGCACGGGGCGCAGGATCAGGTGCAGTGACGGGAAGCGCCTCCGGAAGACGTTTTTCATGTCCTGCAGGACTGCGCCGGTCGGCGACGTGACGATGCCGATCCTCCGCGGGAACGGCGGGAGCGGCCGCTTCCGGTCAGCATCGAAGAGTCCCTCGGCGGCGAGCGCCGCCTTCAGCTTCTCGAACGCCGCCTGGAGCTCCCCGACACCCGCCGGCCGCATCGATTGAACGTCGAGCTGGTAGCTTCCGCGGACTTCGTACACGGTGATGCGCCCCGCGGCCACCACCGTCAGGCCGTCCGCGGGCTCGAAGCGGAGTCCGGCGGCACGCGAGCGCCAGAGCACGCACGGCAGCTGCGCGCCCGCGTCCTTCAGCGTGAAGTACAGGTGGCCCGAGGAATGGCGTTTGAAGTTCGAAATCTCGCCCTGCACGGCAGCGGAGGGGAAACCGGATTCCAGGAGCTGCTTGATATTCCTGGTCAGTTCCGAAACGGTGAGCGTGGGGGCCGGCATGCGCGGAATATACGAACATTCGCCCACAAGGGCACCTTTGCCTTCCAGAATTGTTCTCCCTATATTCATCGAAATTCAACGGAGAGCAATGAAGCTGGACGTTCTTGCCATCGGAGCGCACCCCGACGACGTGGAGCTGTCGTGCGGGGGAACGGTGATCAAGCTCGTGAACGCCGGGTATCAGGTGGGGGTGCTGGACCTGACGGAAGGGGAGCTGGGAACACGGGGCGACAGGAGAATCCGCGCGAAGGAAGCCGCGCGCGCGGCATCCATCATGGGCGTGGCCGTCCGCGAGAATCTCCGGCTTCCGGACGGCAATATCGGCGACGATCTGGACAGCCGGTTGAGGCTCGTCCGTGTCCTCCGATCCCTGCGGCCGGACGTCCTCCTCTTTCCGTATGCCGTGGACAGGCACCCGGACCACGAGCGGGCGCACGTGCTCTGCCGCGAGGCGTGGTTCACTGCGGGGCTTCAGAAGGTCACGACCAGGCTCGGCGGCAGGACGCAGGAACCCTTCCGCCCGCGCGCGTACTACCATTTCATGCAGTGGTACGAATTTGTGCCGTCGTTTATCGTGGACGTCACCGCGGAGTTCGATCAGCGCATGGAGACGATGCGCGCGTACCGCTCGCAGTTCTACGATCCGGCCAGCCGCGAGCGCGAGACCATCCTCTCCACCCCCGCATTCATGGAGATGATCAGGACGAAGCTGGAGTACTACGGCGACAGGATCGGGAAGAAGTACGGGGAGCCGTTCTTCTCCCCCGCCTCCCTCGAGGTGAAGGATCTCATGACGCTGAACACCTGATCATGCCGAACGTCCACCCGCTGGTCACCCATTTTCCGATCGCGCTCCTCACATTTGCGCTCCTGGCGGAGTGGGCGGGGCGCGCCTTCGCGCGCGACGATCTCTCGCGTGCGGGATGGTGGACGCAGGCGGCGGGGAGTGCGGGCCTTGCGGCGGCGGCGGTCACGGGACTGCTGGCCGCGCCCGGGTTGAGCATCGGCGTGGAGGGACGGGCGTCCCTTGCGATGCACCAGGAGATTGTCTTCGTCGCGTGCGCGGCGTTTGCCGTTCTCCTCTTCTGGCGGATCGCGTCGCGCACGAAGCTCCCGGCCGGCCGGGAAACGGCGTTCCTCCTCCTGCTGACGGCCGCTGTCCTGGTGCTCTGGGCGGGCGCCTGGTACGGGGGCGAGACGGTCTACCGCTTCGGCGCCGGCGTGCAGAGCGCCCCTCCCGCCTCCGCGCCCTAGGCGTCGTCCGCGGGCTGAACGCCAGCGGGAAGCGCCGCTTCCTGGCCGCGCCGCACCACCGTCACCAGGAATCCGACGAGGACGATGATGACGCCCGACCAGACGAGGTTGATGAAGGGCTTCACCGACGCCTCGGCCATGAGGACGTCACCCTGCGATGCCTCTCCGCCTCCCCCGGCGTGCAGGTCCTTCACGCCGATGGTGACGCGGGAGTTCTCCTTTGCTTCCCTGTCCGGATGGAGCGCGGCGATCGACAGCTCCCATGAATCCCCGATCTTCACCGGTTCGTCGCGCTGCTCGCCGGCCTTGATGATCTTTGCCGGGGCACAGGGCCGTTCCCTGTCACTCCCCGCCTTCACCAGGAGCCTGGCGCCGATCCGGACTTCCTTCCCCTCGAGCATGGCCGCCTTCTGCATCACGGGAAAATCGAAATCCACGAACGTGATGCGGAGCGCGCCGGCCATTTTCGTCTCCCCGCGCCTCAGCTCGATCGCCTGCTCCCCGGCGGTGTCGCTCTTCTGCTCAAGCGAAAGCGGCGCCAGGTAGAAGTCCTTCGTATAGAGGTTCGCGATGTCGGGGTTGCGCATGAGGCCGTCGTTGTACGCCGTGTAGTACATGATCGGCGCCACGGTGTAGTGCTGGTCCCCGCGCTCGACGTTGACCTGGAACGCGTACCGCTCCTTGTCGATGGGACGGTATCCCGTGTACGTCAGCGTGTAGCCCAGCGCGCTGAGGACGGGTTTTCCCTGCGCCAGCGCGATCGTCTCCTTCCTGTCGTACTTGGCGGAGGCGACGAACCCCAGGAACATCACCGCCAGCCCGATGTGGGCCACCGATCCTCCGGCGAATTTCGGGTTGCCCCGGGCGATGCGGAGTCCCACCTGGACGTTGGCGAAGAGCGCGAAGGCCGCGGCAAAGACAAACAGCGCGACCAGGGGGTCGCTCACGCGGACGAACACGAGGACGAGCGTTGTGCCGAGGGCCAGGAGCGCGGGAGCGCGCAGCGCCTTCCAGAACTGCTGACCGCTGGCCCTGTTCCACCAGAGGAGCTGGCCGATGCCGGTCAGGAGCGCGATCACGATCGCGATCGGGACGATCGTCGTGACGTAGTACGACGTATCGACGGCGCTCTTTGTGCCGTGCAGGATGTCGGTGATGATCGGCGACGAGGTGCCGGCGGTGATCAGCAGCGCCGCGATGACCAGCGCGGCGGAGCCGATGAAGAGGGCCACCTCGCGCGTGTAGAGACTCCGGCGGACCGATTCCGCGGGCCGGGGGATCTCCCTCCACCGGCGCCAGAGGAACGCCGCGGCGAGGCCGGTGAACACGACGATGAGTCCGATGAGGAGCCAGTAGGCCCACATCCCGGGATCCACGAAGGAGTGGACGGAGGTCTCGCCGAGGACGCCGCTCCGCGTGAGAAACGTGGAGTAGAGGACCATGATGAAGCACATGATGGCGAGCACCAGGTTCGTGCGGAGGAAGCCTCCCGTCTTCCGCTGGGCGAGCGTCGTGTGGATCGATGCGACGCAGAAGAGCCAGGGGACCAGCGAGGAGTTCTCCACCGGGTCCCACCCCCAGTAGCCGCCCCATCCGAGCGTTTCGTACGCCCAGAACCCTCCCATCATGATGCCGGTGCCCAGGATGGTCGCTCCGAACACGAGCCACGGGGTGGCGGGACGGATCCAGTTCCGGTAGTCACGCTTGAGAAGGGCGGCCATCGCGTAGGCGTAGGGGACCGCCATGGAAGAGAAGCCGCTGAAGAGGACCTGGGGGTGGATCACCATCCAGTAGTTCTGCAGCAGGGGGTTCAGCCCCCGCCCGTTGGTGGGAGCGAACCCCGCGGTCACCTGTCCGGGCCAGCTTTCCCAGACGAGCAGGAAGGGATTCTTGACGATCAGCATCGTCAGCAGGGCGAGCTCGATCATGCCGTAAAAGGTCATGACCTCGGGCTCATACCCCCTGGAACGAGAGTGGAGGACGAGGACGACGCCGATGAGGGAGAGATAGAGCGTCCAGAGCATGAAGCTCCCCTCCTGTCCCGCGTAGAACGTGGAGACCAGGAGAGGCGTGGACAGCTCACGGGAGCTGTAGCTCCAGACGTACGTGTACTGGAACTGGTGCGTCAGGATGAGGGAGAGAAAATAGCCCGCGGTGGCGAGGACGGACGCGACCGTGATGAAGTAGGCCGTGCGGCCGGCGGTGAGAAGCCCCCTGCGCCCGTTCCGGTGGTACTGCGCATACGCCGCCACCGAAATCAGGCAGGCCGCCCACGCGGCCTTGACGAGAATGCTTCCAATCATAACGATCCCCCCCTATGTCGAAGAACGGTTCCCTCCCCCCCGGCGAGCCGGGATCAGCTTGTCTTTTTCAGCTCGGACGGCTGCGCCTCGTACTTGGACGGACACTTGGTCAGGACCTCCGTCGCGTGGAAGTACCCTTCGTCCGTGAAGCGGCCCTTGGCGACGACGCTGGTGGCCAGCTCGAAATTGTTCGGCGCGGCGCCGTCGAGGATCACCTTGCACTCGCGCCCGGCGTCATCCGTCAGCCAGAACGTGAACTGGCTGCTCCTGGCATCGTACGCCGACTCCTTCTCCTTGTTCCAGGAGCCCTTGAGCTGCACTTTCTTGTGCTTCGCCATCGCCCCGGCAATGTCGGTATACTCGACGTTGCTCTGCATGAACGAATACGAGCCGAAGATGATGAAGCCGACGACGATGACGGCGCCGATGATGATCTTTGGTTTCACTGCGTCTTCCCCCCCCCGTTATTTCCCTGATCCGTGTTCCAGCTTCTTCAGGCGACCGTCGAGCCTGAAGAGGTACACGTAAATGCCCAGCCAGATGGCCAGCACGATGATCATCACGATGTAGAGCTGGTTCTGCGCGAAAAAGTCCACCGGTCATCCTCTCTGTTGGTTGCGGGCTTCGATCTGCGCCGCACGCACTCTGAGCGAGAACATCCACTGGAACAGGAGCGTGAAGGCGATGAGCGACGCGAAAAAGATCACGCGCATGTTGGGGGACATCTTGAAGTCGACCACCGGGCCCGCACCCTCGGGGTCGCCCTTGGACCCCGGATGGAGGCCGGGCATGATGCGCGGCATGATGAAAATGAAGAAGGGCACCGTCACGGCGGCGATGACCGCGTACGCGGAGGAGAGCGTCGCGCGCTTTTCCTGCACCTCAACCGCCGACCGGAGCGAAAAGTAGGCGCCGTAGATCAGGAGCAGCACGAAGATCGATGTCTCACGCGGATCCCAGTTCCAGTACGACCCCCAGTTGAATTTCGCCCAGACTGCGCCGGTCACCGTCGCAAGGATGCAGAACATGAGTCCCAGTCCCGCCGCCGCGGAGGAGCGGATGTCATACCCCAGGTCGCGCGTCCGCAGGTACTGGACGGCGTACACCATGCTGGTGAGGAATGCGACGACGCTGAGCCACGCGGTGGGAACGTGGAAGAAGATGATGCGGGCTTTCTCTTCGAGTCCCGGAATGACCGGCAGTTCATACCACGCCTGCGGATGGGGAGACATCGGCAGCCCGATGCCGAAGACAATGACGGCGGTCAGCAGGACTCCGAGCGTTATCTTCAGGACCATGGGTCAGTCTTTCCAGATGTACTCAAAGAGCATGGACGACGAAACCACAACGACCACAATATACGAAATGAGGAGCTGAAATTCACCCCCGGCCTCCGCGAAGTACGCCCCCTCGGAGGCCTTCCGGGTCGCCTCGATCACGCTCAGGAGGAGGGGCAGCATAATGGGAAACGAGAGGACGGGATACAGGGTTCCCCTGGTATTGGCCCGGGCGATGATCGCCGCGATCACGGTGGAGGCGGCGGCCAGGGCGATGCTCCCGAGCGCAACCGCCACGGCGAAGATCGACATCGTCCGGATGACGAAGCCGTTGATGAACCCCGCGTAGAGGAGGACGGTGATCGCGTTGATTCCCGTCACGAGAACGAGGTTGAAGAGGAGCTTCCCGAAAAAGACGGCCGCGGGGGGGGCGGCAAGCTGCAGCGTGAGCGTGGTGCCGCGCTCCTCCTCCATGACGAACGTCCTGGAGAGTCCCGACATCGCGGCGAAGAAGATGACGACCCAGAGCATCCCGGCCAGCGCGTCCGGCGAGGCCCCCTCGCTGCCGAGCGAGAAGAGGATGATCGCGATCGTGGTGACGACGAACATCAGGAGCGCGCTCACGGCGTAGCGGGTGCGGAGTTCCGAGCGCCAGTCCTTGAGAAAGACCGTGCGGACCGAGAGGAGGAACGCGCCGGCGCGGGACCTACCGTGCGGCATTGAGGTCCACCCTCCTTTCAAACGTCTCCACGTCGGCGAGGTCGTTGGTGGCCACCACCAGCACGCCGCGCCGCCGCTGCTCGGCCATGACCGCGCGGGTCAGGGCGATCCCCTCCTCGTCCAGGTTCGCCGCCGGCTCGTCGAGCAGCAGGACGGCGGGATCGTGCTGGAGGGCGAACGCGTACTTCACGCGCTGCTTCATCCCCGACGAGAACGTCCGCACCGCGTCATGGAGCCGCCCGGCGAGGCCGACACGCTCCAGGAGCTCCCTCGCACGTCCCGCGTCGAAGTGCATGCCGCGCAGTCCCGCGCCGATCTGGAGGTTCTCCAGCGGCGAGAACTCCTCGAACATCTGCAGGTAGGGCGCCACGAGACCCGCGCGCAGGTGCGGATCGCCGGCCCCTTCGAGCGCGATCGTTCCCGCCGACGGCGACAGGACGCCGCACATGATCCTGACGAGCGTCGACTTCCCGGATCCGTTCCGCCCGGTGATCAGGAGCGTCTCCCCGGCGCCCGCGGTGAAATCCACGTCCCGGAACACCGTGCGCCGGTCGAATTCCTTCCTGAGGCCCCTGCCCGTCAGACGGAGTGCGCCGTTCAATGCCGCACCAGCGCGAATTTCCCCGTGACCGTGCGCCCGGAGAGCGAGAGGACGAACACGTACACTCCCGTGGGGGCCGTGCGGCCGCCGTTGGTGCGCCCGTCCCATGTGAAGACGCGCTGGCGGAGGCGGGTCTGCGACTGCTGCCTGCCGCTGTACACGAGCTCCATCCCGGAAGAATAGATCGCGAGCGATCCGGCGTCGTCGTTTGTCGGCAGGTAGAGGACGGCCCCGGCGTCCGGCCGGAACGGATTCGGGTATGCCGTTCCTTCCCGCGCGGTTCCCGCCACGGGTCCCTCCCTCCCGATCGACCATGCCACCCATGACGATTGGTCGGCGACGTCAAGCTTGAGGAACAGGTTGTCGGGGATCGACCGGTACGTGTCGTCGATCCGGGATCTGCTGACCGTCAGCGTGTACGCCGCCGCCGTCTGCGCCTCCGCCGGACACGCGCTGTTCACGTTGGCGAGCGCCACGGTGACCGTGTCCGTCCCCGCCACGTAACCCGTGTACGCGCCCGCCAGGCAAGAGAGGGTCGACGAGGTTTGCTGCGACGGGCTGATCAGATCGTAGTACGTTTCGGCCATGACCGGGAAGATCGCAGATTCGACGTAGTAGGCCGCCGTGTCCGCGCGGGGACCCGTGTAGTAGTTCCACAGCGTCCATTCGGCAAATGCGACGCTGAGCGTCGTTGGCGAGGGGAGCGCACGGAGCGCCGCGTCCAGCGCGGGAAGGGGCGAGGATCCTCGTGCGTGCTCCCAGACCTGCCGCATCATGTCGTGCCCGTAGCGCTTCGTCATGAACTTCCCGAATATGCCGCGGCTGTACTCGATCAGCCCGTTGGCGACGGTGAGCGGCGTTCCCGGGTAGGAGAACTGGCTGCCGTTGACGAAGAGGTAGTTCAGGTAGTCGTTGATCCCGTGATAGACCACGTCCTCCATCCAGACGGACGTGATCTCGTGGAACCAGGAGTCCGTGGGCCAGAACCCGTACGCGCCGATCTGGATGGCGTGGTGAAACTCGTGGGCGAGCGTCACCTTCAGCGCCGGGATGCCGCGGTTTTTCTTCGGCGACACGAACGTGAAGTCGTTGTGGATCTCAATGAACGTGGTGGAAATGTCCCCCTCCGCCTCGAACACGTCGGGCATCGTGAGGCCGTAGAGGTCTCCCAGGTCGCTGATATAGATGTCGTACTCGGGCCCTCCGCCGAGCGTGCCGTCGGTCGGCGGCGCCGGATAGCCGAGCGCCACCACCTCCGTCTGGTAGACGTTCATGATGATGGCGGCCGCGGAGTCGACGAACCCGCGCGCCGTTCCCTCGATCCTGTTCCCCGAGGAATCAACGAGCGCGGGCGCATCCGTGCCGGTGGTGTCAAAATGGAACTTGAAGCGTCCGTCCTGC